>WNFR01005404.1_pt1 | contig 13920 bp, 10 predicted proteins | sample 5400221 | NCBI WGS metagenome assembly WNFR01 (sample SAMN13153357, study PRJNA577476) | soil metagenome | isolation source: 40 cm soil under Madrone tree | place: USA:California | collected 2016-06-14 | reverse complement strand
GACGGTATACGGAGTAACGAGCAGACACGCGCCGGCTAAAGCGAGGGCAACGCCGTACATAGTGTTCCTCCTTCGTTTTTGACGATGCCAGTAACTAGGAGCCTAGCCACCCATGCTAACCGGAATTTACGATTTGGGCCTCTGGCCTGCGCAGCGTACTCTTCTCCTGACCTCGACACACGGATTTTCCACCACAGCAGCCCAAGCGACAGCAGCGGATTTCCGACGGCTGAGTCCTGACCCCCAGCTGTGACCAACCAATCGAGACCAAGAGAATTTGCCGCTTATGCGTTTCTCATCAATAATTTACGGAAGGCAAGAGGCACAACGTTGGGACACTACTGAGGTAAGACATGAATTTTTCTCCTTTTTCTTGCCCCATTTTCTTGGGGCACTCAAAAGCGATGGCTGCTGCTTCCAAAGCGAGCGGCTGCCAAGCCGCTATGCTGCAGAAAGCGACGGAACTTATTCGGTTGAGGCGCAACTGCAATCGGGGACAGACCTTCTAGATTCCTTCACATGGCTGCCCATTCCGCACTTCGTAGAGACGGCGGCTTACGATCAAGCCATTCAATAGGCCTACGCTTTTTCCTCCGTTCCATGAGAACCGAATTCAGCCGGAATCAGCTCTTGGCCTGTATGCACTGACTAACAGCGCCACGGTAATCGCAATGTAAAGAACACCGGCGATTCCCTCGAGTGCTGCCAACATGCGCACTTCTCCATCCAGAGGGATAACATCGCCGTAGCCGATCGTGGAGAGAGTTACCAAACTGAAATACAACAGTTCCGCGTGGCGATCGGCTGCCGCGGAAGTACTGTGCTGGATCGACCCGGGACTCAGGACATCGATGGCGCTGTAGAGTGCAAACCACAGCATTCCGATTAGCAGGTAAATGCTCACCGCTGTGTAAAGATGACCATCGTCGATGATGCGAGCATTTTTTAGGTAACTAAACAAGGCAATGACACTTAGCCCGAAGAAAGCCGCTAGAATTCCCCATTTCAATCCAATCAGCGTTCGAACGGGGAAGAGAGTGCTAACTACTGTGGAGATTACAACGACACCCATCAACAGAACTGTTGGCCACACCCAAACCTTAATCTGTGCCATTCTTACGGTCGCCAAAAGGAGCGGTGCAAACATCAGTCCACCGAGAACCAGTCTCCGAACCTCGCCGCGGTCCAAAAAGGGGTAAATCACAATGACCAGCAGCAGGGATAAGAGGAGGAATAGATCCCGCCATGCTTGCGAGGAATGCCGCATCAGGACACCAAGACTTGCAGTGCTCGAAGGTTGGGCCTTAACCACGCACCTGTTGCGCTTCCTACGAACCAATCGCTATCTAGCGCCTGGCAAGTCGTGTAACCGGACATATTCCGTATCAGGATTTCACTAGTCCGGTAAGTGCGTTAATCAGACACTGGCCCCGTGAGCTGCTGGGAAACCCAATTCTGAAACTTGGCTCCTCGCTTCTCCACTGTCACTTTTGCCAGCGGAGGAGGATCCCTGACTGGCTCATCATCAATCCGTGACCGAATCGAAGTCCATGACCGGTCGAACGATCCCCGCTATCGCTTCTTAGAAAAACTCGGGGGCGGCGAGATGGGCGTGGTGTAGGCCCGATATGAACCACCTGCTCAAAGAAATCCGTCACGATCCGTTGCTCTGGATGCTGGTGTTCGTGCCCGTGGTGTTCGCAGCCGCAAATCTCAGGCCTGCAGCGCACACGCTGCTCTTTATGCTCTCTGTCCTTGCCATCTTGCCCCTGGCGGCGCTACTGAGTCACGCCACTGAATCGGTGGCGGCCAAGACGGGTGATGCGGCCGGCGGCCTGCTCAATGCCACCCTGGGAAATCTGACCGAACTAGTCATTGCACTGACCGCCATGCGCGCCGGGGAATACATGCTCGTGAAGGCGTCTATTGCCGGCACGATTGTGACCAACGTGCTGTTCGTGTTGGGGATGTCATTTCTCCTCGGCGGAGTTAAGCACCACGTGCAGGAATACAACCGGGTCAGCGCCCGAATGCAAGCTGGCCTGCTCTTCCTGGCTACGGTTGCGCTGTTGATTCCTTCCGCGGTCTCGCGAACCGAGTTCACCGCCGGGGCGGTGTTCACCCGGCAGTTGAGTGTGGGTCTGGCGGTGCTGCTCATCTTGACCTACGGACTGGGCATGCTGTTCTCGCTTAAGACTCACCGCGAGCTGTTTGTCAGTGCTGAATCCGGGGAGGCCAGCGAATCGCCATGGCCCATCGGTCTGGCACTGGCCACACTGGCTGGCGTCACGGTGCTGGTGGCGCTAGTGAGCGAGATTTTTGTGGAGTCGGTCCAGAAGGCAGCGGAAGCATTCGGGATGACTCCCGCCTTCGTGGGTTTCATCGTCGTGGCGCTGGTCGGCGGCGCGGCGGAAATGGGCTCGGCGTTTTCAGGCGCGCGCAAGAACCGGCTGGACCTGAGCGTGGGCATCGCCTTGGGAAGCGCATCCCAAATCGCGCTCTTTGTCGCGCCGGTGCTTGTCCTGTTCAGCTACGTCCTCGGTCCGACGCCGATGGACCTGCATTTCTGGCCTGGCGCGGTGGTGATGATTTTCATCGCCGCCCTTACCGCATCGCTCGTCACGAACAGCGGTCGCTCGGCGTGGTTCGTCGGGGTGTTTCTGCTGATGGTCTATCTGGTCTTCGCCATGACACTTTACCTGTTGCCGCCCCGAGTCCAATGAAAGAGGCATCAAGCAACAAATCGCCGCCACGCGAGATGGGCTCTCTGGGTGAAGTGAATTAACAGAAGCCTTGATCCACTCGGCTTGAACATCACCCTGCTGGCTTGGTTAGCGACGGGCTAGCTCTGATAAGCCCTAACTGCGTCTTCGACGCGTCGCTAGTGCCATTTCAGCGGGAACAAACCGCTGAATGCTCCTCACAGATTCTTTGGAAAACGTGGCTGTCCATCCCGCCCCGAACGGTACCCATACAATAGCCGCATAGAATATCCACGTCGTACGCCTTGGCTATCCGATTCGTAAGCCTTTCGACCCAAATCGCCGCCTCTGCGTTACCTTGTGCCCACAGGAGTTGAACACCTTCTCCGAAAACTGCAACGCGGGCTTGCTCTCCCTTCGCAGCCTTTGCTACTGTCACGATGAGATCACCAAAGAGCTTCAAAAATCGAGCTGGATCAGGCATCCGATTGATCATGAACGCCGAGAGCGCGTCGGCAGCATCCACCGAGATGTATCTCCCCTGCTCAATAGCGGCGGCAATATCCACGTGATGTGTCTCCAATCTCCGAAGAAGGCTGTTTTGGTGTGACTCGGTCGCGACAACGATAGCCCCATGTCCGGCCTTGAGAGCAGTCCCGATGAACTGCGTGACATCAACTAGCAGACTTGCGTCGTCAGGATAGAACCCCACCTCGTGGCGACGGGCTATTTTCATATTCAGCCGGAGTGGTTCAAAAGCACTCTGGGTTCGGAACTCTAGGGAGGCTGCCGCATCCGAAGCTCCAGCGAAATCATGACCAGCAAACCTTCTGCCGACAAACTGATCGCCTCGAAGAACACTGCTCACCCCAATCAGCAGTTCACTTCCCGCGTCAGTCTTGACGACGTAGCCATGTGCGCCCGTACCAAGGGCTTCCCGCACCACATCGGCAGAAGATTCTTGGGTTACAAATAGTATTTTGGATTTGGGTGAGAGCTTGAGGATTTGTCGAGCGACTTCAATTCCGTTTAGCGATTGAAGCCCGATGTCGAGCAGAATCAAGTCCGGTTGCAATTCGTCCGCTCTCTGAAGCGCTTGTAGTCCGTCAGTGTTCTCGCCGACGATCTGCAATTCCGGTCTTTCCGCAAGCGTTGAACAAATAAATTTACGAAATTCCTCCGAATCCTCGACCACGAGAACCCGGATTGATGATGTTTCCAAGGAGTGCCCCTTTTACAACGTCAACCCGACTCTGAGACGCTAGTTGCTGGTTGGATTCAGAATCCTTCATTCCGCAATTCAGGTCGTTGTACAAGCGCACGGATAAATTCATGGAGTGCCTCATCCAGCCATTGCCCGATATACGTCAGTTTTCAAACGGAACGCGAGCGCGGATCGTAGTGCCAGCCCCAGGTTTCGATTTCACTGAAAGCTCGCCGTTCACCAATTGCAACCTTTCGCGCATGCTGATCAAGCCCAGACCGTGGCGAGTGAAAGCTGCTTTTTCTTCAAAGCCATTTCCAGTGTCTGCCACTGTGAGTTCGATCGACTCTTCTGTGCCCTGGAGATCCACCGTAAAGCTGCGAACACCGCTGTGCTTCACGGCGTTCTGCAGCCCCTCTTGTAAAACTCGGAACAAACACAGCGAAACTTCCTTCGAGAGGGTGTGTGGTATACCGGCATCTCCGAACACAATCTCAACCTTAGTTTTTTCGGAGAGCTCTCTGCAAAAGCTCCTAGCCGCGGCGGCTAAGCCAAGGTAATCGAGTTTCGAAGAATGTAAGCGGTGGGATAGCCCCTGCACATCCTGGGCAATTTCTGTGATACGCGCCCGGGTATGGCGAACTAACTCAGTGACTTCATTGGTCGAAGCATCCTGACTCCATCCATCTAGTGCGATCGCTAACAACGCGAGGCGCTGATTGATGTCATCGTGAAGCTCTCTTCCAATCCAGGTTCGCTCCGCTTCATGCGCCTCAATCAACCTGCGCCCAATGGTGGCGAGACTCTCCTCGGCGAGCTTCCGTTCCGTGATGTCTATGCAAGAGCCGATGTAACCAACGAAAGTACCATCCGGGTTGAATCTTGGTACACCGGCGTCGAGAACCCAGCGATACTCTCCATCTTTTCGCCTCAACCGGTACTGCAGTTCAAACGACTCTCTTCGGTTGAATGCTTCGGTGTAGGTTTGCAGACAGCGGTTTGAATCGTCCTGATGAACTCCTTCCGTCCAACCATTGCCAAGTTCCGCCTCAAGTGAGCGGCCTGTGAAGTCCAACCAGGTCTTGTTGACGTAGCTGCACTTTCGGTCCGTCCCGGCCGTCCAGATCATTACAGGTGCGGTATTTGCCACTAGCCGGAAGCGCTTCTCGCTCTCGCGCAGCTGGGTTTCTGCACGTTTTGCCCTTGCCCTCTGCCATACCAGCCCGAATATTAGTAGCGTTTCGGCCAAGATCAGAACAACACCGCCGATCATGTACCACTTGTAGGATGCCCAGACGCTGGCCTCACGAAACCGCACGACCGTTCCCGCTGGCAACCGCTTCTCGTCGAGTCCCCAGCGCCGCAGTTGCCTCCAGTCAACCATAGAAACAGTTGACTTGCTCTCCTGGATGGGAAGATCTTGAAGGCGCTCTCCCCGCAAAAGGCGGAGGGCAATTTGGGCGGTCTCGAGGCCTAGAATTTCGGGATCGGAAACAACCCCACCAACAATTCCCAAACCAACATTGGTGGCAGTCTGGTTGTAGACGGGAACCCGTGCCTCTTTTGCAATCTGAGCGAGCACCTCATGGCTAAGTAATTTGTTTCTCGCTGAATCTCCGTACATGGAAAGAAACAAAATCACCGTTCCGTCGGGAACCCGTGCAGCGGTTCTCACGACATCCTGCGCGCTACCGGTATCCATATAGGTCAACTTTACCTTTTTCTCAAGCCGATCGAGCTGGCGTCGAGCTTCGGACAGACGCCATCGGTCGCTGTCAGAGGCCCCGGAAATAACGAGTATTTCTCGGGTCTCAGGTTGCAAGCGGAGTATAAGCTCTGCGGTTTTGCTTAGGTCAACCTTGGCGAGCGTGCCCGTAATGGGTCGCCCTTGTTCCCAATCGCGCAGGGCGTCCGAGTCTCCGTAGGCCACGATTGGAACGCCTGGAAACAGTTCATCACCATAAATGCGCATGAAATTGATTGCCGGCCGGGCGACCGCAATGATCACGCTGAGTTTTATTTTCGCATATCTACGGCGAAGAAAATCGTGAGCCGCAATTTGGGTCTCACCTTCCGGCCATCTCGCCGTATCAAGAAACTCCGCGTAGAAGTCCAGACGCGGGCCTAGTTCTCGCTCTAAGGTTGATCGTATGATCTCATCTACTATGATATTGGAAGGTAAGTCCGGCCTGCTGCCATACAGAGCCAACACCGCCCTTTGGGGTTCAGCGGCAGGCACATCCGCAGCAAAACCGGAAACAGACAAGACAATCACCAGGGGAACGAGGGACCTAATGCAAAGCTTCCTTTGTTTATTATGAAGAAGCATGCTAGAACTCTACACGTGAGGCAACTTGGAAAGCTCTCGGACCGCCGGTCCCGAATGCCTGTCCGGCACGTGCACTTGGCTGAGCGTAATTTGGCTGATTCAGCACACTGTTATAGCCAGTGAGATTTGCGACGTTAAAAAGGTTGAAGACCTCGCCAATCAGGGACAGGGTCACCTTTTCCCTAATGTTAAACATCTTAGTCAAGCGGACGTCTTGCGAGATGAAGCTGTCGCCTGCCCAAATCTTTCCAGGCAGCACGATCGGGCTGATGATCTGATTAAATGGCGTACGCGGCCTGATCACGCTTTGCGTGCCATCGGGATTAGTAATAATTCTCGTACGCGCTTCAATCCACGCGTTAAATTGCGCCACCAAAGCTCGCAATCTGGATTGGCTGAGACCCTGTCCAAGCAGGTTGTGACCGTTGATTCCGGGTAGCAAGGTCGTGCTCATGCCGTCACCGTCAAGGTCCAGTCCCGATAGCGTGGTGTCGAGCGGAGGCGCACTGTCGGTCTCAGAAATAAACGCTACCGTCCACTTGTTCAACAAACCGCGCAGAATGCGCGATTGAGCAGGAACGTCCGGGATTTCGTAGACGCCACTGACGATCAGCGTGTGCCGTGGCGTGCCGACATTTCCGTAATCGAACGCAGGATTGTTGTATTGCGTGACCGCAACGAAACCGGTGTTCTTAGCTAACGCATAACTGCCGGTGAACTGCAATCGTGAAGAGAATCGCTTGTCCAGTCTTACCTGGAGTGCTTGATAACGGGAGTTAGCATCACCGCCATACACAGTGATGGCCCCAGTAGAGCATTGGTCTTGGGGATTAAGTGCCGCAACTTGCGCCGGTGTGCAGAGCGGAATTACGGGATCGCGGACAAAAGAGACAACGCCAGTATTCGGATCCACCCCGGTGACATGCGGGCGATTGAATTGATTGCGATCAAGGGAGAATACCCCCTGAAAGCCGCCCATGTGCACGTAACGCCGCATGACGTAGTCAGCACTCAAAGTTAGGCTGGGCGTCAGTTCCTGCTGGATCCCCGCATTTGCGTGAATTGCGTAGGCTGTCGTGTGATTAGGACCGAATAGCTGGTCGGCCTGTTTGATGACTTGGACCGTGCTCACCGTTGGGTCGGTTCCATTGCCCAGCTTGGAGGCGAGCGTGGAACGTATAGTGGGAAGGATTGGAAGCAGATCTTGCCCGCGCAAAGCTGTAGGCGTGCTTAGAAAGCTAAGTCCGACGACTGAACCGTCGACCGGCACGCGTTCGTTGCCGGACGGTCCGAGCGCACCACGCTCGAGAAAGGGTAAGAAAAACGAGATTTTGTCGTGATAGATTCCGCCGCCGCCACGTATTACCGTTTTGCTCTTGTTTCGCACATTCCAGGCTAGGCCGGCCGAAGGATCGATCACACTGGCGCCACGATGCGGTGGTCGCAAGTTCCCACCGAATATGGGGGCGAGATAAGCAGGTCGTCTCAGATCCTGGTTATAGATGTTTGTCTGGTAGGAGTAGGCTGCTCCAAAAGTCAGAGTCAAGCCACGCGGCATGGACCACGAATCCTGCACATGAAGTCGCCACAAATTGCTGTGAGATATGCTATCCGAGTGGTATGATCCGGGGAAAATAACGTTTCCAATTCCCGTTATGAAGCTGCGTAATGGCAGTCGCAGAATGTCCTCCAGCGTGGGGGGAGGCGCTGTAGGATCTCTCAAGCTAGCAGGCAAAGCGTTGTAAAGCGACGGTGATTGCAGCAGGTTTGTCGGTCCCCACAAGGTCATCTGCGCCGGTTCATAGATCCCTCGGTACCCGTGCTGAGAAACATGCTCCCAGTCCCCACCAAGGCGAAGCAGATGCCCGTTATGCTGCCAGGTCAGTACATCGAGCAGCTGGTTCGTAGTTGGGAATATGGCAAGCGGAGAACTTGGGCGATTCCCAATATGAAACGCGGGATCGTCAAAGAGCAGGATCTCCAGTCCCCCCACACCAATGCAAACCACTGGATCCAAACAGTTCTGTGAGCTAACCGGATCAGAATTGCTGTGCAGGTAACTGTGGGCATAGCGCAGATCATTCACGATCCGCGAATTGAGGACTGATGTTTCTGCGCCTTCAATCTGAAGAGCGGAATTGTGACTTGACACCCAATTCGAAGGCATGAAAATGCCTACAGAAGCCGGAGCTACATTGTTGTTCTTGTCTTGGCTGATACGGACGAATGCGCTGTTGGCGTTGTCAAGCTTGCCGTCGACTCGTAGATTGAACTGATTGAACGTAAGCGGGCTGGGATAGACTACGTCGAGCTTGGAAAAGATGGGGTGATTGTTCTGTACTGCAAGTGCGGCGGTTTGCCAGTCGTGCTCAAAGTTCGTGAACCAGAAGATTCGGTCTTTTCTTAGAGGGCCACCAAGTCTGAAACCCGACTGCTTCCGCGCAAAAAATGGGTCTGGATGCTTGAGGTCTCGACGAAGGCCAGGATAGGCGGCCATATTGTGATCGCGATAGAAGAAGAACGCGGCGCCGTGGAGATTATTGGTGCCATGGCGAGTAACGATGTTGATTCCGCCAGCGCCACTCATCGCTGATGCAGGATCGAAGCTAAATCGCTCGACCTGAAACTCCTGTACGGTTTCTTGCGAGAAGTTCTGAGACGTTCCCCCATTCATGCGATCATTCACTGTGACCCCATCGACCGAAACCTGGGTCAGCAGGTACTGGGCTCCCGCAATGGAAACACGCGAATAGTTGTTGGCGAAGGCTCCGGGATTTGACACTAATGTCACGCTTACGCCGGGCTCGAGGCGCGCTAGCTCAAGAAAGTTGCGACCATTAAGCGGCAGGTTCTGAATCTGAACCTGACTCACACTGCTGTTTACGGCAAACTCGTTGGTGTTAAGGCCAGATGTTTGACCGCTTACCAGGACTCGTTCGTGGACCGATCCCGGATGCAGCTGAAAATTGACCGTCAACTGGTCCCCGACAAGCAGCCTGACAAGCTTCACTTCTGTATCGAAGCCGGGGGCAAACGCCTCGATCTCGTAATCACCTGGCTCGAGATTAGTTATGTAGTACCGGCCGGAAGCATCCGTCCCCACGACCCGGCGGCCCCCAAACTGCGGCTGGCTGACTCGGAGACTCGCTTTCGTCACGACCGCGCCGCTAACGTCGTTAACTACTCCTCGGATGACTCCTGCTGGGGCTTGCGCCAGAAGAGTGTTCTGGAGCAGAACGAATAATGTAAAAACAATGGGAAGCGCGGGAACGCAAAACGTTGAATGCGCGTGGCCGCGTCCATCTTGGAAAAATCGCAACTGAATCGAATCGGACATACGCGGCTGTTAAGGGGACGTCACGCCACGGTTCGTCCTTTAGACCCTGTCAATTAGCTCAGGGTCTTTAGGGAGATTGCCATTCTCTGGTGATGGTACATCGAAGACTGGCTTGGGGATATACTCAAATTGTAGGTAGCTATATCAGCGTGGGGGGGCCTATGGCAGCGGGCAGGGGAGGATTGGCGAAATCGGGGCAACACCCCATGACAAACGGCGTGGAACGCTAAAAAATGGCAACCTTCAGGCGACTTCTCGAAGGCGGCCCGTTGTGGGGCAAGGACAAGGCGAGGGACAACCTGCCAGTGTCCAGCAACGAAAAACGGCGGGTGCAGGCTGCACGGTGGGCTGAGTACGGGAGCCAGGACTCTGGAGGGTATCGAGCGAATCCGGAAAGCCGTGACCAAGCACGGGCGGTATTCGCAGCACGCAAGAGAGGAACGGGCGCAATATCGGCAGCTCTTGCGTCAATTTCGGCAGATGTTGTCCTCGTTATCGGGAGCTTTCCAAGCGAATCGTGCGCCAGAAGCGCCCCGTGCGCGAGGGAGGGCAAACCTCGCAGCTTCCGCTTTGATTTGCTTTTTTGTGCTTGATCCCGTCTCCTGAAACATCGCGCCGAAAGCTGGAAAAAGCGTGGGCGCATTGGCGTCCGCCGCGGCCTTGGCGCAGCCCGCAAGAGACGCGCGTAATCAAGCGCCTCGCGTGCCAATGGTCCATGGGCGAGGAACCGAGATGCCCGCTCCGCGAAATTGGGCGTCGGTTTGGCGTCAGTCACACCTACGACCAGAAGCTCGTACGGGAATTTTTACGGCAGACCCAGCAAGATGCTCAGGCAGCCGCACAGTATAAGGTCTGGATAGGCCGGCTGGAATCCCGCACGTACGACTTCAATCTGAGACAATGGTGAATCATCTCCATTTTTGATTCACTTGGACGACACGCGTAATCGGAGTCCCTCAGGGCTTCAAATCACGCTACAGGCTCCGAACTGTCCAATTCTGCACAGACGCGTCGGTCTGCAGCAGGTATGGTGCGGGGCAACAAAATATCTTCAGGCAAGACATACGTGACACATCCTCGCCCTGAGCCCGAAAGGCAGAGGTGTGTGAAACGGAATTGACAGTTTGCAAGCGCACCGTGCGTGGAGCATCGAGTCCGTTGACCCGTTAATTAGGTATTAGACTGTAACCACGTTGTTAGAAACGGCGAAATGAGATAGTAGTGGGTCCACAGTCCAGGGCTCCGCGCTGTGGACCCGCTACCGGCAGATTCCGAGGGGCGGGTCAATACGCGCAAAGGTTGTACAACTAATTTGCACGCGAGGTGTTCTTATGTCGTTAACGACAGAAGTGGAGCGGTAACTGTTGTCATCAATCCACATTCTCGTAGCTGATGATTACGAAGGCTGGCGACGACAAGTCCGTTTGCTATTTCAGGCACGGCCGGAATGGCAAGTCATTGCCGAGGCGTTGGATGGATCAGAAGCCATTCAGAAGACCGAAGAACTAAAACCAGACCTGATTGTGCTGGACATTGGTCTTCCAAAACTGAATGGAATCGAAGCCGCTCGGCAGATGCGAGAACTATCCCCCAGCTCCAAAATAATCTTCCTAAGTCAGAACAATGATCTTGAAGTCGTGCGGGCAGCTCTAGGTACGGGTGCCCTGGGTTACGTTCATAAGGCAAATGCCCTAAGCGGACTGCTGCCTGCCGTGGATGCGGTTCTTCGGGGTAAGCAATTTGTCAGTAGCAGCTTAAAGGGCTACGAATTTTCTGACGCCTCAGAAGAGCAAGCCCCTCACCGTCATGAGGTTCTGTTCTATTCTGATGACATGGTCTTCGTGGATAGCTTTACTCGCTTTATTGCCGCTGCCCTCAAGGGCGGTAACGCAGCTATTGTGCTTGTTACGAAGTCACACCAGGAGAGCCTTTGTCAAAGATTGAATGAAGAAAGCGTGGATATAGACGGTGCCATTGAGCAAGGCACGCTCATTTTATTGGATGTCGCCGACACGCTCGCCACACTCTTGGTGGATGGTTTGCCTGACCCCGTCCGATTTTTCGAAGACTTCAGCGCCCTGGTCGAGGCGGCCTCCAAAGCAGCGAAGGCAGAATATCCCCGTGTTGCATTTTGTGGTGAATGCATAGGCCGCTTGTGGGCGGAAGGGAAAAGGGATGCGGCGATCCGGCTCGAACAAGGCTGCAACGAACTAGCCAAAACACACGAAGTGGACCTCCTGTGTGCGTATCCCTCCAGCGGCTTTCATGGCCAGGAAGACGAGCACGTTTTTCAGAGTATCCTTGCGGAACACTCAGCCGTTTATTCTCAGTGAAACAGCTACTACAACACTGAAATGACACAGAGATAAATTCGTCAGTTGCTGCTTGAAGACCAACCGAATCGGCCCACGGGGAGCAAACCCTCACGACGAAGAATGGCTCGAAGACTCTAGGTTATCCCGCCGCAGCGGCATCGCCTTTTGCAAGTGAGCGCAGTTCAGCTTCCGGCACAGCGAATTCTGCGGTGCCACAATCCAAACAGACCACAAGCTCTGGAAATACCCACACGACGGGCTTGTCAATGTTTTTCAGGCCTGGGAAATGGATGCCTATCTCCCCCGCGAACTTGCTCTGGTTGACTGAGCCGCACGACTTGCAGGGCATGTCGATCCCCAATGGAAATCTGGGCCTGGAATGGCTAAAACGCTTTCACCAACCGCAAGGCGGACTAGCCTTTTTCGTGGTGATTCTGTGTGTGCCAGGTTGGAGCATACTCCTCTAGGAGTTCATACAGCTCTGCGCGCACATCCGTCGCTCGTGTCAGTTGCAGTTTCATTTCAAGTGCTTCATCTGAGTGCCGTGGACCAAAATGGCACCGGTCGATCCCAGTCGTACCTGCCACGCATGGAAAAGACAGATTCGTATGCTACTGGCCTGGGCAAAGGGTATACAACCGCTGTTCAGCGGAGCGTCGATCCAACCGAGAGACGGGGCTCAACTCGACCGAAAGACGGGGCAAGTTGACAGCCCGCCATCCCGAGTAGCATACTTTGGTTCTTCAAGAGGGTGTGCCGGTCGGTTCGTCACTCGTTATTCTGAACGTTGATCCTCTTGACGGTGGTTCTTGCTGTCGGAGGCCGAAATGGGCCAGATTTTCCCACGGGCTGCCGTCCAGGTTTGCGTCATATCCCAGAACTGTCTCGCGGAGACATATCTTTGCCAAGTTCTAGGGAGAGAGCGCCTAATCCGCGCGCTAACCCTCAAGCAATTCATGCTCAGTTCGCCACTCCGGCGGGGGAACACCGTTTTCGTCGTCGACCAATGCGGTCTCGAAGTACCACTCGGCGAGTGTCTTCGGCACCTGCGACCTCGCAGCTCGGACCCGAGATTCGTGATATTGGACCACGAGAAATCCAATGAAGGAATCGTGCAACTTCTTGCTATGGGCGCCCATGGGTACGTACCGCACGCTGAGGTGTCCCGCGCGTTAGTTCGGGCGATTTTTCTTGTTGCCGCGAATGAGTTCTGGGTTCCACACGACGCATTTCTGGAATTCCTGCGTGAGGCAGCTTCTGTGCTTCGGAAAGACGCTCGGGATCGTCAAACAACCACCGCTCGGGAAAATGAGATTCTGGAACTCGTGCGCGTTCGTCTCTCAAACAAAGAGATTGCCGAGCTTTTGCAAATCCGTGTGAGCACCGTAAAGTTCCATCTCTCGAATATTCTTTCGAAAATGCAGGCCAAGAGTCGGCGCGACTTAAGGGCCGTTCCATCCGAACAACTATGGAAAATGCTGACGTCCTAAACCGTAACCTCTATACTATGGAAAATGCTGACGTCCTAAACCGTAACCTCTATTCCACAGAACTGTTGTTGGGTTCGGCCTAGTTTTGTCATTCGGAAAAGTGAGGCTGTCTTTCATCTCCCAAGGATCAGAGTAGTGCCGCGACTGTAAGGTCAGAGTTGCCCATTACTCGGTCGCTCGCGAATCGGAGATCGATACGAGGTAACTCCCGGGTGGTCGGCAACCCTTCCCTTGCCGGGAAGCCGTGAAAGAAATGACCCGCAGCGAGAGGCTGCGCGTAGCCTCAAAGATCCCAGGACTAGCTTTGGTGTAATGCAACTCACTCAACGCGGCGATCGGCCGGGCGGGTTCGACCTAACGACTGATGAAGCTGCTGAGCTTCATGGATCGCTGAAGGTTATACGTCAAGGCTGCGAACAGCACCTCACAGGCTACCTTCGGTCTGGTGCGGCATCTGAACTGCCGCAGCCCGCATTTGCTTTTGATCCAAGCGTGAGGAAACTCCGCCACTCGTGCGCGTTGGCGATAGATCTGCTTGGCATG
>WNFR01004755.1_pt1 | contig 13925 bp, 11 predicted proteins | sample 5400221 | NCBI WGS metagenome assembly WNFR01 (sample SAMN13153357, study PRJNA577476) | soil metagenome | isolation source: 40 cm soil under Madrone tree | place: USA:California | collected 2016-06-14 | reverse complement strand
GAGCCGAAGCAGGCGGTCAACGTGTTCGACTTCGAGCCGGTGTGCCGCCAGAACGTGCCGCCGGCGCATTTCGCCTACATGGCGTCGGGCATCGACGACGAGGTCACGCTGCGCGCCAATCGCGAAGGCTTCCTCAAGTTCCAGCTGCGTCCGCGCCGGCTCGTCGACGTCAGCAAGGTCGACATGAGAACCAATATCCTGGGCGTGACCTACGATACGCCGATCTTCCTCCCGCCGATCGGCGGCCAGCGTTCGTTCCACGCGGACGGCGAGGTCGGCGCCGCCAAGGCGGCAAAAGCCGGAAACCATCTGCAGATCCTGTCGACCGCCGCCAGCATGGGGGTCGAAGACGTGACGGCCGCGCGCGGGCAGCCGATCTGGTACCAGCTTTACGCCACCAACAAATGGGAGGTGGCGGAGCATATGGTCAAGCGCGCCGAGAAGGCGGGCTGTCTCGCGGTCGCCGTGACGGTCGACCGCAGCGGCGGCCGCAACCAGGAAACCCTCTTCCGGCTGCTCAAGTCCGACACCCGCGACTGCTCGAATTGCCACGACCGCAGCAGCCTGCAAGCCAGCATGCGCACGCGCGCGATGTATCAGGGCGTCGACCTCAGCGGCCTGAGGAACACCCAGTCCTCCGCCATGACCTGGGATTTCTTCAAGCGGCTGCGCGACCTGACCAAGATGAAGATCGTGATCAAGGGAATCCTGGCCTATGAAGACGCCGTGCTCGCGGCGGACAACGGCATCGACGCGATCATCGTGTCGAACCACGGCGCGCGCAGCGAGGATTCGGGGCGCTCGACCATCGACGCGCTGCCGGAGATCGTCGAGGCCGTGAACGGCCGCCTGCCGATCCTGGTCGACTCGGGCTTCCGGCGCGGCACCGACATGGTCAAGGCGCTGTGCATGGGCGCGACCGCCGTCGGGGTCGGCCGGCCCTACGTCTGGGGTCTCGGCGCCTTCGGCCAGCCCGGCGTCGAGAAGGTGCTGGAGCTGCTGCGCGCCGAGCTCCTGGCCGCCATGCAGCAGGTCGGCGCCCCCTCGATCAAGGACCTCAAGCCGGCGATGGTGCGCCGGGCGTAGCGATACCGGTCACACGCCGAAGCCGAGCCTCTGGCGCAGATCGCGCGTCGCCTCGCCCGTAAGGAGCGCGGCGAGCCGGCGCGCCGGATCGGGCGATCGCGCTTCCGTAGTGATGCCGAGCCTGTAGACGGTCGCGAGCGCGAAATCCCGCGGCAGGTTGCCGACCAGGCTGACGCCCGGCGAGTTGAGGATCTCGGTGACCTGGGTGCAGCCGATCGGACGGCCTCCCTTGAGGTCCGCAAGCGCCCGCATGGCGGCCGCGCCGTTCGGATACATGCGCAGGCGCCCCGCGGTTTCGTCCGCGATGCCGAGCCGCTCCAGCACCTTGGCGAAATGGATGCCGGCGGTCGCGAGCTTCGGGTCGGGAAAATAGATGCCGTCGGCCGCGCGCAGCGCCGCCCGCAAGGCGTCGGCGTCGCCAATCGCGGGCGCCGGGTCGCCGCTGCGCACCGCGACGCCGGTCGCCACCGCGCCCAGATCGGCGGCGGAGCCCGCCACGACGCGGCCGGCTTGGGTGAGCTCGGCGATCAAGGACGCGGTGAGTATCAACATGTCGGCAGGCGCGCCGGCCAGAAGCTTGTCGCGCATCGCACCGACGGCCCCGAAGGTGGCGTCGATGTCGGCGCCGGTCTCCGCCTTGAATTGCGGCGCGAGCGCCGTGACCAGGCCCTGCGCGGCGCCGCCGGAGAGAAGGGTGAGGGTCATGTGTGTTGCCGTCTTGCGAACGATCAACAGCTCTCAAGCGTCATGCCCGCGCTTGTCGCGGGCATCCCGATTCACTTGGCACGGCCGCGCCTTCCTAAGCGAGATGGCCGGGACATAGGCGAGCGAAGCGACGCCGTTCTTCGAACGGCTATGCCCGGCCATGACGGATTGAATGGGAATTTCTTACTGCGAATCCACCTTGATGTTCGCGGTCTTCACGACATTCTCCCACTTCACGATGTCCTTTTCCAGATAGGCGCCGAATTCGGCCGGCGTCATGTTCATCGGCACCGCGCCCTGCTTGGCCCAGGTTTCCTTGACGGCGGGCGCGTTGACGACCTTGCGGATCTCCGCGTTGAGCTTGTCGACGATCGCCTGCGGCGTGCCCTTGGGCGCCATGATGCCGAGCCAGATGGTCGCCTCGTAGCCGGGCACGCCTGCTTCCGCCACGGTCGGCACCTCGGGCAGCACGGTCGAGCGCTTGTCGCCGGTCGTGCCGAGCGCCCGCACCTGGCCGGCCTGCACGTTCGGCGCCATGGTGGTGATGGCGTCGAACATCATCTGCACCTGTCCGCCGATCACGTCGTTGCGCGCGCCCGACGATCCGCGGTACGGCACGTGCTGGATGTCAGTGTGGCTCATCGATTTGAACAGCTCGCCCGCCATGTGGTAGGGCGTGCCGGTCCCCGACGATGCGTAATTGAGGCCGCCCGGCTTGGATTTGGCGAGCGCGATGAACTCCTTCAGGTCCTTCGCCGCCACCGACGGGTGCACCACCATGACGAGGTCGGAATAGTTGATCGGCGACACCGGCACGAAATCCCGCATGAGCGCGAACGGCTTGGTGGGGACGAGCGACTCGTTGGTGGTGTGGGTGTTCGACATGGCCAGCAGCGTGTAGCCGTCGGGGGCCGCGTGGGCGACCGCGTTGGTGCCGATGATCGAGCCGGCGCCCGGCTGGTCCTCCACCACGAAGGATTGCTTGAGCGATTCCGACAGGTATTGCGCGAGCTGGCGGGCGAAGACGTCGGCGGGACCACCCGCCGCGAAAGGCACGACGATGCGGACCGGCTTGGTCGGATAATCCTGCGCGCCCGCGGGCAGCATGAGGCCCGCAAGGGTGGTTGCGACGAGGCCGAGCTTTGGCAGGAACGACATGAATGATCCTCCGGAACTATGCAAACCATCGATTGCCGGCGCCCCGGCCACCGGCTTGTTACAGGCGGATGTGACGGCGGGGCAAGGGCCGCGGAGGCAAACACCGCGGCTGCGGCGATTCATCCGGATGGCGGGATTTGTCGTGCCGGTCGACGGGGCAAAACCCGTCCCCGCGTTCAGGCGCGCGAGCGCAGCTTGTCGCCGGGCTCGCCAAAACCGGGACCCGTGGACTCCCGTGCCGCCACGGCCTCGGAGGTGCCGGCGCCGTCCCCCAGCCGCTTGTCCATGCGGTAATTGACGAATTCCTGCGCCCACCGCACCACCCGCTGGGTGGCGATGACGCGGAAGCCGCGGTGCTCGAAAAACGGCCGCGCCGTAATGCTGGCCTCGGTGAACAGCCGCAACAGGCCGCGCTTGGCGGCGCTGGCCTCGACGGTACGCAGCAACCGGCTCGCGACCCCGCTCCCCTGATGGTCGGCGTGGACATAGAGCATGTCGATCTGGCCGTCGCGCGCGACGTCGACGAATCCGACCGGCATGCCATTGAGGTCGGCGACCCACACGGCCTTGTTGTCGAAGCGACGGGTCCATTGCTGGGCGTCGATCTCGTCGGGCGCCCACGCCATCACCTGCTGATGCGAATAGTCGCGGCGATTGATCCGGCGCACCGTGTCGCGAAACAAGGCGATCAATCCGGCCAGATCGCCCGGTTTGTAGCGGCGGATATCGAACAGCATGTCGGCGACTCCCGTCACTTTACATAAGCCCGTTCCGGTAAAACGCCAAGAGTCGGTTTCTTCACCTCTCCCCGGTGGGGAGAGGTCGACGCGCGAAGCGCGTCGGGTGAGGGCCGCTCGGACTATCGAGAGTCGGCCTATCGACAGTCCGAGGGCCCCTCACCCCAACCCTCTCCCCTTCGGGGAGAGGGAGCTCGCCGAGTCCGCGGCGCGTTTGGTTCACCATCTCGGCATGCACCAGATAGCGCAACGGTCCGGAGAACCTTGCGTCGAGCGGCCAACAGGTCGAGAGCACCAGCGCGCGGCCGCCGGCATCGGGATCGATGCCGGACGCGTCCCAGCGCGCGACCGAGGTCCCGGTGACGCGAAATCGCAGCACCGCGCCGTCGCGGCGCGTGACCAGGATCTCGTCCCCGACCCGCACGTCGCCCAGGAAATCGAAATGCGTGTCGCGATGCGCCGCGTAGACCGCGGTGCCGGGCTCGCCCGCCGCCGGCGTGCGCTCGACATGGCCCGGCCCGAAGGCGAGCGCCTGCCCGCTCGATCCCTCGAGCACGATCGCGCTCTTGTGCAGCCGCGGCACCGCGATGCGGGCGACCGGCCAGGTGTCGGCCCACGACCACGGCTTGACGGCTTGGCCGGTCGTGAGGCTCGTCCCGAAGGCGCTTTCGAGCAGGGCCTGGGCGAGGCGCGCCTTGGCGTGCATCCAGGCGCCCTGGCCGAGCAGGAGCACGCCCAGCAGCCCAAGGATGGCGGCCGCCGCGGTGGGGAGACGCGACGGCCGCCGCAATGTCGGCGCGGGGGGAACGGGCAACGCCGACATCGTTTTCCTCATGACGCCAGGACGCCACGCAGGCGGCGAGCCATGAGGAGAAGGAAGCCCAGCACCAGCAGCGTCAGGCCGAGCATCATGCGCAGCTCGGCATCGGTCGCGGTCTTCGGCAACGCGACGGCCTGATAAGACGCCGGCACCACAACGGGGCGCGGCGCCGATGCGGGGCGTGATGCGTTGTCGGCCACCTGCCGGACGTGCGCCGTCGCGTCGGCGCGGTCGTCGTGGCGCGGCCCTGGGACCAGCGGGCGTTCGCCGAACACCTTGTCGAAGTCCCAGCCCGCCGGAAGGTTGAGCGGCAGCTCGGCGCGCGACAGCCGCGCGCCGTCGGGCCGGCTCGGCGTGGTGTCGACCGCCACCAGGCTGGTGAGCCGGCTCACCAGATGATGATCGAGCGCGAGGTCGAGAACGCGGCGGTCGGTCTCCTCCGGCGTGGCTTCGTTCAGGGTGCGGGCGAGCTCGGCGTCGGCGATCTTGCGGCGCGCCCACAGCTTGGAGAGGCCCTGCCCCGGCGCCGCGCTCGCGGCCGGCAGCCGCACGGCCCAGGGACGATCGCCGACGCGGCCCTTGATCTCGAGCGTGCCGGAGAGCGCGCCGACCTTGGCGGCGAGCACCACCGGCTCGCCGCGGTAGAGATCGGGCAACATGCCGGGCGTCATGTCGGCGTCGTCCGAATAGGTTGCGGTCAGGCCGGTGACGACCGGGTTCTCCAGCTTGTCGAACAGCGCGCGCATGCGGGTCTCGACCTGGTCGACCGATCCGATATGGGTGAAGGTGCCGCGGCCGATCTCGGACGCGCGCGTCATCAGGAAGCTGTTGGGCGCCGACCCGATGCCGACCATGTAGACGCGCGAGCGGCCGCGCATGGCCGCGATGGTGTCGAACAGCTGCTGCTCGTTGCCGATCTCGCCGTCGGTCAGGAACACGACCTGACGCAGAAAGTCCTGGTCGGTGTCGCGCTTGTCGGCGAGCGCCGCCTTCATGGCCGGCACCATCTCGGTCCCGCCGCGCGCCTCCAGGGCCGACACGAAGGCCTTGGCGCGGCCGATATGCGCGGCATCGGCCGGCACGGTGTCGGGAAACAGCACCTCCATGGTGTGGTCGAAGCGGATGACATTGAACCGATCGCTCGGCTTGAGGCGTCCGAGCGCATAGAGCAGGCTCGCCTTGGCCTGCATGATCGAGGTGCCGCCCATCGAGCCCGAATTGTCGATCACGAAGACGGTTTCGCGCGGACGCGGCGTCTGGGTCGCATCAGTGAGCGCGGGCGGCGTCACGAAAGCCAGCAGATAGTCGTCGTTGCCGACATGCTCGCGGAAAAGGCCGACCGAGGGTGCGACTGTGGCCGCCGGCACCCAGGTCAGCTCGAAGTCGCGGTCGGCCGGCACCACCTTCGGGTCGAGCCGGATCACGCGGGTGTCGTCGCCCACGACCTCCGTGGTGATCGCGTGATGGTGGCTCTTGACCTCGCCGAGCCCGAAGCCGGCTTGCAGCCGCACCGTGATCGCCACCGGATTGATCGGCGGATTGCTGCGCGGATCGAGCACCGGCGGCTCGATGCGGGCGCGGTCCGGCACCGGGTCGCCGGCCGGCGCGCCGGCCTGATCGGTGGCGCGGCCCCAGCCGCGGCCATCGAAATCGACGGTCTGAACCACCGGGGCCGGGTTGTAGCGCGGCGCCACCACGAGCGGGATGCGGAGCGAGAACTCGTTGCCGGACTGGCGCACCGGCTCCTGGTATTCGATCTGCACCAGCACGCTCTCGCCCGGGCCGATATTGGCGACCGAATTGGTGAACACGTTGGGGCGCTCCTGCTCCATCAGGGTCGCCTTGCGGCCCTCGGCTTTCGCCTGCGCGTAGATTGCCTGGGCGGTCTTGCGCTCCTTCACGTCGGCCACGACGATGCGTTCGCCCACCACCATCTTGAGGGTGTCGACCGCCCCGCCCTCGGGCAGCGGATAGACATAGACCGCCTCGACCCAGCGGTCGGTCGGGTTATGGAAGAGCTGGGTGATGCGCGCGCGGGCGGTCGGACCGCTCACGGAGAGGTCGGCGTCGGTCGCGACCAGCGGGGCCTCGCCATAACGCTCGCCCTCGTGGCGCAGCAGCAGCGCGCCGGCGCGCATCTCGCCGGGCGTGACACCGGCCGGCGCGGTTGCGCTCTCGGCGCGGGCGCGCGGCAGGGCGGCCAGAATTGCCGCAATCGTCAACAGAATGAGCGCCATGAGCTGGATCGCGACGGCCGCCGGCCGGCTCGCGAGCCCGATCGGCTCAGGCAGGCGCGGCACGAGAGCACCGGATTGCCGGATCGACGTAGTCATATGTTCTCCTCCTCTGGTTTCCCACCCGCTGCGCCCGGCCTCCTTTTTCGGCGCAAAAGCCCGCCGCCACGAGCGTCTTGTTCGGGCTTGTTCGGCAAAGCGCCGCCGTCTTGCGCCTTGCCGAATCCGCGCCGGTGCGGATATGTGAGGAATTGTGCGGTTTTGGACTTGTTCGCATTTGCTTCAGGGGGGTCCCGATGCAGCTCACGCCCGAGATCAGGCTCACGGACGAGCAGAGCCGCGTGATCGCGACGCTCATCCGTGAAGAGCTGGCGCGCCGCCGGATCTCGCGCCAATTGCTCGCCGACCAGGCCAAGATCAGCATCTCGACCCTGGAAAAGGCGCTGTCCGGCCGGCGGCCGTTCACCCTGGCGACCACCATCCGGCTCGAGCAGGCGCTGGGCGTCGCGCTGCGCGCCAACGATGCGCCCGTGCCGGCGCCGCACGGAGTCGCGCCCGACGAGCTCGGCTTCTATTCGCGCCGCGCCGTGCAATGGATCGAGGGCGTCTATCTCACGCTGCGGCCCTCGTTCGGCGACAAGGACGCGATCTACGCCTACCGCACCGAGATTTCGTGGGACGAGCCCTCATCGCGATTGACCTTCAGGGAATCGGAGCGGCTCGACGCGGCCTTCACCCAGCAGGGCGTGGTGTCGGTGCCCAATCCGTCCGGGCACATCTATCTGGTCACCAACGTGCACGGCCAATACCGGCTGATCATCGTGGCGCGCCCGACCATCTCGGGCGAGATGTACGGCATCCTGACCACCCTGCAGGTCGGGCGCGGCGCCCAGCTCACGCCGGTGGCGGCGCCGATCGCGCTGCTTCCGCTGGGCAAGATGAAAGAGGTGCAGTTCGGACGCATCGGACCGCAGGAGTCGTGTCACGCGCTCTATCGCGAGCATCTCCGCCGCACCGTGGACGCGCCCTTCGCGCTGTTCATGCCGGGGTGAGGCACTCACCCGTCCTCCGTCGTCATGCCCCGCGAAAGCGGGGCATCCAGTACTCCGTGCCGATCTGGTGGAAATACTGCGCCCATTTGGAAGCGCGGTGGTTACTGGATTGCCCGCTTGCGCGGGCAATGACGTCCGCGAGGGCCGAGTTTACCGCCCGTCCAGTCTCTCGGCGAAGGCCGCGATGGTCTTCTGATAGACCGCCGAATTGTTCCAGGCCGACAGCACGGAGAAATTCGCCGAGCCTTCGCGATAGCTGGCGCCGGGCTGCCAGCCGAAGCTTTTGAGCAGGTTGGCGATCGAGGCGAGCGTATCGGGCACGCTGCGAATGAGATCGCGCCGGCCGTTGCCATCGAAGTCGACCGCGTATTTGAGGTAGTTCGACGGCAGGAACTGCGCCTGGCCGAGCTCGCCCGCCCAGGCGCCGCGCATCTCGGCGGGCGAGAGATCGCCGCGGTCGATGATCTGGAGGGCCGCCAGAAGCTCGCCCTGGAACATCTGGCTGCGGCGGCAATCATGGGCGAGGGTCGCGAGCGCCCGCAAGGCCGGCTGCTTGCCGACGGCGACGCCGAAATCGGTCTCCAGTCCCCAGATCGCGATCACGATCGAACCCGGCACGCCGAACCGGGCCTCGATGCGCTGGAGCATGCTCGCATGGACCAGCATCATGCGCTGCGCCCTGGCGAGCCGCTCCGCGATGCGATGACCGGAGAATTGCTCGAAGCTCTGACGAAAGACGCCCTGCTGGCGATCGAGCGAGATCACCTGCGGGTTGGGCGTCACGCCGTCGAGCGCCGCCAGCGCGCGCGGCGAGATGCCCTGCTGCGCCGCCTCGCGCCGGAAACTCGCGAGCCAGGTCTCGAAGTCGCCGCCGCAAGGCGCGGCGACGGCGGGGCTGCCCGCCAGGATGCAGGCAATGGCAAAAAGGCACGCGCGGAGGAGCGTCTTCATCGGTCGCTCATCTTACATTCTAGCCGTCGTCATTGCGAGCGAAGCGAAGCAATCTCTTCACTTGCTCATGTCCCTCGGGATGAGATTGCTTCGTCGCGCTACGCGCTCCTCGCAATGACGGCTATCTCATTCCTTCACCGCACCGGTCATCGCCGAGACGTAGTGCTCGACAAAGAAAGCATAGAGCACGACCAGCGGCAGCGAGCCGACCAGCGCGCCCGCCATCAGCGAGCCCCAGCGGTAGATATCGCCGTCGACGAATTCGTTGAGGATCGCGACCGGCACCGTCTTGTTCTGGGTCGAGGAGATGAAGGTGAGCGCGTAGATGAACTCGTTCCAGCACAGCGTGAAGCAGAAGATGAAGGCGGAGATCATCCCGGGCACCGACAGCGGCAGGATGATCCGGGTGAGGATCTGCCAGCGGCTGGCGCCGTCGATGAGCGCGCATTCCTCGAGCTCGAAGGGAATCGTCTTGAAATAGCCCATCATCAGCCAGGTCGAGAACGGGATGAGGATGGTCGGATAGGTGAGGATCAGCGCGAAGGGCGTGTCGAACAGACCGTATTGGAACACGACGGTCGACAGTGGGATGAACAGGATCGAGGGTGGGATCAGATAGGCGAGGAAGATCGCGCCGCCCACCCATTGGGCGCCCTTGTAGCGCAGCCGCACGATCGCATAGGCGGCGAGCACGCTCGCGATGATCGATATCACGGTGGCGGCGATCGCCACCATCATGGTGTTCCATAGCCACCATGGATAATAGCTTTCGAACAGAAGCTTATGGATGTGCTTGAAGGTCGGCGACCAGGTCCAGAACGGGCTGACCCGGTCCATGTCGAGCAGCTGGTCGTCCGGCTTGATCGCGGTGAGCGCCATCCAATAGAACGGGAACAGCAGCACCAGCATGATGGTGCCGAGCGGCAGATAAAGCGAGACCAGCCGGCGCGGCAGCGTCTCGAGATAGCTCATGCCCTCGCTGTGGTCGGCTGCCGCCGACGAGCCGGTGAGCACCGTATGCGGGTCGGCGACCTTGGGGGCGAGGTCGGTCATCGGGCTGGACGCTTGCCGTGTGGCCCATCCTTCGAGACGCCGCGCTGCGCGCGGCTCCTCAGGATGAGGGCGTTAGTTGGGGCGAGGGCTCGAAAGGACATCAATGCTTGCTCCTCCTCATGGTGAGGAGCGCGGCGTCCCTCGATCCACCTCATCCTGAGGAGCGCGACCGAAGGCCGCGCGTCTCGAAGGATGAGGTGGCCTCGGGATGAGGGCCGCGCGTCTCGAACCATCAGGAGAGCGCGCTCACTCATCGGTCTCTCCCTGCTGCCATTTGCGGCGCTGCAGGCCGAACCACGAGATCAGGATGGCGGCGAGCAGGAACGGGATCATGGCGGTGGAGATCGCGGCGCCCTCGCCCAGATACCCGGACAGGATCGCGCGCTGATAGGACAGCGTCGCCATCAGATGGGTGGCGTTGACCGGGCCGCCGCGGGTGATCGCCCAGATGAGCTGGAAGTCGGTGAAGGTGAACAGCACCGAGAAGGTCATCACCACCGCGATGATCGGCGTGAGCAGCGGATAGGTGATGTGGCGGAACATCTGCCAGCGGGTCGCCCCGTCGATGGTCGCGGCTTCGTAGAGCGAGGGCGGCACCGTCTGCAGGCCGGCCAGCAACGTGATGGCCACGAAGGGAATGCCGCGCCAGATATTGACGAAGATCACCGACAAGCGCGCGTTCCAGGGGCTGCCGAGAAAGTCGATATTGGCCGAGATCAGGTGAAGCTTGCGCAGCGACCACGAGATGATCGAGAACTGCGCGTCGAACAGCCACCAGAAGGCGATCGCGGAGAGCACCGTCGGCACGATGAAGGGGATGAGCACGATCGCGCGGATCATCGCCTTGAAGGGGAGATTCTGGTTGAGCAGCAGCGCCAGATAGAGCCCGAGCCCGAATTTGATGGTGCTGGCCACGCAGGTGTAGAGCAGCGTGTTGAAGACCGAGAGCCAGAACACCGAGTCGCCCGGGATGCTCGTGACCTCGCCGGCGAGGAAGAATTTGCGCGACCAGGCGAGCCAGTCCTCGAAGGATCCGATCATCCATTCGTAGTTCTCCAGCCCGATGAAGGCGCCCGAGCGCCCGATGCGCGCATCGGTGAAGGACAGCCAGACGCCCAAGCCCAGCGGATAGGCGAGAAACAGGATCAGGAAGGCCGCCGCCGGCAGCATGAACCACAGGCCGAGCCAGTTGCGGTCGACCTTGAGCCGCTCCCACGCGGTGCTTTCCCGCGCGGGCGGCCTGGAGAGGCGGGTCTCAAGGGCGACGTCGGCCATCCGGCTCACTCACTGCCCGGTCACGTCGTCCTTCGAGGCTCGCCTTCGGCGAGCGCCTCAGGATGACGTGACCTCAGCTTCTCAGTAGCCGTCATCCTGAGGTGCTCGCACGACAACGTCGTGCGAGCCTCGAAGGACGACGGCGTGGCACCACCCTCACCGATAGATCCGCTTGGCCTGGCGCTCGGCCACCGCCATCGCGCCCTTCACGTCCTCGCGGCCGGTGCAGTAGTTGGCGAACATATCGAGCACCAGGAAGTCGGCGATGGCGGTCGCGGCTTTCTCGCCGACCGAGCCCAGCCCGCCCGCCGTGAGCGTGCGCTTGCCGGCGTCGCGGAAGATCGTGCGCTTGGGATCGGACGTCCACACCGGATTGGCGTCATAGGCGTTGAGGCAGTGCGTGAGATAGCCTTGCGCGGCCTCGAGCCAGGGATTGAAGTTGTTCGCTTCCAGCATGAAGGCCATCAGGGCCTTACAGGCCTGCGGGGACTTGGTGTAGGTCATCGCGAGCAGCGGATACATCAGGTGGAACTCGGTCGGCTTGCCGACCGGGCCGACCGGCCACACCGAGTGGTCCATGTCGTCGGCAATCTGTTTGAGCTTGGGATCCTTCTGGGCCGCCACATAGATCGAGATGCCGTTGTCGGTCCAGTTGATCTCGCCGCCCAGGAAGGCCTTGTTGTTGGACGCGTCGTTCCACGACGCGGTGCCCGGGATCATGTTGTCGTAGAGCTGCTTGGCGTATTCCAGCGCCTTCGCGGTCTCGGGCGAGTTGAGGATGACCTTGTCGTCCTTGTCGACCACGTTTCCGCCGTGCGCCCACAGGCACCAGTGCACCCAGGCATTTCCGTCGCCCGACGCATGGCCGAGCGCGAAGCCGCCGGGCGTGTTGTTCTTCTTGGTCGCCTTGGCGTAGTCGAGGAACTCGGCCGTGGTCGCCGGGAATTTCTGGAAGCCGGCCTTCTGCATCGCCTGGATGCGATAGTTGATCATGTTGCCGCTGTAGCAGATCGGGACCGCGATCCACTTGTTGCCGCTGCGCCCATAGGTGACCGCGCTCGGCACCCAGCCGCCGGATTTCTTGCCGAGGTAGTCGGCGACGTCGCTGACGTCGAGGCATTTTTGCGGAAACAGATGCGGCAGCGAATAGAGCCCCCAGAACAGGTCGGGCCCGGCGCCGGTGTTGGCGGCGACCGACGCCTTGGGCTGCACGTCCTCGTAGGATTCGCGCGCGATATCGACCTTGACGCCGGTCGCCTTGCTGAAGGCGTCGATCAGCTTGACGAAAGCGTCGTCTTCCGACTGCACGAAATATTTCCAGCGCAGCATCGAAAGCTTGGCGTCCTTCTCGGGTTTCCACGGGGCGCTTTGCGCCCAGGCCTTGGCCCAATCGAGCAGTGCGGGGCCGGCGAGCGCGCCGGCCGCGGCGAGCGCGGTGCCGCCTTTCACCAGGGTGCGGCGGGTGAACGTGGTCATGGGGCTTCCTCCGTTTTGTTCAAGGATTCAGTCGTTTGCCACTCTCGGCATCGAACAGATGCACGAGACGCGGATCGGGTCTGAGCCGGATCTTGTCGCCCGGCTTGAACTGGTGGCGCTCGCGGAATACCGCGATGACGTCCTCGCCGGCCAGCTTCGCCACCACCTGGATTTCCGAGCCGGTCGGCTCGATCACCTGGATGGTGGCCTCGGCGCCGTCATCGGCGATGGTGAAGTTCTCCGGCCGCACCCCGCAGACGACCGCGCGGCCGTCCGAGGCGGCCGCCCGCTCCAGCGGCACGCGCAGGCCTGCGCCTTCGAACGCGGCCTGGCCGTTGTTGCGGATCTTCCCCGGCAGGAAATTCATCGCGGGCGAGCCGATGAAGCCGGCGACGAACAGGTTGTCGGGCCGGTCGTAGAGCGCGAGCGGGGCGCCGATCTGCTCGACCAGGCCGTCATGCATCACCACGATCTTGTCCGCCATGGTCATGGCCTCGATCTGGTCATGGGTCACATAGACGGTCGTGGTCCTGAGCCGCTGATGCAGCTCCTTGATCTCGGTGCGCATCTGCACCCGCAGCTTGGCGTCGAGATTCGACAAGGGCTCGTCGAACAAAAACACCTGCGGGTCGCGCACGATGGCGCGGCCCATGGCGACGCGCTGGCGCTGGCCGCCCGAGAGCTGGCGCGGGAAACGCTCGAGCAGCGCGGTCAGGCCGAGGATCTCGGCGGCGCGCTTCACCCGCGTCTCGATCTCCTGCTTGGGCGCGCCGCGCAGCCGCATCGAGAAGCTCATATTGTCGGCGACCGTCATGTGCGGATAGAGCGCGTAGTTCTGGAACACCATGGCGATGTCGCGCTCTTTCGGCGGCACGTTGTTGACCACGCGCTCGCCGATGCGGATCTCGCCGCCCGTGATGTTCTCCAGCCCCGCGATCATGCGCAGCAAGGTCGATTTGCCGCAGCCCGACGGACCGACCAGCACGACGAATTCGCCGTCGTCGATCGCGATGTCGACGCCGTGGATCACCTGCACGGCACCGAACGCCTTGCGGACGTCGCGGATCGCAACCGACGCCATGGGGGCTCCCTCTTGGGTTTTGGTGTTGCCGGATTCGGCGGCCCGGCTTTTCCCGGACGAACCGCCGGGAGTCCGGCTATTCTCCACATCTGGCGCCGGAGGGCGAGTCATAATCCCTGCCCCGCGCCCCCGGAGGACGCCATGAAGTTCCCGCTCGCCGGCATGATCCTTGCGGCCGCCATCGCGCTGTCGCCGGCACGCGCCCAGGAGCCTGCCAAGCAAACCCCCGCCGTCCCGCAATTCGCGGTCGATCCATTCTGGCCGAAGCCGCTGCCCAACAACTGGATGCTCGGGCAG
>WNFR01004753.1_pt1 | contig 13925 bp, 11 predicted proteins | sample 5400221 | NCBI WGS metagenome assembly WNFR01 (sample SAMN13153357, study PRJNA577476) | soil metagenome | isolation source: 40 cm soil under Madrone tree | place: USA:California | collected 2016-06-14 | reverse complement strand
TGAAGCGAGTGTCGCCGAGCGTCTGGTGAGCCTCATGTCGTCTCCTTGTGCGGCTGTTGTGCCGTGCGTCTTACCGCGGGAACCCGGCGATCTCGCCGGCGTGTGACTCGAGCACCGTGTCGACCATGCGATTGAGCTCGTCCATCGCGACGGGCTTCGGCAGGATCGGCCGCCCGGCCGCCTCCAGAAAACGGTGCGAGCCCGGGCTCAGCGTGTCGCCGGTCATGAAGACCACGCGGTCGGCCAGCAGGGGCCGGTGACGCGTGATCCACTCCCAGACCGCCTTGCCGTCGACGTCGGGGAGCCTGAGGTCGAGGATCACGACGTCGTACGTCTCGCGCGCGAGCGACTCGATGGCGGCGCGACCGGTCGCGGCCGCCACCGTTCGGTGTCCGTGCAGGGTGAGGACCTCGACGAAGACCGCGCGCAGAGCAGCCTCGTCTTCGATGACCAGGATGTCGGCGGCGCGCGCCGGGCTGCCGCCGGCCGGCGCGTCCTCGATCGCCTCGACGTGCTGTCCGATCGGAAGCTGGATGGTGAAGCGCGCGCCCGAGGCCGGGACGTTCTCGACCGTCATGCGCCCGTCGTGGGCCTCGATGATGCCGATACAGAGGCTGAGCCCGAGCCCGGTGCCTTCGCCCACCGGCTTGGTGGTGAAGAAGGGGTCGAAGACCCGACGGAGGTGCTCGGTCGGGATGCCGGGGCCGTTGTCCTCGACCACGATCGTGACGCCGTGCTCGCTGTCCGCCGTGCGCACGCTCAGCACGCCGTCGCGCCCGCTCGCGCTGAGCGCGTGAGCCGCATTCGTGAACAGGTTGAGGAGCACCTGCTGGAGCTGGTACGGGTCCGCCGAGATCTTCGGCAGCGTCGCCCCGAGCTCGCTGACGACCCGCACGCGCTTGAGCGCGAGGTCGGGACCGTGCAGCTGCAGCGTGTCGCGGACGACCTCGTTGACGTCGACGCGGCGCCGCTCCGGCGCCCGTCGCCGCGCGAACGCCAGGAGCTCCCGGATGATGCGCGAGGCGCGGTGGCACTCGCTCTCGATGGCGCCGGCGCGCTCCCGCACCGCGCCGGGGAGCACCTCGTTGGTGCGGAGCAGCTGGGCCGACATCAGGATCGTCGACAGCGGGTTGTTCAGCTCGTGGGCGACACCGGACAGGAGCGTGCCGAGCGCCTTCAGCTTGTCGGCCTGGATGAGCTGGTCCTGCGTCTGCTGCAGCTCGCGCAGCCGCGCCTGCAGCTCGGCATAGAGGCGGGCCTTCTCGAGCGCCAGCGCCGTCTGGTGCGCGATGCTGCCGAGGACGCGGCCCTCCTCGTCGCTCAGGCGGCGCGGAGAGCGATAGTAGACGGCCAGCACGCCGACCGGCTGATCGCGAACGCCGAGCGGCACGGCCACGCCGGCGTGGATGCCGTGAGCCGTGAGATGCGCGGGGATGCCGAAGCGGCGCTCGGCGGCCAGGTCGTCGACCTGCACGAGCGTCTTCTTCAGAAACGTGTAGCCCGCGAAGGAATCGGTCGAGGCCAGGATCGTCAGCGCGCCGATGTTGCCCGGGTGCCAGCCCACGCCCGCTTCGAGCCGCAGGCAGCCGCCCGCGACGTCGAACAGGAACAGGCCGACGAGATCGGCGCCGAGCGCATCGCGCGTCAGGCGCATCGTCTCATCGCGGATCGCGTCCTCGTCGGTGAGCTGCAGCAGATGCTGCGCGAAGTCGTGCAAGCTCTCGTCGTGGCGCGCCCGCCGCGCCAGCGCGTCGAACGAGCGTCCGTTCTCGATCGCGGCCGACGCCTGGGTGCCGAACGCCGAGAGCAGCTCGACGTCGCCTGGCGTGAAGTCGCGCTGCCGGAGATAGAAGACGGACAGCGCGCCGTACACCTCGCCGGTCTGGCCCGTGAGCGGGATGGCCAGGACCGAGCGGAGGCCTTCGCCGCGCATCCGGGTCACGACCTCGCGGGGAAAGGGCACGGCCGGATCGTCGTCGAGCAGCGAGGTGAAGACGGCGCGCCGCTGGGCGACCGAGACGCCCGAGGCGCCCTGCCCCAGCGGCAGCGCCAGCCCCGACACCAGCGTGTCGCTGATGGCGCCGGCGCGGCTCATCGCGATCAGCACGCGGCCATGCGCGTCGTAGCGGAAGAGGATCGCGCCGTCGGCCCCGGAGATCTCCAGCGCCTTCGTCGCGATCGTGTCGGCGATCTCGCGGAGGTCGAGGCTGCGGACCAGCGCCTGTCCGCCGCGATGCAGCGCGTCGAGATCACGCTGGCGCGCCCGGGCTTCGCGGTAGAGCCAGACCTGCTCGCGCAGCAGGCCCACGAAGATGACGCCGACGCCGAGCGGCCGCGCGAACCCGGCGAGATACCACGGAATGCTGTAGCGGAACGGATGGAGCAGGAAGCCGAGCAGGCCGAGGATCCAGATGAACGCGGCGAGCAGGAAGTACCCGCCGAAGGCATCGCGCGCGGCGTAACGGCGCAGTCCGCCCCACAGCGCCCACACGCCGGCGGTGGCGAGCACGAAATAGCCGGCGCCCAGACCGAACGGCGTGAAGCGCCCGCCGGCCACGGGCGGCAGCAGCGGCCGCACGTGCAACACCGCGGTCATGAGCACGCCGCTGAGAACGACCACCGCGGCGCCGATGGCGAGCCGGCCGCGGCCCGTCAGCGGAAAGCCGCGCTCACCACAGTGCGCGGCGAGGCCGATGCCGGCCAGGCCCGCGAAGTAGCTGAGGAAGAAGAAGTACGGCGCGATGCCCGCGTTGACCCCGGGGTTCGCCGGATAGTCGGGCTGGGCGAGGACGTGCGACAGCGCGAGCAGCGCGGTCAGCCACAACGTGGTGCCCATGCCGGCGGACCGGGCGTCCTGGCGCAGACGGTGACGCTCGAGACACAGATAACCGATGCCAACGGCCACCAGTGCGAACGGCACGTCGAAGATCGGCACCGCGTAGGGCGTGGGAAAGCGCGGCATCAGCGTGCCCCAGCCGGACCAGACGAGGCCTTCGTAGAGCACGCCGATGGCCACGTAGAGCAGCACCACGAACACGCGTCGCCCGAGCACCATCGTCAGTTCCTTTCCTCGGCGTGGCCGCGCTCGATGAGCTCCGCGACGATCGCGGCGCTCAGTCGGCGCGGCAGCCAGGACTGTCTGGCGGCCACCATGCGCACGGCCTTGGGGAGATCTCGCGACAGGTCACGTTCGGCCAGGTGCCCCCACGCGCCCCGACGCACGGCTTGCAGAAGCAGCGTGGTCGATGCGCGCCGGCGGCCGAGCAGGACGACGCCCGTGTCAGGGCTGAGGCGCTTCAGCGCCGGCAGTGCCCCGAACGCCCGACGCGGGGAGCGCGCGGCATCGAGCAGCAGCACGCGCGGTCGATAGCGGCGAAGCAGCCGGTGCGCTCCGGCGAGCGACGTACCCCGGCTGGCCATGTGCTGCTCGGCGAGAATCGTCTGGCATCGCAGACGCAACGCCGCGTCTGCAACGACGACGATTGACAGATTGGCTTCGCTGGTTTTCGGGGTGTCGGCTCGAGTCACGGCATAGCTTCATGCCACGAGACGACCGACGCGAACAATCGGACCTGGGTCTATCCGACCTTCGTCCGAAGCGCGGTGGCGCGGCCGATGGCGACGGCCAGCTCGAGCCGCGTGGAGAGACCGAGCTTGCCGAAGATGCTGGTCAGGTGCGTCTTGACGGTGCTGACCGAGATGGACAGCCGTCGCGCGATGTCCTTGTTGCTGGCTCCGGCGGCCACGAAGCCGACCAGCTCGCGCTCGCGCGGCGTGAGCTCCTCGCCGCCGGTGACGGCTGGCATCGCGGCCGTGCGCAGCGCGAGTTCCTCGATGAGACGGACCATGACGCGCCGGCCGACCCAGATCTCGCCCGCCTCGACGAGCTGGACGGCTCGTCGCAGGAGGTCCGTGGACGTGTCGCGCGGACAGAACCCGGCGGCGCCGGCCTTCAGCGCCTGGACGGCGAGGGCGTCGTCGTCCGTGCCGGCCAGCACGATCGTCTTCGCCAGACGGCTCAGCGCCGAGACGATCGCCAGGCCCTTCGCATCCGGGCTCGGCCCGAGATCGAAGAGGATGACCGACGGCACCGAGGCCGCGATCTGCTTCGGCAGATCGTCACCGGCCGCAAGCGTCGAGATCGGCCGCGAGCCGTTGTCGGCGCGAAGGCTCTGGAGCAAGCGACGACAGTAGGAGGCGTCGACGCCGGCGATCGCGACCGCGCCGCCCGGGGCCCGAGATGCTGTCCTCACGCTCATACGACCTTGGTCAGAGCAACCAAGGTGCCATACCGGGAACAGCGCGAAAAACCGTGCGTTCTCGGCTCATGGCGCGCGGCACCGGAAAGCTTTGAGCCACAGCGGCACCCGGCACCCGGTCGACGATCATCCAACCGTTGGCGGCTGCTTATGTCGCCGCGTCCGGCGGCCGCCGCTCCTTCCACTCGCTCGCCTGCTCGTAGGCCCAGCCGATGCGGAGCGCGGTCGCCTCCTGCCCCGCGTGGCACAGGATCTGGAGCGACGTCGGCAGGCCGTCGACGGTGAAGCCGTTCGGCAGCGCGAGGCCGCACAGACCGAGGTAATTGCCCGCGCGCGTGAAGAACGCCGCCGTGCCCGACTGATCGACCTTGGCGATGGGGATCGCCGCCGTCTGCGCGGTCGGCGTCAGGAGCGCGTCCACGTTGGCCAGCGCGGTCACGAACGCGCGGCGGTGCTCCTCGCGCTCGGCCAGCGCCATCAGATAGTCGCGCGCGGACATGCCGCGGCCCACCTGGATGCGCGGGCGGATGTGCGGGTCGACGGGCAGGCTCATGTCGTCCACGAGGTGGCCGACGAAGCGATACCCCTCGGCGCCGATGATGCGGCCGGTGCCGGCGGCGTAATCGCCGAAGCGGTTGGGCAGCGCGACGCGGACGATCTCGGCACCGAGGCTCGCCAGCTTCTTCACCGACGCGTCGTAGGCGGCGAGCACCTCGGCATCCACGCCGACGCGTTCGTCGTCCGGCAGCGTCGCCAGACGAAGCCCGGCGACGCCGCGGCGCAGCGTGGGCAGCGGATCGGCGGGCGCCCACGCCAGCGTCGGCAGGTCGCGCGGGTCGGGACCGCTGAGCACGCGGAAGATCAGGGCGGCGTCCTCGACCGAGCGCGCGATGGGGCCCGGCGTGTCGAGCGTGAACGACAGCGGCAGGACGCCATACGTGCTGATCCGCCCGGCCGTCACCTTGAGGCCGACGACGCCGCACCACGCGGCGGGCAGGCGCACCGAGCCACCCGTGTCGGTGCCGATGGCGACGGGCGCCAGGCCGGCGGCGACCGCGACGGCCGAGCCGCTGGACGAGCCGCCGGGCGTGCGGTGCACCGTCAGATCCCACGGGTTCCACGGCGTGCCGAGGTGCGTGTTGGTGCCGAAGGAGCCCATCGCGAACTCCACGGTGTGGGTCTTGCCGAGCACGATCATGCCGGCGCCGATGAGCCGCTCGGCCAGGGTGGCCGTCGTCGGCGACACGCGGTTGATCCACACCTTCGAGCCGCCGGTGGTGACGCGACCCCGGAGATCGATCAGATCTTTCAGGCCGATGGGAACGCCGTGCAGCGGGCCGACGCGGTGGCCGCTCTTGATGGCCCGGTCGGCGGCCTCGGCGGCCAGGCGCGCCTCGGATTCGTATATAGCGATATAGGCATGGAGCGCCGGATCGCGGCGCGCGATGCGCGCGAGCAGCGCGTCCACCACGTCCACCGGTGACAGGGCGCGGGTCTCGAACGCGCGCGACAGCTCGGCGACGCCGGCCCAGACGGGATCGAGAGTTTTCATGACACGGGATTATCAGCCGGGTCGGCGAGGTGTCAAGCGAGCGGCCCGATGCTAGATCGCGCTCGCGGCGATGTTGACCGTGAGCGCGAGCAGCGCGGCGTTGAAGACGAAGGACACGACGCCGTGGGCGGCGACGGTGCGGCGGATCTCCTTGTGCGTGACGCCCACGTCGGACACCTGCGACGTCATGCCGATGACGAAGGAGAAGTAGACGAAGTCCCAGTAGTCCGGCTCCGTCTCGCCGCCCGGGAATGCCAGGCCACCGCCGATGTCCTCGTCGTAGAACTCGTGGGCGTAGTGCAGCGCGAAGATCGTGTGGATGAACGCCCACGACAGCAAGATCGTGAGCGCCGCCAGCACGACGTGGGCCGGGCGGCGGCCGGCGCCGATGCCGAGCTCGGAGAAGATGGCGCCCAGGCTGGCCAGCGACGCGACCACCGTGAGCATCAGGATGGCGAACTGTCCCTCGTCTTCCACGGCGGCACGGCCGCGGATACGCTGAATGTCGGCACCCGACATCAGGTGGGCGACCAGCGCCAGGTAGAGCCCCACGTAGATGTCCCAGCCCACCAGCAGCCGGGTCGCCGTTCGCCAATCCGTGAAGACCGTCAGGACCACGCTGACGAGCGCGCCGATGCCCAGCGAGATGAACAGCCGCGGCCGGATCCGCACGATGCGAAAGAGCAGAGGCATCTCACCCACCGGCCAGCATCTTAGCCGTGTCGACGACGATCCGCGCCATTGTCATGACGCTCGATTTCGTCTATGTTCGTCGCCGCGTGGAGACGGGAACGAGGCTGCCGACAGCTGTCGCCGGAGGGCTGCTGGACCCCGGGGCGGGCGAGCGCCTCGCCTGCCTGCGGCAGATCTTCGACGCCGTCGGCTACACCGGCCCGGCCGCGCGCGCCGCGCTCGGCGCCGAGCTGGGCCCCTCCTATCGTCGGGCGGATCTTCCGCTCTACCTGGAGCGCCTGACCGCCGCGACGCCCCTCAACACGCTCATCAAAGTCTTCGGGCTCTTCCTCTGGGTTGACGAAGCCGAGCTACGCGCCGCGGTCGCGCCGCTCGAACCGGACGAGCTCGTCGCGCTCGGGGTCGTCGAGCGAAGCGGGCACCGAGTCCGCGCCGCGGTGGGGCTGTCGGCCCGGAGCGACGTCCTGCTCGCTCACGATCGGTACGACGCCGAGGCCCCGGATCCGAGCCGGGACCACGTCCTGGGTGTGAACGCGGCCGCGGTGACGCTGGAGAGCCTCACCGTGCGGCGTCGCGTCCGCTCGGCGCTCGACCTCGGCTGCGGCGGCGGCATCCAGGCCCTGTTCGCGGCGCGCCACAGCGAGCACGTGATCGCGGTGGACAAAAATCCCCGGGCCCTCGACTTCACGCGATTCAACGCGCAGCTCAACGGGCTGCGCAACGTCGAGGGCCGGCAGGGCGACCTCTTCGAGCCGGTGGCGGGACTGCGCTTCGACCTCATCGTGTGCAATCCGCCCTACGTCATCTCCCCGGAGTCCCGCTACACGTTTCGCGACAGCGGCCGCCGCGGCGACGCTCTCTGTGAAGACGTCGTGCGCCGGGCGCCCGCGCATCTGGAAGAGGGTGGGTTCGCGACGATCCTGTGCAACTGGACGCTCCGGGCCGGAGAGGAATGGTCGGCCCCCCTGCGGCGGTGGGTGGAGGGCTCGGGGTGCGACGCGTGGCTGCTCCGCGGAGCGACGCAGGATCCCCTCACCTACGCCGCCGTCTGGAACCGCGGTCCCGACGGCGCAGCATACGCCGACGCGCTCGCGCGCTGGCAGCGCTATTTCCGGGAGATCGGCGTGGCGGCGGTCGGCATGGGCGGGGTCATTCTCCGCCGGCGCACGGCGGCCGAGAACTGGGTGCGCGCCGACGACCTGCCCGGCAACCCGGCCGAGCCCTGCGGCGAGCAGATCCAGCACATCTTCCGCGTGGAGGATTACCTGCGCAGTCTCGGCGACGACGCCCGGCTGCTCGACTGGGCCTTCTCCGTCGCCGAGGGTCAACGGCTGCGGCAGACGCTGGCGCCGCGGGGAACCGAATACGTCGTGGAGGAGGCGGAGGTCGAGCTCCGGGGCGGGCTCGCATTCAGAGGCACGGTCGACGCGTACGGCTTTCATCTCCTGCGTCAGTGCGACGGGCGTCGCCCGCTTCGCGAGGTGGTGACGGAGCTGGCTCGACTGGGCGGCGTCGACGTGGACGCGCTGGCGGCAACCGTTATCGGCGTCGTCCGGCGGCTCATCGCGTTCGGCTTTCTGCTGCCCGTCGATCCGAAGCTCGGACGGACAACCGAAGGAAGGGAGGAGGAAACATGAACGGTCCGGGATCACCGAATAGACGCACCCTCTTGCGGCGAGGCCTGCTCATGATTGCGGGCGCGCTCGGCCTGGTGGCCGCCGAGCGGCGCTCGCCAGGACAGGCTGTTGCCGCGCCGTCGCGCCCCGAGGCGGCGCTCGCACCGGGGCCCGCCTCGCTCAGGTTTTACGGTCGCGGGTGGCGGCCCCAGGCGCAGGCGTCTCTGCTGGGCCGGCGCTCGGACGGCGATCACCTGGTCGGGTATGGCGACTTGCTGGACGCGCCCGACGGTGTCCTCGTTGGACGCTTCTGCACCAACGGATTCTGCCCCGAGACGCCATTCGGCCACGCGATCGCGGCGGCGCCGACGATCGAGTTCCAGACGCTCGCGCTGAAGGATGGCACCGTGTTCGGAATGGGCGCCGGCGCGCTGAATGTCGGCGGCGAGCGGACCTACGCAATCCTCGGAGGGACCGAGCGGTACGCCGGCGCCCGTGGCACGTACACAGCCCGCACGACGTCCGCCGAGCCGACAGGCCGCAGCGCCGTGGATTTCATCCTCACTCTGACCGCCTAAAGGGGGACTGACCTATGGCGTTCGACGCCTTCATCAAGATCGGAAACATCAAGGGCGAAAGCACGGACTTGAAGCACAAGGACGAGATCGAGGTCCTGAGCTTCAGCTGGGGCGTGATCCAGCCCTCGCAGCAGGGAGGGCGCGCGGCGGGGCGCGCCGACGTGCAGGACTTCACGATCGTCAAGAGGCTGGACAAGTCCTCGCCGCTGCTCTTCGCGGCCGCGTGCCACGGCGACCACTTCAACGAGGCCACCTTCACCGCGCGCAAGGCCGGCGGAACTGCCGTGGAGTTCTACAAGGTCACCATGTCGGACGTCCTGGTCTCGAGCGTACGCCCGGGCGGGAGCGCGGGGAGTGAGACGCTTCCTCTCGAGGAGGTCAGTCTCAACTTCGGCGCGCTCAAGATCGAGGTCACGCCTCAGGACCAGGAGGGCAAGCCGGGAACTCCCGTGGCGGCGCTGTGTAACTCTCACCGCTGACGGTCGCACCCCGACCCTCTCCGTGTGGAGAGGGTCGGGACGCGCCGACCTCGTCGCCCGGATCTCGTGTTACCGTCTCGCGCATGACGGGCAGCAGCGTCGGCATCGACGTCGGCGGGACGTTCACGGACTTCGTCGTGCGTGCGCCGTCGGGCCGGCTCTCCAGCGGGAAGGTCCCGACGACGCCGGCCAACCCCGCCCTCGGGGTGATGCACGGGCTGACGACGCTGGTCGGCAGCGCGCCGCTGACCTCCGTCGCGCACGGCACGACCATCGTCACCAACGCGATCGTCGAGGGCCGCGGCGCCGTCGTCGGCCTGATCACCACGCGTGGCTTCCGGGACGTGCTCGAGATCGCGCGCGTGAGCCGCCTGCATCTCTACGACCTCAAGGCCGCGCCCAAGCCTCCGGCGCCCGTGCCGCGGCGGCTGCGACTCGAGGTGACCGAGCGCGTCGGTCCCGACGGGGCGATCGAAACGGCGCTCGCCCTCGACGAGATCCCCGAGCTCGTGACGACGCTGGCGCGCGAGGGCGTGCAGAGCGTGGCCGTCTGCCTGCTGCACAGCTACGCCAACCCCGAGCACGAGCGCGCGCTGCGCGCGCATCTGGAGCGGCACTTCGCCCACGTGTGCGTGTCCAGCGACATCAACGCCGAGTTCCGCGAGTACGAGCGCTCCTGCACGACCGTGCTCAACGCCGCCGTGATGCCGCTGGCTTCCTCTTATATAGACCAGCTGGCCGAGCGCCTCGGCCTTGCGGCCGCGGGCGCCACGCTGCACCTGCTGCATTCCGCCGGCGGCATGATGTCGGTGGAGACGGCGCGGGCACGGCCGCTGGCGCTGGCGTCGTCCGGCCCTGCGGCCGGGGTCGCCGCCGCCGCGCACGTCGCGACGACACTCGGTATTCAGCGCGCGCTCGCCTTCGACATGGGCGGCACCACCACCGACGTCTGCCTCATCGCCGACGGCGTCGCCGAGACCTCCTCGCAGCGCAAGCTCGGCGGCTACCCGGTGCGGCTGCCGATGGCCGCCGTGGAGTCGATCGGCGCGGGCGGCGGCTCCATTGCTCACGTGGACGCCGCCGGCGCGCTGCGCGTCGGGCCGCGCAGCGCCGGCGCTGCGCCCGGGCCGGCCTGCTACGGGCTCGGCGGCACCGAGGCCACGGTCACCGACGCCAATCTCCTGCTCGGCTATCTCGATCCCGAGCGCGTGTACGGCCGCGCCATCCGCCTGGACCGCGAGCGCGCCCGCGCCGCGCTGGAGGCGCTGGCGCGGCGGCTCGGGCTGTCGCTTCTCGAGACGGCGTCGGGCGTCATCGAGGTCGCCAACGCTGCGATGCTGCGCGCGCTGCGCCTGGTCTCCGTGCAGCGCGGCTACGACCTGCGCGACTTCACGCTGATCGCCTACGGCGGCGCCGGCCCCATTCACGCCGGGGCGCTGGCCGTCGCGGCCGGGATCGCGCGCGTCCTGGTGCCGGCGCACTCGGGCGCCTTCTCGGCCCTCGGCTGCCTGGTCTCGCCGCTGCGCTACGACGCCGTGCGAACCTATCGAGGGCTGCTGTCGGCGTGGGACGCCAAGCCGGCGGACCAGCGGCTGCGCGAGCTGCAGGAGCAGTGCGTGGCGCCGCTGACCGACGAGGGCATCGCGCTCGACCGCATCGCCGTGCAGTGGAGCGCCGACCTGCGCTACAGCGGCCAGAACTACGAGATCGAGATCCCGTGGCGCAACACGCCGGAGGCGCTGCGCGCCGAGTTCGAGGCGCGTCACCGCCGCCTCTACGGCTACGCCACCGGCGAGAGCGTGGAGTGCCTCAATCTGAGGGTCGTCGCGCGGGTCCCCGACGTCGCGGTGACACTGTCGGAGCTCGAGCCGGTGGGGACGGCGGGGGTGACCGGCGAGCAGCGCGCTCACTTCGCCGGCGTGGGAGAGGTCGCGCTGCCGCGCTACGACCGCGCGGCGCTGGCGCCGGGGTGCTCAGTCCTCGGGCCCGCGCTGGTCGAGGACGAGTGGTCCACCACGCTGGTCTATCCCGGCCAGCGCTGCGCCGCCGACCGGCTCGGCAATCTCGTGATCGAGGCCGGCGCGTGAGCCCCGCCGTCCATCCCGTCACGCTCGAGGTCGTCCGCAACGCGCTCTACGCGATCGCGGAGGAGATGAGCGTCGTGCTCATGCGCTCGGCGCGCTCGCCGCTGCTGAAAGAGGCGGGCGACCTGTCCTCCGCGCTGACCGACGCCGAAGGGCGGCTGGTCGCCCAGGGGCGCGACATCCCGATCCACATGGGCGTGATGGCGTTCACCGTGAAGGAGTTTCTCAAGCGCGTCCCGGCCGGGCGCCTGCGCGATGGCGACGTCTGGTTCCTCAACCTGCCCGAGGTGGGCGGCAACCATCTACCCGACGTGAAGGCCATCCGGCCGGTCTTCGCCGGCGGGCGCCTCGTGGCCTTCGCCATCAACCTGGCGCACTGGGCGGACATCGGCGGCGCCGTCCCCGGCTCCTACGTGCCGTGGGCCACCGAGTCGTATCAGGAGGGCGTGCGCATCTCGCCGATCCGCCTGTTCTCGGCCGACGGGCCGGACGAGGAGAAGATCGATCTCATCCTCTCGAATCTGCGCAGCCGCGACGAGCGCCGGGGCGACCTGTTCGCGCAGTTCGCGGCCGACGACGTGGCGGCGCGCCGGCTCGGCGAGCTGGTCGAGCGCTACGGCGCGGACACGCTGTCGGCCTGCTTCGAGGCGCTGCACGCGGCCTCCGAATCCGCGATGCGCGCGGCCCTCCGCGCGCTGCCCGACGGCGTGTGGACCGGCGAGGACTGGCTCGACGACGACGGCGTCGACGACCGACCGCTGCCGATCCGGGTGCGCGTGGAGATCCGCGGCGACGAGGCGACGTTCGACTTCACGGGGACGGCGCCGCAGGCGCGCGGCCCCGTCAACACCACCTACTACATCGCGTGCTCCGCCGTGTACTACGCGATCAAGGCGATCGCCGCGCCGGAGGTGCCGCCCAACGACGGCTGCTACCGGCCGCTCCGCGTGATCGTGCCGGCACGCAACCTCCTGAACGCCGACGCCGACCGACCCGTCGTGGGCGGCAACCATGAGACCTCGCAGCGGGCCGTCGACGCCATCTTCAAGGCGCTCGCCGCCGCCCTGCCCGACCGCGTGACGGCCAGCGGCCCGACGACCTCGGGCGTGCTGATCTTCGGCGCGCGCACCGCCGACGGCCGCTGGACGATCTTCTACGAGACGCACGGCGGCGGCGAGGGCGCCGGCGCCGCGCGCGACGGCGGCAGCGCGCTGCGCGTGTACATGTCGAACGTCATGAACACGCCGACCGAGGTCGTGGAGGCCGAGTACCCGCTGCGCGTGGAGGAGCACGCGCTGCGGCCCGGCTCCGGCGGCGACGGCAGGCAGCGTGGCGGCCTCGGCTTCCGCCGCGCCTATCGCGTCGTCGCGCCCGAGGTCACGCTGACCAGCATGCTGGACCGCCGCGTGGTGCCGCCGTGGGGCGTGGGCGGTGGCGGCGACGGGCTGCCGTTCCGCATCACGCTCAACCCCGGCACGCCCGGCGCGCGGGACATCGGCGGCAAGGTCAGCATGCGCCTCGCGCGCGGCGATCTCGTGCTGATCGAGACGTGCGGCGGCGGCGGCTTCGGGGCGCCGGCGGAGCGGCCGGCCGCGGCGCGCGAGCACGATCGCCGCGAAGGCTACGTGTGAGGGCCACGACGTTGACCACCGCGCGACGGCTCGTTAGGGTGTGGACATGCGGCAGACGCCTCTGACCCTGCGTCGCTGGAAACGCGTGGAGTACGAGCGCCTCGTCGATCTCGGCGTGTTCGAAGGCGACCCGGTCGAGCTCATTGGCGGTCAGCTGATCGTCGCGGAGCCGAAGGGTAGTCCGCACGCGACGGCCGTCGGCATGGCGAACGATGCGCTACGCGCCGTCCTGCCGCCCGGCTGGATCGTCCGGGTCCAGGACCCGCTGGCGCTCGACGACGAGTCGGCGCCCGAGCCGGACATTGCGCTCGTCCGGGGCAGTCGCGCCGACTATCGTCATGCGCATCCCGCCCATCCCGCGCTCGCCATCGAGGTGGCGCAATCGAGTCTGAGCTTCGATCGCCAACAAAAAGGCAGTCTCTACGCGCGTGCCGGCGTGCAGGACTACTGGATCGTCAACCTCGTCGATGGCGTGCTCGAGGTCTATCGCGACGCGGCGCCCGACGCGTCGGCGCCGTACGGCTGGCGGTACCGGTCGATCCAGACGCTGTCGCCGCCGGCGCTGGTCGCGCCGCTGGTCCTTCCGTCTTCACCGATTCCCGTCGCCGCGCTCCTGCCGTAGCGATCCGATGACCGCGAGTCTCGACGGCCGCATCGCGATCGTCACCGGCGCCGCCAAGGGCATGGGCGCCGAGATCTGTGTGGCCCTGGCGCGCGAGGGCGCGCATCTGGCGCTGGCCGCTCGGGAGGTCGCGCCGCTCGAGAAGCTCTCGGGGGAGATCGAGAGGCTGGGCCGCCGTGCGTTCGTCGAGCCCACCGACGTCACCGACGAGGCCGCCGTGCAGCGCCTGGTCGAGCGCACGAAGAGCACGCTCGGCGCGCGCATCGACATCCTCGTCAATGCCGCCGGCGTCACCGGCCCCGTCGAGACGCCGGTGTGGGAGATCAAGACCGAGGACTGGGACCAGGTGCTGGCGGTGAACGTCAAGGGCACGTTCCTGCCGATCAAGCACGTGCTGCCGACGATGATCGC
>WNFR01006962.1_pt1 | contig 13928 bp, 11 predicted proteins | sample 5400221 | NCBI WGS metagenome assembly WNFR01 (sample SAMN13153357, study PRJNA577476) | soil metagenome | isolation source: 40 cm soil under Madrone tree | place: USA:California | collected 2016-06-14 | reverse complement strand
ACGAATCCGCTCTCCCAGCCGGGCGCCACGTTAGCGCATGTTGTGGCGACGTGAATACCGGCCCGCCGGCCGGATCGGTGCATGTTGCGCGGATCTGGAAGGTCGCGGACGCCCTTCCGGGGGGGCGTCCCGAATGCCCTTACAAGCCCGCCCCGGTCGCCTATAATCACGCCAACAAGGCGAGGCACGCTGCGGAAACCCAATCCGCGCGATGTCGCCAGGAATCGGGAGGCGACCAATGTTCCAACCCACGGCCAGATTCATCTCGGGCGCGATGCTCGTCGCGGGCATCGCGGCCCTCGGGCTCGGCCAGGCGGTCCTGCAGCACAAGGCCGAAGCGCAGGGCGCGAGCGTCCAGGCCCCGCGCTTCGTCGTCGATCCGCTGTGGCCGAAGCCGCTCCCCAACAACTGGCTGCTCGGCTGGACCATCGGCGTGTGGGTCGACGAACAGGACTATGTCTGGATCATCCATCGCGGCGCGGGCGGGCTGCACAACAACGAACGCGGCGCCGAGCTCAATCCGCCGATCGCCGAATGCTGCCGGACGGCGCCGCCGATCCTGGTCTTCAATCCGGCCGGCGATCTGGTGAGGTCCTGGGGCGGCCCCGGACAGGGCTATGAATGGCCGCAGTCCAATCACGGGGTCCATGTCGACTACAAGGGCAATGTGTGGATCGGCGGCAACGGCGAGAAGGACGCCCATATCCTCAAATTCACCAAGGACGGCAAGTTCCTGCTGCAGGTGGGCCACTTCGACAAGAATGCCGGCAGCAACGACCTCGAGAATTTCGGCCGCGTGGCGAAAATCTGGGTCGACCCGAAGACCAACGAGGCCTACGTGGCGGACGGCTACAAAAACAAGCGCGTAGCCGTGCTCGACGCCGACACCGGCAAGATGAAGCGCTACTGGGGTGCCTATGGCAACAAGCCGGACGACACCAACCTGGGGCCCTACGACCCCAAGGCGGCGCCGGCAGCCCAGTTCCGCAACCCGGTGCATTGCGTCGAGCGGTCGAACGACGGCCTGGTCTATGTGTGCGACCGCGCCAATGACCGGGTGCAGGTGTTCCAGCCCGACGGCACTTTCGTCAAGGAAGCCTTCTATGCCAGGAACACGCTGGGCGCCGGCTCGGTCTGGGACATCACCTTCTCGAAGGATCCCGACCAGCGCTTCATGTTCCTGGCGGACGGCCAGAACGAGCGCGTCCGCGTCATCCTGCGCGATACGCTGGAGGAGCTCACGTCCTTCGGCGACGGCGGACGGCAGCCCGGACAGTTCTACGGCGTGCACAGCATCGCCTCGGATTCGAAGGGAAATCTCTACACGACCGAGACCTATGAGGGTAAGCGCGTGCAGAAATTCATTTATCGCGGCATCGCCTCGCAGGGACGCGGCTATCAGGGCGTGCTTTGGCCGACGCGCTGATTGCGGCAGTTGCGCGAGCGCTCTTGCGGTGCTCGCGTGACGCGTTTCGCGGTCGACGCGACCCCGCGGCATCATGAAGCGGGGCAAGATTTTCAGCTGATCGAAACGCGTCATGTCGGCACGCCGCGAGCACCAAGATGCCGCCGCGAGAAAGATTGAACGCGCGCCGCCGAACGGCTTTACTGGCGCCAACGCGACCGCGTCCGGTCCGACGACGACGCGTCAAATCGGGGAGAACCGCATGAACATGGAGGGCGCGGCACGCACGGCGACGTTGCGGACCGCCCCCGTGATCGAGGTCTCCCGGCTGGAAAAACTGTTCGTCACCGTCCGCAACGAGCGCATCCACGCTCTTCACGACATATCGCTCGCGGTCGGCGAGCGCGAATTCGTCACCATTGTGGGGCCGAGCGGCTGCGGCAAGAGCACGCTGCTCAAGCTGATCGCCGGCCTCTTGCCGGCAAGCGCCGGCAGGATCGCGGTCGGCGGAAGCGTGGTGGCGGCGCCGCGCACCGACATCGGCATCGTGTTCCAGAACCCGATCCTGCTGCCGTGGCGCACCGTGATGGAAAACGTGCTGCTGCCCGCCGAGGTGCAGGGCCGGCCGATGGCCGCCGCGCGCGCGCGGGCGCGCGAGCTCCTCGCCATGGTGGGGTTGAGCGAGTTCGAGAACAAATATCCCATGGAGCTGTCGGGCGGCATGCAGCAGCGCGCCGCGATCAGCCGCGCGCTGGTGTGCGATCCCGGCATCCTGCTGATGGACGAGCCCTTCGGCGCGCTCGATGCCATGACGCGCGAGCAGATGAACCTCGATCTCCAGCGCATCTGGCGGGACAGCGGCAAGACCGTCGTGCTGATCACCCATTCGATCCCGGAGGCGGTGTTTCTCGGCGACCGCGTGATCGTGATGTCGCCGCGCCCGGGACGGATCGTGCGGGTGATCGACGTCGCGATGCCGCGTCCGCGCTCGCTCGACCTGATGGGCGAGCCGGTCTTCGGCCGGCTGACCGGCGACATCCGCAAGCTGCTCTACGGCCAAGGTGCGGCCGATTCCGCTCCCGGTGGAGGCATTTCATGACCAGCATCGACGACACCCTGCCGCCGGGCGAGACCGCGCAGCCGGGCCGGTTCACGCTTCTCATGCGCACCCGCCCCGAGATCGTGCTGGCGCCGCTGCTGCTGGTCGTGGTGGTGCTGGCCTGGGAATACGGCGTCCTCTGGCTCGACGTGCCCACCTATATCCTGCCGCCGCCGAGCCGCATCGCCTTCGCGATGTGGCAGGGGCTCGACGCCGGCATCTTCGATCGCGGCGGCTATTGGCTCCATGCCGGCGTCACCGTCGCCGAAGTTCTGCTCGGGTTTTTCATCGGCAGCGGCGTCGGCCTCATCCTCGGCACCGTCATCTCGCAGTTCCGCATCCTGGAGGCGACCCTGCGGGTCTATCTGGTGGCGATCCAGAGCCTGCCCAAGGTCGCGCTCGCCCCGATCATCGTGATGTGGTTCGGCTTCGGCCTCACCTCCAAGGTGGTGATCATCTGCCTGCTCACCTTCTTTCCGCTGCTCATCACCAGCATGGCGGGCTTCAAGGCGGTCGACGCCGAGCGGCTGGAGCTGATGCGCGCGCTCGGCGCCCGGCCGTGGCAGATCTTCTGGAAGGTCCGCTTCCCGAGCGCGCTGCCCTACATTTTCGCCGGGCTCGACATGGCGGCCGTGCTGGCGGTGGTCGGCGCGGTGGTGGGCGAATTCGTCGGCGCGCAACGCGGCCTCGGCACGCTCATCCTGTCGATGATCGCCCAGTTGGACACGGCCGGCACCTTCTCGGTCTTCATCATCCTCGCGATCGTGGGCGTGGTGATGTACCAGGCCATGCGCATCATCGAGCGGCGCTTCCTGTTCTGGTCGGGCGACCACATGCGCGCGATCGGAAGCTGACCCCCCTTGGAATGCAACGGAGACTTTCGTGATCAAGAAAGACGATCCTGCCTTTCTGTACTTCCCGACCGACTATCGCTGGTCGATGGGACTGCTCATCTGCCTGAGCGGCGCGCCCTGGATGGGGGCCGAGATCGACGAGGTGAACCGGGTCGGCCGTGCGCTGCTCGATCGCGTCGGCGACGACGAGGCGTGGTTCGCCGAATGGAAGCGCATGGGCGACAAGGTCGAGGCGCGCGGGCGCGAGGCCGAGAGGGCCGGCCACAAGCGCACCGCGGCGTCGTGCTTCATGCGGGCCTCGCGCTACTACCAGACCGGCGAGCGCTTCAAGCAGCCGCGCACCCAGGAAAGCGCCGACACCTACGCCAAATCGGTGGCCTGCTTCCGCGACGCCGCAAAACTCCTTCACCGCCCGCGCATCGAGCCGGTCGAAGTCCCGTATGGGGGCGCCAGCCTGCCGGCCCTGCTGGTGCATCCCGATCCGGAAGCGACCGGCGGCAAGCCGGCGCCATGCATGGTGTTCTTCGACGGCTTCGACGTCACCAAGGAGCTGCAATACGGCTACGGCGTCCCGGACCTTGCGGCGCGCGGCATCGGCTGCCTGATCGTCGACGGGCCGGGCAACGGCGAGAGCGTGCGCTTCCGCAATCTGCCGCTGATCGCCGAGACCGAACGCTACGCGACGCCGGCCTACGAATATCTGGCGGGCCGGCGCGAATTCGACCCCAAGCGCATCGACGTGATGGCGTTGTCGCTCGGCGGCTATTACGCGCCGCGCGCGGCCGCGCTCGAGCCGCGCTTCGCGGCCTGCATCGCCTGGGGGGCGCAGTGGGACTATCACGCGATCTGGGCGAAGCGGCTGGAGCAGCTCGACTCCGGCAAGGTGCTGTCGCTGTCGGTGCCGCCCGAGCATCTGCAATGGGTGCTGGGCGTGCCCGATCGCGCCGCCGCGCTCAAGAAGCTCGAGGGATTCCGGCTCGACGGCATCGTGCAGAAGATGACATGCCCTTTCCTGCTGGTGCATGGCGGGGGCGACGAGCAGATCCCGCTCGCGCTGGCGCAAAAATGCTTCGACGCGGTCGGCTCCAAGCAGAAGACCTTCAAGGTGTTCAGCCGCGAGGAAGGCGGCTTCCATCACTGCCAGGTCGATAACGTCACCATCGGGGTCCACTACATGTGGGACTGGCTCGAGGACGTGCTCAAGCCGGGGAGATGATCCGCAAGCGCATCCGTCATCGCCCGCGAAAGCGGGCGATCCAGTAACCACCATCGCCTGAAACAAATAAGTGCCGTCACCGATCCCAAACGGGCTACTGGATTGCCCGCTTTCGCGGGCAATGACGACAGAGATCGGAAAGTCTCCAGCGTGACCCCACCCCCGCCCATCTTCCCGCGCTTCTCCGACACCGAGTACAAGCGACGGCACGACCTGGTGCGCCTCAAGATGGCGGAGCGCGGGCTCGACGCCGTGGTGGCGGCGGGAGACTCCACCTTCCGCAACAGCAATCACGCCAATGTCTACTGGCTGACCAACTGGTTCGACCCCTATTGCTGCTACGCGGTGCTGCCGCGCCAGGGCGAGCCGTTCCTGGTCATCAGCAACGAGCTCTATATCCACACCGCGCGGCGCGCCTCCGTGGTGCCCGACGTCACCGGGAGCTTCACGCCGGGACGCCTGATCGGCGAGCGCCTGAACGATCTCGGGTTGGGCAAAGGACGCATCGGGCTCGCGGGCGTGCGCAATGTCGGACGCGCCTCGATGCCCTACGAGCACCAGAAGGATCTGGCCGCCGCCATGCCGGAGGCGACGTTCGACGACGCCATGGAGGTGATGCAGGCCGCCCGGCTGATCAAAAGCGCGGAAGAGATCGCCTGGTTCGAGAAAGGCGCGGATTTCACCGACCGAACGGTGGCGGCGATCGCCGCCAACCTGCGGGCCGGCATGCCCGAATACGAGCTGTCGCATCATATCCACAACGCGATCCTCAAGGACGGCGGCTCGCTCATGTTCCACTTCCTCGGCTGCACCCCGATGGACGCTCCCGAGATCATCTTTCCCTGGCAGTATCCCTCGACCCGCATCGTCCAGCGCGGCGACATCCTGATGACCGAGATCAGCGCCGGCTATTGGGGCTATTGCGGCCAGATCCAGCGCCCCTTCGCGGTCGGCACCCCGCCGACGCCCGACTATCAGCGGCTCTACGACCTGGCGGCGGAATGCTACCGTCGCGTCTTCGACGCGATCCGGCCGGGTGCGACCGATGGCGACATTCGCGCGGCGGCGGCTTTCATCGAGACTTCCGGCTGCCGGACCCGGGACGTGCTGCTGCACGGCTGGGGCGTGACCATCGAGCCGCCGCGCGCCGACTTGGCCGGCGCCATGATCAAGCGCGAGCTGTTGCCGTTCACGCTCGAGCCCGGCATGCTGCTGGTGATCCAGCCGCATGTGGTGAGCCCGGACGGCCAACGCGCCGTCCAGGTCGGAAACCTGGTGGTGGTCGAACAATCGGGCGCACGCTCGCTGCAAAAAGCGCCGATCGAATTCGTCAAGACAAGTTAGGGAGAGCCACATGATCACACGCCGTCGCTTCACCGCACTCGCGGGCTCCGCGCTGGTGGCCGCCCCGCATGTCGCGCGCGCCCAGTCGCTCCCGCTGGTACGGCTCGGCAACGCGGCCGGCCTCATCGACCCGCAGGTGACCTTCCTGACCATGGGCCAGCATCCGCGGCTGAAATACTATGAGGAGGAAGGCTGCCGGATGGAGATCATCAACCTGTCGGGCGTCGGCCAGTCGATTCAGGCGATCGCGGGCGGCAATTGCGAGACTTCCGCGGTGTCGCCGACCGCCTTCCTCAGCGTCTATGCCAAGAATCCCACCATCGACGTGGTCTTTCCCTATTGCTGGCTGCGCCAGCCGCACTGGTCGGTCGCCGTCAAGCCGGACAGCCCCGTGAAGGCGCTCGCCGACCTCAGGGGCAAGAACATCGGCATCCGCAACCAGGGCGACACCGGCTATTTCGGCGCCCGCGCGATGTTCAAGGAGCTCGGCATGGATCCCGACAAGGACGTCGACTGGATCTCGATCGGCGAAGGCGGCCCGGCCGGCGAGGCGATCTACCGCAGCCGCGTCGACGCCATGGCGTTCTGGGACGGCAGCTTCGCCCGCATCGAGATCGCCGGCTTCCCGCTCCGGCAACTGCCCAACACGCCCGGCATGGGCAAGCTGTTCGGCAATTGCTACGGCGTGCGGCGCAGCGACCTCGCCAAGAATCGCGACCTCTATGTGCGGCTGTTCCGCGCCATGGCCAAGTCGACCGTGTTCGCGCACGCCAACCCGGAGCTGTCGATCCGGCTGCACTGGGAGCTTTACCCGGAGTCGAAGCCCAAGGGTAAGACCGACAAGGAGGCCTTCGACGAGGCCCTCAAGGTGGTGCAGTCCCGCATGGACAAATGGTTCGCGGGCCTCGAAGGCCAGATCAAGGACCTGCGGCCGGTGTTCACCGAGGACCTGATCGACGACGTCAACAAGTTCGACGCGGCGGCGATCGCCGCCAAAGCGAAGTCGATGACGATCTGAGGCGGCACGCCATGCATCTCAGCCGGGTCATCGGCCGGACCGCGGCGGCCGCCGCGCTCGCCGCCCTGTCGGCCAGCGCCGCACTGGCGCAAAGCACCTCGCCCTGGCGGCACGGCATCATCGAGGCCAAGAGCGACGCCGGCATCCTCATGATGGTGACGCGCGGCTTCGCCGAGAAGCAGGGCCTCAAGCTCGAGATCGTGCAGTTCAAGAGCGACGCCATCGGCCTCAAGGCGCTGCTCGCCGGCGAGATCGAAAGCTATGACGGCGCGCTCACCGGCACGGTCGTCGCCGCCTCGCTCGGGGTCGACGTCAAGCTCCTGGGCTGCCATTGGCCGGGGCTGCCGCACGGCATCTTCGTGCACGACACGATCAAGACGGTCGAGGACCTGCGCGGCAAGACGATCGCGATCTCGACGCCCTTCTCGCATCCCGACGTGATCGCCCGCACGCTGCTCGCCCGCCACAATATCGATCCCGCCCAGGTCAAGCTCGCCAACATGGGCGGCGACGCCGACCGCTACCGGGCGCTGGTGGCGCGCGTGGTCGACGCCACCGTGGTGTCGAGCGAGTATGTGCCGATCGCGGCCAAGAACAGCATCCACCAGCTGGTGTCGGCGCGCGAGATCGTGCCGGACTACATGCGGCTGTGCATGTTCTCCTCCGGCCGCACCCTCGCGGCCCGGCACGAGGACGCGGTCCGCTTCCTGGCGGCCGAGATGTCGGCGCTGCGCTACGCGCTCGCCCACCGCGACGAGGCGATCCGGCTGACCCAGGAACTGATCGGCGTGAAGCCGGACGACCCGCGGCCCGGCTATATCTTCGACGATGTGGTGCGCACCGGCGGGGTCGATCCCGACATTTCCATTCCCATGGACAAGGTGGCCTGGATGCGCGAGCTGCTGGTCAAGGACGGCCGCCTGACCAAGCCGTTCGATCTCGCCACCATGATGGCGCCGGAGATCCGGGCGGAAGCGCTGGGGCGGGTGGGAAAGTAGACGCCCCCGTGTGCCGGGCGGTGGACCGCATACGGGGACACCGCAAGGGCGGATTTGTTGTAAACAACAACGAATCTACAAGGCCGGGCCCCGGTCATGCCCGGCCATGGCGAAGGACCGGTCGCATAGGCAGGCCTGTGCGAGACATGGCACTCTCATGCAAAAGGCCGACGCGGTGGGCGCCGGGCGCAATTCCGACTTTGGATTTTCTCCTATACCACATTTTCGGGATTCGGCCAAAAATGATGCTGTCAAGAGTCATGTGGCGCGCCGCAAGCCCGAGGTCGGGCGCCGTAATTACGGGCCGCGGCGCTCACCCAGGTTGTGCAGATCGTCGATGTCCAGATCGGTTTTTCCCCCCGCGCTCGCAGCGGCAGCGTCAGCGTCATAGCGATTGGCCGGGATGGCCATGATGGCGGCCTTGACGTCCGGATCGGCGAGCATGCCGGAGATTCGTTCTTCGTCGCGCCATGTCCACTTGCCGTGTTCCAGCCGCGCATAGAGGCGTCCCGTCGCACGGTCTGCGAAATTGATGATCGGGATCAGGCGCGCGCATCGCTGCAGGAATTCGAGGTTGCGTTCCGGCGCCAGCTCCCTGCCGACATACAGTTCTTCAGGCTTTTGCGCGTGGATATCGATCTTCCTGAACCGGTCGACGTCGAGCATGCGTTTGACGTCGAGAATCGTCATTTCTCCATTCCAGCCGAACGCGACGGTCAGCGGCCGATCGCCTGCCGCCACGCTGTTGTCGAGGAACTCGTAGTGGACCCGTCGGCGGGGATCGAGCGCCCAGGTGAAGAACAATTCGGGCATGCCGGTATAGGCCTCCACATTATGCGCCAGGAGGTCCTCCACCGCCTTGTAGCGGCCGACCTGCAGCCCCCGCTTCCACGCGCGCTCGACCGTCATCTCCGGCGGCGTGATGACGAAGAACATGTAGACCAGGTCGCCGAACCGCGTCAGCAGCCGCGTCGGCTCCCTGCCCTCGGTAAAGCTGTCGAAACGAAAGCGATCGATCAGCAGATGGGGCATCTCCCCCCGCGCTGCTTTTACCGCCATGTGACGATCGAGCTTCTTGTCGATGAACTCGATCTCGTGTCCCGTCATCGTGCCGGCATATTTATACGCGGAGCCGAGCGAGCCGTAGTCCAGAAGAAATTTCCGCCAGATGTCCGGGCTGATCAGCGCAAAACTCTCCCAAGGGAATCCGAGTTTCTTTGCCAGCGCCCGCTGGAGCGGCCGCATCGTGCTTTTGCCGGAGGCCGACGCGCCCTTGACGTTCATGATCACCGGCCGTTCCTGCGCCGACAATGGCCGGTAGCCCTCGCGCACGGCCGCTTCCTGGATCAACGGCGCGATGGCGTCACCGATGGCTTCGCTGCCGAAATCGTTGCACACCAGCCGGACCGCGAGATCGGTGAGCAATTCCTTGTCCGCGAACAGCCTGCCCCGCCGGGCCGTGACCGCCGTTGCGATCCGGCTCAAGGCGCGGAAGCACAATCGATCCAGCCGGTTGTCGGCGGCCTGCGCCTTCTTCGACCAGTCGAGAATGATCCGTCGTTCCCGCTGCTCGGCGGTCTCCTGAGGTCGGGGCCGCCGCTTCTTGTTTGCGAGACCGAACGGCCAGCGCGTCCCGCTCGTCTGATCGGCATCGCCGGCCGGCTCGGCGCGGAGCGAAAACAGATTTGACAGCTCCCGCGCGATGACGACCGACGCGGCGCTCCTCTTCTCCTCGAACAGACACTTCAGGTCATCGAGACGGGGGTCGATATACTTGTTGAGAATGGTGGACGCGATCTCGCGAAAGTTCCTGCCGAGGTCCTCGTAGTCGGTCCCGTCGGGGACAGCGACACCGGCGGTCACGCGAACCAGCAGCTCGTGGATGATGAGCCGCTCGGGACGAAAGGCGACAAGGTCCTGCGGAGGCAGGCCGCAATAGTCGCTGAGCTCCAAGGCTTCGGCCAGGCTGGTCGTGACGTTCTCGCGCCGGAAGACGGTTGCAAGCGGCAGAAGCTCGCGCGGCAGCTCCGATTCCAGGCCGGGATGCCAGGCCCCACACGGCGGGGCAGCGGTTCGATCCTCGCTCACGGGTGCTGACCTCATGATCCTGGATCAGATATGCAGGCGCCGCGACCTGTCAATTGCACCGTGAAGAAAGGTTCGCGGCGCCGGAACTGCGCAACCCGTATCTCGACATGCAAGCCTTGGATCGTCACGCGAGACCGGGCGCTTGCCGCCGTTCAATGCGCGGATTTCTCGCAGATGAACAGGGCGCTGTCGGCGATGCCGCCGATTTTGGGGATGCCGGCGAGCACCGCGTCGAGGCCGGAGAGCTTGGCGGCCACGTTGGGCCGCTTCAAGAGCCGGTAGGCGAGCGCGGATGCGATGTGGAAATAGCGTGTATCGATGATCCGGAACTGCGCATCGGTCAAAGCCTGCCGGACGTTGCGGTCGGAATAGACCCAGAGACTCTCCTCGCCCTGATAGAATGTCTTGATGAAGGCGGCGTCGGCCCGGTAATGCGGCGTCAGGAAGAACTCGAAGCTGTTGCTGAGCTCGATATGGAACACCAGCATCGCGCCCGGCGCCGCGATCCGGCTCATCTCCGGGATGAGGTCGGCGAGCGAGCAGTAGTTGCCGACCGCCCCGACGCATAGCACGCAGTCGGCGACGCCGTCCGCAAAGGGCAGATGATGGGCGTCGGCGCAGACCGACCGCTCGATGCCGCGCAGCTTCTCGACCGCGATGTCGGCCTGGACATAGGTGCGGCTCGGAACGCGCTGCGGATGGCCGCCCGCCCCGATATCGATGACCAGCCTATGCGGCTCGGGATGGAGCTTGTTCAGCCGGTCGACGGCTTCCGCTATCTCGCGCCGCGAGCGGGCATGCCAATGATCGACGTCCGTCCAAATCTGATCGATCTGATTGTATTTCTGCCGCACTGAATTCCGAAATGCGGGATCGATGGTCACGGGTATTCCGAGCTTGTGCGGCCTGCTCGCCCCCGAACCGGCCGTCCCAGTCTGGATGTCATGCGCGGGTATCGCACCCTGTAGTCCCGACACCACCATAGCACCGAGTCAATCAATTGAAAGACGTGACCCCGCGCAATACGGTAGCTATCCCCTGTTCTCGCGTCTCGGTGTCGCGTCTGGCGCCCCGTCGTTGGTCTTGCCGGCCGACGCCTGGGGCAAATGGGGATAAGCGAGGCTCAGCGCCAGAATGCGCGCGCCGCCTCCACGACCAACCGCAGCTTGGAGCGCTCGTCGGCGTCGCTCAACGGGTTCCCGGCGGGCGGAGCGAGGTGGGCTGATGGAAGGGCGCCAGCCCCGCCAACGGTGGCCGGTCGAGGTCCGGGTTCGAGCGCTATGCCATGGCGCCGCGTCAGGCCGCGGCCTCGATCGCGAAGATCTTCTCGAATTCCACGACACCAAGGAGGCGGGCGACGACTTCGCTTGGTCGCGTCAAGGTGACCGTTCCGCCATGGAGCTTTACCCGATCATTGAGAATCACGAGCAGCCTCACCCACCAGACTCCGAAAATCCGTGTGATCCGTGAAGCCGAGACGTTCCTGAAGGTCGACCTGGACGCCGTCGACTCGCGTGGTCAGATTGAATTTCATCGGCGCTTCCCCTTTGCAGCTGGATCATGCTCTGACACGTACGAGGAATTTGGCGGTCTCACCCTTCAGGCTGCCGATCGTGGTCCCGAGGTCATCCGCTGCCCACAACACTTCGATGGCGCCGCCGCAGGAAACGATCGCGCCGCGCGTTATCTCGCCGATGCTGGCAGAGACCTCGTCCACCTCGGTCATGACCACGGATACGTTGCGGGCGATATCGGCAGTCACGGCCGACTGTTCCTCGACCGCGGTGGCCACCGAACCCGACATTCCGGCCACGCGATCGATCGTGCCGCGGACCCGCGCCACCGCCGAAACCGCGCCGGTTGCACGGTTTTGAATCTCTTCGATCTTCTGGGTGATCTCGACGGTGGCGCGGGCGGTTTGCGCGGCGAGGCTCTTGACCTCGGTCGCCACAACGGAAAATCCTCGGCCGGCTTCGCCGGCGCGCGCCGCCTCGATGGTGGCGTTGAGCGCCAGCAGGTTGGTCTGGCCGGCGATATCGGAGATGAGCTGAACAACCGCCCCGATCTGCTTGGCGGATTCCGCCAGCTCGCCGATCTCGCGGCTGACGCCATCCGCATCCTGCACGGCCTCGCTCGACGCCGCCGCCGCGCCGGCGATGTTACGCGAAATCTCGGTGATCGAGGACGACATTTGATGGGTTGCAGCCGACAGCGTTGCCAGCCTGGCGCGGGTCGACATGGCGGCGTTGGCAACCGTGATGGAGCGCTTCGATACGGTCTCCTGCCGCTCCGCCGTGCTGGTCGCCCGCTCCCCGATATCGTTGCCGGCGTCGAGCGCATGCTCCACGGCGCCCTGGACGGAGCCCTCGAAAAGGTCGGCGAGCTTTTGCATATCGGCCTTGTGTTGCACCGCTCCCGCCCGCTCCTCGGCGGCCCTTCGGTCGGATTCCAGTCGCGCCCTTTCGACCGCCTTGAGCTTGAATGCGTCCATGGCACGCGCCATCATGCCGATCTCGTCCCCACGGCCGAGTCCGGGCAACACCAGGGGAATCGCATGTGAGTAAAAAATGACTTGCGGTTTTGTGGAAGATGGATTCTTGCGAGTGTCCGCATGCTTTGGAGGACACTCCGATGGGCGATTTCTCTGTCATCTTCGAATCTGTACCTGATCCTCGCGACATTAATGCGCGGCATGACTTGCGCGACATGCTGTTCATCGCACTCGCCGCCATGCTTTGCGGGGCTGAGTCCTGCGTCGAGATGGCGGAATTCGGTGGTGAGAAGGAAGCTCTTCTTCGCACCATCCTCGAACTCAAGCACGGCATCCCCAGCCACGACACATTCAGCCGGGTGCTGCGTCGGCTCGACCCGATCGCCCTGGAGAGCGCGTTTACCCGCTTCATGGAGGCTTTCCGGCGGGCGCTGGGGTCCGCCACCGGCCGATCCGTCCTGGCGATCGACGGTAAAAGCCTCAAGAGCGCCTACGAAAAGGGCCGTGCTCATATGCCCCCCATGATGGTCTCGGTGTGGGGCGTGACCATGCGCATGACCTTTGCCCAGACGCAGGCCGGGACGGGCGGCGAGGCCGAAGCCGCGATCAGGCTGCTCGAAAGCGTGTCTCTCAAAGGCTGCGTCGTCACGGCTGATGCCATTCATTGCGATCGTCGCGTGGTCGAGACCGTCAAGCAACGGGGTGGCGACTATGTCATCGCGCTCAAGCTCAACCAACGCAAACTGCTCGCAAGCGTCACAGCCTTGTTCGAAGCCGCCCCCGCCGACGCCCGATCCGCGCAGACCTCCGAGACGGGTCATGGCAGGCAAGAGCGGCGCTCGATCCTCGTCCTCCCCGCACCCGGCATCGCGGCCACTTACGGCTTCAAGGGCCTCACCACCGTCGCGCGGGTGGTCAGCGAGCGCACGCTCGACGGCAAAACAGCTCACGAGGAACGCTTCTACATCGCATCCCGCCGGTTCCCGCCGTTCGATCTCCTGGAGATCATCCGCAGTCATTGGGACATCGAAAATGGAAGTCATTGGCAGCAGGACGTCGTATTCCACGAAGACCTCGCCAGAAATCGAAAGGACAATGGTCCGCGAAATCTTGCGCTCCTCCGGCGGCTCACCGCCAATATCCTCAAAGCCAACCCCGACAAGGCTTCAACACGCGTCAAACGACTCAAAGCCGCCTGGAACCAAGACTTCTTCCTCGACGCCTTGACTCATATGCGATAGCCCTGGGGTAAACCCGAGATCGGCTTACAATAGTGCGCAAGTCGGCTAAAGCCGACTTGCATGGCTGCGCGTCTCGAAGGATGGGCGGCTTGCTCACGGGCCGCCCCCATCCTTCGAGACGCCGCACTACGTGCGGCTCCTCAGGATGAGGGCGGGTCGAATAGTTCGCAGCTA
>WNFR01004752.1_pt1 | contig 13928 bp, 10 predicted proteins | sample 5400221 | NCBI WGS metagenome assembly WNFR01 (sample SAMN13153357, study PRJNA577476) | soil metagenome | isolation source: 40 cm soil under Madrone tree | place: USA:California | collected 2016-06-14 | reverse complement strand
GGTGTTCCGGGGCCAGCTGGTAGACCCGCGGACTCGGCTTGAAGATCTTCACCTCCTCGACGCTCAGGATGGCGTCGAGAAGATCGACGATGCCTGCGCTCCGGGCCGCCGCCTCCAGCATCGTAGGCTCGCCGTTGGACAAGATGGCAAGGCGGAGACCGCGCCGCTTCAGGGCCTCGAGCCCCGGTTTCACGTCGGGGAAGGCGCTGAGGGTCAGGTAGGCCTCCAGCAGGCGCGCGCGCTTGTCGGGCGTGACGTCCAGCCCGAGGCTCGTCACGGCGTAGGTGAGGGCATCCTCGGTGAGCCGCCAGAAGTCCCGGTGCCGGCCCATCAGGCTGCGCAGCATGCTGTACTGCAGCTGCTTGAGCCGCCAGAGCTGGGCCAATGCGTCGCCCTTCCCCGGGAAGAGCTCGTCCCCGAGGGCGGTGACCGAGAACACGTCGAAGAGCGTGCCGTACGCGTCGAATGCAACCGCCTTCATGGCGCCTCCTCCCTCATGTCGCTATCGCCTCCGGGGCCGCTTCCGCCGGGGGCCCGGCCGCCCATCCGCGAGCGTGGCCAGGACGACCTCGACCACGTCCTCGAGCACCGCCCGCTCTGGACAGGCCTTGGCCATCACCGAGAGGCCCTGGGCGCTGCTCGTCAGGAAGCGGGCGAGGGCCCGTACGTCCCGGGTGGTGGCCAGCTCGCCCTGCGCGCGGGCGCGCTCGAGCGCGCGGAGGAAGGCCGCCTCGAGCGTGGCCAGCGAGCCGCCCACCCTAGCCGCCGCGCCCCGATCGCGCCGCGACAGTTCGACCGCTGAATTCGTCACCAGGCAGCCCGGAGGCCGGCTCCGATCGAGCGACCGCTCCACCCGGAGGCGAAAGAAACGGCGAATCGCCTCGAGCCCGGAGCCGGGCGCTTCCAGCGCCTCGAAGAGCTCACGGACGACGACGCGCTGGTAGCGGTCGAGCGCGCTGAGAAAGAGCGACCGCTTGTCCCCGAAGGTGGCATACAGGCTCCCCCGCTGGATGCCCATGTGGGCCACCAGGTATTCGATAGACGTGGCCGCGTAGCCCCTGGACCAGAACGCGGTCATGCCGCGGTCCAAGGCCACGTCCCGATCGAACTCCTTCTGGCGCGCCATCGAGGGCGACCATAGCCGGTCTTGAACGATCGGTCAAGAATAAACTCCGCGGGATGGCGGCCCGATGCGCGCGCGCCGACGGCGCAGCGCCTTCGCGGTCTCGCTTGGATGCCGCGGCGCGGGCGCACCCCTGGCTAGCTCCGGCGGCCTCCTCGCCGTCCGTCGATTGGAAGCGGTCGATACGAGCGCCCCTCCACGGTCGCCAGGTAGTGCATCAGGTCTCGCTCCAGCTCGACGGCGAGAGGTTGGCGCTCGCGTACCAGGTTCCGCCGTTCGCGAGGGTCATCGACGACGTCGAAGAGCTGGAGGAGGTCGAAGTCGGCGGAGTAGATCAGCTTCCACCGCCAGTCGCGGTAGAGGAAATAGCTGCGCCTGAACGAGGCCCGCCCGACCACGTCGCGGTGGAGGTAACGGCCACGCTCTTGCCCGAGGAGCAGCGGCACGAGGGAGATCCCCATGCGAGGATCGTCGTACGGGGGGTGTACGGAGTAGCCGGCCAGCTCGAGGATCGTCGGGGCCATGTCGGCGGCGGTGACCGGCACATCCTCCACTCGAGCCCGCACGCCGTGAGCGAGCAGAATCAACGGGATCCGCAGGTCTTCCTCGTACAGGGTATGCCCATGGAGGCTCGCGCCGTGCTCCCAGAACTGCTCACCGTGGTCGGCGGTGAAGAGGACCACCGTCCGGTCGTAGAGGCCGTGCTGTCTGAGCCACGCGACGAACCGCGCGAAGGCGCGGTCCAGGTAGGAGAGATTGTTGTCGTAGAGATCGCGCGGGGCGTCGCCGAAGTCCAGCCCGTCGCGCTTCTTCCACAGGTCGTTGTGCATGTCCATGAGATGGAGGAAGGCGAGGAATCGCTCGCCGGCGGGAACGGCGTCGAGCGCGGCTTGGAGCCAGCCGAACGCCTGGTCGGCGGATACGGATCGGTCGCCGCCGCCACCGTCACCCAGCTCGAGGACCGGATAGTTTGGCGGGAAGATGGCCCGCGGGCCATACCCCTTGACCACCATCACGTGCCGTATGCCTTCGGCCTGCGCGAGCTTGAAGTAGAGGTTGTCCTCATGGAGACCGGGCCCGTAGAGGGTGAACCGACTCCGCCCGCCCACCAGGAAGGGGAATGCCGCGAACGTGCCGCCTCCGGGACTGTACGCGCGTCGGAACGACACGGCCTCCTCCAACGCCCAGCGATCCAGGAACGGGGTCAGGTCGCGGTGGTACCCGGCCGAACGGAAGGCGTCCCCGCGCAGGGCGTCCACGACCACGACTAGGAGATTGAAGTCGCGCGGGAGGAGCGAGCGGTGGGTCTTCTCGAGGATCCACGGGGGTAGCCAGGCCGGCGCCGAGCCGTTTGGCGAGGGCGACTGGCCGAGCCGGATCCAGTCGCCGAGCCCGGGGATCCGCGACAGGACACGCAGATACGCCGCATCTACCATGCTGAACTCACTGAACTGCAGGACCGCCGCCTTCGTCTCGGGGTGGCGGTTGAACGCCGCGATGGGGGCGACGGGCAGAAGCAGCGCGGCGGCCAGTACCGTTGCCGGGCCTCGCCATCCCGGCCCCGGGTGGGTCGTCCGGGCCGGCATGAGCTCCTCGTCCACGAGGACGAGTATCCCCGCGGCGGCCGTCGCCGTGGCCTTGAACAGGATCGCCTTCAGGTAGGAAAACACGGTGAACCATGGATCGAACAGACCGCCGTAGAGGACGTAGCCGCCGAGCGCCACCGGCGCGAGCAGACACACACTGAGTAGGCCGCGCCACGCCGCCCGGCCGGCTCTCGGCCGAGTCAGGATCCAGGCGAGCGGGAGGACGAGGATCGCTCCCGCCGACAGGGCGGCCATGCCGATCGGGTTGCGCACGGGGGCGACCGGGGTGCGCTCCATCAGTCGACGCGCGGTCAGGTGGGTCAGGCCGCCCGTACCACCGGCCAGCAGGAGGCCGAGCGGGAGCTTCAGGCTGTTGAGATCGAGCGCGGCAAGCTCCCACTCGATCGCCACCGTGAGCGACGCGATGAAGACGGCGGCAAAGAGCCCGGCGACGCTGACGAATGTCAGCGGCAGGACGACGGCCCGCGGGAACGCGCCGCCGGCCCTCCGCGCCACGGCGCCGGCCGCGGCGAACAGGCCGGCGACACCGACGCCGAGCCAGACGCCGGTCGTCCCCGAGAGCAGCGGCGGCAGGACCACGCTCAGCGCGATGTCCACTGCGGAATCGAGGTCGGTGAAAGCTCGGATCCGGCGCGCGCCCGGATCGAAGAGGGCCGGCGCCGCCGCCAGGACGAACACGAACGACAGGAACGTTGGCAGACGACGCTCCGGCACCAGGAGCCGAGCCGAGACCTCGGCCGCCCCCGGCGCGAGCGCGGCGCCGCCGACGATCTGGAGCAGGAGTGTGGCCTGGAGGCCGACGTGGGCCGCCGGCAGGATCCCGCCCTCGGCACGGAGCGGCGTGAGCGCCAGGACGCCGAGTGCTGCGATCTCGGCGCCCGTCAGCGCCCGCATCCAGACCGGCCACCGCTCGGCAGACCAGAGGCGAGTTATGCAGAGGACGAGCACCGCGCCGAGCCCGCCCCAGAGCAGGGACGCTGCGTGTGCCCTCACCCACACGAACAGCGGGCTCTCGCCCGCGGAGAGATAGCGGCCGAGCGGGCTCTGAGACGCCGTGTAGGCGCCGACGAGCACAAAGGCCAGGAGGGCTTCAACTACCGGGAACCAGAGGAGTGCGCAGGGACCGACCGTGAACCCGGCCTTGGCGGACCCCTCCGGCAGGCGGTCGGTGTCGCTCGGCGCTGTTGCGCCCGGTACCACTCGTAGATCTCCTTCTCGAATTGCTGGTTGGAAACGTTCCCGCGGACGACGCGCGCCCGCCGGCGGCCGACACCAGCGCAGCCGTTCGATCGATGCTGCCGTTGTCCACAACGATGATCCCGTGAACGAGATCTCGCGGAATTTCCTCGACCACAGCAGCACCGACGGCCGCCTCTGCGCTTCAGGGCGGGGATGAAGACGCTGACGCGCATGACGCCTCCGAAAGGAACCCTCGGCCAGACGGGGCTGCGGAGTTGTCACAGGAATGTGAAATCATCGGGCGACGCCCGCGGGTCCGGTCGAGCCAGAGTCCACCGGTGGACGGCGGAGCGAGCGGACTTTATTGACACGAGCGTAACAAATCAGACGCGGAGTCGTCCGACACTACGGAGCTGACGAGTGGCGCTCGTGGCCGTTCTGGACTACCCGCCGCGAGCCAGAATCGAGCAGCGCGAGCACACAGATGAGGATCTCACGTGGGGGACGGCGGGCGGCCGCGCCCTGACGCACGGCCAAAGGAGCTCACATGAGGATGGTCCGGTTAGGGCTCGTCGGAGTGTTGCTGGCAGTGGCCTCGTACGCCTGGGGAGTCGATGGGTTGGTCGCGATCAAGAGCCCACACAGCCCGAAGGACACCATGGATCGCCTCGAGGCACTGCTGAAACAGAAAGGCCTGACGATCTTCGCGCGAATCGATCACGCGGTCGGAGCGGCGAGAGTCGGACAGGTGCTCCGGCCAACCGAAGTACTCATCTTCGGCAATCCGCAAGGCGGGACGCCGTTCATGCAGTGCGCCCAGACGGTCGGGATCGACCTGCCGCTGAAAGCCCTCGTGTGGCAGGATGCATCGGGACAGGTGTGGTTGGGCTACAACGATCCGTCGTTCCTCGCGCAGCGTCACGGCGCGTCGCCGTGCCCGGTCACGGAGAATCTGAAGAAGGCGTTGGCTGGTTTCGCTCAAGAGGCTGTTGCCCCGTAGACCAGGGCGCAGGTGACCCGTGATGGGACGTTCAGGCGAAGCCAAAAGGGACGAGGTCCCGCGTGCTCTGAGGTGCTGGTTCGTTATCCACGGCGTCGTCGACTGGATGTTCGCGGTCCCGTTGTTCCTATTCCCCGACGCCTTTCTGCGGGCGCTCGGCTGGACCGTGGTCGATCCGATGGCGGCGCGGGGCGTCGCGGCGGCGCTCGTGGGCATCGGCACCCAGTCTCTGCTGTCGCGCAACTCGACCGGCCCGGTCTACCGCGAGCTGCTGTCGCTCAAGATTCTCTGGTCGTTCACCGCCACGCTCGGCTTCGCCTGGACAGCGCTCAGCGCCGGGCCACGAGTCGGATGGGTGTTCGTTGCGATCTTCGCGCTCTTCAACGTCCTGTGGATGTACTGGCATCGTCGTCTCAGACTGGGTACCTGACGAGGTACCTCCGCCTGTCTTTCCTTGATCGGGGTGTGGAACACCGGGAGTTGGTCTAATGACTCCAGGGGGCCCACCGGCGACCCCGCCGCTCCAGCTCCGCGCCTGGCAACGGTTGAGCGTCCGTGCCGCGGGTCTGCTGGTCGGGATGACCCTTCTGGCCATCGGGGTGGTCGGGACGCTCGTCTACCAGCACCAACAGCGGGAGCTCCAGACGACCCTTGGCACGCTGTTGCTCAACATCGCGCGCACCGGCGCGCTGCTGGTGGATCCGGCGCTCCACGCCGAGGTGCAGCGCACGCTCCACCGGGACTCGGACGCCTACATGCGCGTGCGTGCGGCGCTGGCCGCGATCCAGGATGAGAACGGTCTCGAGACGCCGATCTACACGCTCACCGACTTCGATCAGCTGTCGGGGCATGCTCGATTCATGGTCACGAGCCGAGGACCGGGCGCGCCGGGGGAGCTCTACCCGCTGGTCCCCGCACTCATCGAGCCCCTGTGGTCGAGCTTCCGAGACAATGTCGCCGCCCACACGGCCATCTACCAGAACCAGAGCGGCACGTGGATCACCGCCTTCGCGCCCATCAGGGACGGGACCGGGCGCATCATCGGCGTCCTGGACGTGGACTACCGGGTCAACGTCTATCTGGAGCGCCTGGCCGCGCTGCGCTCCACGGTCCTGCTGGCGTCCCTGGCCGGGGCCATCGGGGCCCTCCTCCTCGGTCTGCTATTTGCCCGCCGCCTCACCGGTCCCATCACCGCGCTCACCCACGGGGCCGTGCGGGTGGCGGAGGGGGACCTGACCCAGCGATTGGCGGTGCGCGCGAGGGACGAAGTGGGGCAGCTCACGCAGGCCTTCAACACCATGCTGGACGGCCTACGGCAGCGCGATTTCATCCGCGACACCTTCGGACGATACGTCTCCCCGGAGGTGGCGAGTGCGATCCTCGAGTCCCCCGGCGGCCTCGACTTCGGCGGAGAGAAGCGCGACGTGACCGTGCTCATGTCCGACCTGCGCGGCTACACGCGCTTCGCCGAGAAGGGAGAGCCCGGCCGGGTCGTGGCCGTGCTCAACGACTATCTGGCCCGGATGGCCGACATCATCATCGCCCACGGCGGTACCATCAACGAGTTCATCGGGGACGCGATCTTCGCCGTGTTCGGCGCGCCCGCGTCGCATCCCGACCACGCCGAGCGCGCGGGTGGCGCGGCGCTCGCCATGCAGCGGGCGATGAGGGAGATCAACGCCGCGCACGAGCGCCGAGGGCTGCCCCGCTTCGAGATGGGGATCGGCATCAACACCGGGGAGGCGGTGCTGGGGAACATCGGCTCGGAGCAGCGGGCCAAGTACGCCGTGGTCGGCCACGCGGTCAACGTGGCCGGGCGGGTGGAGGGTTGCACGGTCGGTGGCCAGATCTTCATCAGTGCCGCGACCTTCGAGCGGATCCAGGACATCGCCGAGGTCGGAGTCCCGGTCCCCGTCGAGGTGAAGGGGCTCTCGGGGCCGCTGCTCCTTTACGAGCTGCGCGGGCTGAGCGGCTGCTTCGGCGGGCGCCTGCCGGAGATGGAGAGTGGGGCGGATCCCCAGGTGGACGTGACCCTGCCGCTCCGGGCCTGGGTCATCGACGGGAAGATCGTATCCGCGAACAGTGTATCAGGCGTCGTGTTTCGCCTCGGGACGCGGCAGCTCGACGCGCGCTTGGACGAGCCGTTAGCCTCGCTCACCAATGTCCGCCTTCGGCTGAACTACCCAAGTCTGGGCTACGATTCCGGCGATCTCTACGGCAAGGTCCTTGGTGACGATGAGCGGGCCGGCACGCGCCTGACACTGATACGGCTGACGTCCGTGGAGCCGGTGGACCAGGCGATGCTCGAGGGCTTCTTCGAGAGTTTTGGGGGTTCCCCCCTGAGCCCGGGGTGAGAGATCATGCCCTCCAGCGTACGCTCGATGTAGAGTAGGTTTCCCGCGCGTTGACCGGAGGGGCGCACGCAATGGGAGATCGTTTCGCCGCAAGAGGAGTGATGACATCTCTCGCACTCCTCGTCCTCCTCGCGTCGACCGTCCCGGCGCTGGACCGGCCGGGTATCCCGACGTTTCCCCCTCCCGACCGCCCGGTCGCTAGCATCGTTTCCCCGGAGTATTCCGACGAGAAGACGCGAGACGGCCACGGCGAGGCGGAGCGGGTGATGGACCGGCTCGCCATCAAGCCGCCGCAGAGGGTGGCCGATATCGGCGCCGGCCTCGGCTACTACACGGTGCGGCTTGCCGGCCGGCTCGGATCAGGTGCCAGCATCTATGCGACCGACGTCAAGGCCGAGTATCTGGACCGGCTCAGGGCGCGCCTCGAGCGGGAGGGCATCAGAGGCGTCACGCTCATCCTTGGGCTGCCGCGGGATCCGCGCCTCCCGCCCCGCTCGGTGGACGTGGTGATCCTTTCGCACGTGTACCACGAGATCGAGAACCCCTACGAGTTCCTCTACCGACTCCAGCCCTCGCTGGTGCCGGGCGCGCGGGTGGGCATCATCGACATGGATCGGCCCACCCCCGACCATGGCACCCCACCGACGCTCCTTCGCTGCGAGCTGGCCGCGGTCGGCTACCGGCAGCTCGACTTCGTCTGGCTGGCCCCCGCCGACGGCTATCTGGCCGTTTTCACCCCGCCCGAGACCCTGCCGCCGGCCGGGGCGATCCGACCCTGCCGGCAGTAGGAGCGACCGGCTCGGACACTACCGGCACCATCCGGTCGGAGACAAGCAGCCGCAGGGTTTGCATCCCTGTGACATCTCGTCCCCGGCCTGAGCTAGAGTCCGAACGGCAACAGTCCGATGGGCCGTGGGAGGGGAGCAATGGCGTTCTCAGTCGGGATGGGCCTGACGAACGAGTGCAACCTGCGCTGCGCTCACTGCTACCGACCGGACATGGTCGTGGACCGGTTGAGCTTGCAGGATGTGCAGTCGGTGTGCGAGGCCATCCCGGTCAAGTCGATGAACCTCGGGGTCGGAGAGAACGGCCTCCATCCTGAATATGGCGCCATCCTCGATCACCTCCGGCAGCGGGGGATCAAGACGAGCATCACCTCGAATGGCCTGAGCATTCAGGCGCTTCCCGATGACGGCGTCAAACGGTTCCACAGCGTCGAGTTCTCGCTCGACTTCCCCACCGAGGCGGAGCACGATGCCTTCCGGGGCCCAGGCAATTGGAGAACCGTGATGGCGGGGCTGGAGCGGTGTACCGGCCTGGGCGTTCCGGTCACGGTGACGGCCGTGATGATGCGGATCAACTACGATCGGATAGCCGACCTGGCCCGCGTGGCGGCCGCCTGCGGCGCCCCCCTTCGGGTGAACATCTATCAGCCCTCGAAGACGGATCGATTCGCCCTGAGTTACGAACAGTTCTGGGACGGCTTCCGGCGGCTCCTGGGGTCCGCGCGTCTCGTGGCCACGACGGAGCCGGTCCTGGCTGCGGTCCTCGGCCTGCCCGGGTTCACGGGGCCGGGCTGTGGCCGGACCACGGTCCGGGTGGCCCCCGACGGCCGGGTCCTCCCGTGCACGTACTGGCCCGAGAGTCGACTCACCGTCGCCGACCTTCGAGCGCGGGGGGAGGCAATCGTCGAGACGCCCGAGTTCCACCAGGCGCGGGAGGTCCCAGCGGCCTGCGTCGGCTGCCCCTGTCTCGGGGGCTGCGCCGGGCGGCGGGCCCTGCTGGGCAGGCTCTCCGAATCTGATCCGTACTGTCCATTCGCCCGGCGGGAGCGTGTTGTCCTCGATTGGGAGTCCGCCTCGGGGGCAGACCTCCCGAAAGTGGGTAGCGCCTGCACCACGGTCGTCACCGCACGGTGACAGATGCGCGAGGAGGGCATGAGTACGCTCGCGATTGGACTGAAGCCGCCTCTGCCGCGCTCGCTCTACCTTGAGACGACCAGCCGGTGCAACTCGCTCTGCGAGACCTGCATCCTGACCTTCGGGGGCCGGGAGCCCCAGAAGGATCTCGGCTGGGAGGAGTTCCGGCGGGTGGTGGACCAGTTCTCGGCACTCGACCGCGTCCTACTCCATGGCATCGGCGAGCCGTTGCTCAACCGCGACCTCATCCGGATGATCGCCCATCTCAAGGAGCGCGGCGCCACCGTGCTCTTCAACTCCAACGTCATCACCCTGGGTCCCCGGCTGCGCCAGCAGCTTGTCGAGAGCGGCCTGGACGAGCTGCGCGTGTCGCTGGATGCGACCACCCCTGCCACTTATGCGCGCGTACGCGGCGTGGACGCTTATCAGAGAGTGGTGGCCCACCTCGAAGCGCTCGTTCGGGCCAAGCACGATGCCCGCGCCGACCGCCCGCACGTCTCGCTCTGGTTCACCGGCCTGAAGGACAACATCGAGGAGATTGCGGGGTTGGTACCGCTGGCGGTCCGGGTCGGCGCTCGCGGCATCAACCTCCAACGCCTGGTCTACAACGGCCTCGGGCTCGCCACCGAGGCGCAGTCGCTCTATGGCCGGCTGCAGGAACGGGAGGCGGCCTTGATCCACGGGACGGAGGAGGCTGCCCGCGCGGCGGGGATCGAGTTCTCCGCTTCCGGGGCGACGGCGCCCGAGATCAGCCTCACGCCGTCCCATGCCGATCGCCCGTGGAGCGCCTGCCGCCGCCCCTGGTCCCTGGTCTACGTGACGGTGCACGGCAACGTGCTGCCCTGCTGCATCGCCCCGTGGATCACCGGGCACTACGAGGGGATCATCCTGGGCAATCTCTTCCGGGAGCCGCTCGAGGAGATCTGGTGGGGCGCGCCCTACCTCGAGTTCCGCACGGCGATTCAAACCGACCGGCCGCCCGAGCCGTGCCGCGGCTGCGGAGTGAAGTGGAGTCTTTAGCCATGCAAGTCCCCGGGTGGCCGCTCGCTCTGTTCCGCATCGCCTTCGGGGTGCTGTACCTCGACATGGCGCTCCAGAAGGCGCCATGGATCAACTTCGGATGGCTCAGGGGCTTCATCGAGAAGGAGATCGAGCACCCGGCGTTCCCGGCCGTCGCGTCCTTCTTCAAGAGTGTGGTGCTGCCGAACTTCACCTTTTTCGGGTACATGACGTTCGTAGTGGAGCTGGCGCTGGGGCTCGGGCTGCTGCTCGGCCTCCTCACCCGGCTGGCGGGAATCGGAGGGTTTCTCTGGCAGGTCAACATCGCGGTCGGCGCGTTCAATGTGCCCGGTGAGTGGTACTGGATCTGGGTGCTGCTGACCATGCCTCAGTTCTGCTTCGCGGTTCTGGCCGCGGGCCGGGTCTGGGGTCTGGACGCCATTCTCCGACCCTGGCTTACCCGGACGCCGCCGACCGGCGGGTCTCGTCTCCTGCTCCTGGCTACCTGAGGCCGTCCATGGGGCGCGTTACCGGATGCGTGAAGCTCGCGGGCGTCGGCGTTCTGTCGGCCGCCGTGTATGCCTCGACGGTGCCGCTGTCGCTGCGGCTCGGGCTCGAACCCATCCGCCTGCATCTCCCGGTGTTCGGCGTAGCCTTCACGCTCTATCTGGTGGCGCTCTGGCTCGTCGCGCGCGGCGCGGCCGCCGGGCGCGGGGCGCTAGGTATCATCCTCGGGTTCGCGCTGGTGTTCCGGATCCTCATGGTGTGGACGCCGGTGTATCTCTCATCCGATCCGTACCGGTATCTCTGGGACGGCCGGGTCCAGTGGGCCGGGGTGAATCCGTACCGCTACCCGCCCGCCGCGCCCGAGCTGTCGACGCTTCGCGACCTCGACGTGCACCCGCAGATCAACCGACCGACGGCGGTCACGGTGTACCCGCCGGGGGCGCAGTGGCTCTTCGCGCTGGCCGCGGCGGTGACCCCGGGAACGCTGCCGGGGTGGCGTGTTCTCCTGCTGCTGGCCGACGCGTTGTCCGTCCTGCTCTTGCTGGGTTTGCTCGGGCGGCTGGGCGCGGCGGCCGAGGCCGTGCTCGCCTACGCGTGGTCGCCGCTGGTGGTGTTCGAGGGGATCCAGGCGGGGCACGTGGATCTCGCGATGATCCCGGTGGTGCTCTTGGCCCTGACCTGGCGCATGGAGGGATCCCCGGTGCGAGCCGGTCTGGCGCTCGGCGTGGCGGTGCTGCTGAAGCTCTACCCGGCCCTCCTGCTGGTCGCCTGGTGGCGGCGAGGCGATTGGCGCTTCCCGGCCGCCGTCGTGGCCATGGTCGGCCTCGGCTATCTGCCCTACGCGGCGACGGTGGGGCTAGGGGCGTTGGGGTTCCTTCCGACCTATGTCAGTAGCCCGTACGAAGACTTCAACCTCGGACTCCGCGCGCTCTTGACATACCCGTTCGGGTTCTCGGACCCGCTGGTGCGCGGAACGGCCATGGCCCTCCTGTTCGCCCTGCTGGCTGCGGTGCTCGTTTGGATCGCACGGACGAGCCGCCCCGACGCCGCCTCACTGTGGCGGGCCACGGCGCTGGCCGTAGGTGCCTACGTCATCCTGGTGCCGACCGCCATGCACCCCTGGTACGTGCTCTGGGTCGTGCCGTTTCTGTGTTTGCACCCCTCGCCGGCCTTACTGTTCTTCAGCGCCGCGGTGACGTTGGGCTACACCCAGTACTTGGTCGAGCCCCAGACACTGCCCTGGTGGGCCTGGCTCGCCGAGTACGGGCCCCTGTATGCGCTCTTGGTATGGGGGTGGCGCGTGGGAGCCTCGGCGGGACACGCCGTCGGCTCGCACGTCAACGGTGCCGGCGCACTGCGCACCCCGGACATGACGGCGCGGTAGACCATGCTCATGACGCTCCACCTGCTGGCGGGTCTGCTCTATGCGCTGGCCCTGGTGGGCCTGCTACTCTATGGTCTCAACGCCTATATCATGATCGCGCTGCACTGGTGGACGCGCCGATCCGCGCGGGCCGCGCCACCGCCGCCCGACCCGCCGGTGTGGCCCTTGGTCACCGTGCAGCTGCCCCTCTACAACGAGCGCTACGTGGCCGGGCGCCTGCTGGAGGCGGCGGGCGCCCTGGACTACCCCGCCGATCAGCTCGAGATCCAGGTGCTCGACGATTCAACCGACGACACCGCGGCCATCGTCGCCGAGACGGCGCAGCGCCTGCGAGCCCGCGGGGTGAACGTGGTCCACGTCCGCCGGTCCGATCGGACGGGCTTCAAGGCCGGCGCTCTGGCCTCCGGCCTCGCGAGCGCCCGCGGCGAGTTCGTGGCGATCTTCGACGCCGACTTCGTCCCGCCGCCGGATTTTCTGCGCCGGACGATCCCGCACTTCGTGGACGCGCGCGTGGCCGTCGTGCAGACGCGCTGGGGGCATCTCAACCGGGACTTCTCCCTGCTCACCGTGGCCCAGTCGCTCGGAATCGACGGCCACTTCGGCGTCGAGCAGGCGGCCCGGTGCCGCGGCCATCTCCTGCTCAACTTCAACGGGACTGCCGGCGTCTGGCGCCGGGCCGCCATCGAGGATGCGGGCGGCTGGGCCCATGACACCCTGACCGAGGATCTCGACCTCAGCTACCGGGCCCAGCTCCGCCACTGGCGTATCCTCTACCTCCCGGAGCTGGTCTGCCCCGCGGAGCTGCCGGTCGTCATCTCGGGCTTCAAGTCCCAGCAGCGGCGCTGGGCCAAGGGCTCGATCCAGACGGCGCACAAGCTCTTGCCTCAGGTTCTGAGCTCACCGCTCAGCCTCTGGACCAAGTACCAGGCCTTCGTGCACCTGACGTACTACATGATTCACCCGCTGATGCTGGTGGTGGTGCTGCTGTCGGTCCCAGCACTGGCGCTCGGGGCTCCAGCGCAATCGGCGACCGTTCTCGTGTTCACGTCCGTCGTCTTCGCGCTGGCCAGCATCGGCCCCGCCTGCATGCTCATCTACGCTCAGACGGTGCTGCCGGAGAGCGGCTGGTGTCGAGCGCTCCGGCTGCCGACGATCATGGTGATCGGCGTCGGGCTGGCCTGGAGCACGAGCCTGGCCGTGCTCTCGGCGTTCTGGGGCCGGGACCTGCACTTCGTCCGCACTCCCAAGTTCGGCATCGGGGCAGAGGGCGGGCGGTGGCGGGGGAAGGGCTATGCGGGCGGTCGCCCCTGGAGCGGTGTGATGGAGCTGGGACTCGGCTTCTACTGCGCCTGGACGGCCTGGCTGGTGGGCTCTCACGGGTTATACGGCGTGCTCCCATTCATGCTGCTCTATACCGCCGGTTTTCTCACGGTCGGCGCCCTGACCATGCTCCACGCGATGCCGGGGTTGCGGCGGACCCTGCTTCTTCTCATTGTGCTCGGCGGTGCGCTGGCGCCCGGTGCGGCGACGGCCACGGAAGAGATCCGGCCGCGGTCACTGGCAATCGAGGGTGAGCGCTGGTGGACCCGTTCGCCCGATCCCACCAATCCGGTGGCCTGTGCGACCTGCCACCATGACGTGATGGACGTGCGCGGCTGGGCGGCCAGCTTTCCGAAGGTGAAGCCGTTGCCGCCGCCTCACACGCGCGTGATGACGCTGCTCCAGGCCAATGCCGAGGCCGTCGCTCGCCACTACCGGCTACCGGACGCGCGGCCGGCGGCGACCGCCATCACCGCCTATCTAACCGCGCTCGGCGCCGATCTTCCCGTGTCCCCGGGCATGAGCCCAGGCCAGGC
>WNFR01016501.1_pt1 | contig 13933 bp, 11 predicted proteins | sample 5400221 | NCBI WGS metagenome assembly WNFR01 (sample SAMN13153357, study PRJNA577476) | soil metagenome | isolation source: 40 cm soil under Madrone tree | place: USA:California | collected 2016-06-14 | reverse complement strand
GTGGTCCTTCACGTTCATTGCGTCAACACGATCGCCTGGGCGGTGCGGCAAGATGCCCAGGTCCAACTGGAACGACAACTTGATGGAATACGCTGGCAATGGATTTCCTACGTGCCTTCGGGCTTGCCTCTTGCCCGCGAGATCGAAAGAGTTCTATCCGCCTTCCCCAAGACCGACGTCCTCATACTGGGCAACCATGGTTTGGTCATCGGAGGAAATGATTGCGGCGCCGTCGAAGATCTGCTGTTCCAGGTACAGCAGCGCCTGGCCATTTGTCCGCGACCGGCGTACCCGACCGACTACGCTGCGCTGGCGGAAATTGCCGATGGTTCAACATGGGATTTGCCAGATGACGACAGCGTGCATGTTCTTGCCACTGACGCGATCTCTCGATCCGTTCTTTCGGGAGGCCTTCTTTATCCCTGTCAATCGATCTTCTCAAACTCGACCAAGCCGGGGGTGTTCCGCTCGGTCCCACGTCCCAAACACAAACGGCAGAATCGATACCGTACTCGGCCTTTCTTGATTATTGAGGGGTGCGGAGTGGTGGTGAGGAAAACTATGACACCCGTCCAACGCGCAATGATGAGCGGGCTGGCGCAGGTCATCCAGCGGACCAGTTCATCCGCGCCACTCCGCTATCTTACAAAGCAGGAGGTCGCGGACAGCCGCAGCACAATCTCTCGCTATGGAACTAGCCAACGTGAACCGGTACAGCAGGGGCATGGCGGATTCTTCTCCGCGTCAAACGAAGCGTCCGGGTAGTCTGATGGTGGACATCGAACAGCTGCAGCCAATACTGAAAGGACTGCAAAGCAAAACCGCAAAGGATGAGTCCGATGCCGAATACTCCGAGCCGCCGCTCCGGGAGGTTGTCGGCATAGTATTCGATGTAAGGATTGACCGTCGCCCCAACGCCGGTAACGATGCCGATCACTAATCCCACGCGAATGGCAAACCACCAGGCGTGGTCCATGTGATGGATCAAGAAGCTGCAGATCAAGGCCGTTGCCATGAAGCCAAGAGTGCGGAACACAGTTCCCCCAAAACTGTCTGCGCGTGAGCCGTGGACGGCGAGCCGCCGCGTAATCAATGGCAGGACGCATGCCGCGAGAGTACGCGAATACCTGACCAACAGTCACGAGAATGGCAAATACGATTGCGTATCGGAAGCCCAAAATCTTGTACAGCCCAGCTCCGTAACCTAATCCGCGGATGGCGGAAAACAACGCTTCCCACGCAAAGAGTAATGATCTAACCCGCGAGCTGCTCGATCGAGTTCAATCCCCAGAGTGATACCGGTCGCAATACCGGCAGTCAAACCAAAGAAAAGACCAAGCCCGAGGGCGTAGCCGATGCCGAACACGAGCGAGCAGGTTACCGCGCGGGTGAGCAGTCGCAAGGGACCGTGTTGTCCACCCATAAATCGCGACTGTATGGTGGTCCATGCAGGGATTGTAGAACTTACAGTTCGCGATCCTGCCAGTATGACGTGTGGACTACGTATCCGACTCCCGGGCCGTGGAATCCAACCCTTCCCAAAACCAGGGAAGGGTTGGGTAGCCTCGGTTGTATGAGCACAAAGGACTGAAGGTGCTTCCGCAATTTCCTTCGCTCCGAAGATCAATTCCTCAGTTGGCCGGCGCCCTTTAAGCGGCTCCGTCCTTTGTGACCAGCACCATGCGGAACCGCGCTTTGCCTTCCATCATGCGAGCGTAGCCCTCAGCAGCCTGTTCGAGAGGAACTGTCTCGATCATCGGGCGGATGTTCTCCAGGACGCTGAAGTCAAGGGTGTCCTCGGTATCAATCGGAGTGCCGGTCAGTGACCCGTAGATTGAGCGCCCTCCAAAGACGAGCGGGAACGCATTCAGCCGGATCTCATCGTTTGGGACCCCGACTACGATCAGCTTGCCTCGTGTCGCGAGACCGGACACCAGCGGTCCCATGGAACTGCCGCTGGGAGCAGTTGCGAGAATCGCTCTGGCCCCGCCCATACGCTGCAGTGCAGCAGCGGCATCGTCGACTGCGGTATCGATGTAGACGTGAGCTCCCAGATCTTTCGCCAGCTTTTCCTTGTCGCGTCCCTTCCCGATTGCGACAGTGTGGAATCCCAGATGGCGCGCAAACTGGACACCCAGATGTCCAAGGCCGCCAATGCCCTGCACAGCAACCAAATCTCCGCCGCGCAAGCCGGCGTTGCGAAGAGCGTTGTAGGTCGTGACACCCGCGCAGAGGAGAGGAGCGGCTTCTGCGGATTTGAGCTCATCCGGAACAGAAACGATGCCGCGCGCTTCCGCGATCATCACCTCCGCGTATCCTCCATCCGCGGTCACTCCCGACACCACGGGGTTCTGACAATTCACGCTGTCTCCACGCCGGCACGGCTCACACACTCCGTCTTCGCCGGCGATGAGGCCAACACCAACCCGTTGACCGATTTTCCATTTGGACACTCCGCTACCGATGGCATCAATGCGGCCAATCACTTCATGTCCAGGAACCCTCGGCAGAGTCAGGCCGGGGTAGACTCCCATGACCGTGGCGGCATCGGTGTGACAGATTCCGCATGCTTCAACCCGAATCCGGACCTGACCTGCGCCGGGTTCAGAAACTTGCCGCTCCACTACTCGAAGCTTGCCCGGCTCATGTACTTCGACTGCTTTGTATGTGGCTTTCATTTGTATGTACCTTTCATTTGTATTGCGAAGGTGGTGTCGAAACCCCGCTCAATCTTTTTCTCTTTCCATCCATTCACGAAGATACGGAGTGCAATTCTCAAGCGTCAGCGCCATCCGCTTCGCAACGCGAGAGAAAGCCCATTACGTCGCGACCGACCAGGCTCACGTCTTTCAGGTCCACAACCATGTCGCAGTGGTCCGTGTGATATTGAAAGAGGTGGCATTCAAAAAGTCTCTGCAACTCAGCTATCGCCTGTGTTTCGATCCGGCCACTCAGGACGAACACTGTGAATCTCCCCCGCGTCGCAGTTTCGATCCTAAAAGTCATCAATCAGGCCACATTGCAATCGCGGCTGTGCCGAATTGCGTTCTTTCTTTTCGAGCACCAATCACGAGTGATGCATCCCAATGTCCAATTGGATTCACTGAAAACAGGAGTTGAAGACGACAATTGAAGTGACAGGATTTTAGGAAGTGCCAGAATTCTGGTACTTCAACGAGGGTTACCGCATCGCGTGGTCCTTTAAGTCGAGGGTTTTCATGAAATCCAGAATCATATGAACCACGGCCTGATCGCCAATCGCAGTATTGATCATGGTGTGGTAAATAGCGCGGTCGGGCCATTCGACACGAAAATACTTCTGGATGAAGTCGGCACGTTCCCGATCCACCGTATCTACCAGCTGTTCGGCTTCCTCGTCACTCTTGCCGCGCGCTAACAGGCGCCGCACTTTATCTTCCCTTGGAGCATAAAGAAACACCCGAAACGTGTCTGGGCGGTTCCTGAGAAATTGCTGCGACCCCCTTCCGACGATGACTGCCTCCCCGGCTTTCGCCGCGTGCTGAACGACACGTTCTGTAATCTTCAGAATGCTTTCGCTGTCAACCACGTTGAGCTTGTGGGCGTTAATACTTCCTTCATAACTGCCGCGCAAGAACGATTTGAAGAGGCGATAGTACAGGGGATCAGTGCGCTCCTCTCGACGTTCGACGACCGCCTTGGGACAATTGGCGAGCCGCGCGATCTCCTCAGTCAGCAACTGGTCCCACAGTTTCCAGCCGAGTTCCTTCGCAAGCAGTTGGGCGATCTCGCCGCCTCCGCTTCCGTACTCACGTTCAATGGTTACGATGTTTGTCATTTGCTTCTAACCTATTATCCCCTGTTTTTATTCAGACTACTTTTTACTCCACTACTCTGGGGCCACCGCCACCTGGATCGTTCTTCTTCAAAACAAAAGCAAGAAAGAACATGATCGCCGCCCCTACGCAAAGAACCATAAACGTGTCGATATATGCCAGACTTGCTGCTTGCGCTTGCAGCGACTGGTAAATCCTCGCGTAAGCGACCAGCGGCGCCTCGTGTTTGCCCACACCCTGCTTCCCATGTTGCGCATGAAATTAACGATTCCGGCTACCGCATTGTTTTTCTCCGGCGCGATTCCGATGTAAGCCACTAGCGTAATCGGCACAAACAGGAACCCCAGGCCAATCACCTGGGTGATGCGCAGCCACGTGGCCGCGCTGAAGCTGATCTGCAAATCAATCCGCTTCGTGGAATAGAACATGGCGATCGATAGTGCCAGCCAGCCGAACGCAATCAGATAGCGTGCCTGGATCTTGGTTGTCAGTTGGCCCATGATGGGCATTTCAATGAGCAAGACAAGACCTCCGGCCGAAAGAGCAAGCCCAGCGAGTTGCGAGGTGTAGCCCACGAGGGTCTGGAGGAACTGCGGCATCAGGACCAGGCTGCTGAACAATAGGATCCCCAGGGTGAACATCATCAGGCTAGAGAACGCAAAATTAAAACTCTTGAACATGCGAACGTCGATGATCGGCGCCTTTTGATACCACTCCCAGATAACCAGCGAAACCAGGCACACAGCCGAGACGACAACCAAAGTGGTGATGAAGCGCGACCCGAACCAATCATCTTCCTGGCCCTTGTCGAGCAGCACTTGTAACGCCCCGACGCCGAGTGCCAGCAGGGCGATGCCGATGTAGTCCAGCTTCACTCCAGCCGCCTTGAGTCGGCTTAAATAAGGAGGATCTTCAACAAATCGCCGCACCAGAAACCATGTGATTACGCCAACCGGGAGGTTGATGAAAAAAATCCATCGCCACGAGTAATTGAAGGTGATCCAACCCCCTAAGGTTGGACCGATGGTGGGCGCCATGATGGCGGTGATGCCATAAAGCGCAAACGCCAGGCCTCGCTGTTGCGGTGGAAAGGTGTCTGCCAGAATGGCTTGAGCCATCGGCTGCAACCCGCCGCCGCCAACGCCTTGCAACACCCGAAAGAGAAGAAGAAACCCGAGACTTGGCGCGATGCCACAGAGTAGAGAACTCACAGTAAAGATACTTAGACACGCCATAAAGAAGCGTTTGCGCCCCAAAGCGCCCGCCAGCCAACCACTGATCGGCAGGATGATGGCATTTGAGACCAGATAAGAGGTCAATACCCACGTACTTTGATCGTTGCTCGCGCCCAGATTCCCGGCCATGTACGGCAGGGCGACGTTAGCGATGCTGGTGTCGAGCACCTCCATGAAGGCTGCCAGCGCCACAACAACAGCAATCAGCCACGGATTGTACTTGGGCTGCCAAACGTCTTGATCGATGGTGAGCGCAGCGGAACTCATTACGCAGAACTCGTTGAACCAAACTCAGTGGAGATACACGTCCGGCACCACGTTCATGCCCGGTCGCAGCCGGCGATCGCGGTTCTCCCCCGAATCGAGAATGATCTTTACCGGAATTCTCTGCACAATTTTCACGTAATTTCCTGTGGCATTCTCCGGTGGAAGCAAACTGAATAGCGGCCCCGTTGCTCCCGCGATGCTGTCCACATGGCCTTTTAAATTCTGGCCGGTCGAATCCACATGGATTTTCGCTCTCTGTCCAACTCGCATGTTCTTAAGCTGGGTCTCTTTAAAATTGGCGGTGACCCACACTTCATCGAGAGGCACCACGGTGAGGAGTTGCTGACCATTTTGAACGTTCAACCCAACCACTACCGTCTTGTTCACCTCGCCGGTGACCGGTGCAAGGACTTTCGTGTATTGCAGATTTAGTTTGGCCTGTTCGAGCAGTGCGCGCCTTTGCTCAACATCTGCAATCGCGGCCCGCACGCGAGCTCGGGTCGACAACACTTGCTGCGGCCCAGTCTGGGCGGATTTGTGGTTCGCAGCGGCTTGCGTCAGTCGGCTCCGAGCCTGCTGGATGAATTGTTCGGCTGCGGATTCATTGGCGCTGGCTGCCACTACGCCCGCCGTGCTGGATCTGGCCGAAGCCAATGCTTGATCGTAAATTTGCGGGGCTACCTCCCGCTTGTCGACCAGCAACTTGTAGCGATGGAGATCGTCTTGCGCTTTCACATTATTCGCCTCGGCTTGTTCAAGCTGAGCATGGGCGGCGGTCAGCTGTTTCTCGGCGGCTCTGACTCCAGCCCTGGCGTCTTCAATGCCGGACGAAGCAGACTCCAGTTGGCTTGAAGTACTCACCGAAGTGATCGGAACCGTGATATTCAGTGATTGCGCGGTATGCTCAGCGTTGGCGAGATTAGCTTGCGCTTGCGCGACTGCAACCTGATAGTCGGTTGGATCGATCTCGACCAGCACGGTGCCTTTCTCAACCCACTGGTTGTCGTTTACGTTGACCCGTATCACGTAGCCCGAAACACGTGCGCTGACAGGATAAAGGTGAACATCCCCCTGGGCGTCGTCAGTCGATTCGTAGCTGCTTAGGTAGCGCCACAAAAACAGGCCGGCGACAAGCACCACTACGATGGTAGCCAGAATCACAACAGTTCTGCGGCGCTTCCGACTTCGGCGCACTGGCGGCGTATAGGTTTTGTCCGACAAGGGTGTTGCATCGACCGGCGATTGTTTGTCCGCCTCAGGCACTGGACGGGGTGGGTCCTCGACCGTATCCGTAATCCCCGCGCTGAAACGATCGCTCGACTGAGTTAGCGTCTTTTCCGCCAAATCAATGTTGCTACGCGCCACGTTCACCTGATCGGCCGACGACTGCAGGTTGAGCAGCGCCGTGCGCACGTCGGAGTCGATCTGCGCCCGTAGATTGTCCATGCGCTCGCGGCTCTGCTCGAGTCTCGAATCGGCCTGCAAAACATCCCCGTGAACGCTACCGCCCTGAAAGATTGGAATCGACAAGGTTCCGCGCACATCGAACACTTGCGTTGCTGTGGAGGGATGCGAGCCTCCCGCTCCATAGTCTGCGTTAAAGGAAAGCGATGGGAGATAGCCGGCCACGGCTGCCTTTCGGGAGAACTCCGCTGCGCGTACTTCGGTCAGGGCCGCCTGGTAATCGGAACGCGAGGCGTATGCATGTTTCAGAGCCTCATCCATGGTCATGACTTCGAGCGACTGGTAGGGCGACTTGTCTGTAAGTTCAAATTCCTGGCCGGGAGCCAAGCCAATGACCCGCGCCACTGTGAGCTTCTGGATGGCGAAAGTGTTCTTCGCCTGGATCAACTGTTGTTGGCGGGTCTGGAGCTCGACCTTGGTGCGCAGGCCGTCGATGTCCGGCGAAGTGCCGGCAGTTATCTGGTCGGTCGCCTGATCGTAGAGCGTCTGGGCCGTCCTGACCTGAGCTTCTGCCGTGTCAATGCGGGCTTGGTCGGCGATGGCCTGCAAATAGGTATAGCCCACAGCCAGCACAACCAGATCACGAGCATCCTTGAAAGTGTAGTCGGCAGACTTCACACTCTGGGTGGCCGCGCGAGTGGCGTTGATTGACTTCCAATCGAAGAGCGTTTGGGTCACGGCGGCACGCGCGTCAAAGTAAGAAAACGGGCCAACCGACGGCGGGATTTTGATCCCACCAAAACTTATGATGCCGAGTTCGGTGAGATTAATCTTGGAGTCCGCCACGTAAGGCGACGCCGTCACGTGTGGTAACAGAGCACTCAACTGCTCCCAACGCCGTCCTCGGGCTGACCGAATGTCCGCACGCGAAAGCAGCAGTCCGAGATTTTGCTTCAATCCGCGGTCGATGGCGTCCCTCAACGAAAGGGGCAACACTCCAGGAACAAGTTTCGTGGGAACGCTGCCCGCAAACGTGCTCACTCCACCCGTGCCGGGGATCGCTTGGCCCGGAGTGCTCGAACTCGGTATTGTTTCAGTTTGCGCTGAGGATGTTGCTGCTCCGCAAATCAAGAGTCCAGCCAACAGAAAAATCTGGCGGCATTCGAAACTGAGTCCCAAGGGAGTCTCCTTTCATTGCCGTAACAAAACTCGTACCGCAAACAGGGGTGAATGGGACTATACGCCTAGGGATTGAGCGCATGCATCTGGACCATTCATCTTGGCGGTTCCGGCAAGCGATCTCCCTCTTTTCCCGCGTGCAGGAAGAACGTTTCGGGGCGCGAAAAACAAAATGAGGCGAAGGAATTCCAGGAAGTGTCAGAAGTCTGGCAGTTGACCGTCGGTTTACCGGACAGTGTTCTTCTTTATGTTGAGCTGTTTGATTTTCAAATCCAGGGTCGACCGCGGAATTCCGAGGTTGGCAGCCGCTCCATTTGGCCCAGCAACTTTTCCCTTACTTTCCGCAAGAGCCGCTTCGATGAGTCCCTTCTCATAATTATGGGCAACCGTCCAGCCCCAATCGCGCAGGTGTTCGGCCGAGAGGCCGGTATAGTCAAGCCAGCACTGATTGAAGAAGTCGGCGGAGCCGTCCGAACGAGCAGACCACGCGAGCGTTGGGATCGCGTCAACTACAAGGCGAACGTCCTGCGCTTGCGAGCCTGCTCGGAACCATTCGCTACAGACGCTATCGCGTAATTATGGGCCGTCATTGCTAAGGTCCACGTCAAGGCGAGCATATGCGAGTCGCGATGACGTCCATATATTGTTTCGTTCGTTCTCGCTTTCTTGGTGGTTTGGAGCAATTTGGAAATCCGCCATCCCGGTTTGACAACTGCGACATTCAAAAGCAACTTCAAAAAAACTAGTAGATTAGAGTAATGAGCTTTATGGACGCATCCATTCACCGTCACCCCTGCAAAAAAGACGACAGGCGCCGGTGAAAAAACTTCCCCGCAAACGCAGCTCCGGTTCAGGCATGCAACGTCGCCGCGGGCCTCGTTTTTCACGGGAGCTCGCCATCCTGTACGAAGATGATGCGGTTGTGGCGGTCAATAAACCTGCCGGACTTCTGGCTGTGCCTGCACCAGGCTCCGATGCGCCATCCGCGTTATCTCTTCTGTCGCAGGACCTTAAGGCTCAAAGACAGCAAGCTTTGGTAGTACATCGCATCGATCGTTTCGCGTCCGGAGTTCTGGTGTTTGCCAAGACTCTGCGTGATCGAGAGGCGCTGGTCCGACAATTTCTGGCGCATACTCCGGTCAGGCAGTATCTGGCCGTGGTTCGCGGTCATCTCGACGCGAAAGAGGGTGTGCTGGTTCACTATTTTCGAAGAGAGGGAATGTATCAAAAGTTGAGCACCCAGCGAGACTCCAAAGCGGCGCGGGCTGAACTCCGGTATTCCCTCGAGCGCTCTCTGCGCGCAGCTTCGCTGGTGCGGGTTACGCTGCTGACGGGATTACAGAATCAGATCCGAGTGCAGTTTTCAGCGATCGACCACCCCGTGATTGGCGACCGCAAGTACGACCATGACGAAGCTTCGGAGCGTCGAATAGCCCGGGTTGCGCTTCATGCGGCCTCTCTGCAGTTTATTCACCCCCGATCGGGAGAGACGGTCTCCATAGAGTGCGATCTTCCCCCGGATTTTCGATCACTTCTGCAAGCACTATCAGCGCCGCCCCGCGGAAAACGCTGATTGCAGCCGCACGCTACTGGCCTGCAGCAGAATGTTCATCGTCTCCGACCAAAAGGTGCTCGGACGTGAGCCTGCCTTGGGGAAGTCGAAGGGGCGCACGGCGCTTACACCGTGCCTGCTCGAGCTAATGGCTAACAGCGAGTAGCTCAAAGCTTCGATATTGACATCCACTGCAGTGGCCCCGATGCTGGAGAAGAGTGAAACAGGACTTTGACGTCGTGATTCTCGGTGGCGGTGCGGCTGGGCTGATGTGTGCCATCGAGGCGGGCAAGCGCGGACGGCGCGTGGCAGTGCTCGAACGCGCCAACCGCATCGGCAAAAAGATCCTGATTTCCGGCGGCGGGCGTTGCAACTTCACCAACCTGCATTCTCGACCGGAAAACTTTATCTCCGCCAATCCACACTTCGCTAAATCGGCATTGGCTGCTTACATACCGGCCGATTTCATTGCATTGGTGGAAACGCATGGCATTGCGTATCACGAAAAAACTCTAGGTCAGCTTTTCTGTGATGGCTCTGCGCAGAACATCGTAGGCATGCTCGAATCGGAATGCAGCCGCGCCAGGGTTCAAATTCTCACCAATGTCATCATTGAAAGCGTCGAGCACAAAAGCGGTTTCACGATTGGCGCAAGGCAAACTGAATTTCACGCACCGGTACTGGTGGTCGCAACCGGCGGCCTCTCCATCCCTAAAATGGGCGCAACTTCGTTCGGCTACGAGTTGGCTCGGCAGTTCGGAATCAGAGTCATGGACACGCGGCCCGCGCTGGTTCCTTTGCTCTTCAATGCTCGGGACCGGCAGCACTACTGCGAGTTGACCGGGGTCTCGGCGGAGGTGGTGACGACGACTGGAAAGCAGCGCTTCCGAGAAAAGATGCTGTTCACTCACCGCGGTCTCAGCGGCCCGGCCATTCTGCAGATCTCCTCCTACTGGAAGCCTTCCACTTCCGTGACCATTGACCTGGCTCCTGGGCACGACTTCACCGCGCCGATTCGCAATAGTAACGGTGCGCGCCGCGATCTCTCCGCCCTCAAAGCGGCGTTGCGCGCGGTCTTGACTCAACGGTTGGCCGACCGCTGGCTTGATCTGCACCCTCCCGCGGCCTGTACCAACCACGCGCTCGCTGACCTGGAGCGCCAGGCACACAACTGGATCGTCAGCCCAGAAAGCACGGACGGCTACGACAAGGCCGAAGTCACCGCCGGAGGCGTGGACACCAATGAGCTTTCCGCTAAGACCATGGAGAGTCGCAAAATACCCGGCCTATATTTCATCGGTGAAGTCGTGGACGTAACCGGCCATTTGGGCGGATTCAACTTTCAGTGGGCCTGGGCCTCAGGGTTTTGCGCCGGGCAGGCGGTGTAGGTTAGAGATCCTAGTCTGATGCCTTGCGGAAATCCCCCGTGTTAATTAGTTTGTGATGACCTCAGGCTGCTTGGGTGAGCACCGATTTGCATTGCCCAACCGCGATATTTATTCGCGAGGGCGCCCCGTTCGAGGTTCGCTTAGGCGGGGATTTTCTGTCGTGGAACGAAATTCCAAATCCCCACCCTAACGTCGCAGAGAACGCGCCGTTAGGATGGGGCACCCCCGTTTATGTTCGTTAGCAAGAAGTCGGTCGCCGCTACCCGAGATCCGCACCGGCCAAAATCAGCAACACAGAATTAGTCACGTACCAACATGTTAAGAGTTTCTGGGAATTTGGCGGCGGGCTGATGGTCTCCATCATTGTGCAGTTTGTTGGCGATATAATGTTCGTCTGGCTCACCTGATGAGCTTGAGAAGCCTTTCTAGAGAACGAGGGTTCGGGTGCGACGAAACGGCTGAAGTCACCAACGAACAATCGCAATAATGCTGCTTCATGCTGAGGATCTTGGCGAATCCCATCTGCCGGTCCTCCCGGCAGCGAGTTGGTTCTGGAAGGTGAATCGGTCAGAGCACGCTTGCCGAAGAGGGTGCTGTATGGCGGAACCGTGTGACGACCTGGGCGACACCGCTCCGGAGTCTCAAAACCGTTATCGGGCCATCGTCGAAAACGTTCCTGAGGTCCTTGCGCTACTCGGCCCTGCAGGAGTCATTCTCTATGCCAGTCCACATACAGAGAAAGTGCTGGGTTACCGGCATGACGAAGTGGCAGGACATAATATCTTCGACTTTGTACATCCCGAGGATGCTCAGCGGGCTGCTCAGGAATATTCGCGCACCGTGGAGCAAGAGGGAGAGCAAGTTCCATCGGTCTTAAGAATCCGAGACACGGCAGGCGAGTGGGTTCCATTTGAGATCATCGCAAGCAACCGGCTGCACGACCCCAACACTCAGGCTGTCATTTTTACCGCCCGGGACCTTCGCTTCAGGAAAGAAATTGAAGTTGCAATCCGCCAGTCGAATGCCGATACGGAAGCTGAGGTGGCAAAGCGAACCACCGAGCTAACCAAGATCAACGCCGAACTGCGGATTGAGAATCAAGCCAGGCGCCAAGCCGAAAGCCGGTTACAGCAAACGGTTTCGCTGCTGCATGCCACGCTGGATTCAACTGCCGACGGAATACTCGTGGTGTCTACCGACGGGAAAATCACGAGCTGCAATCAGAAGTTTGTGGAGATGTGGCGTTTAACTTGCGATTCTTCGTTTGGAAGAAACGATCAGAGTCTTCTTGCCCACGTCTCGGACCAACTCCAGAACCCCAATGATTTCCTCGACAGGGTACGGGAGCTGTATGCAGATCCTTCTGCCACGAGCTTCGACATTCTGCTCTTCAAAGATGGACGCATCTTAGAGCGCTACTCGCAACCACAGCGCATTAACGACAAAATCACGGGCCGGGTGTGGAGCTTTCGTGATGTCACGCGGGCGAAAGACCTGGAAGCAGAACTACGGCAATCTCAAAAGATGGAAGCCCTGGGGAGACTGGCGGGAGGCGTTGCTCATGATTTTAACAATCTGCTGATGCTCATCTCCGGCTACGTAACCCAGTTGGTGGAGAATCCATCCCTCAAGGAAGGGCATGACATCTGCGAACAGATATTGGCAACCACGCGGCGGGCAGCCTCGGTTACCAAGCAGCTTCTCACTTTCAGTCGCAAGCAACCGGAAGCCCCAGTTGTAGCCGACCTGAATCTAATCGTGCTGAATCTGGAAGGGATGCTTAGGCGGCTGCTCTCTGAACAGATCCAGTTGCAAGTCTCCCGGGCGCCCGATCCTCAGCCAGTTTACGTTGATGTCTCTCTAATCGAGATAATGATCATAAATCTGGCTCTCAATGCGCAGGATGCGATGCCGGAAGGCGGCCGATTGTCGATTGCGATAAACCGCACGGTACTTCCCCTCGACGAAGATGACGTGAATAAGGATCCCAGAGCTTTTGCAGTTCTCGAAGTCAGCGATACCGGGCATGGAATGGCCCCAGAAGTCCAGGCACGCATTTTCGAACCTTTCTTCACTACCAAACAATCCGGAAAAGGGACGGGGCTTGGCCTTTCGACCGTGCTGGGAATTGTCGAACGGGCCGGCGGGCGCATCGAGGTGCAAAGTGAGGCCAATTACGGTGCAACGTTCCGGGTTTATCTGCCGCAGGTGGCTGCGCCTGCCGCGCCTCTCATCGCTCCATCAGTTTCGCCACCGGGTGGCGGAAATGAAACCATACTGCTGGCGGAAGATGAGTCTGGCATACGTGCCATGACACGAGCGTACCTGGAGTCGTTGGGTTATCGCGTTCTCGAAGCTGCAGACGGGTCGGAGGCGATTGCTCGTTCGCTCGAATACGGCGGTCCAATCCATCTTGTGCTAACCGACCTTCTCATGCCAGGCTTTCGCGGAGACTCCGCGGTTGGGGCGATTCGAACCCACCGGCCTGCGATTAAGGCGATTTTCATGACTGGCTCTGCGGACCAGGACCTGGCCGAGGATCCCGAAAGCATCCTGTACAAGCCTTTCGACCTTCCCGAACTTGGCCGACGACTGCGTTCGGTCTTGGACGTTGGTTCCCCAAAAGGCGCTCGCCGGATAGATCCAGCCGCTTAAGGGATGCTCTCTGCGGGCCTTATCTGTGTGTTAGTAATTTGAATTTGGTGGAGGCGGCGGGAGCGCTGTAAATCCCACCCTTCTCAAAACCAGGAAGGGTAGGGCAGCTTCGATTGTGGTAGTAAGAGGCACGGCCGCGGAAAAGGTAGGGCAGCCCGCCCGACGGAAACTGGCGCACATGCAGGAAAGAGGGATCGTGGCCGGCTTACTCATGCCTTTGCATGAGTGGGATTTGAGGGATTGAAGATCGACGGGATCGGGCTTCGCTGCCTGCAGAGTTGTTTCTCCCACCCTTCCGCACAGAACGCGCTAGGTTGGGGCACTCGGTTAGGCAGCTTCCGGCCCGGCGCGTAACTGTCGCCCAATCTTTGGCCTGACTTTGAGATCGCAGCGAGTTTGCTTGGTCTCAGGATCCACACGATCTGATCGATGCCTTGC
>WNFR01022840.1_pt1 | contig 13937 bp, 11 predicted proteins | sample 5400221 | NCBI WGS metagenome assembly WNFR01 (sample SAMN13153357, study PRJNA577476) | soil metagenome | isolation source: 40 cm soil under Madrone tree | place: USA:California | collected 2016-06-14 | reverse complement strand
TCGAGTCGCGGAGCGCGCTGAAGGCGCAGCAATCGTTCACGGGCAGTCGGGAAAGGCCGAGCCACCGCGGGCGCGAGACTGGGACATCAGCGGTCAGTTGCATGGTCGCGGAAATTGACCCCTTTTGCAACCTGAAATTGTCCGGCCCACCGCAGACTATTGGCCGCCGAGCGATGCCCTCACGCTTTTCCCCATTCTTTCCAATTGATGGTAGGATTCGCTCAATCTGATTTCCTGCCAAGGGGCCTTATGCGCGGCACCATGATGGATTTTCCCTTGACGCTGCCCACCATCCTGGAGCGGGCCGGGAAGATCTTTCCGCGCGTCGAAATCGTCTCCCGCAGGCCGGACAAATCCATCGTTCGCACGTGCTACGGCGAATTCTACCGGCGAGCGCGCCGCCTGGCGTCCGCGCTAACGGCGCTTGGCTTGAAACCCGGTGACCGCGTCGCCTCGATGATGTGGAACCACTCGGGCCACCTCGAAGCCTTCTTCGGTGTCCCTTGCACCGGCGGGATTTTGCATACGCTGAACCTGCGGCTCCATCCCGACGAAATTGCTACTATCGCGAATCATGCCGGAGATCGCTTCCTCATCATTGACGATGTGCTTCTCCCGGTGTACGAAAAGTTTCGCGACGCTGCCCCTTTCGAAAAAGTCATCGTCGTGCCGTACGGTTGCGGCAGCGTCCCCGAAGGTTTCTTGAACTATGAAAAATTGCTGGCCGACGCCAACGACGATTTTCAGTACCCGTCTCTTGACGAAAACGATGGCGCGGCCATGTGTTTTACTTCCGGGACGACCGGCTGTTCGAAAGGCGTCGTCTACTCCCACCGCTCTCTCGTGCTGCACTCCTTCGCTTGCGGCCTCAGGGAAGTATTTGGCTTGCATCAATTCGACACCGTGCTGCCCGTTGCTCCCATGTTCCACGCCAACGCCTGGGGCCTGCCCTTCGCTTGCACCATGCTCGGCTCACGCCTGGTGCTCCCTGGCCCGAATGTGGACCCGGAAAGCATCCTCGGATTGCTGGTGAGTGAGCACGTGACCGTCTCGTGCGGAGTTCCAACCGTCTGGATCGCCGTTCTCGAAGCGCTCGAAAAAAACCCTGGCCGCTGGAGATTTGCCGCGCCGATCAGGATCGTGTGTGGAGGGACCGCGCCGCCCCTTGAGCTCATGCGGCGCCTCGACCGCTTCGGCCTGCACATTCAGCATCTCTGGGGGATGACCGAGACGACGCCCATCGGCACTTCAGGCGGCCTCCGACCTCACATGCTGGATTGGCCCGACGAAGAGAAATACGCAGTCCGCGCCAAGCAAGGCTGGCCCGCGCCTTTTGTTGAGATTCGTTTGATGCGGCCCGACGGGGAAGCTCCTCGGGACGGGGTGACCTCCGGAGAAATCGAAATCCGGGGACCATGGATCGCCGATAGTTATTACGAAGCGCCCGATCAAGCCCATCGCTGGTCCGCCGACGGTTGGTTCCGCACGGGAGACGTCGCGACTATGGACGAGGACGGCTACATCAAGATCGTCGATCGCGCAAAAGATCTTGTGAAGTCCGGCGGCGAATGGATCAGCTCTGTCGACTTGGAGAACGCCCTGATGGGCCACCCGGCAGTGAAGGAAGCCTGCGTGGTTGGCATCCCTCACCCGAAATGGCAGGAACGGCCGCTCGCCGCCGTCGTTCTGAAAGATGGCGCGCAGGCTACGCCGGAGGAGCTCCGCTGCTTCCTTGCGAAATCCTTCGCCAAATGGCAGCTCCCGGACGGTTTCGTTTTCATCGATGCGATTCCGCGCACCTCCGTGGGCAAATTCAAAAAGCTCGCGCTGCGCGAACAATTTGCCAACTGGAAATGGGAATCGTAGCGCACATCACCATGCGCCATCACAATCGAACTCAACTTGACATTGGTAGCGCGTGCATCCTGACTAGGTACGATAGCTTGCGTTAATCCGTACATATTCTGCGGTGAAGTCGCAAGTCCAGTAACGCGCTGTTGCATTGCCCGCATGCAGATCCACCGCGAGCAGAACGTGCTCCGCGAGAAGTTTGTTGCTGGCGGCGCGCTCGTTGAAATCGAGCGGCTGACCGCGCCTCAAAACGGGAATGCCCGCCATCTTGATGTCTACCAGAGCCGGATCGAACTTTACGCCCGCGCGGCCGGCGGCGGCAAAGATGCGGCCCCAGTTCGGGTCGCCGCCCGCGAAGGCCGTCTTCACCAGCGGCGAAGTGGCAATCGTTTCCGCGATTCGTTTCGCGGCAGCCTCCGTCTTCGCGTGGCGCACTTCGATTTCGATGACACGCTGGGCGCCTTCGCCATCGGCAACGATTTGCAGAGCGAGCGAGCGGCAGACTTCTTCGAGCGCAGCAATGAACGCGCGATGCGCCCGCGTTCCGGCCTTGATCGCTGGCGCGCCGGCTTCACCGTTCGCGAGAACCAGCAGCGTGTCGTTCGTCGAAGTGTCGCCATCCACGCTGATCGCGTTGAACGTCCGCGAGGTAACGTCGCGCAGTGTTCTTTGCAGCAGGGACGGAGCAATCGCGGCATCTGTTGCGATGAAGGCCAGCATCGTCGCCATGTTGGGATGGATCATCCCCGCGCCCTTGGCGCAGCCCACGAGATGAATCCGTTTCCCGGCCATCTTGAACGAAGCGGCCGCGGTTTTCGGGCGCGTGTCGGTCGTGCAGATCGCGAGCGAAGTCTCCGCGAACGAACGGGCCGAGGGACGGCGATGCCGCGCAATGACTGGCAGCGCACGAAGAATTTTCTCGAGCGGCATCTGCACGCCGATCACTCCTGTGGAGCAAACAAATAGCTCTTGCGGCGTGCAACCCAGCCGCTTCGCGGCTTCGGCAACCGTTCGCAAAGCGGCAGTATGGCCCGATTCGCCGGTGGCGCAATTGGCATTGCCGGCGTTTACCACCACGGCGCGCATGCGGCCTTTGGACGCGCGCAAGTTTTGTTTGGAAATAAGCACGGGTGCAGCAACAACTAGGTTTTGAGTGAAGACCGCGGCAGCCGAAGCCGGAACATCGCTCGAAAGAATCGCGAGATCGAGCGCGCCGGTTTTCTTCAGGCCGCAGGCGGTGGCGGCGAAGCGGAACCCGCGCGGCAGGGAGGCTTCGGAGAGTGCGTGCTTTATCAACGGAAGATCCGCAGGACTAGCGCGCCGGCCCCGGAAGGGACCTCCGATCCTCCGCAACCACAGCGAGGAAGGATCGTTGTTTCACTGTCTGGCTTGTATTCATGACTTGGCTCCTGTTTTGCTGTTTTTTTTGTTGAGACGCGCTTCCAAATCGGCAATCGCGGCACGCACGTTTTCAGGCGCCGTGCCGCCGGGAACTTGTTTCGTGCTAAGCGCCGCCTCCACGCTGAGGTTCTCCGCGAAATCGGCTTCAAAAGCCGGCGAGATTTTCTTGAGAGCGTCGAGAGGCAGTGCCGTCAACGAAACATTTTGTTTCTCGGCTTCACGCAGCACTTTGCCGACGATGTCGTGAGCCTGTCGGAAGGGAATGCCTTTGTGTACGAGATAGTCCGCTGCTTCGGTGGCAAGCAACGCTGGATTGGACGCGGCAAATTTTAATCGCTGGGCGTTGAATTTCGTAGCAGCGACAGCGCCGGTCGCAACAGCAATCATGTCCACGACTTGATCGTGCGCGGCGAAGAGCGCTTCTTTGTCTTCCTGAAGGTCGCGCTGATAGCTGGCGGGCAAACTTTTGAGCGTCGTGAGCAAGCCGAGCAACGCGCCGGTGATGCGGCCAGTTTTTCCACGGATCAATTCCCAGCAATCGGGATTCTTCTTTTGCGGCATCAGGCTGCTGCCGGTGGAGTATTCGTCGGGAAGAATCACATACGAAAATTCTTGCGACGCGAAAATCACAAAATCCTCGGCGAGACGCGAAAGATGCGTGGCGATCCCGGTGAGCGCGAAAAGGTAATCGAGAGCGAAGTCGCGGTCGCTGACCGCGTCGAGACTGTTTGCCGTGATGCGAGAGAATCCGAGTTCACGTGCGATCGCATTGCGGTCAATCGTGAACGAATTTCCTGCGAGCGCCCCGGAACCCATCGGACATGCGTCCGCGCTTGCCGCGGCGTGTTGCAATCGCGTGATGTCCCGCGTGAACGCTTCGGCGTGCGCGAGCAGGAAATGCGAAAGCAGGATCGGCTGGGCGTGCTGCATGTGCGTCATGCCGGCCATCGGCAAGCCGAGATTTTCTTTCGCTTGCAGAAGAAATGAACTCAGCAGCGCGGAAAGAGCATTTTGGACGCGTGCGGCTGCATCGATGACGAACAGACGAAAATCCGTAGCGACCAGTTCGTTGCGGCTGCGGCCGGTATGCAATTTCCAGCCGAGCGGTCCGAGTTCTTCGACGAGAGCTTTTTCGACGAAGTGGTGCACATCTTCGGCATCAGCTCCGAAGCGTTCCAGCCATGCAACGTCCGTTTTCGCGCGCTCGGCAATTTTGTCGAGCGCAGCAAGAGTTTGCTTCACTTCAGCGGCGGTGAGAATGCCGATCGGTTCGAGCGCTCTTGCCCACGCACGATCGACCGCAATCTCGTACGGCAGGAGCCGACGATCAAACGCAAACGAGCGCTGGAACGCGTCGAACTGAGCATTTGGCTCACGTTCGAAGCGTCCGCCCCACAGCCGGTCGTCTTTCCGTTCGGTCATTGGTCGGTTCTTGGACGAATTACTTTTTGCTACCTTCGGCCTTTGCCTTCGGGCGCACGGTTACGGGCAACGCAAACAAATTGATGAAACCCTCGGCATCCTTGGGGTTGTAGCGGCCCATGGTGAAGCTGGCGAGGTCCGCGCGATAAAGAGAGAAGGGCGAAACGCGCTTGGTGACGTTGAGCGTACCCTTCCAGAGTTTCAAGCCGACGGCGCCGGTTACGCGCTGCTGTGCGATGTTGAAGAATCCGTCGAGCGCTTCGCGCAGCGGCGCGAACCACAAACCGTAATAGACGAGCTCGGCATAGCGCAGCGAAAGCGCCTGTTGAAAATGCGCGGTTTCGCGGTCGATTGTCAGGCGCTCGAGTTCTTGATGCGCTTTGACGAGCAGGGTTCCGCCAGGAGTTTCGTATGCGCCGCGGGATTTCATTCCGACGAGGCGATTTTCGACGAGGTCGGTGCGGCCGATGCCGTGTTTCGCAGCGATTTCGTTGAGTGTATTGAGCAGAACCACGGGGCCGAGTTTTGCGCCGTTCACGGAGACGGGCGTGCCGGACTCGAATCCAATTTCGACTTCTTCGGCTTTGTCCGGAGCTTTTTCGGGTGAAACGATCCACAGCCACATCGCTTCGTTCGGAGCGTTGGCGGGATCTTCGAGTTCGCCGCCTTCGTGGCTGAGGTGCCAGATGTTGCGGTCGCGGCTGTAGATATTTGTTTTGCTTTGCTCGACGGGCACATTGTGCTTTTGCGCGTAGGCGATGGCGTCTTCGCGCGAGTCAATGTCCCATTCGCGCCACGGCGCGATGATCTGAATGTTCGGCGCGATGGCTTTGTAAGCCAATTCGAATCGCACCTGATCGTTGCCTTTGCCGGTACAGCCGTGGGAGAGGCCATCGGCGCCGAGCTTCAGGGCGATTTCCGCCTGGCGCTTGGCGATGACGGGGCGCGCCATCGAAGTACCGAGGAGATAGGTATGCTCGTAGACGGCGCCGGCGCGCAGCGTCGGCCAGATATAATCGCGGACAAATTCCTCGCGCAGATCTTCGACGTGTGCCGAGGAAGCGCCGGTGGCAAGCGCCTTCTTGCGCGCGGCTTCCAGATCTTCCTGCTGGCCGACATCGCCGATGACGGCGATGACTTCGCAGCCGTAATTTTCCTTGAGCCAAGGGATGATGATGGACGTGTCCAGTCCTCCGGAGTAGGCCAGTACAACTTTTTTCGGTTTGCTCAATTGCTGTTTCACGATTCCTCTCTTGCGTTTTGGTGTTGCCAAGCTCGGGCGCAGCTCGCCGCGGCTAGAACAGAGTATGCAGGATGGCCTTCTGCACGTACATTCGGTTTTCGGATTGGTCGAGGACCACTGATTGGGGCCCGTCGAGAACTTCCGGCGTAACTTCCCGGCCGCGGTGTGCCGGAAGACAGTGCATGAAGACTGCGTCCGCCGCAGCAAGTGACATGAGTTCTGCGTTCACCTGGTACGGCTGGAACACCGCGCTGCGCACTTTCTCCTCGGATTCGAAACCCATACTGGTCCACGAATCCGTGTATACGGCCATGGCACCGCTGACGGCCTCGTGCGGGTTCGTCAGCACTTCGATTTTGGCTTTCGTTTCGCGGGCGACACGCCTGCCATCGGCGACCACTTCAGGAGAGGGCGCGTACTCCGCGGGAGTAGCGATGCGGAGATGAATGCCGAGACGCGCGGCGAGATAGATCAGCGAATTGCAAACGTTGTTGCCGTCGCCGACGTAGGCCAACTTGAAACCCCGCAGCGCACCGAATTTTTCCTCGAGGGTGAAGAAATCGGCGAGGGCCTGGCAGGGATGAAATTTGTCGGAAAGCGCGTTGATTACGGGAATATTCGCGTTCGCGGCCATTTCTTCGAGGACGCGCTGGTGGTACACGCGCGCGACGATGCCCTGCACCCAGCGCTCGAGATTCCGCGCGACATCGGCGATGGATTCGCGCGCACCGAGCGACGCGGACGCCTGCGTGTGGTCCAGGAAAACGACTGAGCCTCCCATGCTCTGGATGCCGACCTCGAAGGTGACGCGCGTGCGAAGCGAGGGCTTTTCAAAAATGAGCGCGATGAACTTGCCGCTGAGCGTGGAAGCGTAGCGGCCGGGACGCGCCTTGACGTCGGCCGAGAGCTGCAGCAGTTCGCGCGTGTGCGCGGGGCTCCATTCCGCACCGGTGAGGAGATCATTCGACAAAGAAATGGGGGCAACGAGAGTCGTGGTAGTCATAGTTTTCACCTTGCCGCAGCATGGGCGACGCGCGCCGGATCCACGGTCTTGCCGGAATCCGAGGCGGAGGCCTGTTGCGGCGTAGTTGCGAGAATGAGTTCGAAGAGCCGGAGAAATTCGCGCACCTGCGCGCGGTTGATGATGAACGGGGGAAGCAAACGCAATGTGAAATCGTGAGTGCAATTGATCAGCAAGCCGTGCTGCATGGCTTCCGCTACAAAGGGCGCACCTTCGACGGAGAGTTCGACTCCGACCATCAGCCCTTCTCCGCGAATTTCGCGGATGAAGTCAAACTTGGCGGCGAGCTTCGCGAAACCCTCACGAAGCTCAGCGCCGCGCGCGCGAATGTTCTCGAGGAGTTTTTCGCTCTCTATGGTTTCCAGAAATTCGAGCGCGGCTGCGCAGGCGAGCGGACCGCCGCCGAAGGTTGTTCCGTGCATGCCGGGAGAAACGCCAGAAGCAACCGCCTCCGATGTAAGAATCGCACCGAGCGGCAGACCCGCGGCGAGAGGCTTGGCGATCAGAGCGATGTCCGGCTTGGATGAAAACTTCTGATAGGCGAAATAGCGGCCGGTACGGCCGAGGCCGCATTGAATTTCATCGGCGATCAACAAAGCACCGTGCTGCGTGGCGAGCGCACGAGCACGATTCCAGAACGCTTCGCTGACGGAACGGATACCACCTTCGCCCTGAATCGTTTCAAGAAGGATGGCGCAGACGATGCCGTCGAACTTCGATTCGAGATCGGCGACATCGTTGAAGCGCACGAATTCGGCGCCGGGAACCACAGGAGCAAAGGGCAGGCGATATTTTTCCGTGGAGGTAACGCTGATGGCGCCGAAGGTGCGGCCGTGAAATGAATTTTCCAGCGCCAGGAAGCGGTGCTTCTTCGCAGCCGTCCCGGGGGCATCTTCCGGTGTGCGCGCAACAAGCCTAGCGAGCTTCATCGCACCGTCAATGGCTTCCGTGCCGCTATTGGTGAAGAAGACGCGGTCGAGACCGGACCAAGCGGCGAGTTTTCGGGCAAGCGGGCCCTGGTGCGCGTTGTGATAGAGGTTCGAAAGATGAATCGCGCGAGCCGCTTCGCGGCGGATTACTTTCACGATGCGCGGATGCGCGTGACCGAGGGCGTTGACAGCAATACCGCCAAGAAAGTCGAGATACTTCTTCCCGGTGGCGTCAAAAACGTAAGCGCCACGCCCGTGCGTCATGACTACGGGCGGCCGTTTGTAGGTGGGTAAGAGAAACTTTTCGGCATCCAGCAGACGTGCGTCCTGCTTAACGGATTGCATGCCTGAAGTCTTGGACTTGAAGGCTAAACGCGAAACGGTTTTTTTCTCTTGAGAAGTACGCATCATGCCGCCGAAAGAGCCGCGCGAGAGGTGGAGAGGTGTTCGCGCAAGACGCGCGTGCCGGGAATGGGCGCGGCGCCGTCATTTTCAATGGCACCCATTGCGCGCGACGCGAGCAACAATGCTTCGGCGGAAGCGCCGCCCACGATGCGGACTTCGCGGACGCCGCCTTCGATGGCGCGCTTGGCGGCTTCCAGTTTCAGGACCATGCCTCCGGAAACGACGTGGCACTGCACCAGGCGTTCGATTTCTTCGCAGGTGACGGCGGCGAGGACTCTTTCCCCATCGAGCACGCCGGCAACATCGGTGAGATATATCAGTTGATCCGCACCGAGATATTCGGCGCAAGCGGCGGCCATGTGGTCGGCATTGATGTTGTAGAGCTCATTGTCCAAGCCAATGCCGAGGCAGGGCGCCACGGGGAGGAGCCCATCGCGCCAGAACGATTCGATCAGCAGTGTGTTCAGGCCCGTGAGATAGCCGACGAAGCCGAGACTTCCCTGCACTTCGTTGTGCACCATCGGCTCGGCGACGAAACACTGCGCATCCGCGGCGGAAACACCTATGGCGGGTTGGCCTTCCGCCGAGATCACCGCCACGAGCTTCTTGTTCAAAAGACCGGCGAAAACCATGACGGCCACATCGCGTGTTTCGCGGTCGGTGACGCGCAGACCGGCGACAAATTTGCTTTCGATGGCCATGCGCTTGAGCGTGGCGGTGAAAAGGCGTCCCCCGCCATGCACGACAAGAATTTCGTGACCCTCCTGAGCGAGCGCCGCCACTTGGCGCGCGAGGGCGCGCACTGTGGCGTCATCTTCGAGTAATGCTCCTGCGAACTTGATTACGATTCTCATTGGAGTGCGGTTTGCTCCTCGATCCCCAGCATGTGGTTGAAATTCTGCACGGCTTGCCCGGCGGCACCTTTCCCGAGATTGTCTAGACAGGAGACGATCACGAGACGGCGTCCGGACTTATCCAGTCCGAATCCGATATCGCAGAAATTGGTGTGTGCGACGTGCTGCAATTCGGGCAGCGTGCCCGCGGGCCAGATACGGATCATGGGCCGCCCGGCGAAGAACTTGCGGTAGAGCGCTTCGATATCCGCCGCAATTTGGGGTTCTTGGAGATTTACGTAAATGGTGGAAAGTATGCCGCGTGCGAGCGGCAGCAGATGCGTCGAAAACACGACTTGATTCTCGGAGAGACCGGTATGCTCGAGGATCTCAGGAGTATGCCTGTGCGTGAACAGCCCATAGGCCTTGAAATTCTCATCGACTTCTACGAAATGGAGATCGCGGCGAAGATCCTTGCCGGCGCCGCTCGCGCCGGATTTGCAATCGCAAATGACGCTGGAGTCCGCGGCGATCCAACCGGCTTCTGTGAGAGGGCGCAGAGCAAGGATCACGCTGGTGGCATAGCAACCGGGATTGGCGACCAATCGGGCGGTTGAAATTTCGGCCGCGTAGAGTTCCGGGATGCCGTAGACAGCTTGCTTGAGCCAGTCGGAATGCGGCGCAGCAAGCTTGTACCAGGTGCTGAAGGTTTCCGCTTCGCGAAAACGGAAAGCTCCACTGAGATCCACAACGCGAATACCGGCGCTGAGCAATGGTGGCGCTAGTTCGGCCGAAACTTCGTGCGGCGTGGAAAGAAACGCGGTGCCGACGTTGCTCGAAAGTATAGCTTCCACGGAAAGCGGACGGAGTGGAGCTTCGCCCCAGCCACGGAACTGTGGGAAGCGCTCGGCAAGGCATTTAGCGCCGTTGGTTTCGCGAACGTAGAAGACCGGCGCCCGCAGCTCGGGATGGCGAAGAAGGATTCGCGCCAACTCCAGACCGGTATAACCGGTGACACCCACGACCGCGATTTGGCGTGAGTCTCTCATTTCAAGAGGGCTTCAATCTTTTTTTGCAGCGATTCACGAGATTTCTTGTTGGGAGTAATGATCAAGACGGTGTCGTCACCGGCAACGGTTCCGGCGATTTCCGGGAATTTCGCGCCGTCGACGGCAGCAGCGAGGGGCTGCGCGCCGCTAGGCGGAGTTTTCAGAACGAGCAGATTTTCGGCGGGACGGATATCAAGAAGAAACTCGCCGAGGGCCCGCGCCAAAGGAGGCAGCGGTGTGGATTCCTCCGGGAGCGCCGCGGCGGGTTTGTAGCCCGACTGGGTTTTTACGAGGCGCAGCTCCTGCAGGTCGCGCGAAAGAGTGGCCTGGGTGACGCGCAGTTTTTGCGCGGAGAGGCGGCGGCGCAGCTCTTCCTGGTTGCCGATGCGCTGATCGCTAACCAGGCGGAGGATTTGACCGTGGCGGAATGTTTTTCCTGTGCTCATGGCGTCCAACTCTTGCATGTACCTGTATTTTTATACAGTGGACTGCATACTCCTGTCAACTGATTTGGGAATATTTATGGGGCCGTTGCCGCGGGAGGGCAGAGACAAGGATTGCGTGCACCATGTACGATTCGCAGCACGGGCGCGAAGCGTAGTGGATTTTTTGCGCAGGGGATGTAACCTATCGTCTCGGGCAATACCACGGGTCCTATGGGAACGCCTTGCCAGATTTCGGGTTGCAAGAACGAAGCGCCGCAGGCTGCACTTCACGCTTTCGCTGGAAGCAAGCTGCGCGGAAATGCGGCGGGAGACGGCGCTCGGCAACGCTCCCCAGGACCGCCAGCGGGATATCATGCGATTCATCACGGAAAATGGGGAGCGGCTGGCTCGTGTGGCCACCAGCGGGCTGCACCTCACGGACGATTTGAAGGCGCGGATCCTCAGCACTTTTCTGACGCTGATGAATCTCCGGGAAAACCTCGACCGATCGAACATGAGAAGTTCGTTCGGGCGCTCCGGCCATCCTCTCCGTTAAATCAGAATCCAGGCAATTTCGATCGGTATTGAGGGTCAAGCGCCGATGTATCGCGCGTACAGCGAGCGAGCGACGGCGGGGTCTTTGGTGCCTTTGAGGATGGCGCGGCCGTCGGCAAAAACGGTCATTTCATAGGGCGCGACACGAAAGCGAAGAAGAAAATCATTCTGGCGCAGGTCATCCACAACGGAGGTCAGGCGCAATTTGAGCGCGTGGAGATCCATGGCGCGGCCCGTCTCGTGGATTTGCACGGAATCGCGGCCGCACAGGGTGACGTGCGGCTGGGCCCGGCCAAGGAGAAAAGTGAAATCCTGTTTCACGCAGGCGCGGCAATCCGGGTTGCGGACCACACGGACCGATTGCATGCGACCGCTCCAGACATCGCAGGAAATCAAACGGCCGGTGAGGGCTTCGGGATGACCGGAGAGGAGCTTCAGGGCTTCGGCGACCTCCAGCGAGGCGATGAGATTTACGATGGGACCCAGGACGCCGATGGTGTCGCAGGTTTCCTCGAGACCGGGAGCGGCGTTGGAGGTTTCGAGGAGGCACGAGAGGCAAGGCGTCTGACCGGGGAGAATCGTCATGGTGAGGCCGTAGCTGGCGACGGCAGCGGCGTAGATCCAGGGCCGCGCGGAGTTCACGGCAAAATCATTGATGAGGAATCGCGTTTCGAAATTGTCCGTGCCATCGAGGAGGACGTCGAACGGACCGAGGAGTTCGTGAACGTTGCGGGGGCTGAGGTCGGCGACGATGCCTTCCACCGCGACACTGGAATTGATGGAGCGCAACTTTTGCTCCGCAGCGACCGCTTTGGGCAGGGCTTTTTGGGCATCCGATTCGTCAAAAAGCGTTTGGCGCTGCAAGTTGGAAGGCTCGACGAAATCGCGGTCAATGATTCGCAGTTGACCGACGCCGGCGCGGACCAGAAGATTGGCGGCGGCGGCTCCGATGGCGCCGCAACCGATGATGACGGCGCGGGAGGCGAGCAGCCGCTCCTGGCCTTCGGGACCGATCCCGGCGAAAAGCATCTGGCGCGAATATTTTTGTTGAAGCCAGTTTTCCACGAGCAATGTAGCCCCGGCAGGCGCGCAAGAAGCGCCTACTTGGCAACATGATAGACCCAAAGTGCACAGGGCAGGAAACTCCCCTGTGCTACCCTGCGTCTGAGCGATTGGGCGCATGAAATTGGGCTGGGCTAATGGGTTGCGAGGCATTACCGCACTCGCGCTCCTGGCGGGAGCTGCGCTGACGCGCGCCCAAGCACCGCCGGATGCGACGACCGCGAATGCCGCTGTGCAACCGAAGGTCGTGGCGGTCCGCATCGTCAAAGCAGACGGAACGGTTCTCTCGGAAGCACCCGCGGGAATCAGTGTGGAAACCGGCAAAGCGCTGGACCGCGGGAAGATTGCGGAAACTATGCGAGCGCTGTACCGGACAGGAAGCTTTTCCGACTTGCGCGCGGTGGCAGTGCTCGTTGAGGGCGGAGTCCGGCTGGACTTCGTGGCGCGAGAGAATCTGTTTTTTAATCAAGTACGCATCGAGGGACTCTCCGCCCCGCCCAGCGAGTCCTCGGCGGCTGCGGCGATGCAGCTCACTCTGGGGCAAACTTACCGGAAAAGCGCGGTCACGGAAGCACTGGAGCGTCTGAAAGAGACGCTTCGGGATGAGGGCCTGTATCGTGCGGAGCTCTCCGCGGAGGAGTTGCCGCATGCGGAGACGCACGAGATGGACATCGTCGTACATGTAAAACCCGGACCGCGCGCGCGTCTCGAAACCATTCGTCTCAAGAACAATACCGAATATCGAGATGCCGAAATCCTTTCCCGGTTGAAGATGCGGGCTGGCCGGGAAATCACGTCCGCCCGGCTGCAGCGCGGGACCGACCGCATCCGGAAATTTCTCGTGAAGAAAGGGCATCTGAGCGCACGAGCGCCGGTGCGCCGGGGTGAATATGATGTGGCAAAGAATACGATCCCTCTCGATCTCGATGTCACGGAGGGCCCGCGAGTGCGGGTGACAGTGACCGGAGCGAAGTTTTCCAAAGGTGACTTGAAAAAGCTCATCCCGATCTATCAAGAGGGCGCCGTAGATGCCGACCTCCTGGAGGAAGGGAAGCGCAACTTGCAAGAGCGGCTTGAACGGGATGGGTATTTCGACTCCGAAGTGGACTATGAGACGGACACGCATGAAGTGAAAGGCAACGGGAAGGGCCGGCAGAGCACGGAAGAAGTCATCACCTATACGGTAGAGCGCGGTGAACGGCACAAATTAATCGGGATCGAGATCAACGGCAACAAGTACTTCGATGCGGAGCTGTTGCGGAGCCGGCTTCAGATTTTTGGGGGGGCCTTCGCTTCACGGGGGCGATTCAGCCGGAGGCTGGTGGAATCCGACGCGCGATCGATGCAGCTTATTTATCAGGCAAGCGGATTTCTGGATGCGAAGGTGGAACCCGAGATCGAAGATGACTACGAGGGCAGAGATGGCGACTTGTTCATCCACTTCAAAGTGCGGGAAGGGAAGCAGACGCGGGTGGCTTCACTTTCGATCGAGGGCGTTCATGCTTTCAAGGAAGAAGAACTTCTCGGGGTGATCGGTTCGTCGCGGGGACAGCCGTATTCCGAGTTTGGCGTAACGACCGACCGCGACAATATCCTGGCGCTTTATTTCAATGAAGGATTCCCGGAGGCCAGCTTCACTTCCACCGCGGAGAGCGTGGCGACGAATGCGGATGCGAAAAGCAACTCCAAGAACGCGACTTCTCTCCAAGACAGCGGGCAACAGGATTTGAAGCCGGCGTTC
>WNFR01013854.1_pt1 | contig 13937 bp, 25 predicted proteins | sample 5400221 | NCBI WGS metagenome assembly WNFR01 (sample SAMN13153357, study PRJNA577476) | soil metagenome | isolation source: 40 cm soil under Madrone tree | place: USA:California | collected 2016-06-14 | reverse complement strand
TGAGTACTGCGATACGTTTTAGTGTAGTGGCGGCAAGATGTAAGTCGGCTTGGTGAGCGCCATTGACCAACTTATTAGTATCCCTAGTTACATCGGTATTGTCTTTTAACTTCCGGTTATTCAATGCTCCGATAACCACTGCTGCCGCCGAACCAATCGCGGCAATAATTAGGCAAGTGTCTTGTGCCCATGGACTAACGATCATTTGACTTTCACCGGGGTAAATATACGGTCTATTACCTAGCTGCTAGCTTGGCCATGCGCTATTAGCCATGCGGCGGCGCGGGTTTTGGTTTCTTCGTCGGCGGCATTGGATAAAGCCACTTCGCGTATAATGTTGGCGTGTTCGTCTGGCCCGAGATTAGTAATGCTGCGAATCTTGAGCCAGAAGTCGAGTACTAGAGGACCGCCTTGGATGATGGCGGCAATAATGGCGGCGGCGGTCATGGGTTAACTCCGTTTCTTACTAGCTGGATGTCAGATAATAGCGCGTCGGCTAGTGCGACGGCGTTACGTAAGTCGGCAGAAATGGTCATCTGCGTCTTAGGATTCTTGATTCCAATTTCTCCCGAGGCAATTAGCGCGTTGGCGTCTTTCTCGAACTGGTTAAGCAGCTCGGCAGCTTTGGACAAGTCCGCGCTAGGACCAAGGTTGAGAATGGCGGTAATCTTCTCATGGACATCGGCAAATTTCTGCTCCAAGGTAATTACTGGCCGCGCTACATCATCGGGCAGAGCTCCGCTAGTGTTAACTAGCTCGGTACCTTGCTCTGCCGTATCCACAAACTGCGCCAGTATGGCGTTATCCGCCATAATTCGTTCCCATGGCGTTATCGGGCTAGTCTTATGGATACACCCGGTAAGTAGAAAGAGATAAAAATTGAGCAAAATTAAATTCTTTTTCATGGCGTACACCTTTGGCCACAGTTGGAAGTATGTCCAAGCCGACAGCGCGGCGGTTGAGTATAGCGGCAAGTTAGCGGCAGATTGCATACCTTGTATTTGGTGCAATAAGCGGTAATCTCATCCGTTCCCGCATGTTGTGAGAGTACACCCCCGGCACAGACTGGCGGCTCCCCCGGACAGAGCACGCTAACCGAAAAGGGTGAGTTATCCGATACCAGCTTTTCTCCGGTATTTTCATCGGTATTACAGTCTATGTTCGGGTCAGTTGAGCAGCCTGTGGGGTACTTAGTCACCGGGACTACGGTCCACTGGCGGCAAGCGCCGCGCTTGCCGGAGCAATTTGTTCCCGGTAGGGTGGCGGCGGGAGAGGATGAAGTCCCTTTTTTCCGCGCGGAGCTTGCGGGCGGCACAGACGGCGGCGGATTCTTCGCCAAAGGATTCTGCGCGGTCAATTCCGCCAGAGAAAGGCACAAGCTCAGGGCAAGCACGATAGTAGAGAGCAACAAGTTCCTTGATAGCCGCATGGACGTTAACCCACCTTTCTGACATAACTCAAAACACGGTGTAAGATACGTTGAAAATGATGCCCGCACCGGAGCCGCCATTGGTTGCACACAGCGGCTGGGCGGCAGTATGCGTAACGAACAATTGACCAATACCCGCCCCGCCAGAAAATTGCATAGGATTCGCAGTAGACGATGACGACATAGGCCAGATGTCAGTATGCGTGGTACAGGCACCCGCCGAACCTGTTCCAAAAACATGAGTTGCACCCGTGGCCGACGCTCCACTTACTAAGTATGCACAAACGTGAATAAACTGGCCAGCGGGCGGAGCGGCCACTAATACACTAGTAGTAGCGGTAGTTACGGTGACTGTAGCATCCTTGCTACAAGTTACCGCCTGACCAATGGAACCAATACCACCATTACCACACTGGTTAGGGGTTTGTGCGATAGTTAAATCTGCTGTACCCGCACCCGAGCCGCCAGAAATGATGACGGTAACATGCGCCGCCCCCGAAGTGTTAATAAAATAATTGTCGGTTGCGGAAGCTAGCGTAGTATTAGTGCCGCTGGGGGAGATGTTAGTTGCGGTCCAAGCTCCCGTGTTACCAGTGTAAGTGGTGACTTGTAGGTCGCTAGTTATCCATGGCGTAACGGTGTAAGCATGACTGGCAGAGTCGTTGTTGTGTACATTCAAACACATGCCGCTAGACGGACTAATAACGTCCAGCACGAAGGTTTGATTAACTCCACTCGCCCACGTCAGACTACGCCCTAACACGGTGTACACAGCTCCGCCCGGTATGCGATGATCTGCCGCCAGAGCGGGAGCGGGCAACAATACAAAAGACAGCGCCGCCAGTATAAGCCGTTTCTTCATCGCAGCCTACCTCCCCCGCCGCCGCCGCCCTGACTGCCGCCGCCACCGCCTTGGGCTCCGCCACTGCCGCCCGGACTAGACCCACCGCTAGCCGACTGCCCCGCTACCATTACCGGAGTAGGCACCCCCGCCGAACTTACCGCCATGGGTGGGCCATAACCAACCGCCGCGCCAAACTGGCCAACAATGGTTACTCCTCGCATGAGCAGAAGATATACGTTAGGCTGGAAAGTTGGGTCTTGCGTAATAGCTACTACCTGAATGCGGAGTGTAGCTATCGGGCCAGCAATAAACTGAGCGTCACCCTTTTGTGAGCCTTGAGCTACCAGATTAAAACTCATGGGTATCCATACCCCACAATTATTTATCTGGACATAGATACGCGCCGTGTCAGAGCTTTCCGACTCTAGGCCATTATCCCCCGCAATGCGCGGCGCTAGCAGTATCCCGGTACACTCACCTACGGAAAAAGGCGAGCCAGCAATCTCCCCCGCCACACTAACGGGCACGACAATAGAGCGAATCGACTGTAGATCACCCGAGCCACGCCGCGCTAACTGGTAATCTTGATTAGCCGCCAAGCTATCATAGGTTCCGTGTAATGGGTCAGTCTGTACCCGATGGACCGGCACAAAGGGGCGGTTAATGGCGCGAATGATTTCAGCTTCGGACGTAGAAGTGCCGAGTAGGGTACGCTTGCCTGCTGGCACTGGCCGCATGAGCGGTTGCTGTCCGGTAATAACTTCCCAAACTCCCATAAAATTGCCTAAATCATGTTTTTCTTTATATATGACGGAGTTATTTTGATACAGCGTACCGCATCGTTGCCAAACGTCTTATTCCGTCTAACCCGTTCTGCAACTTCGTCCGCATCCCGCTTGTTGGTTTTTATGACATGAGTAATCCACCTACCAGAATACCACGATTTATGCTGTACGGCATACATATACGCCTACTGCCGACCACCGTGGTCATTGCCTAAGCCACGAAAGTTGTTCGAGGGAATACCTGATAAATCTGGCTTAGTAGATGGCGCGGCATAACCAAAATACTCGTTTTGTAACAGCTCCTCACCGCGCCAACTGGGCTGGCTCTGGTAAAAAGGGAGCGCGTGCATTTCCGAATCGCGTGCGCCAAAGTTTTCTGGACCGCCGCCGCCATGAGGCGTACCCGGCCTAGCCTGTCCGGGGCTAGTCGGCGAGACGCGGGAAACAATGCGCCCACGTCGCGGCGGGCGATAAGGTACGGTTTGACTGCTTGGGCTCGGAGTACGATAGTTCTGCATTTCAACCTTTCAGCACACGTACAAGACGACTGCCCCAGTGCCGAGCAACGCCCAACCTAGTGGCAGTGGTAACACGTTCTCTATCGGGGCTAACATAGAGCCGATAGGGGTTTTGTCAAAGGTGGTATTATTGAGAGTAGCGCTGGCTTTCTGGGTAGTTTCCAGCACTTGCAGCAAGCCACCCACAATAACTAATCCCCACCCCCAAGTTTTCATTCCACTACCCCCGGTATCTGGCTAATGTGCTTCTGGTAATACTGAAAGCCGAAGTACACGCCCACCATTACCGCCAGCGCGGCAAAGTTGATTAGTAGTTGCATGTCCTTTTCCAGATTGTAGACACGCCCTTCCAGCTCCAGAAAATCCTCGTAAGGTTCGTGCGGCACTGGCTTGCTACCGCTACTAACTACGGTAAACTTTCTCAAAGCATTTCCCCCAATAACAGCCCAACTCCGCCGCCCACAATTAGCGAGCCAGCATCTACACTGGCAAAGGATGAATCCTTCTGGTATTCAATGTACAGACCTACCAGAATAACTACCGCCGCCGCAATGGTCATGGGTTTCATGGGGCTCCCTCTTAGTAAGTCACGCTAACTTGGGGATAGCCTTGCTGGGTTTCATGGGGCGGCACTGCCGCCAGTATCATTGTACCATGCCTACCAGCAAGAATATCGCTTACTACTTGCAACACTACCGCACCGCGCCGTTCCAAAAAGAAGTGGCCCAAACTACAGGCTCCATTGCACGGGTTAGGACTAACCGCATCATCAAACGGGTCACCGGGCAACGATGCCGGATTCTGGGCAAAGGTTACCGCAAAACTAGAGCCGATAAAAGAATTGATAGATGCCAGCCCACGATAATGCCACGTGCCGCGTTGTACGGGTTTTACTTCTCCGTACCACAGGTCAATAGTTTGCTGTACTAATGACTGCGCCTGCGAAAAACTGGTAATCTCGCGCCTAACTGTAGCTTGCACGATTAGGACAAAGGTTTCCATAGCGCGGGGCGTGGCATCGTTTAGCGCCTTACCTTCTGCTGCCAGCGCCGCCTTGTGGTGCTGACTAATCATGCTGTAAACGCTTAGGCCAATACCGATAATGGAGCCTACTATCGGCACTGCCTTAGCGAATTCTCCGCCCGCTTTTATTAAGCCTAAGCCAGCGGCTAGCGTAGTGCCTGCCTGTACGTCGGCAGACGACATACCGATTACTGCCGAAGTATTAGGACCGCCGCCGCCGCCCAGTTGGGCTAAGGTGGTTGGCCCTTTGGTAGTAGTCACTAAGCCGTACTGGGTTTGCTGGGGGGTTGGTCCTACGGTTACCGTACCGGGAGCATTGCGAGCGAGTAGGTAACCACCTACTACCGCCGCCGCAACTACGCCAAGTACTACCAGCACAATTCACCCCCGCCCACGAAAAGCGCTAATGGTAGCAAAGCTCCCCGCCCCGCCAGAGCCATTGTCGGTAGACTGGCCAAGCTGGGCACGGGGCAGATTGCCGGGAGCGGGCATCATGCCCTCGCTACCCGGCACTGTGCCATTCTCTATGCTGGTATTAGAAAGCTCATTCATGGTTACCATGCGATCATCCGTCATGTAGTCAGGAATAAAGCCGCGCCCAGTAAAAGAAACATCATGCCGTGGCGGGTTGCCCGGTTGCCGTAAGTGGATAGGCAACTTAGCTCCCATACGCGGTTGCCGAGTACGGTAACTGGTAGTTGGGATAGTTCCGCCGTGAGTGTAGCCCGCGTTAGGCTCCATAAAATTATTTCTCCGGGTTAGCCGAATCAATTACATCCACTGACAGCACTCCGCCGCCAATGTCGGCTACTGCCCACAGTTCGCCTATCCATGCTTGCAACACATACGACGTATAGGCTACCGAGCCAATAGTTGCCGCCGCCACCGAATTCGGCACCGCAATTACGGCAAAGCCAGACTGACCAAAGGTAGGTTGACTAACTACTTCCCGCTGTGACCTACCAAAAAATACGCCATGAGTTACCGCAGTAGGGTTAGCTACCGTAACATGGATATTACGCGCTTTGCCGGGGTCTTGCGCCAAGCGTACTGGCCCGCCGCCGACGCCGCCAATCGCATCTAATGATCTTTGACTCATAAATATGAATTCAGGCCGAGCGAGCCCCTTTGGTAAAGCTAAAGATAGTTGGCCAGCCTGATATTTTAGGCTGTAGCGGAGCGACCAAAGGCTCATATTGACCGCCGCCAGCGGGAATCTGGGCAACCGTGCCGCGCTGTAACATGCGCGGCATGATGGGTAGCTTAGCTCCCCGGTTATGCTTTTGCTGGGTAATGTTGACTCGACAGAAAGTCGATGCTGCACCGGGACCGCCAGCTATCAAATGGTCTGCACCCGCGTTATGGTCAACAATGCCGCCCGGATGCTGAACGGCTAACGAATTCCGCCCAGCAAAAAATCCGCCAAAGGGAGCTAGGCCACGCCGCCGAATGGCCATACTGTTAGCCCCACTGGCAGCAGTAGCTTCAAAGTTGCCGACTAACCGCCCCGCTGTGCGGTTCTGCGTAGGACTCTCGTTGCTCCAATCGGTAGGCGCTGCTTTGGCGGTTTCAGTATCAGGAGCCCGCCCTGCGCCAGAATTGAAGATACCCACATCCAAGGGATGCGAGTCAATACCGGGCGCGGCAAACATCTTATAGACCAGCGGCTTAGTCGGGTGATTGGTATTATTATTCACCCGATAATAGCGGGTATCGTCTTGACTAACCATGTCTTTCCTTCCACGAAACTGCTACTAAGATTAGTAACTCGAAAACTATAATTGCTTCCAAGCCAATCATGGTAGCAATGGCAATACTAAGTTGCTGCTCAGCTTGCGCGGCTTGCGCCTGTAACTCTTGTGGTGAGCTGCCCGTAGTGGCAGTTATTAATGCGTTGCCAATGTCGCTAAAGATGCTCATACCCCCACATACCCCGCAAAGGTAGTAGAGTCAGGGTCAACCTGTAACTCTTGTCCAACGATGGTTTTCCAGTTCTGCCACTGTCCTGCCCACTTTTGCGCTACTTGCGTAATGGTCAAATTAGCAGGGTAAGTAGACGACTTGCCGTTAATATGATTGCTGATTTTATTGTATAGCCAATTCCATCCCGTAGCCGCATCGGGAAAATGGGTTATGTTAGAGCCATCGGAAAATTCTGACCCATACTGCTTAGCGCCATCGGAAATATCACCCGGATTATTAAGTCGGAAAGCAGCATGTTGAGTGTTATAGCCTTCGGCTTTGGCAATAGCGCGGCAAATGTCCCAGATAGCGTCCCCACTGGGCCACGTGTCTACATCGGTAGTAATTCCGCCACTACGCCAGCTTTCCAAAGAAGTTGACCCTATGTTGCTATCGGTACGACTCGCATCATCCGGCACAGCCGTTGCTAGCGGGTTAGGTATTCTGGCCACTGTCCCGCCAGTAACCGCACTATTGGCGGCAGAGTCGGCAGACATCTTACCTACAATAGCTAAAATAGCTGTAATGGCAATTCCACCAATAACCAGAATAGCTATCACGTTTCACCGTGTACCACGACTGCAATTACTAAACCAACTACTACCGCCGCCCCAATTAAAACTCCCACCGAGCCCGCCTCTAGCTTACCCAGAAAACTGTCATACCAATGCGTATTACTGGCAGTCGGTTTGGCCGCGTCTTGTTGGTCAACCGTAGCCAGCGGCACGCCCGTGTTGATGGTTGTGCCAGACTTGGGGGCTCCGCCGCCTGTCTGCTGTGGATCAGCGGGCGGAGTATAGTTATTAATTACCGCGTTGGTAAAGGGAGTAGATTCCGCCCGGAATTCATCGTTAACATTGTTTAGAATATCGGTTAACCCGTCATCGTTTTCACCGTCACCCCGGTCAATGTCCGTTCGCAGGCTAAGAGTAATGGAGCCGCCGCCAAAGCCGATACTGGAAATATTGTCTACCGACTTCTCTACTACCAACTGGTATTTATTGGCCAAGGATGAAGTTACCGCCGCAATGATACTGCCCACATCCCACGGGGCGGCAAAGTGTTCATTGAACGCACGTCCGCTACTAAACTGCCCCGTCCACGTCATGCGCGAACCGGAACTAACATATTCTGGGCTACTTAGTACTGACATAGTTACCCGCCTTTAGGCGTACTTAACTACCAAAACCGCGCCAATAATAGCAAGGCCGGCGATAATGGCAATGGTTGTCCAGTTGGTACCTGACGCGGCGGCAGTAGCAATCTGAGCTAGAGCTGTCATATAACCGCCCGTGGGGGTAGGGTTAACTGCCGGGTCAAGATACACGCCGTTAATCCCGTCACTGGTATGCACTAGACCGTCAGAAGCGCCGCCGCCCGGTAGGCCGGGTAGCTGCCCCGCCAAATTCAATGAGCTGGCGTCAGGCACTACCGGAGTGTAATTAGCACTCCATGGGTCAGTCGAGCTGCCGGGGTCTGCCGCTGGCGGGTTAACGTAGTCGGGAATGTCAGGCGAAGGGGGGCCAAAAGCTACTCCGCCGCTAGTGCTGGTAGTATCAATGTAGTCAGATGACATATTTAACCCTTTCTCTGGAAAAATCCGGGGGAGCTATCAGGTCTCCCCCGGTCAAAGGGAGCGCACGGCAAAAAAGTCCCTTAGCTGGTAGCTGCGCCCGGAGTAAAGATGTTAGGCTCACCTTCCAGCATTTCTTCCACAATTTCGCCTTGCTGGTTAGCCGCTACCGTAACATCTCCTGCCAGTTGCAGCTTGTTAGAACGGTTAAGCATGTCGCCGCGAAATGCGGTATTCAGGTCATGCCCTTCAATGAATTCTAGAGGGATATAGCCAGTATCCACGCCCGAAGCCGCGCCCGGAGCCGCGCCCGCCGTGCCGCCAAAACCGAATTCCAGCAAGGCGTAAGCGCGAGCCGTCAAAGGTGATAGCGCATCCTTAATAGACACGTTATCCAGTTTGATTTTGGGGCGGGTCAGAATGCCATCGGACAGTGACGAAAAAGACAGAATGCCGCCCGTAGACGTGATAGTCGCTACGCCTGTCTTTACCAGATAGGCGCAGATTTTGAAGCCAACATCCAAGTCTTGCAGCGGCGAGTCAGACAGGTTAGCCGACGTTAATACCGTAGTCAGGGGCAGGGCTTGCCGTCTGAATACCGCAGGCTGGATTAGTCCGCGTGCTTCGCCCAGAATGGAGCGAATGACCGTCACTCGCACGCGGGGGGAGCCGCCGCCGCCGAAGTCAGAAAATACGGCAGTGGTCTGGGGGGAAACGCCAATCGCGGTTATATCACCGAAAGTGACGTACACATCAAAGGTTGCCCACTCGTCATTACGTACCAGAAACATCATTTGTTGCAGCTTGGGAATACCACGCGGCACAAACGGTACAGGCAACACGAAGTTGACATCGTAAGTGGCAGCGGCAAAAGACGCGCCAGCGGCGGGCAAGTTGGAAATCAGCGGGCTAGCCATGCCGAATGAGTATTTCTTTTCCAGCTCATACAGCGTAGCGCCGCGCAGATTGACAATCTCCCGCGTACCAAAGCGTTTGTGAGTGCCGACGACGCGCACCCGTTGGATGAAGTTGAGCGCCCCTTCCGCATTGACGTTGCCTACCGCCCCGGTAGTGATTACCCGGTAGCGCGTTTCCAGCAACATGCCCCACAGCGGCTTATCAAGAGGGATGCGGTTGACTAACCCGACTTCTGCCGGATTTGCTACGCCAGTAGCGCCGTAAACAATCGGGTCAACAATGTCAGCCACATATTCTGGCCTATTACGCAATGACATAGCAATTCTCCTAAAGTAGAATGGGTTAAGGAAAATAGCTAGCTGTGGGCTCTAGCCCTTCTGGGGCAAACACGAGAGTTAGACCGACGGCCAACCCCCGGTAGAGCCCACAACTAGTTAATTTCAGAGATTGGTATAGAGTTTCACCGTCTTAGCGATGACGACTCCGGTGGAAATGGCCAGTACTGACCACAGCAAACCTTTCATAAATCCTCTTTTCCTCTGCCGAATTTGTGAAACCGTCCTACTAGGCAGTTACGCCCAGTTTGGCGGCGGTAGTGGGGCTAATGGCCATCAGCGCTTTTTCTACTAATGGTTCAATTAGCAGAATAGCTACAGTGGTAGTTAGCGCCAGAAAGATAAAACCTTTGGCGTGCTGTCCCAGTCCCATAACTTACACCCTTTCTGGCCACTACTGGCCTAATCTAGAAATCGTTATACCACGGCTTCTTTTCTGGGTCTGCCGGGGTCTTTTTCTTTTCCTCAAAATCTTGTTTGTGGCGAGCGTACTCTAGCACTCGCGCCCGCCCGCGAATGGCTTCTTTTTCTTTTTCCTCAGTTACTCCGTGGGCCTTAAACCATTCTACTTCCGCCGCTGTCCACTCGGCATTAGGGTCAGCGGGCGGGGTTGGTGGGGTCGGTGGGACAGTCGGTGGCATAATGCAAAACTCCTTTAAGAATTGGTGGACGGGAAAACGTGTGCCTACTCTTTCACATCACCCGTCCGGTTTACTGGCATCCTTCGGCGATAGCCTAGCCGATCTTGTGGGCAAAGCGAGCCGTCTTAGCTTGGGCTCCCAACGAGTCCATGGCTTGCACCGTGAAATCGTAGTTACCCGCACCGTCACCGCCAGTAGACGCGCCAGCGGCGGGCGTACCCGTGATTCGCAAAGTGTCAACATTGTCACTCAGCGCTTGCACTCCATCCGGCAAATTGCCGCCCACGGTGAAAGTGTACGGGCCAGTGCCGCCCGAGGCAACAATGTCAAAATCGGTCATGCTCACACCTTCCGCTTCGTCAGGCAGAGCCGTTACGTTGTTAGGGTCACCGGGCGTTAGCACCAATGCCGGAGCCGCCGCCGCCACATGAATTGAGTACTTGTCAGTTGCTTGCATACAGTCATCATCTCCGAATTGGATTATTATGCGTGGCACAGCTTACCCTCTGCTGGCCGGGGTGGAAAAGCGTGAAGCCGCCCCTTGCGGAGCGCTGGCAAGTTTTCGCTCCATGTCAGATGCCGCACGAATGCCGCTAGCATCGTGGACATGAGGCACAGTAAGCGCATTACAGTTACACACGTTAGTTTGGGCCATAAATTTCCTCTAGGTCACGGTTAGCGGCTTCTGCCGCATTGCTCGGCGGCTTTGGTCCCTTAATGTTACTAGACCATTCCGCCTCGTTAGTAATGATGCGATACTCCCCCGTTTCGGATTCAATCTCTAACACTTCTCTCCCGCCAGTACGTGGCGATTTAAGGTTAGATACTAACTCCCTGACGTTGGGAATCTTTTCTCCGTACTGCTCCTCTATCGCTTTAAGTGCCCGCTTATCGAACACGTTAAAGAAATAGACATAATCCGATTCCGACCAACTAACTCGGAATAAATCCTGCGGTAAGTGCGTAGTCTGAATAATATCTATCGGGTTAGGGTCACCCCGTTCTCTCCGGGGGGAGCGCCTGATAAATTCGTCCAGCCAATCATTTATCTTCTGTGGGCTCTGTATGCGATGCGCCTCATCTACTATCAAGACAAAGCTAGCTGCACCTTTCCACGTTCCCACAAAATCCCAGACGGTAGCCGCAAACAGGTTCCACCACATTTCAACCTCGCCCCGTGGCGGAACGTAAGAAATAATAAACGGCTTATCATCTGGCCAATCTTCCAATCTTTCGTGCAGTTCATGTAGGTCGTCGGTCTTTAACCCTACATGCTGAAACTGGTTGCCGGGGTCAAAATATAATTGACCATTCGGGTTAAGTTGCTCTGCCTGAAAGGCGGCTAACGTACTCTTGCCTAACCCCCGCCGTCCGATGTCTAATATATTCACGCGGCAACACTAGCCCCATTCTGCGGTACGCTGGTAAACACACGTTCCGCCTGTGGCGGAATTGGCGGCGGTTGCGGATTCTGGGCAGCTCTGACTTTCGCCTGATAGCGGGCTACACCCTTGTTAATCATATCGTCAATGGCGTCCGTCAACATTGCGCCCAATGCGGCCATATCTTGATTTTCGATTAGCCAACCGGGCGCGTAAGTGGCAATGATAGCCGACGTAGGCTCTACCATAGCCTGCTTTTTCTGCTCATCAAAATGCATTTCTACTGTCAGCTCGTTAGGCCACTTCAGTACTTGTTTGCCAAGGAAACGAATGGCCACTTCCAGTAGAGAAAAGGCGGGTAAGATGTATTCTTTACGAATGGTTGGCTTGACAGCGGGCGGGAGGGTTGCCGGGTCTACTACACCCAGCGCGGAACGGGCAGCTTCCAGCTCAGCGGAATCGCGTACCCGGTCAACGTCTAATTTGCCGTCAGTGGTTAAGGGAACAAATACCGCCCGCTTTTTAGTGCGCCCTTTGGGAATAGCGGGCGCGGGCGCGGAAGGTGCGCCGCCTGTGGCGAGGGTATCGTCTAGCGAGAAATTGCTGTCGGGATTCCGGGTCGGCGACATTTTAGGCCATGAGCTTAATTCCGCATAACTCACATAATAGCCGCATCCCTTGCCGTATTTCGTCTAGCCTAACATGCGCCGCTACATAATCCTTCGTCTGTAGATTATGTTGCGCTTTACGGGCTAACTCATCTAACCGACTTATTAGCGCCTGCATGTGCTGGGCGTCGAATTCTAACTCACGCATCCAGTCTGGGTTAAGCTCTGGGGGGAGCTCCCTGCTAGCTTTGATGCGGCTCTGGGACATGATCGGGACCATCTTACTCCCTCACTGCCTACCCTGTCAATAGAATTCGTCGGCGTTTACCCTCGGAAGCCATTGATAACAATAGACTTCCACGTGCAATTAGTGCATTTCTTGTTTTCCACAGGGTCTAAGCTATTGATTCTACAGATAGTTAAGTATGGATAACGTGCCACGAGTTGGATACATACCTACATCCCACCTGTGTATCATTTGTTGAGATACTATCTATTAGGGGGTGTGTATCCGATTTATAGAAAGTAGGGCAGGGGGGGGATGTAGGTATGTATCCGCGAAGGACCAAAGTCTACCGACATCCAAGTCATTGATTCTAAAGTGCTTAGATAGATAGAAATTCACGCTTGACAAGTTGCCCGAAGTGCTGTACACTCATCTCCTGTGTTTTCATACACTTACGAGGAGTGCGATGCAAGACGAAATGGTGCAAAATGAGGCAAAAACGTCCACAGGGCAGGCGGCTCCCGATGAGACCATGATTGGTATGGAGCCTATTTGCGAAATACTTGAAACGGTATTCTATTCGGCTCACTTACAACACTCTATTCCGCTGTCAGTAATGCTAATCGGTCCTTCGGGAGCTGGTAAGTCAAAGGCAGTTATGCAGTATCAACATTCGGTAGGCTGTCATGTAACTACGGACGTAACCAGCATGGGCCTACAAGAATTACTCGCCAAGGATACCAAAGGCGAAATTAATTTTATTATCATTCCTGACTTCAACTTAGTGCTGTCCCATCGGCATTCGACACTACAGCTCACTATCGGCAATCTCTTAAGTATGACGAGCGAAGGCACAGTCAGGATAGATGACGGGCGGGCAGTCAAGGAAACTAAGCACGGACCTATTGGAATAGTCTCCGCCATGACGCGGGAAATGTATGCCGGAATAGGTAAGAAATGGGTTGCACTGGGTTTCAATCGTCGCTTTCTGCCTATCAATTACGATTACGGCATAAAGACGCGGGAGCAGGTGCAATACTCTATATCCAACGGCTTTACTACCATGTTACAGTTAGCCGAAAAAAAAATTATAATACCGCCACACAGATTAGATGTAGAAATTTCGGCTAAGGATGCGGCGCGGCTCATGGCTTTCTCTAATGACTTAGCAGTTAATATTGGCTGGGTGCCGATAAATGCTCATGCCAAAAAACGAGTATCCAAGCGGGATGGCAGGGGAGTTAAACGCCAAGCACAGACGCCGGAAGAATTTGCTCCACGCGCTTTGTTTACCGGGAAGCAAATCGAATTCTCCCCCCACATTGTTTTACGTACCCTAGTCCGCGCCCACGCGCTACGCGAGGAACGTAAGCTAGTTAACGAATACGACATGGATTTTATTATGCGGCTAATTGGCTTTACTCGCTTCGACCAACCTGTAATGCTGTGAAAGTGAGCCATATGACAACACACGGCAAATTTATTTGTACTATATGCGCCGCGCAAGGCGAGAACCCGGAAACAGAATACACCTATGACGAGCTGGAAGAACATAAGAAAACCCATGGCCAATCTGGCCTAACGGTAGCCAGTAACCTTGGCGAAAATCTCAAAATCGAGATTAGCGGTGCTACAGGTATTGAGCAGAAAGACTATGTAGAGCTGGCCGCTAGCCTTATGGGAGTAGCGCAAG
>WNFR01004750.1_pt1 | contig 13937 bp, 18 predicted proteins | sample 5400221 | NCBI WGS metagenome assembly WNFR01 (sample SAMN13153357, study PRJNA577476) | soil metagenome | isolation source: 40 cm soil under Madrone tree | place: USA:California | collected 2016-06-14 | reverse complement strand
AAGCCTGCGTCCTTCAGGAGCCCGAGGCTCGGAGCGGCAAGGGGCGCGCTGCCCCAGGTACGGCCGCTGTCGAAGAAGACCGCGGCGCCGACGCGGAACAGCCGGAACGGGTACCAGTCGGTGAAGTAGCGCTGCTCCAGCGTCCACAGCGCCCGTGCCGTGCCATCCTGGTAACGCAGTGGATAGCCGCGCAGCCCGTTGTCGCCTCCCAGCAGGATCTGATTCTCGAGATCCAGGCGCCACCCCTTGGTGCCCTCCAGCGTCGTGAAGAACAGCCAGTGCTCGTTCTGTTCAACGTAGTAGCGCACCGAGCCTGCGAGCAGCGCGTTGCGCGGCTCGCCGTTCTCGAGCCGGCCGGTCAGGGTGCCGGCGAGCAGCAGTGTCGAGCTCCCACTGCGCAAGCCGCGCCCCGCGGAGCTCTGCACCAAGAGCGCGCTGCGGCTCGAGCCGAGCGCCGCGTCCGCCCACCCCACGCGCACACTGGCGGTGGTGCCGAGGTAGAAGTCCTCGGTGCGCGCGATCTGGTCGTGGTTCCAGAGCTTCAAATAATCATCCTGCACCAGATCGAACTGTAGCCAGGGATACAAAAAGCGCCGATCCTCAGGGATTGCGGTCACGCCGGTCCAGGTGCTGACCGGGGCGAAGACGTGCTCGTCGTACGTGACGCCGCTGCTCCAGCGGCGTACCCAGCCGTTCTGCAGTCCGTGTGACCAGCCGCCATAGACCTGCACCGCCTGGTGCCGGTCCTGGAACTGATCAATGATCTGCCCGCGGTCGTACAGGTGATCGGTCTGCTGATCGTTCCTGCCCGCAAGTCCGGCCGCCCAGCGGGTGTCGAGCGCGTAGAACGGGTGGTTGAGCGTGAGATCGTGCATGCGGCCGTCGCTCAGATTTGCGTAGTTCACATCCACCGCCGTCCAGGTGCCGAAGGCGTGCATGTCGGACACCTCCAGCTGGGACTCGGTGCGGTCGATGTTCTTGGTGTGGGCCACCTTCACACCGGCTCCGGTGCCGAGCAGGTTCAGTTCCTGCAGCTGCACGCCCGTTGAATTGGTGCCGCCGCTGCGTCCGAAGTTGAACCCCGGATTCAGGGTCCACACATCGCGCGTGGTGACGCGCAGGTCGACCTTGCCGTCGTGATAGCGCACCGGCCGGATCCAGGCGTCATAGAAGTAGCTGTCGGCGCGCAAGATGCGCTCGGACTCACCGATCAGGCGGCGCGAGTAGCGTTCGCCAGATCTGAACAGCAGCTGGTCGCGGATGATCGACTTGTGGGTGCGGCCGTGCAGGTGGTCCGCGAGCCGGAACAGTTTCAGGTCGTCCTTCGGGTCTTCGAGGTTGAAGATGTTCTGGTTGTCGATCAGGATCTCACCGACCACCGCACCGGAAGCCTCGAGCTCGGCCTCCGACGGAATGCCCGGCGTCTCCCCGGGCGGACCGTAGGAGGGTGGGGATATCGCGCGCTCGGTGCCCGCGCTCTCGGTGCCCGCGAGCGCCACCGCCTCGGCGCTTGCGGCAGCATCGGAGGCGGCGTTTGACGCGCACAGCGGCCCGGGAAAGACGAACAGGGCGAAGAGCGGCGCAGCCGCAGGGCGCCGGGCAAATGCGAAGCTGCGGTCGAACGGCGAATGACCTCCCATGGCCGATGAGCACCCGGAGCCGTCAGTGTGCGAGTCTGTGCATCCGGGCATTCTGCACCGCCACCGGCGGGGCACCGGTGCCGCAGGTAGCAGTTCGGCGGCCCCGGCCGGAACCGTGACTCACCGCAAGTGCCGCGACGGCCGGGCTTGACATCTCGCTTGGTTCTCTTACCGGAAGGGCAGGACGTATGACAAGCCGGTCACCGCGCCATGCGCTTGTAGGCCGGGCACTCACCGTGCTCGCGGTCGTGGGCACAGCCGGGTTGGCAGGCGCCGCCGGTGCCGGGCGCACTGCCGGCGAGAACGCACCGGCGCAGCTGCTGGTGTTTGCCGCGGCCTCCCTGAGTGAGGCGCTGGATGAGGTCGGCCGCGCATTCACGACCCGCACGGGTGTGCGCGTGAACGCCTCCTATGCCGCGAGTTCCGTGCTGGCCAAGCAGATCGAAGCCGGCGCCCCGGCGGATGCGTTCTTCTCGGCGGATCTCGCGTGGGTCGACTACCTGGATGAGCGCGGGTTGCTCAAGCGCGGCTCGCGTCGCGACCTGCTCGGCAATTCCCTGGTGCTCATCGCCCCGGCAGACAGCCCGCTGCGCCTGAGCATCGCGCCCGGATTTGATCTCACCGCCGCGCTGGGCGAGGGGCGCCTCGCGACCGCGGACCCGGACTCAGTGCCGGCGGGGAAGTATGCGCGCGCGGCGCTGACCAAGCTCGGCGTATGGCAGAGCGTGTCGGATCGCCTGGTGCGGGGCGAGAACGTGCGCGCGGCGCTCGCGTATGTGGCGCGCGGGGAGGCGCCGCTGGGCATCGTGTACCAGACCGACGCGCAGGCCGAGAAGCGCGTGCGCGTGGTCGGTGTGTTTCCCGAGGACAGCCACCCACCCATCACCTATGCGCTGGCGCTGACGGTCAGGGCTCGCCCCGAGGCGGCGCGGTTCGCGGACTTTCTCGCCACCGAGACCGCGCGGCAGATTTTCATGCGCTACGGGTTTACAACGCTGCCCGCGGCTCGCCACGATTTGCATTGACGCGATCCAGCCCGCCCCTCGAGCGCGTCGTCAGTCGATAGAATCGCCGCATGCGCTTCCTCTTTACCGAATACTTCGAAACCCAGGTACTCCGTAAACGGCCCTATCTGAAGAAGGAGTGGTGCATCACCGTGGTCAAGAATCCTCTGCGTTCTGAGCCGCAAGAACACAACCGGTTCCGCTTCTGGGCTGCGGTTCCAGAGCTTGGCGGACGTTACTTGAGAGTCATCACGCTTGAGGATAAGGTGACCATTCACAACGCTTTTCCGGACAGAGGGTTCCGGCCATGAAATTGAACTACTACCCGGAAACTGATTCGCTCTATATCGATCTGTCCGAGAAGCCCAGTGTTGAAAGTCGCGAGATTTCAGAGGGCGTTGTGCTCGATTATGACAGCCGTGGCAACTTGGTCGGGATCGACATCGACAATGCCAGCGGCAAGGTTGAACTCAAGAGGCTGCTCCTGAGTAAGCTCCCCGGTAAGGTCGAGACTGCTGCTGCCTAACAATCGTTGGAGCGGGTTAATGGCCGGTGATCGAGCCGGGGAACACTGGTTGCGCGATCAGGTCCCGCCGGCCCACGACGCGCTCAAATTCCCATCAGGGAACGATCATGGCAAAGAACAAGCGTCCTAAGCCTGTCCCGAAATTTGCCAATGAGGCCGCAGAGAGAGCGTTCTGGGAAAAGAACGACTCAACAGCGTATTTGGATTGGAAGAAAGCTCAGCCGGCTGTAATTCCGAATCTAAAGCCCTCCAGTGCGAAGGCAGGGCGGTATACGTCACAGGACCTTCACAACGTGCTGTTTCCGAAGAAAGCAGCCAAAGGAACCCCTGCGGACGTACAGGAGGCAATCCGAACGTACATCCGCAAACGCTTTCCCTGAGCCGGCAGCATCAGCCGACACGCACGAGTCCCGACCTGCGGCGCGCCGCTGGCGTCAGAATTTCCCGCTCTGAAAGTCGGCAAACGCCTGCTGCAGCTCTTCGCGCGTGTTCATCACGAACGGGCCGTACTTGGCGACCGGCTCGCGCAGCGGCCGTCCCGCAACCAGGATCGCGCGCGCCGTCTCACCGCCGGCACCCGCGCTCACACCCGTGAGCCGGATCTCCTCGCCCTCGCCCAGCACCGCGAGCTCGTGCGCCTGCACGGCCTTGGCGGCCGGGTCGGCACCGATGCGCAGCGAGCCTTCGAACACGTACACGAAGGCGGCGTAGTCGGGCGGTAATGACTGCACGAACTGCGCGCGCGGACGGATCGCGAGATCCAGGTAAGTAGGATCGGTGGCCGGCTGAAAGATGGGACCGGCGGTGCCTGCTACGCGCCCCGCGATCACTTTCACGCTCACACCCGCTGCCGGAGTTGCGGTCGGGATTTTCTCAGGCCCGAACTCCTGGTATCGGGGTGCGGTCATCTTGTCGCGCGCCGGCAGATTCAGCCACAGCTGGAAGCCTCGCATGCGCCCCTCCTGCTGCTCGGGCATTTCCGAGTGCACGAGGCCGCGACCGGCGGTCATCCACTGCACGCTCCCAGGCACCAGCACGCCCTCGTTGCCGTGGTTGTCGCGGTGACGCATGCGGCCATCGAGCATGTACGTCACGGTCTCGAAGCCGCGGTGCGGATGATTCGGGAAGCCGGCGATGTAGTCCTCCGGCTTGTCGGTGCCGAACTCATCGAGCAGCAGGAACGGATCGAGGTCGGGGAGCTGGGGCTGCCCGATCACCCGCGTGAGGCTGACGCCTGCGCCATCGGAGGTCGGCATGCCTTTCACGACACGCTGCACCGAGCGGCTGGAAATGTTGGTATCCATGAGTCGTACCTCCGAAAAATCCAAGGAAGAAATGCCCTACCGTAATACGGCGCGCAGCTGCTGCGCGTGTGCGGCCCTCAGGCCGCCAGCGCCCTGCTGCCGGGGATCGCGGCTCGCGCTGCGCTCAGGCTCGCGGCGCGGTGCTGCGGTGAGATCGCCAGGCCCTCTGCCCGCACGAATCTCAGGTCGTCGATGCCGAGAAATGCGAACAGGAACTTGAGATACGGCTCGCCAAATTCCCCGGACGCATCGGCTGCCCGCATCCCGCCGCGCGACACCGCCACGATGACCTGTTTGCCGCCTGCGAGCCCCTGTGGGCCCTTCTCGGTGTAGCGGAAGGTCTTGCCCGCGACCGTGATCCGATCGATCCACGCCTTGAGCTGCGAGGGAATGGTGAAGTTGTATACCGGGGCGCCGATCACGATTGCCTCCGCGGCGAGGAACTGCTCCAGCGCCTCGGCATTGCGCGCCGCCTCGAGCTCATCCGCACGGACCAGCGATTTCTGCGAAAGATGAGGCAGTTCCTGCGCCGCCAGATCCACGTAAGTGACCTCGGTGTCCGGTCGCTCCGCCCTCCAGCGCGCGACGATTTCCCGCGTCAGCTCCCGGCTCGCGGAAGCCTCGCCCTGGATGCTCGAATCGATGTGCAGCAGCTTCATGATCCTCTCCCACTTGTTTGGGTGCGTGGGAAGAGGTTAGTCTGTGGGACGATGACTGAGTATCCAGGCAAAATGGAACAGATTGTTCTGAATTTGGATCTAATGGACACGTAATGCAACCCCTCGAGGGACTCTACTACTTCACCCAAGTGGTCGATCACGGCGGGTTCGCGCGCGCCGCGCGTGCTTTGGGCATCCCGAAGTCGCGCCTGTCACGCCACGTGGTGGCGCTCGAGGGGAAACTCAACGTGCGCCTGGTGAACCGCTCCACGCGGCGGTTCGTCGTCACGGACGTCGGCCATGAGGTCTATCGGCATGCGACCGCGATGCTGACGGAGGCGGACGCGGCGCTCGAGGCGGTGGAGTTCGCGCGCGCCAAACCGTGCGGCACCATCAAGGCCAGCTGTCCGGTCGCGCTCGCACAGTCCTCTCTGGCGCTGATCCTGCCCGAGTTCCTGGAGAAGTACCCCGCCGTGCGCCTGCAGCTGCACGTGAGCAACCGGCGCGTGGATGTCGTGAGCGAAGGGTTTGACGTGGCGCTGCGCGTGCGCTCGGTACCGACGGGCGAGGATGGCCTGGTGATGCGCAGTTTCCGCAGCGTGGACGAACTGCTGGTGGCGAGCCCCGCGTATCTGGGTCGCGCCGGTGCGCCCACCGATCCGGCGCAACTCGCCAAGCACGACACGCTCGACTACGCCGGCGAGTTCGACCGGCGTCCGTGGGAGCTCGTCGGCCCCAACGCTGAGATCGCGCGCGTGGAGCCTTCGCCCCGGGTGGTCTGCCATGATTTTGTGGTGCTGCGCGCCGCCGTGCTGGCGGGCTTAGGGATCGCGCGGCTGCCCGAGAGTGTGGTGCGCGAGGATCTTGCGCGCGGGGTGCTCGGGCGCGTACTGCCGGCATGGAACAGTCCCCAGGGCATTGTCCACGTGGTGTTTCCGAGCCGGCGCGGCTTGCTGCCCGCCGTGCGGGCGTTCATCGATTTTCTGGCGGAGCGCCTGCCGGGCGTTCTGTGAAGGGTGGGTAGGCGCGGGTCGGGTGAATGTGAGTGATATCCCGGCCACCCAACTCAGCCACAGTGCGGCGGGCAGACGCTGCGGAACACAACAGCACGCATTTCGTCAGCGCATCGGCGGTCATGGCATTGGGCGCCTGTATCGCCGCGTAGCGACGCGAAGTGCCGGCGGCCCCGGTGCGCACGTAATAGCCACGATGTCCCGGGGGTCGCCGCGTCTCATCGAGATCGCTCACCGCGAGCGCGGCGTTCTGCAAGACGAGGGGTTGATAACGGTCGCGGTAGCGCAGCAGAATGGTCTCGCGGCGCGCTCCGAACAGACGCAGATCCCCGCCCGCATTCACCGCACCCGCGTTGCACCCGGCCCCCCCCAGGGCCGCGATCGCACGGTCGATGGCATAGCCCTTCGCGATCCCTCCGAGATCAAGCGCCAGCGCGGCGCGGCGCACCACCCACGGCGCCGATGCCGCCGAGGGACCCGAGAGCTCGAGATCGGTCAGGCATCCGGGACTTGAGGGCAGGCAGGGATCGAACACGCCCCGGGTGAGCTCGTTCAGCCGCTGCGCCAGCCTCAACACCTCCCAGGTCGAGGCGTGAATCGGCGTCCGGACCCGCAGTGGCGCCAAGTTGATGCGGGCGATGTCGCTGCCCTCGCGCTCGGGGTGCATGCGCCGCTCGACCTCGCAGACCTCGGCGTAGGCCGCCTCGATCGCGCGCGCGGCGACGGCCTCGGATTCCGCAGTCGCCTCGATCGCCACCCAGGTGCCCAGGCCCACCCGCAGCCGTCGAAGGCTGTGTGTGGGCACCGATTCGGCGCGACGCATGGAAAACACGAGTTGAACCCCAGGACCGCGTACGGTTATCCTACAGCGATTACGAATCATTCGCATTCGTATTTGGAGCCTATGACGGACCCGGATCGCGGCTCGCTAGGTTGGGCCATGGCACTGGCGGGGCTGGCGGCTGCGCCGGTCCAGATTGTCATTGCCACGGAGTACCTCTCAGTGGAGGCAGCGCAGAAGGCACTCTTCCCGCAGGCCGACCTGTTCAGCGAGCTCGTCCTGTCACTCAGCACGGCGCAGCGAGAGCAGGTGGCGAGGCTCGCGGGACCGCAGCCCCCGCACCGCAGCCTGCGCGCGTGGAAGGCGATGCGGGGGGGCGAGCTCGCCGGCTACGTGTTCGTCGATGAGGTGATCGGGCGGGAAGACTTCATCACTTACGCGGCCGGCATCGACGCCGCGGGTCACTTGAGCTCACTCGAGGTGCTCGCGTACCGGGAGAGTCACGGGGCAGAGATCAGAAGCGACGCGTGGCGGCGTCAATTTGCGGGGCGCCAGGGGCTCGGACAGCTGCGCGTGCAAACCGACATCAAGAACATCGCCGGAGCGACGCTCTCCTGCGAACACGTGACCGCGGGGGTGCGCTGGCTGGTGGCGCTGTGGCAGGTGGCGCTGCGGCCCGCGGCGGCCTCCGGCGGCTGAGCTTCCGTGCAGCACTCTGCCCAGCCTCGCCCTGCCCGCCTGGCGCCGAGCAATGGTGCTCGCGCACCGATGTCCCCGGCACTGCGCGCGGCGATTCTCACGCTCGGCGTACTCCTGTGGCTTTCCGGCGCGGCGTGGCTGGTGCTGCATTTCGCCTTTGCGCAGCAGACCCCTTTTGGTCCGCTGCCGAACCCCTGGGAAGCGCCCCTGATGCGCGTGCACGGCGTGCTCGCGGTCGGCGGGGTGTTTCTCTTCGGGTGGATCATCGGGGGCCACACCCTCGAGCGCTGGGGGAGTGCGCGCAATCGACTCTCCGGGCTCGCACTCACCGGCAGTGCGGCGCTGCTGGTGGCGAGCGGCTACGCTCTCTATTACACGACCGGATCACTGCACGAAGTGGCTTCCCGCACGCACGAGTGGCTGGGCGCGGGCTCGCTGCTGGCGGCGCTCGCGCACTGGTGGCGGATCCGTCCCTGACCGGCCAAACGCCGTACGGGAGAGCCCTTCCCTCGAGCGCAGGGTGTTCCCGGTTGTGGTTCACTGGCGGTTCAGTGTGCCGCCGTCATATAAAGAATAGAGTGTGAACGTCGGCGGCCTGCCGCAGGTCCGAGCATCATATGGTGCGGAACAGCGCGGGGCAGGTAATCCGCCGGACGTGCGCAGCGTTCCTCTTCCTCAGGGTGGAGCGAATCATGAAGACACGCCTCTTGAGTGTTCCGGGCCGGCTCGCAGTCCTCGCGCTGCTGGCTCTGTGCGCGCTCGGCGCGGCCCGGGCCGAAGAGGGGGATCCACCGGGACAGGTGGCGCGCCTGAGCGATATCGAGGGCTCGGTCTCGCTGCAGCCCGCGGGCGTGCAGGAGTGGGCCGCGGCCACCCTCAATCGTCCCCTCACGACGGGCGACAAGCTGTGGACGGATCAGAGCTCGCGCGCCGAGCTCGACATCGGCGCTGCGGCCATCCGCTTGGGTGCCACCACCGGATTCTCATTCCTCAATCTTGATGACAACACCGCGCAGATGCAGGTCAGCGCGGGAACACTCATCGTGCATGTGCGCGACCTGCAGGGTCAGACCTATGAGGTCGATACCCCGAATGTCGCGCTGTCGCTGCAGCAACCGGGCACGTATCGCGTGGAGGTCAACGACGCCGGTGACACCACCGTCGTCAAGGTGAGTGAGGGGCAGGCGCAGGCCGCAGGAGGCGGGCAGTCGGTCGCCATCGGCGCTCAGCAGTCGGTCAGATTCACCGGCACCGACACACTCAGCTCTCAGAGCGCCTCCCTCGGAGCGCCCGATGATCTGGACGGCTGGTCCGCGGGGCGCGAGCGTCAGCTGCAGGACTCACCCTCGCGCCAGTACGTCGCGGACGACGTCGCCGGCACGCAGGATCTGGATACCAACGGACGTTGGGAGGACACGCCCGACTACGGTCACGTCTGGGCACCAACCGTGGTCGTCACCGGCTGGGCGCCGTACCGTTTCGGTCAGTGGGTATGGATCGCCCCGTGGGGTTGGACCTGGGTCGATGACGCGCCCTGGGGTTATGCACCGTTTCACTATGGCCGCTGGGTGCAGTGGAACAGCGCCTGGTGCTGGGTGCCGGGCCCGCGGCGTGTACGCCCGGTGTACGCGCCCGCGCTGGTGGCCTGGGTGGGTGGACCTGCGGGCGGGGTTTCCGTGGCGTTCGGCGCCAACGTCGGCTGGTTCCCGCTCGCGCCGCGCGAGGTCTACGTGCCGGGCTATCACGTGAGCCCCACCTACGTGCGCAACGTCAACATCACCAACACGACGATCGTGAACAACACGTACATCACCAACGTCTATCAGAACAACGTCACCAACATTCACTACGTGAACAACACCCCCGCTGCGGTCACCGCCGTACCGCATAATGTCTTCACTTCCGGACAGCGTGTCGGCGGACGCGTCGTGCGCCTGCCGGCCGCGGCGCTGGCGGGCGCGGCCGTCACGCCTGCGCCCCCGCCCATGGTCCCGAGCCGCCAAAGCGTGCTGGGAGCGAACGCCGGCCGCAGTGTCGCACGGCCGCCCGCAGCACTGGTGAGCCGCCCGGTCGTGGCGCGCACCCCGCCGCCACGCGCACCCGTGCCGTTCGAAAGACAAGTGGCGGCGATCCAGCAAAACGGCGGCCGGCCGCTCGCGCGCGCCGACCTGGCGCGGCTGCAGAGCGCGGCGCCGGTCGCGCCCGTGCGGATGATCACCAGCGGCGGAGCAGTCGTGCGCGCCGGCGCACCGACCCCAGGCAGCGCTCGCCCGGGGAATTCCACGCCCCCGGCGCGGCCGGGCACATCCGCACCTGCAGCCTCTGCAGGTGCGCATGCGCCTAACTTCGCCGATCGCGAGCGCGTGCTGCAGAACAGCCGCCTGACACCCGCGCCGCGCGATTCCTCCAGACCGCCCGCTGAGGCCGGTGGCAATTCCCCCGCCGCACCGATCAGGCCATCGCAGGCGCCCGCGCCATCGCAGGTGCCTGAGCCGAAGTTGCGGACTGATCGCCCGCCCTCCGCTCAGCCGCATCTGCCGCCGACACAGCAGCAGGCGTATTCGTCCGACGATCCGACCCATTCATACAGCCGGCCATCGTCTGCGGCGGTCAACCGCCCGCCGCCCGCCGCTGCTCCGCCGGCGAATGCGTCCCCGCGTCCGCAGGAGCCTCAGTACCAGGAGCGCTACCGCCCGCCCGCGGCTGCGTCGGCACCGCCTTCTGCGCCGGTGAACCCTAACCCGCGTCCGCAGGAGCCTCGGTACCAGGAGCGCTATCGCCCGCCCGCGCCCGCGGCGGCACCGCCTTCTGCGCCGGTCCGCGAAGCGCCGCCCCCGTCGCCGGTGAGCCGCCCGCAGGAGCGTTCCGCACCGCCCCCGCCGCCGGTGAGCCGCCCGCAGGAGCGTTCCGCACCGCCCCCGCCGCCGGTGAGCCGCCCGCAGGAACGTTCCGCGCCACCCCCGCCGGCGCGAGCACCGGAGCCGAAGCCCGAGCCGCGCGATGCCGGGCCGCATGCGGATCGCACGGATCGAACCTCGCGGGAGCGCGGGGAGCGGTAAGTCAGAACCGGATTGCGAGGGCCACCCTTGGCACGCACCCGATCCGGCCGGTTGGATCTCGCGATCTCCATGCCGTCCGTCAGCTCGACGCGGCCTAACTACGCTGCACCGAGCGGGCGCGACGTAGCTTCACCTCGCGCTCGCTGAGTCGCCGCGCTCGCTCGAACAGCTCAGGTTCATCGCGAACCAGGAAGCGAACGAGCACGTTGGCGTCGATACCGAGCATCAGCGCGAGAGCTGTTTGACTGGTACGGGCCTTCGTCCCTTCCTGTGCAGGCTGCCCGCAAGAGTCATGACGCTCTTGTTCTTGACTCGCATCAGGACGAGGCCGTCCGGCATCAGCGTAAACGTCATGCGGTCGCCGGCTTTGATGCCGAGGCTATCCCGGATCTGCTTGGGGATTGTGGTCTGGCCTTTACTGGTCAGCGTTGCGTCGGTACGCACGACATCCTCCGCTTGCCCTACTGATATGAGCTAATAGCAAGGAATACCTAACTGGCGCAACCATCGATGGCGTAACCCACCGGCAGCCATCGGCTCATCAGCACTTCCCGCCGACACGCCCGACGGCCCATGCATACACCCGCCCGCGTTCCGGAATCGCGGCGAGCGATAAGTGAGAGGAGCGGTAGTACAATAGCGAATGGCCGCCATCACGCCCCAAGATGCTCTTGCCTATTTCAGGCGTTGGGAGCTGGTGCGCGACGCCGAAGCGAGGGAACTGAGGCGCACGCCGATGGAGACCAAGCTTCAGCAGCTTGCGTCGCTGATGGCTTCGCGCCATGTCTTTGGGCCGGAACCGGATCGCGAGGCGCAGCTCCAGGTCGTGCGCGAGCGATGGGCCCGTCTGCGGCGGGCACTGAGTGGTTGATCGCCTCCCGGCATCCCTTCAGTCTGCGCTCGCGGACCTGATGAGGTGGCTCGACGCAGCACACATTCCTTCGATGATCATCGGCGGCGTGGCGGCGTCGGTTCTGGGCCGGCCCCGCCTCACTCAGGATGTCGATGCTCTGGCGGTTCTGCCGGAAGCGGACTGGGCAGAAGCCGTCCGGCTCGCCCCCCAATACAAGATCCTCCCTCGCATTGAAGACGCATTGCAGTTTGCGAAGCGAAGCCGCGTACTGCTCATGCGGCATACGACTTCCGGGATCGACGTCGACGTCACGTTCGGCGAGCTGCCTTTCGAGCGTACCGCGGTTGCCAACTCTGAAAATCATGACATTGGCGGCGTGCGAGTACGACTACCGCGTGTCCAGGACCTGCTGGTGATGAAGGCAATCGCCCGCCGCCCCAAAGACATTCAGGATCTTCAGGGCCTGCTTGTCGCTCACCCTGACGTGGACGTTGCCTCTGCGCGTCGCTGGATTCGGGAATTTTCAACCGCCATGGGCATGCCCGACATATTGGACGAGTTCGATACTCTGCTGGCCGAACGAGCGCCTAAACCTTGAAGCAGCCCTACTGACAGGCGCTGGCATCGAGCCATCTCGCTGGGATCTCTTGCCGGCGCTCCGTCTTCAGTCCTCATCGTACTGCAGCGCGTCCCGCTCCAGCTCCCTGACGAAGTCGCGAAGCTCTTCGCGTGTGCACAGCTGCGCCTCGAGCAGCGCCTGCAGCAGTGTCCCCAGATGCACGCGCATGGCCATCGCCAGCAAGGTGGGCGAATAGCGCTGCAGTCCCGCCATCAAGTCGTTGAGCTCGTCGAGGCACTCCTCGACCGTTCCGTCGCTGCGCGTTTCTGCGAATGACATTGCCCGTGCTCCGACAGACAGCTTGCCGTAACCATACACGACATTGCCCGCGCCGGCGCGACAGCGATGCGGCGCGCGGCGCATTTCTGCACAAACAGACGGCCAATCGCGATTCCAATTAACGGCCGCGTGAATAGACTGGCTGCCAACTTTTCGGACCAACACCCTCGAGGAGTACTCATGAACAGTTTCACGCTGACCGCGGTGGGCAATCTGGCGCGTAACCCGGAGCTGGTGGCCAAGAACGACAGCAGCTACGCGCGCTTCTGCCTGGTGGGCAACGACTATGCGGGCAAGGACGAAGAGGGCGCCGCCCGCGAAGTGGTGACCAGCCTGTGGTTCGTGGCGTTCGGTGCCATGGGCGAGGCACTCGCCAGGAATGCGCGCAAGGGCGATCAGCTGTTCATCGAGGCGCGGGTGCGCGCCAGCAACTGGACCGACAAACAGGGTGAGAAGCAGTACGACCATTCATTCATCGTCGAGGGCTTCCGCTTCGGTGCCCCCGGCAAGGCCAAGCGCGAGGAGCGTGAGGCGCAGCGTGACGGTGAGGCACCACGTCTGGGCATCGGCGCACAGGGTGTAAGCGAGCCCTAGAGAATCCGCAACAGCGACTGTGCCACGGAGACTCACATGCACGTGATGCTCACACGTTCGGTCACCACGGCGCAGCGCAGCGCGGCGGCCGGCGCGCTCCTCGCCTGCGCGCCGCTGCTGGCGCAGGCCCAGAGCTCCCCATTCATGACGGGCGCGACCGCGCTGCAAACGAACCTCCTCGCGTGGTTGACGCCCATCGCCGTCATTTTGGTGATGGTGCTCGGCGCCATGGCGATGGCAAACCGCGTGTCCTGGGGGTGGTGTATCGGAGCGATCCTGGGGATTGCGATCGCCTTCGGTGCGCCGCAGATCGTCATCTGGGTTCGCGGGATGTTCGGAGTGTAGTGCTGCCATGAGCCACACCATCCGCCTCAGTGCGCGCAATGCCGGACTCACCGCCGATCCACTGTTCGTCGGGGCAACGCGACCGCCGATGCGCTGGGGCGTTACCTACTCGGCGCTGCTGTTCAACATGGTCTTTACCCTGGAGGCGTTTCTGCTGACCCGCAATCTTCTGACGCTACTGCTGTGCGCGCCGATTCACGGCGTCTGCGCACTGCTGTGCAGCCGGGATCCGCGGTTCTTTGATCTTGCACTGCTGTGGGGCCGGACGCGATTGCCAGCACGGCTGGCGACGCTGCAGGTGTGGAAGGCGAGCAGTTACAGCCCGTTGATACTTGATCTGCCGGCTGCCAACGGGCGGCGCAGGTCCGCGGGCGAGGTACCGGTGGCAAGCGAGGTGAGGCGAGGGGTGCCGTGTTGAGCACGAGGCGTGCCTCGGCGCTGCGTCGGGAGCGGACGGCCGCGCTGCGCATTCCCTATACCGCTCATGTTGCTGAGCGGGTGGTGAAAACCGCTCTCGGCGATTACCTGCAGGCGTTCCGTCTCGGTGGTGCCAGCTTCGAGA
>WNFR01012456.1_pt1 | contig 13942 bp, 8 predicted proteins | sample 5400221 | NCBI WGS metagenome assembly WNFR01 (sample SAMN13153357, study PRJNA577476) | soil metagenome | isolation source: 40 cm soil under Madrone tree | place: USA:California | collected 2016-06-14 | reverse complement strand
TTGGCGTGTCTGCCGTTGCGCATCGACGGCACACCGGTCGGCGCATTCCTGTGTGGGACGTCGGCGATGGGCGTCATCGGCCAGGAGGAAGTGCCGCTGCTCGAGGAAATGATGCTGCTCGAGGAAGTGGCTTCCAACCTGTCGTTTGCGCTTCAGTACCTGGACAAGCAGGATGCGGTACGTTTCCTGTCGTATTTCGAACCGCTGACCGGGCTTGCCAAGCGGGCGCTTTTCTGCGAGCGCTTGAGCCGGCTGCTGACGCGCGGAAGCGAGAGCTTGCCGAGGCTGATGGTGGCAGTTTTCGACATCGAACATCTGAGCGTCATCAATGACTCCTTCGGGCGCCACACCGGCGATCGCCTATTGCAGTGCGTGGCGGACCGCTTGAAAGCACATTTTCCCGACACGGAGCAACTCGCGCACCTGGGCGGCGGGAGCTTCGTGAGCGTGTGCGCCTTGCCTCCGCGGGCGGAGGATGAGAACCGAATCCTGCACCATGACTTCACGAAGGTATTCGAGCGGCCGTTCAGCGTCGACGGGCACGAGATCGTGGCAAAGATCAAGAGCGGGCTCGCCTGCTTTCCGGAGGATGGAAAGGAGTCGAATGAACTCGTGCAAAACGCCGAAGCGGCGCTCAAGGAGGCGAAGACGTCGGGCGAGAAATACCTGCATCATCGGATGGAGATGAACTCGCAGCTCGCACGGCGCGTTGGAATGGAACACCGGTTGCGCACGGCCCTCGATGATGGGCAGTTCGTGCTGTATTACCAGCCCAAGATCACGCTGCGCACGGGTAAAATTGCAGCCGCCGAGGCACTGCTGCGTTGGCGGGATCCCGAACACGGGTTGATCGCGCCGGGAGAATTTCTGCCGCTGCTCGAGTCTGCCGGGTTGATGGCGGCGACCGGCGCGTGGGTCCTGCGGCAAGCAGCCTCGGATTGCCGCCACTGGCGCCGGATGGGCTTGCCGCCCGTCAGAGTCGCCGTCAATATTTCCCCCCCGGACCTGCGGCGGCGCAATAGCGCGAGCGAAATCCTCGAGAGCATCGGGGATCTCGCCGGAGATCCTGATTGGGGCGTCGATATCGAGGTCACCGAAGGCGCACTGGTGGGCGATTCGTCGGCGTGCGTCCATTCGCTCAGGATGCTGCGCGCCGCGGGCGTGCGCATTGCCATCGATGATTTCGGAACCGGCTTTTCCTCTCTGGGCCGCCTCTCCGAGCTGCCGATCGATACCCTGAAGATCGATCGCACGTTCACGGCCCGTCTGCCCTCGGACCGCAAGGGCTGCACGCTCGTCTCGACCATCATCGGCTTGGCGCACGCCTTCGACATGACCACCGTCGCCGAGGGCGTGGAGACCCAGGCGCAGCTCGACTATCTCATGCGTGAAGGCTGCGACGAGTCTCAGGGCTATTTGCACAGCCGGGCTGTGGCGAAGGCGGACTTCGAGCGCTTGCTGGGCCAGTCACGGCCGGGGAAGACGAGCGCCACGGACGATATGCCAGCTTCACGAACACGGCGCGCTTGAGCCCGTTGCGTTCGAGCTCGGTGCGCATTGAAACATCGGTGAACTCGCCGCGACCGCTGCCGAGAAGATTCTGTCCCGCAATGGATAGATCGATGTTGGGGCACGTTCGCCGGGCGGTCATTGGCTCCCGGCGAAGCTTGGAATGATGCCGGGCACGACATACTGCTGAACGATGACGATGACGACCAGCACCAAGGTGAGCACGATGCTGTGAATGAACGTGCGCGCCAGCACCGCTCCCTCCCTGCCCTTGAGGTCGGTCACGGATACGCCGGTGGCGATGTTCTGCGGAGAGATCATCTTGCCGAGAACACCCCCGGAAGAGTTGGTGGCGGCGAACAGCAAGGGATTGAGTTGAAGTTGCCGGGCTGCGACTACCTGTAGATTGCCGAAGAGCGCATTGCCCGAGGTATCGCTGCCGGACAGGAACACCGCAATCCATCCCAGGAAGGGTGAGAACAGGATGAACGCATGTCCGGTCGATGCGACGGCAAGGCCCAGCGTATAGGCTAGACCGGAGTAGTTCATCACGTAGGCAAGCGCGACGATGAGCATGACCGTCACGACCGCCTGCCAGATCTGCCGGATGGTGCGTACCGCGCATCGGCAAAACTCGGCGGGCGGCAGCCGGACCAGCAGGGCGGTGACGACCGCCGCAAATAGGATCGCGGTCCCGGTGCCGAGCGGTTGGAAGTTCCAGACTGCGGCGTACGGCTTGTCGTGGTAGAGCGTGATCGATACCGCCTTGTCCAGCCCCGGCCAATGTATGGCCTGCTGTCCGACCGTGGCGACCTTCATGTAGGTCCACACGATCACGACCGCCGTCACGATCAGCCAGGGCATCCAACCCTGCCAGACCGACATGGGCCGCGGCACGGCGGGCGCCTCATTCGGCAAATGGGAGATCGTGAATTCCGGATCCGCGGCCGGATGCCAGATCTGTAGAAACAAAAGCGTCACGACCAACGATCCGAGCGCCGCGAACACGTCGGTCAGGGTGTAATCGAGATAATTGGAGGCGGCGAATTGTGCGATGCCGAAGCTCACGCCCGCGACCAGCAACACGGGCCAGAGGGCTCGGATCGAGCGCCATCCGCCGTAAAGCGCCATGACATAAAAGGGCAGCAAGGCGGCAAGGAACGGCAGCTGACGGCCGATCATGGCGGCCAGCGCGGGCGCGGGAAGTCCCGTCACGGCGCCCAGGACGGTGACGGGCGTGCCGAGCGCGCCGAACGCCACCGGAGTCGTATTGAATATCAGCACGAACACCAGCGCCTCGAGCGCCGGAAATCCGCACATGATCAGCAGGGACGCTGTGATGGCGACCGGCGCGCCGAATCCGGCGATGCCTTCGAGCAGGGCGCCGAAGCAAAAGCCGATGGCGATCAACACCACCCGGCGGTCGTTCGGCAGATGCCTGATCACCCAGGCGCGAAAGGCATCGAAGCGGCCGGACGAGACGGCGACGTTGTAAAGCAACAGCGCGTTGACGACGATCCACATCACCGGCCACAGCGCGAACACCGCGCCGTTGAGGGCTGAGGCGAAGGCCATGCGCGCCGGCATTTCCCAGGCCGTGACGGCTATCATCAAGCCGACGACGAGACCCGCCAGGGCGGCTTGCCACGCCGGCCGCTTCAGTATTCCCAGAAGGACGAGAACGGTTGCGACAGGCAGTATCGCGACCAGAAAGGACAGTGACAGGCTGCCGCTGACCGGTGTCAATAACTGGTGAAACATGGGTTCCCCGTGTGCGGTGGTGCGCGCCGCCGTTATTGCTTTCGCCGAATCCTACTCCAGTGCTGCCGATTCCGTAATGGCGCCGTGTAACTGGCCGGGCCGGAGCCTGGCGGCGTACCGTGGCCGGAGCCGGGTGGTGCCATAATACAGACATGAACATCACTCCCCGGGCAGACGCGTCCGGCGCCTCGGCGCCGCCGGCACCGACTGAAGCCTCGCGCAATCAGCGCCAGGCGGATTTGGTGGCCGCGCTCGCCGGAGTTCTGCCGCGCGGAGCAATCCTGTTTCGCCGCGAGGACACCGCCCCCTACGAGTGCGATGCACTGACCGCCTACCGCACCTCGCCCTTGGCGGTGGTGCTTCCGGAAACCGAAATGCAGGTGGCGGCGACACTCGAGGTTTGTCATCGGATGGGGGTGCCCATCATCGCGCGCGGGGCGGGCACGGGCCTGTCCGGCGGAGCCATGCCGCATCATGGGGGCGTGGTTCTGTCGCTCGCCAAGTTCAACAAGATCCTCCGGATCGATGCGGGGACCTGCACGGCGGTCGTGCAATGCGGCGTGCGCAATCTGGCCATCAGCGAAGCTGCCGCTCCCTACGGTTTGTACTACGCCCCCGACCCCAGCAGTCAGATCGCCTGCACCATCGGCGGCAACGTGGCAGAGAACTCCGGCGGCGTGCACTGCCTCAAATACGGGCTGACTCTGCACAATGTGCTGCGGGTGCGCGGCTTCATGGTGGACGGAGAACCGGTGGAGTTCGGTTCGGGAAGCTTGGATGCGCCGGGCCTCGATCTCCTCTCGGTGGTCGTGGGCAGCGAGGGCATGCTGGCGGTCACCACCGAAGTCACCGTGAAGCTCACTCCCAAACCGCAGGTGGCCCGCTGCATCATGGCGAGCTTCGACGACATCGAATCGGCCGGCGCCGCGGTGGCCAGCGTGATCGCGCACGGCATCATACCCGCGGGCCTCGAGCTCATGGACAAGGCCATGACCGCCGCGGTCGACGCGTTCGTGCACGCAGACTACGACCTTGACGCCGCCGCCATTCTGCTCTGTGAAAGTGACGGCACTCCCGAGGAGGTGGCCGAGGAGATCGTTCGCATGGAGGAGGTGCTGGTCGCCTCGGGTGCCTCGCGAATCGAGGTCAGCTGCGACGAAGCGCAGCGCCTCAAGTTCTGGAGCGGCCGCAAGAACGCTTTCCCGGCGTCTGGCGGCATCAGCCCGGACTATATGTGCATGGATTCCACCATACCACGGCGGCGGCTGGCGGAGATGTTGCTCGCGATCGAGCAAATGCAGAGCCAATACGGCCTGCGTTGCGTCAATGTCTTTCATGCCGGCGACGGCAATCTGCATCCACTGATATTGTTCGACGCGGAAGACCCGGACCAGATGCGCCGCTGCGAGCTCTTCGGCGCCGATATCCTGGAAACCAGCGTCCGGCTGGGAGGTACCGTCACCGGCGAGCACGGAGTGGGTGTCGAGAAGTTGAACTCCATGTGCGTGCAGTTCTCGCCGCTCGAGCGCGCGCAATTTCTGGCGGTGAAGCGTGCCTTCGATCCGCTCGAATTGCTGAATCCGGGAAAGGTGATCCCGACCCTGCGTCGCTGCGCCGAGTACGGAAAGATGCATGTGCACCGCGGCATGCTGCCGTTTCCCGACCTGCCGAGGTTTTGATGGATCGGCGCGATCCCGAGCTCGCGCGTTTGATCGACCAGGTCGAACGCGCGCGGTCGCATCGAGCGCCGGTGGACATCCGCGGCGGCGGCACCAAGACATTTTACGGTGGACCGCCCATGGGTGAACCTCTGGACGTGACCGGACTTTCGGGTATTAGTTCCTACGAGCCCACCGAATTGGTGGTGACGGTGCGCGCCGGTACTCTGCTCTCGGAGCTGGAGGCCGCGCTCGAGGAGCACGGTCAGTGCCTGCCGTTCGAACCGCCGCGTTTTTCCGCGGGCGGGACGGTCGGGGGAATGGTGGCGGCGGGTCTGTCGGGGCCGGCGCGCGCCAGCGTGGGAACGGTGCGCGATCATGTATTGGGCGTGACGCTCCTCAACGGGCGGGGCGAGCTGCTGACCTTCGGCGGTCAGGTCGCCAAGAATGTTGCCGGCTACGATGTGTCGCGGTTGATGGCGGGGTCATTGGGAATCCTGGGGGTCATCTGTGAGGTGTCGCTCAAGGTGCTGCCGGTGCCTCGCGCCGGCGCGACGTTGTGCTTCGATTGGGATGAACCCCGGGCCCTCGAGCAACTCAACCTCTGGGCTTCGCAGCCCTTGGCCCTGAATGCCAGCGCCTGGCACGACGGTCGTCTGCATGTACGCCTCGCCGGCGCGGCGGCTGCGTTGAGCGCGGCCTGCGGCAAGCTGGGGGGCACCGCGGTCGCACCCGATGCGGCAGACTCTTGGTGGCGGGGCGTACGTGATCAGAGCGGCGATTTCTTTTCGGTGAGCGGCGCCGACTTGGCTCGCGGCGACTGTCTCTGGCGGCTGTCCCTGCCGGCCACCGCCCCGCCGGTCGAATTGCCCGGCCGGCAGTTCATCGAGTGGCACGGCGCGGAGCGCTGGTGGCGCACCACCGCCGGCCCACCCGAGGTGCGCTCGGCCGCCGCCCTCGCGGGCGGACACGCCACACTGGTCCGGGGTGCCGACAAATCCAGCGGAGTGTTCACGCCGCTGAGTGATGTTCTGATGCGAATTCACCATGGATTGAAACAGGCCTTCGATCCGGCCTGCGTGTTCAATCCCGGGCGTATGTACGCCGGGCTGTGACGCCGACATGCAAACCCATTTGAGTCCCGAGTTCGCGGACACCCCGGACGGCGAAGAGGCGCAGGCCATCATCCGCAAATGCGTGCACTGCGGTTTCTGCAACGCGACCTGCCCGACCTATCAACTGCTGGGCGATGAGCTCGATGGACCGCGCGGACGAATCTACTTGATGAAGCAGGTGCTCGAGGGCGGGGACATCACGCGTAGCACGCAGCAGCATCTGGATCGCTGCCTGACCTGTCTCAATTGCCAGACCACGTGCCCGAGCGGCGTCGAGTACGGGCATCTGGTGGATATCGGCCGAAAGATCGTGGATGCGCGGGTGGAGCGCCCGGCGCCGGAGCGGGCAGTGCGCTGGCTGCTCAAGGAAGGCCTCACATCGCCGCTGTTTGCGCCGGCGATGCGGGTGGGCCGGGCGGTGCGGCCGCTGTTGCCGGCCGTGCTCAGGAACAAGGTGCCGCAACGTTCGGGAGCGCGCGCGGCGCCTGTTCGGGCCGGGGAGCATCGCCGCAAGGTGTTGATGCTGAAAGGCTGCGTCCAGCCGTCGATGATGCCCAATATCGACGGCGCGGCCGCGCGCGTGCTCGATGCAGCGGGCATCCAGACCCTGTACGCCGTCGGCGCCGGTTGTTGCGGCGCCGTCCGCCGGCATCTCGGCGATCACGAAGGGGGGCTCGATGACATGCGCCGCAACATCGATGCCTGGCTGCCGATGGTGTCCGCGGGCGAGGTCCAGGCGATCGTGGCCTCGGCGTCGGCCTGCAGTCTCGCCGTCAAGGAATATGGGCATGCGCTGTCCGGCGATGCCGAGTATGCCGCCAAGGCGGCGCGAATCGGCGCGATGGCCAGTGATTTGAGCGAATTATTGCCGGAGCTGGCAGCCCTGCTGAAGGACAAGCTAAGGTTCGACGGACTCCCGCGGCTGGCGCTTCACCCGCCCTGCACGCTGCAGCACGGCCAGCGATTGCGCGGCGGGATTGAAACGCATCTGCGAGCGCTGGGATTCGCGGTCAGTGTCGGCGACGAAAGTCACCTGTGTTGCGGCTCGGCGGGCACCTATTCGTTGTTGCAACCGGACATTGCGCTGCAATTGCGCGACCGCAAGCTCGAGAACCTCGGGAAGATCGGAGCGCAATTCATCGTGTCGGCCAACATGGGCTGCATTCAGCACCTGCAGACGGGGACCCGCACTCCGGTGAAGCACTGGGTGGAAGTGCTGGACGAGGCCCTGCCGGGTTGACCACCGCCGCACCGGCCGGCGCGAGGAGCGATTCAATGTGTCTGATTCTCGTAGTCTGGCGAGCGCATCCGCAGTACCCCTGCCTGGTGGCGGCGAATCGGGATGAATTCCACGCGCGGCCGACGGCCCGCGCCGAGTGGTGGCCGGACCATCCGGAGATTCTTGCGGGACGGGACCTTGAGGCCGGCGGGACCTGGCTCGGCATCACCCGCACGGGCCGATTCGCGGCGCTCACCAATTACCGCGACCCGGAACAGCGGCGTCCGGACGCGCCGAGCCGCGGTGCGCTCGTGACTTCCATGCTCGAGTCCGGCGCATCCGTGGCGGAGGGGTTGAGCTACCTGCGCGGCGTGGGCGGGGACTACAACGGCTTCAACCTGATCTTCTCCGATGGCGAGCGGCTCGGCATCCATGAGAGCGTGCCCGGCTCGGGCCGCGAGCTGGGACCCGGTATTTACGGCCTGTCGAATCACTTGCTCGACACGCCTTGGCCCAAGGTGCAAAACGCCAAGACTCGGCTGCAGGCGGCGCTCTCGGGATTGTCCGGCACCGCACCCTTGCTCGATCTGCTGCGGGACGATCGGCCGGCATCCGACGCGGAATTGCCGCGCACGGGCGTGAGCGTGGAGTGGGAGCGGCTGCTCTCGAGCGCGTTCGTGCGGGCGCCTGATTACGGTACGCGCTGCTCCACAATTATTCGCATTGACGTGCAAGGCCGAGCATACTTCGACGAGTGGAGCTGGAACTCCGTCGGCACGGACATAGGCAGGACCCACCTGCAGTTCGAACTGGGGTGACGATATGTTCAAGCGAGTGTTGCTCTGTTACGACGGTTCCGAGGCGGGCAGCCGGGCCCTGAAGCGCGGTGCGGAACTAGCGATACTAGTCGGCGCACAGGTTTACGTGCTGTCCATCATTCCGACCGGGATGGCGGATGCCGTGGTCGCCGCCGGTGCGGCCGGCCACTCATACCTCGTCATCGTCGCGTTCTCCCGGCGCTTGAGCATAGATCTCATCGTGCTCGGTCACTACCCACACCCCTCGGGCGCATTTTGGTGGGGCAGCTCGCATCGCGTGTCATTGGCCGAGCGCGCGAATTGCTGTGTATTCGTGGCCGTCAATGTGTCGGAGGAGTCAAGCGGTGCTTGACGCGGCGTCGACGGCGCGTGCGAGCTTCACGGCGATATCCAGCTGCCGCGTGATGGCGACGTTGACCTCGGGGTGGCCGTGGCCTATGCAGAACACCGCGGGGCCGCCCGAGCCGTAGCTGCCCGGCCGCGCACGATCCGCGGCAACTCGTCGATCCCGAATCCGCTGGGGCGTTTTTCCAATGAGTGAGATCCCCCGGCAATATGCGAATATATCGCATGGAACAGCCAGTCTCGGCACCCGCTCCGACGCCGCTCCGCAATCGCGGACGAGCCCTTGGGATCATCGCGACGGCAACCCTGTTGGCGCTGCTCTACTTTGCCCGGGACGTGCTGGTCCCGATCACGTTGGCGGTGATTCTGAGCCTGCTGATGGCGCCGCTGGTGCGGCTGCTGCGGCGCATCGGCTTCGGGCACATTATGTCAGTGCTGGCGGCCGTGCTGGTGTTTGCGCTTTCGTTCGCCGCGGTGGCCGGCGTCATCGGGTCGCAGCTGGTTCACATGGCGCAGAGTCTGCCCCGATATGAGCGGACCATCCAGCACAAGCTGAAGACTCTGAATGACGTGACGGTGGGAAAATTCAACCAGATCACGAGGCAGGCCGGGCGCTTCACGAACCGGCGCCCTGCCGCGACCGGGCAGCCCGGAACCCCCGCGCAGCCGAGAACCGTCGAACAGCCCGGAACCCCCGCGCAGCCGAGAACCGTCGAACAGCCGGGAACCCTCGAACAGCGGGGAACCCTCGAACAGCGGGGAATCCTCGAACAGCGGGGAATCCTCGAGGAGTCGGGAGCACCCGATGACCCGGGAACGCTCAACCGGCGGGGAGCTCTCGAGGCGCCGCGCACCCTGCAGCAGGCCGCGCTCGCGGGCCCGAACAGTCCCATCCCCGTGGAGCTGCATCAACCGCCGCCGAATCCCCTGCAGGTCATCGAAAGGGTGCTGGGCTCGATCTGGGTACCCATCGAGACCGCGGGCATCGTGCTGGTCGTCCTGGTGTTCGTTCTGCTGGAACGCGAGACCTTGCGCGATCGCTTCATTCGCATTGCCGGCGGCAGCGATATTCGCTTGACGACGATCGCGATCAACGACGCGGGGGAACGCCTGTCGCGGTTCTTCGGATCGCAGTTCGCCGTCAACCTGGGACTGGGGTTTGCGATCTGGATCGGGCTCAGCGTCATCGGCCTGCCGCAGCCTCTGCTGTGGGCCGCGCTCGGGGCGGTTCTGCGCTTCGTTCCCTATGTCGGGATATGGATTGCGGCGCTGTGTGCGACGGTGCTGGCCGCCGCGGTCGATCCGGGGTGGATGTTGGCCTTGACCACCCTGGGGCTTTTCGCCTTCGTGGAGCTGATCGCCGGGCAGCTGGTCGAGCCGCAGCTGTACGGTCACACCACGGGTCTATCGCCGCTGTCGGTGGTGGTTGCCGCGATATTCTGGAGCTGGCTGTGGGGTCCGATCGGTTTGATCGTCTCGACTCCCTTGACGCTTTGCCTGCTGGTGGCGGGACGGCACATCAAGGCGCTCAGTATGCTCGACGTTCTACTGGGGGATACCCAGGCGCTCACCCTGCCGGAGCGATTCTACCAACGCGCGCTGTCGGCCGATTCGGCCGAGATCATCGGCAGTGCGCGCGTTTTTCTGAAGCGCAATTCATTCGCAACGTATTGCGACCTGGTGCTGATGCCCGCGCTGCATCTGGCGCGCATCGATCTCATGGCCGGCACCATCAGCGTCGATCAACTGGCCAAGGTCCGCAATACCATGGTCGACGTGATTGCCGCCATCGGCGGGGATAGCCGAAGACTGACGCACCGATACCGTCAATCCTCGGTTCTAGACACGTCGAACGTCGGCCGCGAGCTGCGCCGGCAGAGGGAACAGGTGAGCGGACGCTGGCAGGGACCGCTCGTCGTGCCCCCGGGGTCCGTCATGGTGTGCGTGGGCCTGGGCTCCATGGCCGACGAGTTCGCGGCTGAGCTCCTGGTGCGCATCCTGCGCGAGCAGAAAATCGACGCCCGCCACATGTCTCTCGAGGACCTCGGGGTTCCGACGCCTCCCAATGCCGCCGAGGCCGTCTCCATCGTCTACGTCGTCAGCGCCTTCCCGAGCGAGGAGCGCGGGCACGGAGAAGCCACGGCGGAAGAAATGCGCCGGCGGTTTCCGCAGGCGTGCATCGTCGCGGTGTTTCTCCCCGGAATGCTGCTGCAGCCGGAGACCGCGGTCGACAGTGTGCCCGGGGCCGACAAGGCGGCATCGTCCCTGGACGATGCGGTGCAGATCTGCCTCGATATGCAGCGGGAGACTGCTAAAACATGATGGAGCTCCGGGACGAGGCCAAACCAATGCTGAGGTCCGCCGCGCGTCCGCCTGTCTTCCGCATCCGTTGGCGAATTTTCTCCCTGCTGTTCGGTTTCGGTTTTCTGGCCTACCTGCAGCAGAAGAGCATCACGGTGGCGGCCGAGCGCATGATGCCGGACCTGGGTCTCAGCCAGTTTCAGATCAGTCTGATCGAGTGGGCGTTCGTTCTGGGGTATGGTCTGTTCCAGATCCCGGGCGGCATTTTCGGGCAGCGGCAGGGCGCACGGCGCACCTTCGTCATCATCGGGCTTGCCGCGTTCCTGGCCACCATCGCGACTCCGCTGGCACCGTACTGGCTCACCGGCATCGCGTTGTTCGTCGCGCTGCTTCTGGCGCAGCTGCTGTTGGGCTGTTCTCAAGGCGCAATTTTCCCGGTGTCCGCCGGCGTGTTCGAGGCATGGTTTCCTCCCCGCTGGTGGGCGTCCGTGCAGGGGCTGCAGACCATGGGATTGTCGCTCGGCGCGGCGCTCACGCCGCCGCTCATTGCGAACCTGATGGCGGTCATGGGATGGCAGCGGGCGCTGCTCTGGGCAAGTCTGCCGGCCATCGGATTGATTTCGATCTGGGCCTGGTACGGGCGCAACTCGCCGCGCGAGCATCCCGCGGTCTCGCCCGTGGAGCTGGAGGAAATCGGCGCTGCAAGCGCAGCCCCCGTGGACAGCGCCATCAGCGGCAGGCAGCTCCTCAATATTCTCAAGAACCGCAATGTGCTGCTGCTCGCGGTTTCCTATCTGTGCTTGAATTATTCGTTCTATCTGCTCTCCAACTGGGTCTTTCTGTACCTGGTGCAGGAGCGAAAATTTTCCGTGCTCGAGAGCGGCTGGCTTGCCATCGCGCCGCCCCTGGCCGCGGCCCTGGGTTCGGGTGCCGGTGGTCTGATCACCGCCGCACTGTGCCGCCGATTCGGCGACCGTTGGGGTTACCGCCTCGTGCCGCTGGTTGCCATGCCGATCGCCGGCGTATTGCTGCTGGCCTCGGTCGATGCGGCGAATCCCTATTGGGCGGTGGTCGGGCTCGCCGTGTGTTTCGCGGCCGTAGAGCTCAGTGAGGGCGCGTATTGGGGCGGGGCCATGACCGTGGGCCGCGGCGACACGATGGCGGTGAGCGGCGTCATGAACACGGGGGGCAATCTCGGAGGCATCATCGGTATCCCGATCGTCGGCTATTTGTCTGGCGAGCATCTGTGGCGCACGGCATTCGTCCTTGGTGCGGTATTTTCAGCCGCGTGTGCCATCGCATGGCTCTGGATCGAGGTCGAGCAGCCGGTGGATGCGGACGCGGATCACGCGGCCGGGGCCAGGGCATGAGCACGCGGTGGCAGTTCTGGATCGATCGGGGCGGCACGTTCACCGACGTCGTGGGATGTGCGCCGGACGGCACACTGCATACTCACAAGCTATTGTCGGAGAACCCATCGCAATACCCGGACGCGGCGGTGGAAGGCATCCGGCGGCTGCTCGGGCTGGCGCCGGAAGAGCCGATCACGGCGCAACGCGTGGCCTGCGTGAAGATGGGGACCACCGTGGCTACCAACGCGCTGCTGGAGCGCAAGGGCGAGCGCACCGTGCTGGTCACCACGCGCGGCTTCCGCGATGCGCTGCGCATCGCGACCCAGGCCAGGCCGCGGCTGTTCGACCGGCACATCGTCCTCCCTGACATGTTGTACGAACGGGTGATCGAGGCGGGGGAGCGGGTGAGCGCCCACGGCGAGACCGTCGAGTCATTGGACGAATCCGCGCTCCGGGCGGAACTGCAAGACGCGTACGCGGAGGGCCTGCGTTCCTGCGCCATCGTGTTTCTGCACGGCTACCGTCATGCCCGGCACGAGCGCACCACCGCGGACATCGCGCGGCAAATCGGCTTCACGCAGATCTCGGTGTCGCACCGCGTGAGTCCGCTCATGAAACTGGTGCCCCGCGGCGATACCACCGTGGTGGACGCCTATGTCTCGCCGATTCTGCGGCGCTATGTGGATCAGGTCGCCCGCCTGATGCCGGGCGTGCCGCTTTTTTTCATGCAGAGCTCGGGTGGGTTGACCCGGGCTCATCGTTTTCAAGGCAAGGATGCGATTCTCTCGGGGCCGGCCGGCGGCATCGTCGGCATGGCGCGCACCGCGCAGGCGGCCGGACACGCCAAGCTCATCGGCTTCGACATGGGCGGCACCTCCACCGACGTGAGCCATTTTGCGGGGGAGTACGAGCGCGCCTTCGACACGGAAGTGGGCGGAGTGCGGGTTCGCGCGCCCATGATGAGCATTCACAGCGTCGCGGCCGGCGGCGGTTCCATCATCCGCTTCGACGGCGCGCGGCTGCGGGTGGGACCTGAATCCGCGGGAGCGAGTCCCGGACCCGCGAGCTATCGGCGCGGAGGGCCGCTGACCATCACCGACGCCAACGTCTTCCTGGGCCGCATTCAGCCGGACTTTTTCCCGCGCGTATTCGGACCAGAGGCCAATGAATCCCTGGACGCCGGCATCGTCGCACGGCGCATCGGCCAGTTGGCGGAGCACATGGCGCTCGCCACGGGTAACCCCATCAGTCCCGAACAAGTTGCGGGCGGCGCGCTGCAGATAGCGGTGGGCAGCATGGCCAACGCCGTGAAGCGCATCTCGGTCATGCGCGGCTACGATGTGAGCGGCTACACTCTGCAATGCTTCGGCGGCGCGGGGGGGCAGCACGCCTGCCAGGTGGCCGACGCGCTCGGCATGACCCGCGTGTTCATCCACCCCCTCGCCGGTGTGTTGTCCGCCTACGGGATGGGACTTGCCGATCAGATCGTCATCCGGGATGCGGGGGTCGAGCGCGAACTGGATGAGCCCGGCGTGCACGAAGCGCGGGCGCTCTCAGTGCGCCTGCAAGCCGACGCCGCCGCGGAGCTCGAGGCGCAGGGCGTCCACGTCGAAACGCGGGTCACTGCCGTTCCAGTCGGCGCTGCGAAGGACGCGAGCGCAGGCACGCCGGGCACTGCTCCACCGGACACTGCTCCGCCGGGTGATCCCGCGCCGCACATCGTTACCCGCGTACGCATCCGCTATCGCGGAACCGACACGGCATTGAGCGTGGAGCTGCCGATGCGAAGCCCTCTGCCTAAGGCCGTGGCGGCCATCCGCAAGGCCTTTGAGCACGGCTATCGCCGCCGCTTCGCCTTTCTGAT
>WNFR01004746.1_pt1 | contig 13942 bp, 14 predicted proteins | sample 5400221 | NCBI WGS metagenome assembly WNFR01 (sample SAMN13153357, study PRJNA577476) | soil metagenome | isolation source: 40 cm soil under Madrone tree | place: USA:California | collected 2016-06-14 | reverse complement strand
TGGCGCGCCATCGTCAATGCGTCGATCCTCGGTGGCGTTTCGCTCTGGTATTTTTATCTCAAGCCGAACGTCGTTGCTTATTTTCGCGATTTGGAGGGAAGCAGCGGATAGTACAATTGTTACAACGTTTACGGAACTATTCGCGATGTTTGTATTCGGCAGGCGAGACGCCAACCAGCCACACAGGCTCGGCGCGGCGAGAACCCGTTCCGTGACGGAGTGAACGCCTATGACCCAAGTGCATGTTGCTTCGGGGTAGGCGCTTAATTGATTGCCACTTTAGCCGCGCTTCGCCAGACTCGCTCTATGAGTGACGGCACAAACGAGATTGCATCCGGCGCTGTGCGCGAAATTGAACCAGAGCTAAGGGAGCTGTTCACAAAGGTGGTAGAACGCGATCCGCGCGAGGCAGTAAAGATGCTCGAGCCGTATCCAGACGAGTTTGTGGTTCAGATGCTGGAATTGCTCAATCCCGCGTTGGCATTGCGGATCCTCGACCGCTTTGATCCGCCGCGGCGACAGACGGTCCTCGCCACGGCTTCCGTTGAAGACACCCAGCAATGGATGCGCAATCAGACCTATCCGGAACGTACCATAGGGCGACTCATGCAGCCGCCGTTGGCCGTTTTCCGCCTGCAAACAACCGTTGCCGAAGCGACCGAACAAATTCGACGTCTGGCCAGGAAAGCCATCATCACGTATGGCTTTGTCACAGACGACCAGGAGAAGCTCCTTGGGGTTATTGTGATGCGCGACCTGCTGCTGGCGCAAAGCGGTCAACGCCTTGAGGAGATCATGCTCGCGAACCCGTTTTATCTCACGCCGGAAATGTCTCTGCCCGAAGCGATGAGAGCCGTGCTGGTTCGGCATTATCCGGTTTATCCGGTCTGCGAAAAAACCGGGCGACTGATCGGCCTCTTGCGCGGCCAAATGCTCTTTGAAGCAGAGGCGATCGAGTTAAGCGCGCAACCGGGCAAAATGGTAGGTGTCGAAAGAGAGGAGCGAATCACCACGCCGTGGTTACGCAGTCTGAGATTCCGGCATCCCTGGCTCCAGATAAATTTATTCTCCGGGCTGCTTGCCGCTGTCGTCGTCGGTTATTTTCAGGAAACCATCGACCGAGTTATTGCCTTGGCGGTGTTCCTACCGGTGCTCATTGGCCAGGCGGCAAACACTGGAGTGCAGGCGTTGGCAGTGTCCTTGCGCGGGATGACTCTGGGGGATTTGAGATCAGGCAGAGAAAGCATGCTCGTCACTAAGGAAATGTTACTGGGAGCATTTAACGGTGCCTTCACCGGCGTAACTGGAGGAATCGCGATGTTCATCTTTGCCACCATGGTAAAGAGTCCGGTGGCTGTGATGCTCGGTTTTATTGTATTTCTTGCGACCACCATCAGTTGCCTCATGAGCGGCGTGGTCGGCGCAATGGTGCCACTGGTTCTCAAAAAATTTGGGGCCGATCCTGCGACGGCGTCAAGCATCGTGGTGACAACTTTCACCGATGTCGGCTGTCTGGCTGTTTTTCTCGGTCTGGCCGCAATACTGATCTGAAGAGATCCAAAATTCTTTCCGCAGTCCGCCACGCGCCGACTTCCTTGTTATCGGCGTAATTACACGATTGCGGCGGTTGATGCAGGATCGTGCGCGCGATGTGATTGCAAATTAGCGAAAGAGAGCGACGCAGGGGCAAGCGGTCTCCGACGCGTGGGAAGACCGGCATTTGCCACTATTTGCTTGCTTGCGTCGTCGCCGGCAGCATAGTTTGTCGTATGCGCAAAGTTGTTGGATCAAGTTCGCCGGCCGGCAAGGCCGCAGATCTGACGACTGGTTATTGGCGTTGGTGCCACAACGTCGCGCGGAAGACCTGGCGCTCCTGATCTAGCAAAGGTTCCGTAGCCGGGATCCGCAGGTGCCGAACAGCGTTCGGTCATCGTGTCACGACGAATGTCGATCTTTGCTCCTATCAAAACCACCCAAATTTTTATCAAAATGTTAATTGTAATGAAAAGCAACGCGACGGCGCCGGAAATCGACGCGGTAGTCGCAAATATTGAAACGATAGGGATGCGCGCCCATGCACTCCCCGGCGCAACTCGCACCGCCATCGGAATCACGGGGAACACCGGAGTAATCGACGGCCGCCGCTTTGAAAATCTCGCTGGTGTCGCGGAAGTTATTCGCGTCAGCAAACCGTACAAGCTAATCACGCTCGATCTGCGGCCGGAGAAAACCATCGTGCGGGTTGGCGACGCCACCATTGGCGGCGGCGAGCTCGCGATCATCGCCGGGCCCTGTGCGATCGAGAACCGCGACCAAGCCCTCGCCGTGGCGGAAGCAGTGCACCAAAGCGGCGCGCGGTTTTTCCGAGGCGGGGTGTGGAAACCTCGCACTTCCCCGTATTCGTTCCGAGGTTTGGGTGAGAAGGCGTGGGAAATCATGGCCGAAATCCGCGAGACCTTCGGATTGAAAATTGTAACCGAGGCACTCGATGAAGCTGGTATCGGCGTGATCGAACAGTACGGCGACATCATCCAGATCGGCGCGCGGAACATGCAAAATTTTCCGCTCCTAGAGAGGGCCGGCCGCTCGAAGCTGCCCGTGCTGTTAAAGCGCGGAATGGCGGCCACGCTCGAGGAATGGCTACTCGCGGCCGAATACATTATGGGCGAGGGCAATTACAACGTGATCTTATGCGAGCGCGGGGTGCGGACGTTTGCGCAGCATACGCGGAACACGCTCGATCTCGCAGCCGTGCCGGCTATTCGCCGGATTTCTCATTTGCCGGTGATCGTTGACCCATCGCATGGCAGCGGAAACACCTACATGGTCACGCCGCTTGCGCGCGCCGGCGTGGCAGTCGGCGCCGATGGTCTCATGGTAGAAGTCCACGATCACCCGGAAATTGCGCTTTCCGACGGCGCGCAAGCGCTGACGCCCTCCCAATATGCACAGCTCGTGAATGAAGTTCGTGCCATTCACAAGCTTACCTCACCGATCCCTGACGGCGCTCCTGTGGCTCAAACAGTCAACGCGTGATCACCTGAAAATCCATGCTTCTGCTTCTCGATAACTACGACTCGTTCACTTACAATCTCGCACAATATTTCGGCGAGCTCGGCTGCGAACTGCTGATCAAGCGCAACGACGAAATCTCGCTCGAGGAGATCGCCGCATTAGCGCCGCGGCACATCTGCATTTCGCCGGGACCGTGTACGCCGCGCGAAGCAGGCATCAGCAAAGACGTCGTCGTGCGTTTCGGCGGTGAAATTCCGATCCTGGGCGTGTGTTTGGGCCATCAATGCATCGCGGAAGCGTACGGCGGAAACGTCGTTCGCGCGCCTCGTCTCATGCATGGCAAATCGTCAATGATCAGCCATAACGGCAGCGTGCTTTTTGTCGATCTTTCAACGCCGTTTCAGGCTGGCCGATACCATTCGCTCGTCGTCGAGCGCAGCTCGTTTCCGACGTGTCTCGAAATCACGGCCGAGAGCGACGACGGCGAAATCATGGCGTTACGTCATCGCGAATTCTCCGTCCAAGGAGTGCAGTTCCATCCCGAATCAGTCCTTACTCACGACGGCAAAAAAATCCTCGCCAATTTCCTTTCTGTGTCGCCGCACTAAATGAAAGTAGAGATCAAGCCAACATTAACCGAGTTTTGCGGACTCGCCCAGCGTGGGAACGTGATTCCTCTGTTCGCCGAACTTGTCGCCGATTGTGAAACACCGGTGTCAGCATTCCGAAAACTCGATCGTGCCGGCGGCAGTTTTCTGTTCGAGTCGACGGAAAAAAATGATGTCTCGGGACGATTCTCGTTCGTTGGCACGCAACCGCGGTTGATTCTGCGCAGTCACGGGCGCGAACTCCGAATTGTCGAAGGCGATAACGAGCGGCGCTTCGAGATCACAACCGATCCACTCGATGAACTCCGAAAATTGATGGCGTGTTATCAAGTCGTCTCGCGCCCGGAATTGCCGAGGTTCGCCGGAGGTGCTGTCGGATTTCTCGGCTACGAAGCGATTACTTTCTTCGAACCGAAAGTTCCGGTGTCGCCTCGTGACGATCTGCATTTGCCCGAAATGCTCTTCATAATCACGAGCAGCCTCCTCATTTTCGATCATCGCCTGCGCAGTTTGAAAATTGTCGTGAACGCATTTCTCGAAGACGGTTCGGCCAAGGAAGTTTACGCGCGGGCGAGTGAATCAATCGAGGCCATCATCCACCAACTTGCCCAGCCGGCTGATCTTCCGCTCGTTTTCACTGAGGAGTGCGAAACGCGGCACGCGCGCAGCACTTTCCGGCCGAAGGAGTTCGAAAGAGCGGTGGAACAGGCCAAGGAATACATTCGCGCAGGCGACATCTTCCAAGTTGTCCTGTCGCAGCGGTTCGAATCGGATTTTGACGGCGACCCGCTCGATTTTTACCGCTGTCTGCGTTTCATCAATCCCTCGCCCTACATGTTTTGCCTCAAGTTCGGCGATGATTTCGCACTTGTCGGCAGCTCGCCCGAGATGCATGTGCGCCTTGTCGGCGACGTGATCGACATCCGCCCGATTGCAGGGACGCGCGGCCGCGGTGCCACCGTCCCGCAGGATGAACGCAATGCCGCCGAGCTCCTGGCCGATCCGAAGGAACGCGCCGAACACATCATGCTTGTCGATCTTGCGCGCAACGATATCGGTCGCGTGGCCGAGTTCGGCACAGTGCGCGTGACTGAGATGATGGAGATCGAGCGTTACAGCCATGTCATGCACATCGTTTCAAATGTCGCGGGCCGTTTGCGCGCCGGATGCAGCGCATTCGATCTGGTCAAAGCGACATTTCCTGCCGGGACCGTCTCGGGCGCGCCGAAAATCCGGGCGATGCAAATTATCAGCGAGCTGGAAAAGACGAGGCGCAGTTGCTACGCCGGCGCGATCGGCTATTTCGGGTTCGATGGCAATGTCGATTCGTGCATCGCCTTGCGTTGTGCGGTGTTGAAAAATCGGAAGGCCTACTTTCAAACCGGCGCCGGCATTGTCGCCGATTCCGATCCGCGTCTGGAATATGAGGAATCGCTCAATAAAGCGCGCGCCATGGCAAAGGCTCTTGCGATGACTGCGCGAATGAAAAGATCGCATTTTACAAAATGACTTCCGATCGAAATAGGCACGATGTGACGAGCCTGCCCAGTTGGTTGCTCCCGACGCCGCCACGAACAGACGAACCTGACCGCCGCGCGGCCGCGGCCGGCGATGCCGATCTTCGGCAAGCAACCTTGCGTCTCATGCGCGGTGAAAATCTGACTCGGCCGGAAGCGCGCGAATTTTTGAGTGCATTGCTTAGTCCTGCTGCGACCGACGCACAGATCGCTGCTGCGCTCGCATCGTTGGCTGTTAAAGGCGAAACCGTCGATGAGCTCGCCGGCATGGCTGAAACAATGCGCGATCGCGCGCTCCGGATCCGGGCTAAGCATTCGCGTTTTATCGACACGGCCGGCACCGGCTCAAGCGCAGTGAAAACGTTTAACGTCTCAACCGCGGCGGCATTCGTTATTGCCGGCGCTGGTTTACCTGTGGCGAAGCACGGCTCGCGTGCCGCAACCTCGCGTTGCGGAAGTGCCGATGTCCTCGAAGCACTCGGAGTCAATACCGCTGCCTCACCTCAAACAGTCGAGCGTTGCCTCAACGAGCATGGAATTTGTTTTATGTTTGCGCCGCTGTTTCACGGCGCAACCGCGCGCGTCGCGCAGGTGCGGCGTGAATTAGGCGTGCATACGACATTCAATCTTCTCGGCCCTCTGACCAATCCCGCGGGAGCCCCGTTTCAGCTTCTCGGCGTCTGGCATCCAGCGCTGCTCGAGCGAGTCGCGTCGGCCCTCTCGCTTCTCGGATTAGAGAAAGCATGGGTTGTGCACGGCGCCGATGGCCTCGATGAAATCACTCTGACCGGAGACACTTTTGTCGCGGCTTGCCGGGGCAAATCGGCGAGCGGCCAGAGTGTCGAGACTTTCACCATTACACCGCAGGATTTTGGCCTGGAGCGCCGGTCGCTCGATGACCTTCACGCCGATGGACCGGTTGAAAACGCGCAACTAGTCTGGGCAATATTGAGCGGCGAGAGAAAGGGAAATCTTGCAGTCGCGCGCGACCTCGTCATCGCCAATGCCGCTGCCGCGCTCTGCATTGCGTCCTTTGTGCCCGATCTGCGGGCGGCGGCGACCATGGCTCGTGAAAGCATCGACGGTGGATCGGCCGCATCCAAACTGGAGGCGTTGGTCCGCGAGACTACGCGCGCGAAATGAATGGAAATTTTCTTTCCGAAATCGTGCCACTAAAACGACGACGGATCACCGACCTTCGCCGTGACGAGTCGCTCGCGGACGCGCTTCAAGAACACGCCGTTAGGATTCGGAAAAATGCTGCTCCGCATCGTCTGCGCGAAGCGTTGCGTGCAGCATCTCCCGCTTTGAAGGTCGTCGCCGAATTCAAACGCGCATCACCTTCAGGCGGCGTCATCCGGCGCGATCTTTCGCCGGCCGATGTTGCGCGCGCTTACGAGCGCGGCGGCGCCTGCGCGATCTCGGTTCTGACAGAGGAAGAATATTTCGATGGCTCGCTCGACGACCTGAATAGGGTTCGCTCCGTCACGCATCTGCCCCTGTTGCGCAAGGATTTCATTGTCGATCCAACACAAATTTACGAAGCAGCCATCGCCGGCGCGGACGCAGTACTGCTCATCGTCGCCGCTTTGGATGATGTTTCGTTGCGCGATCTGCGCAAAACCGCTGAAGACGAACTCGGACTCGACGCGCTGGTTGAAGTGCACACGTCGGACGAATTGCGTCGTGCGCTGAACACCGGCGCCAAAATCATCGGCGTAAACAACCGCAATCTCGAAACACTCGAAGTTTCACTGAGAACGAGCGAACGGTTGATCGCGGAAACTCCGCCAGATACCGTGATGATTAGCGAAAGCGGACTGCGGGATGGGCAACAACTACGTCGCCTTCATGCGCTCGGCTTTCGCGGTTTCCTAATTGGGGAATCACTGATGCGGGCGAAAGATCCCGAGACCGCTCTTCGCGATCTAATCCTTAGCACTGACGAGCGGCAGGAGGGTATCTCGTGAAACGCCGTGAAACGAATGAGGTGCAAATCAAAATTTGCGGTATCACGAATCTCGCGGATGCCAGAGCTTGCGTAGACCTTGGCGCAGACATGATCGGTCTAAATTTTTATTCTCGAAGTCCGCGCTGTATTCAACCGGAACGCGCGCGAAGGATTGTCGAAAGCATACCGCGCCGTGTTCGCGCCATTGGAATATTTGTTGATCCGACTGCTGGCGAAATTCGCAGTGTAGCAAAAACAGCCGGTATCAAATGTGTCCAGCTGCACGGAGAGTTGTCGCCGGAAATGTGTCGCGACTTGGCGGTTGAATTTCGTGTCATTCGAGCTTTTTCGACCGGAGACAAATTTCATCCAGAAGATGTCGGCGCATTTTCCGATTGTGACGTGCTCCTTGATGCGCCTCATGCAGAATTGCGCGGCGGGACGGGATTGATCTCCGATTGGTCGGCCGCTCGAGCAACGTTGCCATTCGCGCGGTTTCTTATGCTCTCCGGTGGTTTAAACGTGCAAAACGTTGGCGATGCGATTGCGGCCGTCGCGCCTCATGCAGTGGACGTTTGCAGCGGCGTGGAAAGTGCACCGGGCGTGAAGGACCATCGCGCGATCGAAAAGTTCATTGCTGCCGCGGGGACGGCGCAACAGTAATTGGTTAATGCAAAGATCGACAACCACTGCGAGCGAGCCGGACGAGAACGGTCACTGGGGCAAGTTCGGCGGCCGCTACGTTCCCGAAATCTTGGTCGCGCCGCTCGATGAGCTGACCAAAGAGTTCGTGCGCGCGCGACATAATACCGATTTCTGGCGTGAGCTTAATCAACTGCTGCGCGATTACTGCGGTCGACCAACACCGTTGTTTCACGCGCAACGTCTGAGCGCCCATGCCGCCGGAGCGCAGATTTATCTGAAGCGAGAAGATCTTTTGCACACTGGCGCACACAAGATCAACAACGCCATGGGGCAGGTGCTGCTTGCCCGACGAATGGGCAAACGCCGCATAATCGCAGAGACGGGCGCGGGTCAGCACGGCGTCGCCACCGCAACGGTTTGCGCGATGTTTGGATTACAATGCATCATCTACATGGGCGCGGAAGATATGCGACGCCAGGCGCTCAATGTTTTCCGAATGCGATTGCTCGGCGCCGAGGTCGTCGCCGTCAACGCCGGCGCGCGCACATTGAAGGACGCAATCAACCAGGCGCTGCGGGATTGGGTGACGAACGTGCACGACACATACTATTTGCTCGGTAGCGCGCTCGGTCCGCATCCCTACCCGCTAATGGTGCGCGAATTTCAGCGCGTCATTGGCCGGGAAGCGCGCGAACAAGTTTTATCCACGACGGGAAAATTGCCGCGGGCCTTGGTTGCCTGCGTGGGCGGCGGCTCCAATGCCATCGGTTTATTTCATCCTTTTATCGGAGACGAATCTGTTCGGCTGATTGGCGTCGAAGCTGGCGGCCGTGGAGACTCCTTGGGCGAACACGCAGCGCGCTTTCACCCTGGCGCGAGCAGCGGCGGCGGACGTGTCGGCGTTTTGCAGGGCACCATGTCGTACGTTCTTCAAGATCAAAACGGGCAAATTCCAACGACCCATTCACTTTCCGCCGGGCTCGATTATGCCGCCATCGGTCCGGAGCATGCATTTCTTCATGATAGCGGCCGCGCCGAATACATCTGCGCCACCGACGCCGAAGCGCTCGAAGGATTTAGACTTTGCGCTGAATTGGAAGGCATCATCCCGGCGCTCGAGTCATCACATGCAATCATGCCTGCCATTCGTATTGCGCGCGAATTGGCGGAAAACGAAATCATTATCCTGAATCTGTCCGGCCGTGGCGACAAAGACGTCCAGCTCGTTGCCGATCTACAGAGGCAATGAGTCGAATCGGAGAAAAGTTCGCTGAGCTAAAGCGCTCCGGACGTGGCGGGTTCATTCCATTTATCATTGCCGGCGATCCCGATCTTGCGACCAGTGAGCGCTTACTCGTCGAGCTTGCGGCGGTCAGAGCAGACATCATCGAGCTCGGCGTTCCTTTCAGCGACCCGGTCGCCGATGGCGAGGTGATTCAACGTGCATCCGAACGCGCGCTCCGCAACGGCGTGACGCTCCAGGACGCGCTGACGTGCGTTGCGAGGGCGAAACAGCAGATCGATGTGCCCGTTGTCCTCTTCAGCTATTTTAATCCACTGTTGCAATTCGGTCAGGAGCGGCTGGTGGCCGCGGCAAAACATGCTGGAGTCGACGCCGTGCTGGTCACAGATTTGATTCCTGAGGAAGCTCAGGCTTGGACTGAAACGTTGCAACAGCACCAACTGGACCCAATTTTTCTTGTCGCGCCGACGACGTCCGACGAACGACTGGTGCGGATCGCGCAGCAAGCGCGCGGTTTCGTCTATGCTGTTTCACGTGCGGGCGTGACCGGTGCGCGAGATGAAATGACGAGCGACGCTGAGACACTTGTTCGCCGCGTGCGAATGGTCAGCGATTTACCGGTTGCCGTGGGGTTCGGCGTCTCGACGGCAGAACACGTGCGCGAAGTCTGGCGTTTTGCAGACGCCGCCGTGGTCGGCAGTGCAATCGTGCGCGAAATCGAAAGATTGAGAACGGCGCCGGATTTGGTGCAGCGCATCGGCAAATTCGCGCGATCGCTGCTCGCGCCGAAATTGGAGAATCAAACAGCGGTCAACTAACAGAATTGGCGATTAATCCCTTCCTCCGACAGCGCTCCACTTGCCATAAACAACCTTAGCGCGCTAAGTTCCTGCCATGCGCAAAGTAGTGAAATCGGACCAGCGACCCTTCGAGATCAAACCGCAAGGAGAGTCGGTCTGGATTTGCATGTGCGGCCTTTCCAAAAATCAGCCCTTCTGCGACGGATCGCACAAGACCACCAGGGACGAAGAAGAGGGCAAGATTTATGAGTACGATGCCGAAGGACATCGTCACGAAATCTAAGATCGACAATCATGGCCGCTGACACTCTTTGCTGGACGGACATCCCGGTAACCAATCTCGATCGCGCGATTAAATTTTATTCAGCAGTCCTGGACAACAATGTCAGCAAAATGTCGGAGGCAGGGTGTGAATATGGGCTGCTGCCGCACCAAGAACAGAATGCGTCCGGCTGTCTTTGCCTGGGTAGCGATAGCGTGGGCGATAAGAATCAACCGTCACAAATCGGGCCGCTCATTTATCTTTCGGTAGAGGGCCGACTCAACGAAGCAGTCGAAGCGGCGCGCCTAAACGGCGGAAAAGTTTTGCAAGAAAAGCAACAAATCGGCCCACACGGTGTTCGCGCCTTAATTATCGATTCAGAAGGCAATCGGGTCGCGCTCCATTCGTCCGCAGTTTAAGGTTCGACTATGGGAGACCCACGAAACGTCGCGCACGCCAAAAAAGTCAGCCAAGAAAAGCATCACAAAGGCGCCGACGTGGCCAAAGGGGCCGCGTCGCAACCTGACAAAAAAATGCAAAAGGCCAGGAAACAACAAGCTGTCGCGCCAGAGGGTTCTGCCATTAAGACTGAAGAAGTTGCGAAACCGGAGCCGAAACCAGACCCGACAGAGTTGCAAAAGTCGCTGGCTGTTCTCGCCAAACTACGGGAATTGGAGTTTCACTCGCGCGGCAATATAGAAAAGTTGGCTGAACTCAGCTTGACCATCGAGGACGAGCTTAAGCAGAAGGCTTTCGTTGAACAGATCGGGGCTCTCTACTCCGCTCAGGACGCCTTTCACTCCAAGATCGTAGCCCTGATCGCAGACTACGAAGCAGAGTGCGAACGTCTGAAGCCGAAGGGATAAGGTAGGGGCGGTTCACTGAACCGCCCGGGGGCGATTGGGGTCAATCGCCCCTACCTAAAAACGAACTTGAACAGCAGTCCAAGCAATCCGCTGCCCAGGACCACTGGAACGACACTCCATTTCCATCGCCACATCCCGAGGAAAACGACCACACCTACGATGGCCGCGAACCAGTTGAACGGCTCGTTTTTGGGCAGCAGAATATGCATTCCAAACCAGACGGCGAGGTTCATCACCACACCAACAACGGCAGCGGTGATCGCGGAGAGCGCGGTCGTTAGGTGCGCGTTGCCTCGCAACTGTTCGCTGTACGGACCGCCCAGAAAGACATAGAGAAAGCAAGGCACGAATGTCGTCCATGTGCTGATGACAGCGCCGAGTGTGGCAGCCAGAAGCGGTGGCAAACCGCCCGGCACGTTCCAGCCGCCCATGAATCCCACAAACTGGAGCACCATGATCAGTGGCCCGGGTTTCGTTTCGGCCAGGCCCAGCCCGTCCAACATCTGTCCCGGTTGCAACCAGTGAAAATGCTCCACCGCATTTTGGGCTACATATTGCAGGACCGCGTAAGCGCCGCCAAGGGTTACAACCGCTGCCTTGCTGAAAAATAAGCCTTCGCGAAAAAGCGTATTGTTCCAGCCACGCCACAGCCCGGCAAGCAGAACCGGCGCCCACCATAATGTGAGCCAAATTGTACACACTTTGATAGCGCCGGTGAGTGAAGGTTTCGTGTGAGCAGGCGATTCTATATCGTCGCTAAGCACGATCTCTTCATCTTTCTTTCCAGACTGGTTTTGACCAAACACCAAAAATTTATCTGTCCAGAACCTGCCTCCGACCAAGCCGACGATACCAGCCGTCAAGACAACGAGTGGAAACGGAACCTTAAGAAAAAAAATCGCTACGAATGCCAGTGCAGCAAGAGTCCACATGACTTCATTTTTGAGGGCTTTCGAGCCAATACGGATCACGGCTTCGGCGACAATCGCCATGACGGCGGGTTTCACGCCGAAAAAGATCGCTGCAACCCAGGCGATCTTGCCGTAGGCGGCGTAGACCCAACTCAAACTCCAAAGGAGAAAGACCGAGGGCAGAACAAACAGCGCTCCCGCAATGACGCCGCCCCGAACCTTGTGCAGCAACCATCCGATGTAAATGGCAAGCTGGTGGGCCTCGGGTCCCGGCAGGAGCATGCAAAAATTCAGCGCATGGAGGAATCGCGACTCACTGATCCATTTCTTCTTCTCTACGAGTTCTCCGTGGAGCAGTGCTATCTGAGCCGTCGGCCCACCGAAACTAATAAAACCAAACTTGAGCCAGAAGCGTGAAGCCTCCGCGAAGGAGGGCGCAGTTTGTCGAGCTTGCTGCGGAGTTGTTGTTCGCTGGAAATTCATCGCCGTTGCAGAAGTGCATAGAGCGCGTCAAAGCACTCAAAACCGCGACGCAAGATCTCCTCATCCGGCAATCCCTCTTTTGCCCAGCCCTTGAGCACGCGATCGATACCGACACATTCGACCCGCTGAAATTTCGCGTCGTCCAAATCGGCATCGTGAATCATTTCGCCGATTTTGGCGGCGGCTTTATCCGAGATGGAAAAACGCTTCGTGAGAGTCTCAAACGTACAGCAATTGCCGTGATGCGAAAATTCCGCGTCCAACATGTCGAAGGCAATGGCTTCCGGCACGGCCTGAGCAGTTGGCGCGAAGACGAATTTTGCTTTGGAATCGATGAATTTGGAAATCAACCACGCCGATCCTACGCGGTCGATCTCTGGCCGAGGGCGCGTCAGCCACGTTTTCTCGCGATAATGCTTCGCGTCTAGCGTTTGAAGTTTCGCCGAGTGTTTCGGACCTTCGGCGCGACGGAGCAACATAGCGACGTCATGCCCGCGCGCACTGTCGAAAAAATCGATCTGCCGAAGGTCGCGGAACTGTTTTGTCAATCGCTCGAGCTCGGCCGCTGCGAAGTCCACCTCCGATTTGCCGCGGCGCCGCAAGATGAAATTTTGCAGCACTTTTTTTAGATCGACATATTCTTTGTCACGTGCGGCGTTGAAAAGAGAAACGACCTTCTCTCGTGTCAGGCCTTCAATTTCCTGAGCACGAACCAGAGTTGAATCGCCGCCATAGTCGCGGATCTGTTTCGCGAGCCATTGGAACTGCTCATGTTGGGCCGGCTCATCCGGCAGCAGATAAGTGGAAGTCTTAATCTGCACTGCGCCCATTTTTTTCAGCCGCCTCCAGACCGCGACGCGTTCGGTGTTGCGATTGGTCGGCAGACTATAAAGGAGCAGGAGCCATGAGGTCGCCTTTATCATATCGCACGCTGTTCAATGAAATACGTATTGCAAATAGTATTTGCACTTACATCTAATCCGCTTTTCGTACGCGAAAGAACTATAACGGAACAATCAATCCAGGAGGTTGAAGAAGGAAAAATCAATGAAAAAGACAATCGTAGCAATATCAATCGCCGTAATCGGCAGTTTGGCCTGTCCGGTTCTTCTGACGGCCGCAGAAGAGAACGAGGAGACCGTTCAGATGTCGAGCCTGCCCGCAGCAGTGCAGACGACAATCAAAGACAAAGCCGGCAGTAACGAGATCGAGAAAATCGAGAAGAAGACAGAAGAGGGCAAGACCGTTTACGAAGCCGTCGTAAACAAAAAGGGCAAAGAGTGGAGCATCGAAGTTGATGCCAACGGCAAGTTCCTGAAGGAGTACCAGGAGAGCAAAGAAAAGGAAGAGAAAGGCGAGAAGTACTAATCGAATCGCGATGGTTCTGGAGCGTTCAATCGCTCCAGAACTAACCGCTTCACCAATGAAAAAGCTTTTTATCTTGGCGGCGATTTTTGCCGCGATGGGCGTCAGCGCGCTGGCGGCGCTCGATACCGCGAAAATCGACAATCTCACCGGCCTCAAAGGCAAGCTCAATGAGAAGGAAGGCGTTTATAAAGTCACTTTTCCGCGCGACGACGTAAAGATCGTTGTCGATCGATGGACAATGCCACCCTTCATGGGCCTCGGGACCTGGGCCGC
>WNFR01022089.1_pt1 | contig 13945 bp, 13 predicted proteins | sample 5400221 | NCBI WGS metagenome assembly WNFR01 (sample SAMN13153357, study PRJNA577476) | soil metagenome | isolation source: 40 cm soil under Madrone tree | place: USA:California | collected 2016-06-14 | reverse complement strand
GGCAGCCTCGGACGGGATATTTTCTTGAAAAGGTTCCCGATATTTTGACGCCGGACATGGTGCGGAAACGGTTGAAGGGCAGTTTGTTCGGGAAGCGGGTGTATCACTTTTTCAAGACGGATTCGACGAACCGCGTGGCGATGGAGCTTGGGTATGCCGATGAGCCGGAAGGCGCTGTGGTGTTGGCGGAAGAGCAGACGGCGGGGCGAGGGCGCGCGGGGCGCAGTTGGCATTCGGAGCGAGGCGCGGGACTTTATGTGACGCTGCTGCTGCGGCCGAAGCTTTCTCCGGTGCAGGCGCCACTGCTGACGATGCTGGCGGGGCTTTCGGCGCATACGGCGTTGCTGGCGCAGACGGGGTTGTCGGCGGAGTTGAAGTGGCCAAACGATTTGTTGCTGAACGGGAAGAAATTGGGAGGGATTTTGACGGAGATGTATGCGGAGCCGAACGCGGTGCGGTTTGTGATTGTGGGGATCGGGATCAATGTGAGCCAGGAGAAATTTCCGGGAGAGATTGCGGTTACGGCTACTTCGCTGCGGAAGGAGACCGGGCGGCTGCATTCGCGGCTGGAGGTTTTGGTGAAGCTGCTGAGCCAATTCGAGACCGACTACAATCGGTTTCTGCAGGAAGGCGCGGGGTACGTGGTGCAGAGATTTGAATTGATTTCGAGTTTTGCGAATGGGAAGCGAGTGAAGGTGGATACGGGGCGGGAGACGTTTGTAGGGATGACGGCGGGATTGAGCGCGGAGGGGTTGTTGATGGTGAAGAAAGAGGATGGGGCAAGTGTTACGGTGATTGCGGGGGATGTGAGCGAGGTGAAGTGAAGAAAGAGGAAGAGGAAGAGGTAAGGATAACGCAGAGACGCAGAGGGCGCTGAGGAAACGCGGAGAAGAAGCGGAGAAGCCCAAGAGGGCCGGGCGAGCCCGGCCCCTGCAAAGTGGGGGTTGGCTGGGCGATTGGGTGGGATTGGACTCGTGACGGGAACGGGAACACAGGGCCACCTGAAGGTGGCCGCTATGGGGACGGGATGCTGCTGACGATTGATGTGGGGAATACGAATACGGTGCTGGGGGTGTTTCGCGGGGAGGAGTTGATCGCGAACTGGCGGTTAACGACGGCGCGGGCGCAGACGGTGGATGAGTATGGCGTGCTGACGCGGAATTTGTTTTCGTATGCGGGGTTGAATCAGGAAGACATTACGGGAGTGATGATCAGCTCGGTGGTGCCGCCGGTGAATTGGACGCTGGCGGAGATGTCGCGAATTTATCTGGGGAAGAAGGCGCTGTTTGTGGAGCCCGGTGTGAAGACGGGGATGGCGGTGCTGGTGGACAATCCGATGGAAGTGGGAGCGGACCGGATTGTAAATGGAGTGGCGGCGTTTCACCAGTATGGCGGGCCGTGCATCGTGATTGATTTTGGGACCGCGATTACATTTGACGTGATTTCGGCGAAGTGCGAATACCTGGGCGGCGTGATTGCGCCGGGGATCGGGATTGCGTCGGAGGCGCTGTTCAGCAGGGCGGCGCGGTTGCCACGCGTGGAGATTAAGGACCCGGGAAAAGTGATTGGAACGAACACGGTGACGCATATGCAGGCGGGACTTTATTACGGCGCGGTGGATATGGTGGACGGGATGCTGATGCGGATCAAGGCGGAATTGAAGAACGAGGCGACCGTGGTGGCTACGGGCGGGCAGGCGAGGTTGGTGGCGAGGGGGACGAAACATATTCAGCATGTGGATGAGTTTTTGACTCTGGTTGGTTTGCGATTGGTTTGGGAGAAGAATCAGCATGGGGAAGCGGCGGGGACGGGGAGTGAGAAGAAGTTAAAAGTTAAGAGTTAAGGTTTGAAGAATTAGGGGAAGAGAGATTAACGCAGAGGCGCTGAGAGCGCAGAGTGAAAGATCCTAAGAAAAGAGATTTTGAATTGTGGGGATTGGAACGATAGGAACATCTGGGTCGCTTTTCGTAAACCGTAAAAGCGGTGGCAGAGCCACCGCACTCCAAAATGGAAAATTGGAACTACTTTAATTACTTCACAGAAATTGAGGAGCATTTCTGGAAGAAGCGCGGGGCGCACCTGCTGGTTTCGCCGCTGGATTGGGCGATCATGGAGACTTGGCAGAAAGCGGGGGTGCCGCTGGAAGCGGCGCTGAAGGGGATCGACCGGGCGTTTGAGAGTTACCAGCGGTCGCGGCGCGGGGCGGGGAAACCGTTGAAGAGTTTGGCTTACTGCACGGATGCGGTGCTGGAGGCGGCGGAGGAAAGCCAGGAGGCGGCTGTGGGGGCGCAGCCTTCGAATGGTGGCAAGCCGGCGAAGGAAGCGTTTTCGCGGGAAGATGTGCGGGCTTATCTGGAAAGAAATATTGAGTTGTTGAGGAAGGCGGCGGAGCGGGTTGCTGATTTCCAACCACCTGTGGCTGGGCTGCTTGAGAATGTGGCTAATTCCCTTTCCAGGACGATGATGCTGCTGGACGCGCCGGGGCAGCTGGACCTGGAAGATTTGGAGCGGAGGCTGACGATTCTGGATGAGAAGCTGCACGCTTCGCTGCTGAGCCATGCGAGCGAAGAGTTGATGCTGAAGATCCGGCGCGAGGTGGATTCGCAATTGGCGGGGTATCGGCGCAAAATGAAGGCAGCGCAACTGGCCGTGGTGGAAAAGCAATATTTGCAGAAACGTCTGCTGGATGAATACAGGTTGCCGCGATTGAGTTTGTTTTATTTCGCCTAATACAGAAAGCGCCCGCCTCAGAAGGCGGCCGCCACAACCTTCACTGAAAGCGTTCAGGGTAAAGGATGAGAGTGGACATTTATGGCTGATGAGTTACTATTATCAATTGAGAAGCTGATCTATGGCGGTGAGGGATTGGCGCACGCTGATGGCAATACCGTGTTCGTTCCTTACGTGCTCCCGGGGGAGCAGGTGCGGGCGGCGGTGCGCACGCGGAAGAAGAAGCTGATTCACACGAGTCTGGTGAAGGTGGAGCAGACTGTGGCGGCGCGGATTGCTGCTCCATGCCCGCACTTTCAGGTGTGCGGGGGATGCGATTACCAGCACATTGAAATTTCGGAGCAGGTGCGGCTGAAGAAAGAGATTCTCAAAGAGACGCTTTCGCGGCTGGGAGGGATTTCTTGGGACGGGGCGATAGCGGAGCATACCGCGCAGCCTTACGGGTACAGAAACCGGGCGCAGTGGGCTTACCGGGAGGCGCTGCCGCGGGCGCTTGGATATTTTCAGACGGAGAGCGCGCGGATTGTGCCGATTGATCAATGTCCGGTGCTTTCGCCGGCGTTGCACGCGACGTTTCAGATATTGCAGGAGATGGCGCGGGCGAATACTTTGCCGACGGGATTGCTGGAGATTGAGGCGTTTGCGGATTCAACGGATACGAAGATTGCGTTGAACGCAGCGTTTGAGCGGTTCGTGAAACCGGCGAAGGATCTGGTGGCGGATTTCAAGAAAGCCTTGCCGAACCTGGAAAGTCTTCTGCTGTTGGACCAGAGCAAGAACCGGTTTGAGTTGTCGGGGCCCGGGTATTTGCAGCAACAGGCGGGGGGATTTACGTTTCGCGTGAATCACCTGTCGTTTTTTCAGGTGAACCGGTTCTTGATTGAGGAATTGCTGCGGGCGGTGGTGGGCGGAAAGAAGGGCGGATTTGCGCTGGATCTTTATGCGGGCGTGGGGTTTTTCACGATTCCGCTGGCGAAGGCGTTTTCGCGGGTGGTGAGCGTGGATGCGAATCTGGCGGCGACGCAGGATTTGCGGGAGAACGTAAAGACTGCCGGCGTGGAAGTGGTGTCGGAGAACGAGCATACGGAAGAGTTTTTGAAGAAATTTACGGAGCAGCCGGATTTTGTAGTGCTGGATCCGCCGCGGGCGGGGCTGGGCGCTGAGACAGCGGCGCGACTGGCGACATTGGGGGCACCGGAGATTGTTTATCTTTCATGCGACCCGTCCACGCTCGCCAGGGATTTGGCGGTTTTGACGGGTTCGGAGCGGAAGCAGCAGACGGAGACGGCGCCTGGGCATCATCACATCGAAACGCTGGTGAGGTTGCGAAGAGTGACATGAGGATTCCGGCCGTGGCGATTGCCGTTGCGTTTTCGGGCGGCATTTTGCTTGGCCGGGGATTGCATCTCTCGCATGGCGTTTTAGGAATTTCCTTCCTTGGCATTTTCTTCCTGCTAATTGCTGGGTTCATATTTGCGTGGCGCAACAGGCTTTGGACGGCGGCGATTTTTTCGCTGTTCGGATGGATTGGACTGGGTGCGCTTGGGATGGTTGTGGCTTCGCGGCCATTGGCGGCGGAGCACGTTTTGAGGCGTATTGCGGCGGGACAGATTGAATTGAGGACGCCGCTGCGGTGGTATGGACATTTGCGAAGTGAGCCGGCGCGATTGGCGTGGGGCATTGGGCTGGAGATGGAACTTTCGGGCGTGGAAACAGCGGAGGGGATGATTCCGGTTTCGGGCGGTATGCGGGTTGGATTTACGCCGAAGGAAGGCGAGGCGGCGCTGCCGGAGGTTCATGCGGGGGATGAAGTATCCGTGCTGGCGCTGGCGAAGCTGCCGCTGGCTTTCAGAGATGCCGGGGCGTTTGACCGGCGGGAATATCTGACGCAGCAGAATATTCATTTGCTGGCGACGTTGCGAGCTAGTTCCCTGCTGGAGCGAATTTCGACGCCGCCGGCGACGATGGGGACGCGGCTGGCGCGGTTGCGGGCCTTGCTTCGTGAGCGACTGGATTGGCTTTATCCCGATGCGCCGCGGACGGCGGGAATCTTGCGGGCGATGTTGTTGGGCGACCGGAGTTTTGTGGATCAGGCGGAGTCGGTGGATTTTCAGAAGACAGGCGTGTTTCACGTGCTGGTGGTGGCGGGATTGCATGTGGGGGCGCTGGCGTACTTTTTGTATTGGTTGGGGAATCGGTTGCGATTACCGCGAACGTTGGCGACGGTTCTGCTGCTCGCGGTGCTTTTTGCTTATATTGCGGTGGTGGAGCAGCGGGCGCCGGTTTTGCGAGCGGGATTGATGACGGGGATTGTGGTGCTGGCGGGATTTTTTTACCGGCGGCTGGAAATTTTGAATTCGGCGGCAGTGGCGGCGCTGGCGCTGATGGTGGCGAAACCATCGGCGGTTTTCGATACGAGCTTTCAGTTGTCGTTTTTGGCGATTGGGTGCATTGCGGGGGTAGCGGTGCCGTGGATGGAGCGGCATGCGCAGCCGTATGTTGGAGCGTTGTATGGTTGGCGCGATGTGACGCGGGACGGGGCGTTTTCCGCGCGGCAGGTGCAGTTCCGGCTGGATTTGCGGGCGGCCGCGGCGGCGCTGACTTCCAGATTATCCGCGCGAAACGCGAAGTGGGCGGAGGATTTTGGGGTTGCTGGACTGGGATGGTCGCTGCGCGGGTGAGAGATGATCGCGCTTTCGATGGTCCTGCAGGTTGGGATGCTGCCACTGATGGCGCGGGATTTTCACCGGGTGACGTTGATGGGGCCGCTGGCGAATCTGTTTGCGGTGCCGTTGACGGGCGTGATTGTGCCGCTGGGATTTTTTACGTTGGGAAGCGCGGTGATTGTGCCGCCGATTGCGCGAGTGCTGGCGTGGCCGCTGGGGTGGCTGGTTGCGTTGCAGGGGCATGTTGTTGCGTGGTTCGCGGGATTCGCCCATGGGAGCTATCGGATTCCGGGACCGCCGGTTTGGGTTACGGTTTCCTTTTTTGCATGCGGAATCGTGCTGGCGGTGAGCTTGCGCATGGAGTTGCGTTATGGACGGCGCATAAAGTGGCTCGCATCGGGGGGATTGCTGCTTGCGTCGTTGGTGATTGCGACTTATCCCTTCCCCGCTGCGGAGGAACGTGGCGCACTGGAGGTGGATGTACTGGACGTGGCGCAGGGGGATTCGATTTTGGTGATTTCACCAAGGGGGAGCACGCTGCTGATTGACGGCGGAGGAAGATTTGCAGGATTTCGTGGGCGCGAAGATGTTCCGGGGCCGGATCCGGGAGAAGAGGCGGTGTCGGCGTATTTGTGGTCGCGGGGGATACAGAGGCTGGACGCCGTGGCGCTGACGCACGCGCATCAGGATCACATTGGGGGATTGAAAGCGGTGCTGGAGAATTTTCAGGTTGGGCGGCTGTGGCTAGGGCGAGAGACGAAGACGCCGGCGCTGGGGCAGCTTAAGAAGAATGCCGAAGGGCGGCACATTCCGATAGAACGCGAATTGCGAGGGCAGAGTTTTGTGTGGGATGGCGTGCAGGTGGATTTTTTGTGGCCGCAGATTCCGCCGGAGGAGGTTGCGCCAAGCGCTCAGAACAACGATTCGCTGGTTGTGCGATTGCAGTACAAGGATCGCAGCGTGTTGCTGACGGGGGACGCGGAGAAGCAGGCGGAGTACGCAATGCTTTCGGAAGCTGAGGCGGGGAAACTTCATGCGGATGTTTTGAAGGTGGGGCACCACGGAAGCAAGAATTCGACGATGCCGGAATTTCTGGAAAGCGTGGGACCGCAAATCGCGATTATTTCGGCGGGGGAGCAGAATCCGTATGGGCATCCGAGCCCGGAGCTGCTAGAGAGGCTGCGGGGGAGCGGGGCGCGAATTTTGCGGACGGATGAAAAGGGAGCGGTGCAGGTGGTTACGGATGGACATCGAATTCGGGTGAGCTGTTTTGTGGGTTGTGAGCAGGTGGAGCAAGAGAAGGCAAACGCTGAGGCCAGGAGGTAAGGAGACTGAATTCCATGAAAACACGCACCCCCAAGCGGAGGGTGCAGCACCCGGCAAGGGCGCCCGCCTCGGAAGGCGGCCGCTACAAAGGAAAGAAAAATCCCAAGAGCGGGCCGGGCAAGCCCGGCCCCTACACAGGCAAGAGCACAGGCAGGAATTCCTGTGTTGCGAATTGATGCTTCAGGCGACGTGAAGGCGCCAGATCAGGACGAGGGCAATCAGTAATAGAAGGAAGCCGAGGGCGGCTTGGTATTCGTGGTTTTTGCGGTATTGGGCCCAGGAGAAAGAGCCTGCGGTGGCGGCTGGTTGCCTGGCCGCGCTTAGCCTAGGGAAAAAAAGTGGGACGGATTTTGCGTAGGCGTCGAATGCGGCGCCGTGATGGCCGCGGAGCTCGATTTCTTCGCGGCGCATGACGAGGGTGTAGACGAGCGCGAAATACAAAAGGAGCAGGACGGCGGAGGGCCAGGAGTTCATGGCGATGGCGCCGGCGAGCGCGAGGATGCTGCTGCCGAAGTAGAGGGGATTGCGGGTGCGGGCGTAGGGGCCGGTGGTGGTGAGGACGGCTTGCTTGTGGAGATAGCCGGCGGCGTAGGCGCGAATGGCGAGGCCGAGGAGGCCGACACAGGCGCCGATCAGAATGGGAAGAGGTTTGGGACGCGAAAGAAATAAAACTACAACGGCGAGTAAGTAGCCGATGCGGACGCGCCAACGGGCGAAGAAATCGAGCGGGTTCATGCGGAGGCTCCGAGACGGCGCTGGACGGCGTCGAAAACCTGGGCGACGGAGATTTTGAGGAGAGAGGGATTGGTTTGGGTTTCGCGCTTGTGGGTTGTGTCGGCTTCGGGATCACGGAGGACGAAGGGCTGCGGCGGGTAGGGGCCGTTGCGAGTGGGATTGGTGGGGCCGAAGATTGCGACGGCTTTTGTGCCGAGGGCGATGGCGAGATGGAGCGCTGGGCGCCTTGGAGCAGGGCCATTAATTGGCCGAGTTCGCCGTCGTAGAGGAATGGATCGGCGTTGCTGCTTGCGGATTTCACCGCGGCGGCGAGATTTTCTTCGCCGGGGCCGTAGTTAATTACACAGCGTACGTTCAGATCTTCACGAATTTTGTGGCAAAGTTCGCCGAAGCGTTTGGCGGGCCAGCATTTGGAGCGCCAGCCGCCGCCGGGGCTCAACACAACATAACGGTCAATGCCTGCGGCGACGAGATCGGAACACACTCGCTGACGATCGGTTTCGTTTACCTGCAACTTTATTGGGCCGACCGCGGTTTGGGCGCCTGCCCGCACCGACAATTCGCCATTTTGATCGGCGATGTGAGCGGCGCGCGCGGACACGCGATCGGTGTAGAGGATTGGCACTCCAAATTCACGGATGGTTTCGGAAGAGAAGCCGATTCGCTTGGGGACCCCAGCCAGGAATGGGAGGAGTGCGGATTTCCAGAGGCCTTGATAGTCGATGGCGGCATTCCAGCGCTGGGCGCGGATTTTCGCGAGGGTTTGGCGGACACTTGCAAGATTGCGGGAATCGACCGGCCAGATTTGGGTGGCGAGGCCGAGGAGGCCGACACAGGCGCCGATCAGAATGGGAAGAGGTTTGGGACGCGAAAGAAATAAAACTACGACGGCGAGTAAGTAGCCGATGCGGACGCGCCAACGGGCGAAGAAATCGAGCGGGGTCATGCGGAGGCTCCGAGATGGCGCTGGACGGCGTCGAAAACCTGGGCGACGGAGATTTTGAGGAGAGAGGGATTGGTTTGGGTTTCGCGCTTGTGCGTTGTGCCGGCAGAGGGATCACGGAGGACGAAGGGCTGCGGCGGGTAGGGGCCGTTGCGAGTGGGATTGGTGGGACCGAAGATTGCGACGGCTTTTGTGCCGAGGGCGATGGCGAGATGAAGAGGACCGGTGTCACCGCCAACGATGCATTGGGCGCCTTGGAGCAGGGCCATTAATTGGGCGAGTTCACCGTTGTGGAGGAAAGGATCGGCGTTGCCACTTGCGGATTTCACTGCGGCGGCGAGATTTTCTTCGCCGGGGCCGTAGTTAATTACGCAGCGTACGTTCAGATCTTCACGAATTTTGTGGCAAAGTTCGCCGAAGCGTTTGGCGGGCCAGCATTTGGAGCGCCAGCCGCCGCCGGGGCTCAACACAACATAACGGTCAATGCCGGCGGCGGCGAGATCCGCGCAGACACGCTGATGATCGGTTTCGCTTAGCCGCAACTTCACTTGTCCCACGGCAGATTGCGCGCCTGCCCGCAAAGACAGTTCCCCATTTTGATCGGCGATGTGAGCGGCGCGCGCGGGCACGCGATCGGTGTAGAGGATTGGCACTCCAAATTCGCGGATGGTTTCGGAGGAGAAGCCGATTCGTTTGGGGACCCCAGCTAGGAACGGGAGGAGTGCGGATTTCCAGAGGCCTTGATAGTCGATGGCAGCATTCCAGCGCAGGCCGCGGATTTTCGCGACGGTTTGGCGGACGCTTGCGAGATTGCGGGAATCGACCGGCCAGATTTGGGTGGCGAGGCCGCTGCTGGCGACAAGATTCACCCAGCGGGGGTGCGTTAGCCAGATAATTTCGGCGCTCGGGAACGAGTTGCGCAAGCCAGAGACGGCGGGAAACGTGTGGACGATATCGCCAAGGGAGCCGAGACGGACGACTAGGAAACGCGGTTCAGACATGCGGGGCCTTGCGGATCGCATCGAGAAGCGAGCGCGTGGAATGGTCTTTGGGGTCGCCGACGATGGCTACGCGGATGCCGAGGCGAGCCGCGACGGCTCGCTCGGGGACGGAGTCGGCGGTGTAGTCGGTGCCTTTGGCGTGGACGCCGGGACGCAACTCTTCGAGCAACTTTTCGACGTTGGGTTCGGGGAAAATTACGACGTAGTCCACTGTGCGGATAGCAGCGACGAGAAGGGCGCGGGCTTGTTCGTCGAGAATGGGGCGGCCGGGGCCTTTGAGAAGGCGAGCACTGGAATCGGAGTTTACGGCGACGAGGAGGATGTCGCCTTCGGCTTTTGCACCGGCCAGATAGCGGGTGTGGCCAACATGGAGCGTATCGAAGATGCCGTTGGCGAGGACAATGTGCTGGCCGCGTTGTTTGCAGCCGCGCAATAAGGCGACTAGGTTTTCTTGGGTGACGATTTTTTCTTGGGCTTTGCGCATGGGTCAGGATGTTTTGCCCGAAGCGGAAGAGCCGATGGCTTCGAGGAGTTCGGCGCGGGAGACCGTGGCGGTGCCGTGCTTCATGACGACGAGGCCGCCGGCGATGTTGGCGAGATGCGCGGCTTCGAGGGGAGAGGCGCCGCTGGCGAGACCCAATGTGTAGGCGGCGAGGACAGTGTCGCCCGCGCCGGTGACGTCGACGGCCTGATCACTGCCGTGGACGGGAATGTGGACGGTTTCCATGCCGCGTTGAAAGAGGGCCATGCCGTCACGGCCACGGGTGATGACGAGGGATTCGAGTTTCATTTGCTCGAGCGTGGCGCGGCCACAGCGTTCGAGTTCGGCGAGATTTTTTCCGATGGCGGTGTGGTGGAGGGCTTCGATTTCGCCTTCGTTGGGAGTGGCGGAATGGAGGCGGGAGTGTTTGTAGTCGGTGAGGCGGTACCGGGAATCGAGTGTGGCGAGTGGCGGGCGTTTGTTGGAAGAGAGTATTTTGCCGAGTTCGCGCGGGTTGGCGACGCCGAAACCGTAGTCGGAGACGGCAAGGGCGTCCGCTTTTTTCAAAGATTTCGCGAGGTTGGATTGAATTTTGTTGTGAATTTCGGTGGGGAGCGGCCGGTCGGGTTCGTAGTCCACGCGCAGAACTTGCTGGCCGACTTTGTGGGCCCAGCCGGCGAGGAAGCGGGTTTTCGTCGGGGTTGTCCAGCCTTTGACACGGACGATGCCGGAGACATCCACTTTTTTCTGGCGGAAGAATTCGAGGAGGCTGTCGCCGGCCTGATCTTCGCCGACGGCGGTGACGGGAATCACCTTGGCGCCGAGAGCAGCGAAATTATTTGCGGCGTTAGCGCCGCCGCCAGGGACGATCTGGGTTTCGCGATGCTTAAGGATGAGGACTGGGGCTTCGCGGGAGACGCGGGTGATGTCGCCGAACTGGAAGGCGTCGGCAACGAAATCGCCGAGGACGACGACAGTTTTTGTGGAGAAGCGCTCGACATAATCGGCGAGCGCGACGAGATCCACGGATGGAGCGGGAGCCAACTGTTTTTTGGAGCGCTGGGTCATTTGTCCCTCAGAATCCAATCCACCGCGGTCTCCAGATTTTCGGTGACTAGGTCCGGCTGCCTGGGCCAGGATTGCGCGTGCCAGGTAAAATCGCCGAGGCCGTAGCCCGTTTTCACGAAAATTGCCTTTGCACCTGCGTTGAAGGCGAGTTCCATGTCGCCGTAGCGATCCCCGACAACGAAAGAGCGCTTCAGGTCGAGGCCAAGTTCGCGCGCAGCGAGGTGCAGCATGCCTGGGCTCGGCTTGCGGCAATCGCAGGCGTCCGACTTTTCGTGCGGACAATAATAAACCGCATCGAGATGCGCGCCGGCCTGGGCTAGTTCCCTTTTCATGCGCTCGTGAACATCGTGCAGCAGCGATTCCGGGAAATAGCCGCGGGCCACGCCGGATTGATTGGTGACGACGACCACGGGTACACCCGCCTGATTCAAGCGGCGGATGGCCTGGGGCGCAAACGGAAACATACGAAAACGGTCGAGATGATTCAAGTAGCCGACTTCTTCGGCGATGGTGCCGTCACGATCAAGGAAGACGGCGGGGCGGAGCGCGGAGGGATCAGACAGAAGGCACCTCTGAGAGCGCTGATTGCAGGGCGAATTCGACCAAGGCAGGGGTGACGGCGGTCATGCAGCGATGATCGGTGGGGCAGCGGCGAAGGAAGCATGGGCTGCAATAGGGCTTTTGCTGGACGATGGTGATTCGCGGAGTGACCGGGGCGGTGCCATTGGGATCGGTGGGACCGAAGATGGCGACCACCGGGAGGCCGACGGCGGCGGCGACATGCATGGCACCGGAATCGTTGCCGAGGAAGAGATGGCACTGGGAGAGGAGGGCCGGGAGATCGGCGATGGAGGTTTTGCCGGTGAGGTTGATGGGGGCGCGCTGCAATTCGGAGGCGATCGCGGTGGAGACGGGGAGTTCGCCAGGAGTGCCGAAGAGAATTACGTCGGCGGCGGTATGGAAAAGCAGCGCGTTTAAAGATTTGGCGAAGCGCTCGGGTGGCCAGCATTTGGCGGAACCGTAGGATGCGCCGGCGCCTACGGCGATGCGGGCGCCGTGGGGCCTTGCGCCGTTTTCGAGAAGAGTTTGCGTGGCTCGCTGGCGGGCGGCGTCGGGGACTCGCAAGGTGATATGGGGCTCGTCGGTGAGTTGATCGAGCCAACCGGCGCGGCGGAGAAGTTCGAGATAGTAAAACTTCTCGTGCGGGGGAATTTCGCCGGACTTGGGGACAGGGATGGCTTTGGTGAGCAAGAGGCTGCGTGCATCGCGGGCGTATCCGATGCGCTGGGGGATTTGGGCGCGCCAGGCGAGCCAGGCGGCGTCGAAGGCGTTTTGGAGAAGGAGTGCGATGTCGAATTTGCGGTTGCGGAGATCGGCGGCGAGTTTTTCGCGGCCACTCCAACCGCGGTGAACACCGTTTGGATCATAGGGGATTAGCTCATCGCAAATTTGTTGATCACGATAAATGTCGGCGACGTAAGGACGGGCGAGGATGCTGATCGCCGCATTGGGATGACGCTGGCGGACGGCGCGCAACGCGGGGAGGGCCATGATGGCGTCGCCTACCCAGTTTGTGGCACGAATCATGATCTTCAGACTCTTCATACCAGGGCGCTCCTGGCGGAGAGGCGTTCGCGGATGAAACCGAAGAATGCGTCTTGCTGCGGGAGTTCCATTTCAATTACGGCGATGAAAACAGGAAATTCGACGAATGATACGCCAGAGAGATTTTGCGCGTCTTTTTCGGTGGTGACGAATGCTTTCGCGCCGCTGGAGCGGGCTACTTGCTCAAGTTCGAGAGCGTCGCGCTGATCGTAGCGGTGGTGATCGGGGAATTCGCTGGATTGAGCGACGGGAATGTTCCAGGTCTTCAAGTCGTGAACGAAGGCTTTGGGGTTGCCAATGCCGCAGAAGGCGTAGAACGGGCCGGCGCCGATTTCCTGGGTGGAGAGGAGCTGAGTCCCGGCGCCGAGGCGGCGGAAACCGAGGAGGCGAGTGACGGCGGAAAATACGGGATAGTCTTGTAGCTTTTCTATTGTAGCGAGGGTGGCAGGGGAAGCTTCGAGGCGGGTGATAACGAGGAGATCGGCGCGATCCATGGCGGAGACGGGTTCGCGGAGGTGCCCGGCGGGCAAAAGGCTTTCGCGGCCGAGGGGTTGCGAGGCGTCCATGAGGAGGATGTTGACGTCGCGAAAGAGCGGGAGATGCTGGAAGCCGTCGTCGAGAAGAAAAATGTCCACGCCTTTGGCTTCGAGTTGGTGGCCTTGTTCGTACCGATCGGGGCCGACGCCAAACATCACGCGATCCTGGAGACGGAATTTCATCAGCTCGATTTCGTCGCTGGTGCCGCCGGCGCCTTTGTAGCCGCGGGCTAGGATGCCGACGCGTTTTCCTTCGGCAAGAAGACGTTCGGCTAGAAAGATTACCATGGGGGTTTTGCCGGTGCCGCCGACGGTGAGATTGCCTACGCTGATTACGGGAGCGCTCAGGCGTTTCGTCTTTAGAGTTCCCTGCGCATAGAGGCGGGCGCGGAGACGCGAGAGATCGCCGTAAATTACCGAGGCGGGCCACAGAAGGAGACGCAGCCACGGCGGTAGAGTCATCGCGCGGGACCACCGGGGTGCTGGGCCGGGTGCTGGGCAAGGTGCTGGGCGATGGCGGCGAGGGCGCGATCGAGCGCGCCGCGGCTGCTTTCGACCAGTTGGCGCGCCGTGCTGCCCATGCGATTCATCTTTTCAGGATCTTTCAGGAGGTGAATCATTTCTACGCCCGCGTCTTCGGGGCTTGCGACCTGGATAGCGGCGTTGGATTCGACGAAGCGGGCGGCCATGCTGGCGAAATTTTCCATGGAAGGGCCGAAGACGGGGACTTTGCCGAAGGCAGCGGGCTCGAGGATATTGTGGCCGCCGGAATCTACGAGCGAACCACCGACAAAAACGCCGTCGGCGAGGCGATACAGCGAGGCTAGTTCGCCGATGGAGTCGAGTAACAGAAC
>WNFR01004743.1_pt1 | contig 13945 bp, 10 predicted proteins | sample 5400221 | NCBI WGS metagenome assembly WNFR01 (sample SAMN13153357, study PRJNA577476) | soil metagenome | isolation source: 40 cm soil under Madrone tree | place: USA:California | collected 2016-06-14 | reverse complement strand
ATTGAACGAGTAGTGTTCCTTCTCAGAAATCGCCAGCACCGTGCACGTGCCCTCGATGCTCAATGCTTCAACCGTCACCTCGGTCCCCGCGATAAACTCCTCAATCAATATCTTCCCATCACGCGATTCCCTCACGCTAGCCGCAAAGCTCTGTCGCACCGCCTGTTCGTCGTCCACCTTGAAAACACCGAATGAAGATTGGGAATTCTTGGGCTTCAGAATCGCAGGATAACCCCAATCTCTCGCTGCTTTCAGGGCTTCCTCCACATTGGCAACTTCGGCATAAAAGGGCATCGCGATGCGGCTGTTCGCCAGTGCATTTCGCATCGCGTACTTATCGGTAAACACCCGCGCAGTGTCGGGCCGGATGCCGTCCAGGCCCAATTGCTCGTTTAGAAAGGCGGCGGTCGGCACAATCCGATCACTTTGATCGGCCAACACAAGCGAAATCTGTTTCGCACGCGCAATCTCCAGCAGTCCCAGGTGATCGTTGGTGTCGATTTGAATAAACTCATCCGCGAAATCCCGGCCCGGCGCCTGCTCTGAGATATCCGTCACGATTGTGCGCAGACCAAGCTCAGAAGCGCGCCGAATAAGATCGGTTTGCCACCGGCTACCCCCAATTATGAGTGCGGTTCCTCTCATTTGCTCGGTGGCGCTATTTTAGGTCAGGAGGGTTAACGAGAGGGTGAGAGCGGTCCCTTTCCGAAATCACGCTGATAGGCAACGGCCACTTGATACCGAAGACCTCGTCATCCCAGCGCACGCCGCGGGCCGACTCCGGATAGTAATACTCGGAAATCTGATAAGCGACCTCGGTATCGTCTTCGAGGGTTTGGAAACCGTGGGCGAACCCTTCGGGAACATAAAGGACGCGCCGATTGCTCGAGGTCAGCTCGACCGCAGCCCATTGCCGAAAGGTCGGAGAATCTTCGCGCAAATCGACGACGACATCGTAGATGGCGCCCACGGTGCAGCGGACGAGTTTTGCTTCCTGGTGCGGCTCAAGCTGGAAATGCATGCCGCGTAAGGTGCCGCGCTGTTTATTGAAAGAGCTGTTAGCCTGCACGAAGCGCGCAGCTAAGCCGTGTTGAGCAAAAGCTTCATAGTTCCAGACGGTGGCGAACCAGCCGCGCTCGTCGGGAAACAAGGAGGGCTCGATTATGAAAGTGCCCCGTAACTTCGTTTCGGTAAAGATCATGTTCAGGAAAAGACGCCTTGCGGGATCCGCAAATTCATACGACTCTAAACTCAGGTATCGGAATGATGAAACGACCGCCCCGGTGGCGATACTCCGCTTGTTGCTCGAGAATTTCATCGGCAAAGTTCCATGTCAGCAAAAGCACATGAGCAGGCATCTCTTCCAGGAGTCTCGCCGGCGAAAAGATTGGCAGACGCACGCCAGGCATATAACGCCCCTGCTTGTGGGTACTACGATCGACGACGAAATCGAGAGCTTCTCGTCCGATCTGAAAATAATTCAGAAGCGTGCTCCCTTTCGCGGCCGCACCATAGGCGGCCAGACGCTGGTTTTGCTCTTTCAGTCTCGAAATGAAATCTCGCAACGTAGATTTTAGCTGCTCGACCCGCCCGGCAAAATCCCGATAGAATTCGATCGAGTCCACGCCCCAACCGAATTCTTCCTCTAATAATTCCCTAACGGCCGGGTCCTGGACCGCGCCCGCCTGAGACACAAAAAGGCGCAATGATCCGCCGTGAATAGGAAGACGTTCGACATTTTGAATCAAGAGGTTGTGCCGTTCAAAAAGCCGACTAAGCGCTGTGATCGAAAAATAAGAAAGATGCTCGTGATAGATGGTATCGAACTCACAACGGTCAACCAGATCTTTGACGTAGGGTACCTCGATCACGCAAACACCGTCGTCTTTCAGAACCAGCCTGAGGCCTTCGACAAAACCATTCAGATCCGGCACGTGCGCCAACACGTTATGAGCATGGATCACGTCAGCACGCTCTCCCTGATCAGCAAGCCGGCGAGCCACTTCCGAGCCAAAGAATTCACTAATCGTGCGAATGCCGCGTTCGTCCTCGGCCACGCGCGCGACGTTGACGGCCGGCTCGATCCCGAGCACCGGGATGCCTGCCTGTTTGTAATACTGCAAGAGGTACCCGTCATTGCTGGCGATCTCCATAGCTAAACTGCGTGAGTCCAGCCGGCGCGCTTCGCGCACACGCTGAACAATCTCACGGGCGTGACGGAGCATTGTGTCTGAGAAGGAAGAGAAGTAGAGATAATCGCGAAACAGTTTTTCCGGTGGCACGGTTTCAGTAATTTGGACCAGACTGCAGCCTGAGCAGAAGACGAGATCCAGGGGGTAAGTAGACTCCGGCTGATTTAGCTGTTCCTCCGTGAGGAGCGAATTAGCCAAAGGCGTATCGCCTAACGACAGGACCAGTTCCAGACCTGGACGGCCACACGATCGGCACTGAAGTGAGGCGTTCATTGACCGGCTCTCAAAAAACTCTTATACCAACTAATCGTCCTGTCCAGGCCTTCGTCGAGCGTGAACAGCGGATTCCAGTTCAGCCGCTCGCGGGCTTTGGCTGCACTCAAATATTGATGCCGAATTTCGTTACTGGTCTGATTCAAAACCCTTGGTTTCAAATTCGATCCCATTAATTCAAGTATCTTTTCGACTAATTCAGAAACGGTGACTTGAATCTCGTTTGAAAAATTAAAGGCCTGCCCGCGCAATTCGGGAGCCTTCGCCAGTTTTTCCGCCAGTAGCACGTACGCCGCGGCGCCATCCTCAACATAGAAATAATCTCTAATGTAATTCCCGTCAGATCGAATGATAGGCTGCTGATCTCTGAACACGGAGCGAATCGTTCCCGGGACGATTCGATTCCAGTTGAGATCACCCCCGCCGTAGAAGTTACCGCAACGCGTCGTTGCTACGGGCAGGTCAAAACTCACTGCATACGAGTGCGCGATGAGATCGGCGCACGACTTACTCACGTCGTAAGGATGCTGACCATTGAGCGAGGTTTCTTCATCATAAGGCAGACTCTCATTATCTCCGTAAGCCTTGTCTGAGGAAGCCAGAACAATCTGTTTCACCGTCGGGCTGCGGCGGCAAGCTTCCAGCAACGACCAGGTACCCCCAATATTGGTCTCGAATGTGGAAACGGGATTGCGATTGGCGATGCCGACAATTGTTTGCGCGGCCAAATGAAAGACGGTGTCGACTTCATACTCACCCAGGATCCGTTCGAGCAATTGCTGATCCTGCACCTCGCCTCGAACCACCTTGAGCTTATCGATCAGACGATCCTGGATTAAGAGACTTTGGGGCACCCAATCCCGCACCAGGCAAACCAGATCGGCGCCGGCGTCAAGCAGGAGACGAACCAGCCAACCACCCAGCAGCCCGGTCGCTCCCGTTACCAGGGTCGGACGATCACGCCAAAACTCATGATTTGACGGCGTCACTAATCCCATACTTTCCAGGGCGCATTACGGCTGTGCCAAAGAGTTTGCAGTAGACGCATGTCCCTCATCGTGTCCATGCATTGCCAGAAGCCCTCGTGCCGGTACGCAACTAATTGTTTATCGGCAGCCAGGCGGTCCATTGCGTCCGCCTCGAGGCTGCTTTCGTCGCCTTCAAGGTAATCGAACACCCCAGGCTCGAAGACCAGAAAGCCACCATTGATCCACCCTTCCCCTATCTGCGGCTTCTCGGTGAACTCAGACACAAGATCACCATCAAAGATCAGGCCGCCGAAACGCGCGGGTGGACGCACGGCGGTAATTGTGGCAACCCGGCCATGTGAATGATGAAATTTGAGCAGCTCGTTAAGGTTTAGGTTGCTGACCCCATCACCATAGGTCGCCATGAAGGTAGCATCCTTCAGCCAGGGTTCAAGACGTTTGACACGACCTCCTGTGTAGGTTTCTGTACCCGTGTCCAACAAATGAACTATCCAATCTTCGCATTCACGCGAGCCCGATTCGACCGTTCCACTTGCCAGATTGACCGTCATGCTGCCGCTTAGGTTGGAGTAATCCAGGAAGTAACGCTTGATTTCTTCGCCTTTGTAGCCGAGAGCAATGAAGAATTCATTCAAACCGTAATGCGCGTAATGCTTCATGATGTGCCAGAGGATTGGCCGGCCGCCAATTTCCACCATCGGCTTTGGCTTCACTTCGGTTTCTTCAGCCAGGCGCGAGCCAATGCCTCCAGCGAGGATTACGACTTTCATAAAACGCTACCCTCTCCAACTAGCCACTGTTCCGCCTGGTGATTTGGTGTGTATTGAGTGGTCCAGGGCAGTTCAGGTCTGATGACGCCTGGCATCGGCCCTTTATAGTCTCCGCGCACGGAACCACCTTCGTGAGTGTCGACAACCTGGAACGCCACCACGTCAGTGGCGTAGAAATGCACCACCACAGGTTCTGGCGAACTCAACGCAGAGCCCACGCGCAGGGTCCCCTCGGCAAGGAAATTACCGGGGATCCAGACCGTACTGGAATAACGGCCTGCGGGACGCGCGGAGCGCGCACTTGGATCTAAATCGCCAGTGACGAAAAGATAGACGCCGGACTCGTTGTAGAAATGAAAATTTGGCGTCAATACATGTCCGGATTGAAGCACCTCAAATTCCATCTCGATTCCTACCGGCTTACGAATATCCACGATGCGCGAGACTTGCCCCTCTGCCGTGCGCACGCGAACGGCCCGCAAGCGGGCGATCTCGTTGCCGGGGGCTTCGTATGGATTGTTCCACTCGCGCTCTGGGGGAACTCGCAATCCTGAATTCAAGTAAGCGCTGGCGACCATATCTGTTGGGCCGTCGGCAACTACCGCACCGTCGGAAAGAAGAATGGCCCGCTTGCAGAGTCGCGTGACTGCCTGCATGTTATGAGACACAAAGAGAATCGTGCGACCATCGTTTCTGATCTCTTGCATTTTGTTGAAGCACTTAATTTGAAAATCCGCGTCGCCAACCGCCAGGACTTCATCAAGGATCAGCACTTCCGGATCCAAATGAGCGGATACCGAGAACGCTAGGCGTAGATACATGCCGCTTGAATAATACTTTACCGCCGTATCTATGAACCGCGCGATTTCGGAAAACTCGACAATCTCGTCGAATTTGTGCGCGATCTCTGAGCGCGGCATCCCCAAAATCGCCCCGTTCAAATAGATATTCTCACGCCCCGTTAGCTCAGGGTGAAAGCCCGTGCCGACCTCCAGCAGACTACCTACGTTCCCGTAGAGTTCGATTCGCCCCTTCGTGGGCTCGGTAATGCGTGAAAGAATCTTAAGCAGCGTTGACTTACCGGCCCCGTTAGACCCGATGATGGCGACCACTTCGCCGGGTTGCACTTCGAAACTGACATCCCTCAAAGCCCAGATGGCTTCGCTGGAGTGAGATCGTTGGCGCAATCGCTTGATCGGCGTCCTCACGGCTTCGCTAAGGGCCTCGCGCAAGGTCCGGTCCGGCTGATTCTTACCGATGCGGTATTGCTTGGAAACGTTACTAACTCTAATAATTGGTTTCATCGAACCTTCAAACAACGTCGGCAAAACTTTTCTCGGTCTGCCTAAAGATCAACGCGGAGCATATAAGCAAGACAATAGTCGCGATGACGGCAACACCGAGGCCAAACCGATTCATTCTTTCACCGAGTAACGCCCCGCGAAAGCCTTCGATAATGCCGGCCAATGGATTCAAGAAATAGATGGCTCGAAACTTTTCAGGCACAATATTGGAAGTATAGATGACGGGCGACACGAACATCCCGAGTTGAATCAGTGCGGGTAACGCCATTCCGACGTCGCGGTATTTGACGTTCAAGCTCGAGACCAGCATACCGAGGCCAAGCGTAAACAGGGTTAGTAAGACAATCAGGAATGGCAGCGCCGCGAGCCTCCAGGTGAACGCCAATTGATAGTGTAATACGTAGCGGTAGAAGAGTAGTAACACAGCCATAATCGCGAGCGAAATGGCGAAGTCCGCCAGCCGGGCCAGGACGGTAGCTGCCGGGATAAGCACGCGCGGAAAATAAACTTTGGTAATCAGATTCGAATTCGCCACCAGACTATAACCGCATCCGGTAACCGCGATCGAAAAAAAAGTCCACGGAAGCAGTCCACTGAAGACGACGAGCGGATACGGTAAACCATTAGTAGGGACGCGCGCCAAAATCCCGAGGAACACAGTGAAAATCAGAGTCATTAGCAAGGGTTGCATGACCACCCAGGCGACCCCGAAGAGTGTCTGCTTATAACGCACCTTCAGATCACGCAACGTGAGAAAATAGAGTAACTCGCGGTGGGCCCACAACTCGCGCCGATCAAACGCACTCCAGGACTTGCTTGGTTCAATGATTGCCAGAGGGTCATCAGGCAAATTTGTGTGCTTTATGGAACGATTAAACAAGGGCTTGGCAGGCGCAGCCGGTGCGGTGTCGGGCTCTGGTAGCGATGAGGAATCTTCTCTGGTAGCTACTGTCATTAAATTCTGGTTAGGGATCTCCGCGAGATCGCGGAAAGAAATTCGTGTTTACAGCTAACTCACCTGTCCCAGGAAAGACTCTGCCGTGCCCATTTCAAAGGCTTGCAGTTTAACGATAAGCGAGATGAGGGTCAAGCGAGTAGTAAAAACTGCCGCAGTGAGCTTCACGAATTAGGAAACTTCCTTTCCAGCGCAGCTCGCTCAAAACAAAAACCCTCCTTGCATCCGCCTATGGCGGCGCAAGGAGGGCTAAAATGGAAAGACCTCGTGTGCTTACGATTGGCCTGGCGTGGTAAAGCCCGCACCGAACGGAGGATTCCCGGCGGCATTGCCTCTGATGGTGTTATTCCCTGACGATTCGACGGCGCCGCCAGAGATGGTTATTCCTGAGCCGTTACCGGTAATGCTAACGTTCGAAATTCGAGTTACCGAGGCGTTCGCACCGGCGAAGAGCCCGTGAGCGGTGTTATTACTAATGGTGGTGTTGGTAATAAGGCACGTGGTACCTGCGCCATCCACCTGAATTCCCGCATTCGCGTTGCCACTCAAATTTGAGTTGCTGACGGTGCTCTTGCTGCCTGCGCCGACGAAGATGCCGGAAAGAACATTGCCCACGGATTGTACTCCGTCAAATGCGGCCGCGACCGCACCTGAGTTCACGACGATACCGATTTGTCCGTTGTCGCGAACGATAGTGTCCCTTACGAACAGCTTACCGCTGGTTCGCTCGTCGCTAATGCCCCGTAGGCTAAAAGTTGAGATCAGACAATCCTCAATGAAGACCGCCAGGGCAGGACTAGCGGACTGTATTATCCTGACGCCGTTGAGGCCGGTACGCGTACCGACCGTGCCGCTCGATCCAGTACCATTGAGAGCAAGGTTGCGGAGTCGAACTGTCCTGGTCGGATCGTCGGAGGTATTTGACGTCAGATTAATTTGGATGGCATTGACGCCGCTGGAGAGAACTGAGCCAAAGCCCGAGCCGTGGGTGCCGTCAATGGTCATTGACTTGGTGATTGTTACGGTGCCGAAACCACCCGGATCAAGGCAATCAATCTCTCCGTTGATGAAGGTCTTTGAAATGGCGCCGGCAAATGTCTTACAAGGCGCCGTGCGGCTGCAGGGGTTAACGTCGTCACCGACGCCGGATACCCAGGTACGCGTTGCCTGCGCCTGGGCCATGGACGCAAAAGCGACTGTGAAGATCGCGACTGCAATCAGTTTAATAGTGAACCGAAACTTGTTCATTTGGAGTCTCCTTTTTTCTGTTGAAGTTTGGGATGGCAGCCAGTAGAACACGGATCCGTTCCGGCCACTGTTGCGCCGAGTCTTCCCATTGTTGCCGAAAGTACATAGTAATCAAGCCACTTGCGAATTTCTGAAGCAGGCCTTAAGACTCGCTTTTTGGAAGGGAGCTCCAGATCCCTGATGCTCCCTTGCAAACCCTCTGCCGGCGTGGTTCACGTGCAGGGATTGTTGGTACAGCCAAGCGTATTCCGGACATGCGCGGCCGTACTGTTCCAGGCGTTACCCACGGCCGCCGAAATATTTCCGTGGTCGATGTAGGTCTGTGTTGAATTAATGAAGTCGGCTAGCTTTTGGCATGCCGTACTCGTGTGTCCCTGACCAAGAGCATCAAGAGCGGCCTGCAATTTAGCGATCAGGCCCTGCTTCTGTGTTCCGCTGAGCGAAGAACTGTTGACGCTGGTCATCAGATCCCCAATCGTCTGCGACACAGTCTTCACCGTCACCGTAAAGCTGCACGACGTTGAATTACCGTGCGCGTCGTTGGCGGTATAGGTGACTGTGCTCGTGCCAATCGGGAAGACGGAACCGCTGGCCAGACCCGCCGTCCGAGTTGTCGTAACTCCCGCACAATTGTCTGTGCCTACCGGTGGTGTGTATGTGCCTACTGCACCGGAGGGACACGTCGGTTCGAGCACGATGTTACTCGGGCAACTAATTACCGGCGGCGTGTTGTCAATTACCGTCACGGTCTGAGTGTTCGACGACGAGTTGCCGTGCGCGTCGGTGACCGAGTAGGTGATGGTCGTGGTGCCAAGCGGGAAAACATTACCCGAAGGAACACCAGTGCGCGAGATGGCTCCTATACCAGGACAGTTGTCGCTGGCTGATGCGCTACCGAGTGTCGCATCGCTAACGACAGTGCCGCAGGAAGTAGCGCCTGGACCTGTGTAGGCAGTTACGTTAGCCGGCGCGGTAACCACTGGCAGCGTGTTGTCGATCACCGTCACCGACTGGTTAGCCGTCGCCGCGTTGTTAGCCACGTCCTTCGCCGTCCAGACGACGGTGGTGGTTCCGACCGGGAACGTGTTGCCCGAAGGACTACGCGTAATTGTCACCGCCGAGCAGTTATCGGTAGCAGTCGGCGTCCCGAGGGTTGCGTCACTGACGACTGTATCGCAAGTAGTCGCGCCCGCGCCTGTGTAAGCAGTGACTGCCGGAGGCACGAAGATAAACGAAGGCGCAGTCGTGTCAACGACCGTGAAAGTGACAGCAACGGTTGTGCTGTTGCCCTGGATATCGTCCGGTGTTCCAATTATGCCGTCCGGACCAGGAGTGATAGAGCCGTCATTCGCCGTCAGGTTAATCGTGTGCGGCCCAAGTCCCAGCACAGTGCCCGCCGCCACGTCTTGAGTTATGGCGATATCGTGCCGGCTGTCACAAATCTCCGAAGTGTCTGAGCTTGCGCACGCGCAATTGTCCGAAGCGACTGCGATCGTGCTGAAGTCAGGCACGGCAGCTTGACAGTTGGCATCTGCGGACGCCGTTTGGTTGGTTATGTTAAACGTTGGCGGGGTGACGTCATAGACAGTTACAGTTTGGTGACAAGTCGCGGTGCCCGAACTGTTGGACGCGCTCCAGGTGACCGTGTTTACTCCAACCGAGAAAGGAAGATCGACGCTCTTGCGCACGCAATTCTCACCGTTCACGTCGCAATCGTACATGGGTTTGCCGTCGTTCCGTGATCCAACGACTGTGACGTTGTCACCTGTGGTGGTTGGCGTGCCCAGGGTCACTGTAGCCTGGCAATTACTATCGGCATTGGCGACGATATTGGCCGGACAGCTAATAGTCACGGCGGAGCCCGACGCGGTGACAGTGACGACGAAACTACATTCACCGCCCTGCGATGACGTGACCGTGACCGGGGTAGATCCAACCGGGAAGAAAGAACCCGACGATGGGCTTGCCGTCAAAGTCCCACAGGTACCTGTAGTCGTGGCATCAGCGAACGTAACATGCGCCCCACTCGTGGGCACTCCGTTCACATCTTCCGTGGTATCGGCAACGGCGCTAACATTGCTGGGACAGTCAAGGGTGCAGCTCGGTGGAGTGGTGTTACCGATGCCGAAGACCGGACCGCCGCCTGAATTATTGTCAGTGGTGATATCCGGCGTGGTGCTCGACACGTTCACGTCGCCGCCCTGTATGACACCGGTACTGCTGGACGATGTGTAAACAAATTCGAAAACTGCGGTATCGTTGCCATTCCATGGAAGAGTGGCAATCGTACATGTCGTTGTCCCGGGCGATCCCACGGCGGGTGGTGTGCATGAGAAAGTTGGTCCGGAAAGCTGTGTCAAACTAGTGAAGGTCGTGTTGCTCGGGGTATCATCGGTGAACTGGACGTTAGCTGCGTCATCAGGTCCATAATTCTGCACAACCACGTCGTAGACAACATCCTGGCTCGAGCCACTCGGGACATTACTGCTAACTAAGCCTTTGACAATTGACACGTCCGCGGCCGGGCTCCCCGTTTCTTTTACGTTGATCTCGCTGAAGAAGGCCACTGAGCCATCGGAATTAATAAGGTTGATTCGCCAGGTGCCGCGGTTCTGGGTCGTGAAGAACCCAGCGATTAAATCGGTTTCTGTCGACGGGAGCGTAAAGGTTTCCTGCTGAGGACTAGCCGTGATTTGCCTCGTATCCCTGATGAAACCGCCTGGATCGATGAAGGCCAGCCGCAAATCCGTCACGCCGGTGACGTTCACACAGATCGCCTGACCCAAAGTAAACGAAACGGGAACCGTAGAGCAGTCGTCGGCATAGGTTTGCAATCCGGGAGCCAGCGGCGCAAGAAACGTAAGCGCCGAGAGACGGTTTGTGCCAGAAGACCTGGGCCGCGCTCGCAACGACCGCTCAACCTGTACGCCGGTTTTCCGGTTCACCTTCTTCACGCCCATGCTGTTGGACTCACGGCGCGGCGAGCTGCCGGCCGGACCGCGCGAAGCTGATGCATTAAGCGAACCAAAGAAAAAAGAAACCGCAAGGAGAGTCCCTAGTAAAATGACAACACCAGGGCGAACAAAAGGTTTAACCTGGGACACCAACGCGCGAGGTATATAGCCATTAGTCATGGTAAGAGTCTCCTTACAGCTGGTAAATTTGAAGCCCTGACGTTCTACTTTTTCTTCAAGCAACTTGGGAATTGTGACCACGAAAAACTAATCAGAAGCGAAGAGGCGCTGCATACTAGTCGCATCTCCAGTTGCTGTCAAGAGTATTTTTTGCCTTTTATTGGTTTTAGGTAGTCCGGTTAAGCCCTCAAGGCGCAGACTCGAAAAGTGCAATTGCAACCATCGTGGCAAGAGATGGAGCGAGGGAGATAGCGTCTACTTGCAAACGATCCTGCTGGGTTTCCCGGACTCGCTTTGCAGTTGACACCTTCCCAAGACGACATTACTGTTTCGCATTGCCTCGAGGTTCACAAACAAGCACTCTGGAATCCGACCAGGCTAGTTCAAGTTGACGGCCTTCCGGAAGCGAATCATATGCGAAAATTCTTTGTTACCGGCGGTGCAGGATTCATCGGCTCAGCTTTCGCCAGATTACTCCTAAATGAAATCCCGGCCTCCGAGGTGATTAATTACGATGCCCTCACCTATGCAGGAAATCTCGATAACCTGGAAGGCATCGATGAGAAGCGTCACCACTTCATAAAAGGCGACATCGCCGACCGCGCCGCGGTGATCGACGCGCTGCGCCAGGGTGCCGAAGCGATCGTCAATTTCGCAGCGGAGTCGCACGTTGATCGCAGCATCACTTCGGCGGACGAGTTTATCAGGACGAACGTGATGGGAACGCAGGTGCTGCTCGACTGTGCGAGAGAATGCGGTATTACACGTTTCCTACAAGTTTCGACTGACGAAGTAATGGGAAGCCTGCCCGACGACGAGACCGCGTTCTTCACCGAAGATTCGCCGTTTCAACCAAATAGTCCCTACGCAGCATCAAAGGCCGCGGCCGAACATCTCGTGCGCGCCGCAAATCATACCTTCGGGCTCAATACTGTAATTACGCGCTGCGGTAACAACTATGGGCCCTGGCAGTTTCCCGAGAAGTTCCTTCCGTTGATGCTCGCTAACGCTCTCAGTGACCAACCAATTCCTGTTTATGGCGACGGTCTGAATGTACGGGATTGGATTTACGTCGACGATCACTGCCGGGCCATCCTGCTCGCGCTTGAAGGGGGTCGCCCTGGTGCGACTTATAACATTGGGGCACGAAACGAGCGCCGAAACATTGACGTGGCAAGGTCTGTTCTCGACGCGCTTGCGAAGCCTCATTCGCTGATTCGATTCGTAAGAGATCGGCCCGGCCACGATCGCCGTTATGCGATCAATCCCTCGCTGGTTGAGAATGAGTTGGGCTGGCGCCCGAGAGAAACGTGGGAAACCGGTTTGCGCAAAACGATCGATTGGTATGGGACCAACAGTGATTGGGTGGCCCGAGCCCGCAGTGGCGCCTATCGCGAGTTCTATGCGCAGCAATACGGGATCGAGGTCCCAGCGCATTGAAGATAATTGTCACTGGTGCGTCAGGACTGGTTGGACGCGCGGTTGTCGCGCATTGCAGAACTCTGGGTGAGCGCGTCGCTGCCTTCGATCACCAGGACCTCGACATTGCTGATGAATTCAACCTGAACCTCGCTGTCGAGCGCGAACGTCCGGACGCCTTAATCAATTGCGCGGCCTGGACTGATGTTGATGGCTGTGAGCTTGATGCCGAACGCGCCATGACAGTGAACGCGCGCGGCCCGGAACTGCTGGCGCTCGCTTGTCGGAAAGCCGGCGCTCAACTAATAACGATTTCCACGGATTACGTGTTCGATGGCGAGAAGGACGGCTTCTACACTCAACGAGACCAGCCGAATCCCCAGAGCGTTTATGCGGCCGCCAAACTGGCAGGAGAGCGGCGGGCACAGACCGCATGGGCCAACACCATCGTAGTCCGCAGCGGATATATCTTTGGTTCTGGTGGAAAGAACTTCTTGAGCACGATCATCGCCAGAGCGCGCCGCGGCGAAGGCCTGAAGGCGATTAGCGATTCGCTCGGAACGCCAACTTACGCGCCGCATCTTGCTCGGCAACTTTACCGCCTTTCTCAAATTGATATTCCTGGAGTTTATCACGTCGTAAACGCGGGCGAAGGCGCGAGCTTCGAGGGCTTTGCCCGGTTTGCGCTGGGGGTGGCCGGGCTAAGCGAAAATCGCCTGGAAACCGTCAGGCTTGGTGACCTGAGACGGCCGGCTCCTCGCCCTCGCAATTCACGATTGCGGTGTGTGCTTTCAAAGGCAGTTGGCCTTGAACCTTTGCCTTCGTGGCAAGAAGCGGTCAGCGACTTTGTCGCAGCGGATTTTCCTGCTCTGCCCGAGGAGGCTCGTTTCGGTTCAGTTTGACTTGCCTGCCGCTGCACGTCTGCTATTATGTTCAATCCGCGACGGCTCGTTGCAAGGATAAGTTTTAGAGGCAGGGTTTTCAGATATGACTCAAGATGAACGCTTGGTTCCGGCACGCTCCGGCCGCGATTTGGACAGCACGTTGGCCGAACTCACCCAGGGCAAGCCGTATAGCCGGTATGGCTCGGCGCCAGCCGAGACAAATCTTCGCGAATATCTCTTCGTAATTCTTAAGCGCAAATGGCTCATCATGAGCCTTATCCTGGTTATCACTTCGCTGGCTACCATTCAGGCGTACAGGGAACCTTCAGTCTATGAGGCCAAAACAACCATTCGAATTGAACCAAAGGGCAACATCCTGACCACCGGCAATCTTGTAATTAACTCGCAACCGGATCCAAACTTTTGGGGCACTCAATTGAAGCTGTTGCAGAACCCGGAGCTGGCGCGCCAGATCGTGCTGACGTTGGGTCTGCAGAGCAATCCGGCTTTCCTCGACGGTGGAGGGGGCAGCGGTGTGTTCGACTCGTTGAAGCGAATTTTTTCGGGCGAAAAACCGGTGCAGCCGAGGTCTTCCGCTAAGGTTGTCGAGCCGGTTAGCATGGAGGAATTGAAGGACCGGCAGTTCACTCCAGAAGAGTTGGCCCAGCTTGAACCCTACGAAGATGTGATTGCCGCAAATTTAACGGTCGAGCCGACCATTAATACCAACCTGGTAACCATTCACTATATCCATACCGATCCCGAGTTGGCAAAAAA
>WNFR01007570.1_pt1 | contig 13948 bp, 18 predicted proteins | sample 5400221 | NCBI WGS metagenome assembly WNFR01 (sample SAMN13153357, study PRJNA577476) | soil metagenome | isolation source: 40 cm soil under Madrone tree | place: USA:California | collected 2016-06-14 | reverse complement strand
CAAGCTGCGCCTTCGATACCTTTCCCCCGGTCATCAAGGACCTGCAGATGCGTGGCATCCCGGACACCGTACTGATGGCAATGAAGATGGTCCCGTATGGCCCTCCGGCCATGGCTGTGGCCGGGCCTCCGAAAACCATGGTTGCGCCGCCAAGAGTTCAGGTGCGCATTCCTGCAGGCACCATGATCGATATCGAGGCAGCTAAGGCAATCTCTTCCGCAGACGTTGATAAAGGAAATGTGATTACCTTCCTCGTATCCCGGCGTGTTTTCGTTAATGGCGTGCTGGTGATCGATCGAGGAGCTGTTGCCACCGCCCTGGCGATCAAGAGCAAACGTGCGGGATCCTGGGGCCGAGGCGGCACGCTCGAATTCGCATTGGAAAATGTAGTTGCCGTAGACGGCACCCAGGTCCCAATCAGACTCTCGAACGAGGTGAAGGGCAACGATCACTCCACAGCCGTTGCCGCCGCCGCGATCGTTACGGGGGCCATAGCTTTTCCTTACGGCTCTCCAGCCGCACTGTTTTGGGCCCTGAAGAAGGGTGACGATGCAATTCTAAACCAGGGGACAAACCTGACAGCTGTGGTTAGAAATACGCAGGAGATAGCAGGCTTGCTGCCGGAGAAGAAAGATCCCATCTTCCACTCAGTCGAGAGCATAAACCTGCAAAGCAGTTCCCAGGGGAAAGGACTCCCGCCTTTCAATAACAGTTTTCGGCCGACCCCCTTCCGATAATAGTGAGGCCGTCTTCTGATCCGGGAATGGACCTGGCCGAAGCCTTCAGTAGTACCGAAGTCCAGCTGGTTCTGTCTCCTGACGCTGAAAGGTCACAGCGATTTCAATCGTTTGAGCCATAACGTGCCAGGAACGGATCAAACACTCCTACCAATCCAGTGTAGATCAAAAATCGTTTACCACTTCCGCCGCACTTCACCCCCCTTCGGCACCAGCACCCGAATTGTCTACAGACGGTTTTCTGAGTTCGATCCTGACAGCAAATCTGTTACTCTAATTCGCGTCAAACGACTCAGCTTGCAACGGCCAGAGAGGGATATTTTCGTAGATTCTCCGGTAAATTAGTCTTGAGATCTTAACTCGCAAGCTGCCACTTCAGGTTTGCCTCTGGTGATTGATCGTGACGTTCCGCAAACAATTTTTTGTCGCTCTGCTGCTGCCTGGTCTTTTGTGCGCGTTTACGCCGGTCGGATTCGGGCAATCTTCTGACCAGAGTCTCCCCACCGCCCTACTCGGAAACGAGATCAACGGCAGCATCGCGGCCCTCGACCTCGGCGACGCGCGCTTAACGCGCCACTTCTATGCATTCGAAGGCACTCCGGGCGACCTCCTGATCACAATAAACAGCAGAAACCTAAATGGCGACATGGACATCTTTACAGCGGTTACGCTCAGGCCGCTGATGAAAACTACGCTCTACGCCAGTTCGCAGTCCGGCGAGGTGACCAAGGGCCTCTACCTGCGCACGCGCCAGATTCTGATTCTGCGCGTTGAGGCGCGCACACCTAATGATGAAGAGGGCTCGTATCAGGTTCGGTTTGGTGGAAGTTTCGCGCCGTTTAGTGGTGGCATCCCGGTCGCGGAAAACAGCGAACCGACGAGCGCGACCGAAACACGTCGCGGAAGCAAACGTCTGTCGTCCGTGGGCGCGACGATAGCCGGGCCTGCAGTCGAAACGCGGGCAGTGAACACTGAGCCAAAATCAGGCGCCGCGATAGAGGAGCCATCAGAAGACACCCAGGCTAAGAAAGCCAAGGCGGCAAAAAAGCGGCCCTCCAGACCGGGAACGGCGGCCCGAAATTCTCGGGGCCGGACACGTCCGGTGCGGCCAAAGTCCGCGACCTCCGATACGGAAACGCCGAAGACATCCCAACCCAGAAAAGACGAAACCGGGACCGGGGGAGTAAAGACTGACTCAACGAGGAAAGACACTGGTGGGCCGGAAGAGAAGACCGAAGCCGCGAAATCGAAAGCTCAGGAACTGCCGGCGCCGGGTGCCCATCTGATTATTGAGTCCAAGGATGGAACCAGAATCGATCGTCCGATGTCGACTATACGACGTGTGGTAGTCGAGGGCGGCATGATCGTAATCGTACTCAAGACCGGACACATCGAGCGCGTGCCGATGTCTACAGTCAACCGGATGGCGATCGAACCTTAGCGGGCACTTGAAACCCGGACTACGATCCACAAAACCACACTAAGCCCGACGCAGTAAATCGTCGGGCCAAACGAGAAGCTATTTGCTTTGCAACTCGGACCACTGCTGCCGCCCGATGCCGTAGATCAGGACTTCCTTTCCCAACAGTTCAGTGCGGCCTTCAATCTTCTCGCCGAGACGTTCCGCCACTCTGGCCGATGCGACGTTCGCCGGCGCGATCAAACTAATAACGTGGTCGCGGCCCAGTTCGGTAAACGCGTACTGAAGAGCCCGTTGCGCGCCTTCGGTCGCATAGCCTTTGCCCCAATTCTCGCGGGCCAGAGTCCAGCCCAATTCAAACGCCGGCCAGCCGATGGGATTCATGAATCCAATTCTTCCGACCAGCTTGTCGGTGCTCTTTTCCTCGACCGCCCAGATTCCGTAGCCGCGAAAATACCAGTGGCCCATGAAGGACGCCATCTGACGCCACACCTCAAAATCGTTTAGCACCTGCCCGCCCAGGTAACGCATAACTTCAGGGTCGCGACACATTGGCGCATACTGGTCAAAATCACTCTCGCGAATCCAGCGCAACAACAGCCGTTCAGTCTCTAACGTAATCTCGTTCATTTCCATGGATTTGTTTACCTTGAATACCTGCGCGCGATCAGGGCAATCGGTAGTCCGATCCCGAACATGTGAATAAGGAGTCCGCTCACCAGCGCCGGCAACGGATATGACATTTTGAAAGGAATGGCCGAAAGCGGCAACACCACGAAGTTCATGAATAGATAAATGCCTAAGCCATAGACCACGCCGCAAATGATCGCTTGGGTGATGAGAAAGCGCACCTGCCGGCTGACGAGGTAATAAACAGCCGCTGCCGTGAAGGCAATCAAGAAATGGAAGGCCAGGCCGAGGACGGCCGTCTTGATACCACTTGTAAAAGCTCGGGCGCCCAGGGCGCCGCTGGCGACCGATTGCAGAATTCTGATCGGACTGGTGCCGCGCATAACGTAACTATAGATACAGGCGTAGCTGATATCGAGAGTGCCGGCTATCAAACCGCCCAAAAGAATTGCGCGCAACGCCCCTGATTTATCCACTGTCATCATTCTTCACTGTCCCTTCAAAACGGCAGCGAGGATATTACGAACTCGGCACAGTGTGAGGCTGCTTCGTTATCAAGTCAGTACCGGGAGCGGTAGCGACCGGGTCTCTCCGTCTTGACTCAACCCGGTCGCTACCGCTCCCGGTACTGACCTCGCAACCACAAAAACTTTGACAGCACTCAGGCCCCTCTGATATTGATTCGACAGTCATGGTTCGATGCAAATCTCATCTGACAATTCCATCCTGGCTTGGCTCAGGCGCTTTGCTCTTGTTTCTTTCGGCGTCCGCGATCTCGGCTGTGCCGTGTGATCAAATTAAGTCTCAGCCGGATGCCTGGGTGACTGGAAGAGTCAATGCGTTGGTCCTGACAGCGCGTCGCGCGTATGAAAGTGATCGGGCTCTGAACGCTTACGAGCGCGTGCTGGACGGCATTTCGCGGACGGTGCGGCAGTGCCGCCTGGCGACCGAGGGCGATTTCGCGAAGCTCTATCCGGAATTCGTCGGCTATGTCACCACCCTGGCACTTGAACGGCAACCGGATCATGAACTCGGCTTTAACGTTCCTGACAGCGTTTATTTTTCTGAGACGCGAGCGTATGTCACGATTCCTGATTTCCTTTTGACGCCGAACTTTCTGCGCGCAGTCACTCGTTTCGCCACGTTGCCTCAGGCCAAGGCCATGCTGAAAGAACTCAATGCCGGCCGGGCCATCGATGATCAACTCATATTCTTCAGCTATCAGTCCCGGCACCTGGGAACGCCCGATAACCCGGACAGCTTCTGGCGGCTGCTGATCGTTGTGCCCGGAAATACGGCGCAGGGTGTTCCGGAAAAGTGGGTACAATTCGGGGTGCCCGATCCAAAGGCGCGGGCGCCGGTGCGAAACGTTTCCGTGGTCTCAGTAGTGCCTGGCTCGGAGGGAACGACCAATGCTTACTTCAAGGATTATTTCCGCACCTTTCGTCGCAATGGTTCGATAACGATCAAAGGACGTTGGGAACTCGGAGAAGGCGATGATAACTGCGCGCTGTGCCACAAGAGCGGAGTTTTGCCGATCTTTCCAGTCAACGGCACTGTGACTCGAGATGAGCAGGAACAAGTGCGCGCGGTCAACGAGCGTTTCCTCAAATACGTCCGGCCCCGCTTTGACAGATACCTGGATTCGAGCAAGTTGGGTCCGGGTCTGGGCGTTACCGGCAACAACGAGTTGGGTCCTTCTGATACCGGCGGGAAAATGGACATTGATGGCGTAAAGTGCGGCGCCTGTCATCAACCAAACGGGTTGGGTGCGCTGAACTGGCCAATGGATCGAACGGTAATTAGCTCTTATGTGAGGGGTGGCCAGATGCCTCTGGGCTTCGCCCTGACGCCGTACGAACGCAACCGGCTTTACGCCAAAATTATTCAGGATTACTTTGCGATTGATGAGAAGAGTCCGGGAACTCTGAAGGCGTGGCTTTTGGGGCGGCGTCGATCGCCCGCAAGCTGACTTCGACTCCGTGGTGCTGACTCCGCCCCGCTGCTTGAAACAAATCTCCCGCAAAGGCGCCAGGACGCGAAGTCTTACTCTCCATCTCAACGAGGCCCAACTACTTCTTCCCTGATTTCAATTCCTCCAGCTTGGCCCTAAACTGCGGTAAGTCCTGATTCGTCGGATCCACTTTCGCAAGTTTATTAATAGCCTCCTCGGCGCCCTTCGCGTCTCCCTTGCTGAGTAGAACAGCGCACAGACCATCGATCACCGGGATGTCTTCAGGCTTCTTAATCAGGGCGGCGCGGTACCATTTTTCCGCGGCGTCGAAATGACTGGCATCCATGTTAGCTACGCCCAGCATGCCCAGCACATTAAAGTCGTTCGGCTTGATCTTGTTGGCGGCCAGCAGGTATTCGATCGCCTGATCAAATCTCTGGATCTGATACTCGAGCTTGGCGGCGGTAAGCTGTGCGTCGAAATCGTCGGGGTGTTCGCGGGCCTGCTTCATGGCCGCCTGGACCTGGGTGAACATTTGTTGCGGATCTGCGCTTTGATCTCCACCGTCGTTAACCGGCGGATGATTAGGCGGAAGGTTCTGCCCCTGTTGTGCAGCTGACAGTGGTGCAGCGCGCATCGCCGCGTCGCGCGTTAGGATCGAGTTGGCGAGCATAAAGCCGATGATAAAGCCGATCAGGATCCCGATGATTACAAAAAGTAGGTTGTCTCTAGTCATATGTGGTTGGCAGCGGGACGGCCGCCCCGCCTGTGCACACCTTCGGGATGCAGGTGCTATTCGGCCGGTTTCAGCAATCCGCGAATCTGCTCACGCAGTTCGGGATTGTCGGTGTGACCGTGTTTGATGACAGCGTGACTGATGGCGGCGTCAAGTACTTCTTCTTCCGCGCCTTCGATACGCAGAGTACAGCCGCTCTCGCTCGGATGGTCGCGGCAATCGATTGCTTTTCTATCTGCCATGATCCGTCTCCTTTTTTTTCTGTTTGGAGGTCAAGCTTTAGCTAGGTCTTTTTGAAGACCAACCTGAAGGTTAAACTCTGAACTTCCAGCGCCAAGTCCAGGGTCCTCCCATCTATTTCGAGCCTTTGTCGCCCGCCAGCTGCTTTGCCTTTGTGATTTGGTCCGTGATTGCTTTTAGCTCTTCCGACCCTGCCGGCAGTTGTGCCAGGAGCTTCTGCCAGTAGTCGATCGCTTTCTTGTAATCTCCGGACTGATAAGCGGCGCTGCCGGCGAGATCCAGAGCTTTCTGATTCTTCGGATCGATCTGCAAAGCGCGGTTGATTGCTTCGGTTGGCTTGCCAGTCAGCCGCTGGCCATTAGCCATCGCCGAAGCTTCAGCATAGTCCGCCCAGATGCTGGCATCGGTGCCGTTCAGCGCGCTCGCGTGCTCGTATGCGGACGCAGCGTCCGAGAAGCGCTCCATCAAAGTGTAGCTACGGGCCAGCATCAGCCATCCCTGGGCATCGTTCGGATTTTGCTCGAGCTTCCGGGCCAGCTTCTCGACATTCGCGGCGATCTGTTGATTGCTCATCGGGCCGCCCTGGGTCGCCGGCGCCGCCATTTCACGGGGCAGGGAAGCGGAGAGCCCCAGTGGATTGCCGATCACAAAGTACAGGGCGATGACGCCAATTGGAATTGCCGTGCCCACACCGTACGCAAACTTTCGCATACCTCGTGGCGATAATGATGACGTAGAACCCGGAGCATGAATGTCTTCGAGCAGACGTCGTTCAAGCTCTTCCTTATCCTGTTGATATTGCTCTTCGCCGATCAGACCGTTCTTCAGATCAGCTTCCATTTCCTTGAGCTGGTCCTGATAAATGAGCACGTTTGCGGCGCGCAGATCGTCGCTCTTGTTATCGCCAGTTTTTTCAAGCAACGGCGGCAGCACGAACCACAGGGCGAACAGGATGAAGAGAGCAACAATTATCCAGAAACTTAGCATAGCGAATTATCCGAGCCCTTATCCAATTTCGCCTCGCAGAATGTCCGCGGCGCGTTTTCGCTCAGCCGTAGTGAGCGGCTTGTCCTGAATCAGTTCGCGGCGATGCTTTAGATAATGATAGAGCACTCCGGTTCCGGCGATTAAAAGTATGAACGGTCCGAACCAGAGCAGATACGTCGTCGCTTTCACCGGCGGTTTGTACAGGACAAAATCACCGTAGCGTTGGGTGAGGAACGCCAGAATCTCCTGATCGCTCTTGCCGGCCTTCATCTGCTCGCGAATCTGTTTGCGTAAATCTTCGGCCAGATCCGCACGCGAATCCGCGAGCGTCTCGTTTTGGCAAACCAGGCAACGCAACTGCTCAGTCAACGCTTTCATGCGCTGCTCTATCCTGGGATCCTCGTTAGGCTGCGCTTCCTTCGCGACCAGCGCACCGCCGAAACAAGCCGAAACCAAAATGATTAGCATGATATATTTCATCACTTCAGTTTTTCCACCCGCGGAAGAATCTCTTTCTGCCAGGCCTCTTCGGTGATCGGCCCAATCTGCTTGTATCGAATGACGCCCTCGCGATCAATCAAAAAAGTTTCCGGCGCGCCGTAGACTCCATAGTCGATCGAAAGGCGGCCTTCGGGATCGGACGCTGTTATCGTATAGGGGTTGCCCTCGTCTGCGAGAAGCTGTAAAGCGGTGGCTCGTTCATCTTTGTAATCCACTCCATAGATCGGAACGGCGTTCGTCTTTGAATACTGAATCAGCAGTGGATGTTCCTCGCGGCAGGCGACACACCAGGTACCCCAAAAATTCAGCAGCCAGACTTTGCCGCGCATCTCCTGGGCTGAGAAGGTCCTGTTCGGATCTTGAAGTTGGGTTAGCTGGAACGCGGGCGCCGGTTTGTTGATAAGGGGCGACGGAATTTCGTGCGGATCGTGGCGCAGGCCCGCCAGCAGAAAAGCCACCAGGCCGATGAACAGAACCAGAGGTAATAACAGCAATCGATTCATGGTCTACTCAATGGCTGAAGTCGCAGCGGTGGTAACTACCTTGGTTACCTGCTCGGGTTTGCCGGCGGGAGTCTCGCTGGTCCGCTTGCGCGACGCCAGGGCGTACCTTCGATCGGTGACTGCGAATCCTCCACCAATCGCCATCAGCAAAGCGCCGCCCCAGATCCAGTTCACCAGGGGCTTGTGATACACGCGCACAGTCCAGCCGCCGCCGGGAACCTCGTCACCGAGTGATAGATACAGATCGCGCCACACGCTGCGATCGATTGCCGTCTCGGACGTGGCGTTTCCCGAAACGGTAAAGGCGCGCTTCTCGGGATGCATGACCGCCACCGGCGCCCCATTCCTGGTGACTTCCATATCCGCGCGCACGGCCTGAAAGTTCGGTCCCTGATATTGAGCCAGATTGTTCAGACGAAATTCATAACCACCAACGCTAACCGTGTCACCGATGTTCATCTTGACGTCTTTCTCAGTCTGATAACTCGTGACGACGGTCACGCCGGCGATGAATACGGCCACGCCGATGTGGGCCAGGTGCATGCCGTAATAGCTGCGCGGTGGCGACTTGAGTCTGCTCAGCAGGCCCGATTCGCCTGTTTGGCTGTGTACTCTGCTCCAAATGTTTTGCATGGAGGTGGCGACGATCCAGCAGAAGAGTAATAGTCCCAGGCTGGCGCGCCACTTCCATCCGCCAATTACAAACGGCAAGAGGACTGCGGTTACCAGACTTAGTACAAAAGCCAATCGCAGGCGTGTCGCGAGTTCGGGAATCTTTGCTTGCTTCCAGCGAGCGATTGGTCCCACGCCAATAAGAAATGCCGCGGGCGCCATCAGGGGTACGAACACGCTATTGAAATACGGCGGGCCCACAGAAAGTTTGCCGAGGTTGAGCGCGTCGACAAACAGCGGATACAACGTGCCAAGCAGGACCGATCCAGCGGCAACGATCAGCAAAACATTGTTCGTGAGCAAGAGCGATTCGCGAGAGAGGACTTCGAATTTGGAACCGAGGCCGACCTGTTTCGCTCGCCAGGCGTACAACGCCAGCGAACCTCCAATGACGATTGTTAGAAAAGCCAGAATGAAAATGCCCCGTTTGGGGTCGGTGGCGAAAGCGTGCACCGACGTAAGCACGCCCGAACGCACCAGAAATGTTCCGAGCAAACTCAAAGAGAACGCAGCGATCGCCAAAAGCACGGTCCAGCTTTTGAATCCACCTCGTTTTTCAGTTACCGCGAGCGAATGAATCAGAGCCGTCCCCACCAGCCAGGGCATGAACGAAGCGTTTTCGACTGGATCCCAGAACCACCAACCGCCCCAACCCAGTTCGTAGTACGCCCAGAAACTTCCCAGCGCAATGCCACAAGTCAGAAACATCCACGCCACTGTGGTCCATGGCCGTGACCAGCGGGCCCAGGTAGCGTCCAGCCGTCCGCCAATCAAAGCTGAAATAGCGAAAGCAAATGCCACGCACATCCCTACATAGCCCATGTAGAGCATCGGCGGATGCGCGACCATCGCCGGGTCCTGCAGCAGGGGATTCAAATCGCGGCCGTCAGCGGGAACGGGAATCAGGCGCTGAAACGGATTCGAGGTCAATAACATGAACAGCAGAAAGCCCGTGCTGATGACCGCCATCACGGCAAGCACGCGGGCGACCATTTCTTTCGGCAGGTGATTGCTGAATAAGGTGACGGCCACCATCCAGATGCTGAGCATGAATGTCCAAAGCAGCAGCGAACCTTCATGCGATCCCCAGGTGGCAGCCAAGCGATACTGAAGCGGCAGTCGCGAATTGGAATTGGTGGCTACGTTCAGCACCGAAAAATCATTGTTGATGAACGAGTAGGCCAGACAGCAGAAGGCCACCGCTACAAAAATAAATTGCGCCTGGGCCGTGGGTCGAGCCAGAGCAATCAGTTGCGGCACGCCGCGGGCCGCGCCGATCAGCGGCAGCGTTGCCTGCGTTACTGCCAGCATGAGCGCCAGGATCAGTGCGATTTGTCCAATTTCAGGAATCATTTAGTTGACTCACATCTTGTTATCTTTTCTTTAGCTCGGGGAGAATCTGGCGAAAATTGAAAACTAAGTCATCTACCGTTCTAACCATTCGCGGAAACCAAACGGCATAAACTCCCCAACGTGATTCGTCCGGCGGAGCCACGACTTGAATCTCACCTTCTCCTACTTCCCAAACGATTCCTGCTCTTCGGCCATCCGGAGCAACGACAAAACCATCTCCCCATTCACAACCTTCATCGTCTTCAAAATCGGTGATGGCACCGAAGCACCAGCCATCAGTTCTTGTTTCATCGACTAAATTGAACCCGTGATAAACGGGTGAGTCTTTTGGCCGAGACAGGAACGCGGGCAAGTCGGCACTGGTTGAAGCCGCGCTTTTATCAAGTTTTAGGCGCTTCGGGGAATAATCGTCGTGGCTCATACTTCAATTGAGGCTTGTCAAGCAGAACGTGCTTAGACACACGAGGCTTGCGCGGTGAATTCTAAGCCGCCAATCGCTTTTCCTCTAGTATGCTCAGGCAAAGAGAGCGTATCGTGGCCAACTCCCGTTGAAACTCTCGTCTTCCGCCGGCAACGCATCGAAGAGATCGGCCAACTGCACACCGTGACTCATTATGCAGTCGGCTCGGCGCTCAGTTAGATCTTGCCGCACCAAAAGAGAGTTCTTGGCATTGAAGAAAATTCGAATTGCATCCGTAGCTGTCATGAGACCGCTGGCTAACGATTCAACAATCCCCAGATTCAACCAGGCAAAGAGGGCCAACTTCTGCTCAGGCGTTCTGTCCGAATTGGAGAGAAGCATTTGGAGATCGATCGCGCTCGTCATGCTGTTTATCGTAGCGTCTCCCCTCGAAAAAACTTTACTCCAGCAACTTGGCCAGACTCGTGCTCAAAGTAGTGTACTTCACCGATATTACCTGCCTTAATAACCTTTTGCCATTTTCCGGGCAACAGTTCTCGAAGATAACTGCGAAGCGCCGCGTTCCGTACTGAGTACTTGATTGTACCACCTTTGATCGGCTCCCATCCGTCAGGGATTGATTCGGATGCGTGAACACTTGGATAGGCGTGAAGGGCATGTGAGCATCTTATTTATTTCGATAGCGTCCTTCCGGCCTCGTTTGCCGAGTCCACCGGCAGCGTGTTGGCAGTATCCGTGACGGCAAAGCGAATCGTTAGTCCGTCTGTATCACGTTTCAGGCTTCCGGCTTCCACCAGACCGCCGATGCGGAACGTGCGACCCACCGGAGCTTCCCTGGCCATGACCTGCGTGGGGCTGAAAAAGAAGACTAGATTACTCCGAAAGGCACCCAACACGAGCCATGTGGCTAAACCGAGCGCGGCCAAACAGGCAGCTATGAAGATAATTCTCTTGTGACGCTTCTTCATTGAATCTCCTGGAATGAATTCTCCAGTTGCGAGTCACGATTGGCAAGCTCTCGAGGATGTTCTCTGCGCGCGAGATCTCGTTTCCGCTTCAGCAGCATCAATACTTCGGCGCCAAGCAGAACGAAGGTCACGCCGTAGGATCCCCAGACGTAAAGCCCGTAACCACCCATCCAAAAAAATTTCGACCAGTTCATAAGTTTTCAGGTTGAGAGTTCGAGCTTCAGCTTGTCTTATAAGAGCAACCCCGATACATCGGGGTTGAACTCTTAACTACAACGCCACCGCTTCGGCTAGCCACGGCGATTCACGTTCTCTTTCCCGAATAATGTAACGCACGCGGACCAAAACCACGGCGATTGAATAGATCCAGCACGCCGCCAATAGAATTAACATGGCGGCCAGCATACTCGGCGCCATTTTGAAACTCTTGGCAGTGATAGTCGCGCCTTGATGCAGGCTGTTCCACCACTGCACCGAGAAATAAATAATCGGAACATTGATCACCCCGACCAAAGCCAGGACTGCTCCGGCCCGGTCAGCACGGCGCGGATCGTCAATCGACGATTGCAGCGAGATGAATCCAATGTACAGAAACATCAGGATCAGCGTGGAGGTCAGACGCGCGTCCCAAACCCACCAGACGCCCCATGCGGGCCGGCCCCAGAGCGAGCCGGTCACCAGCGAGATAAAAGTAAAGATTGCGCCGGTCGTGGAAATCGCAGTCGCCATCATCGATGCCAACCGCGCGTTAAACGCCCAGCCGATTCCGGCGTAGATTGCCATCAGCACATACAGGAACATTCCCATCCAGGCTGCAGGCACGTGAATAAAAATTATCCGGTACGCTTCGCCTTGCTGAAAATCAGTTGGTGCGACAAAAAACCCGACATACAGGCCGGCAATGAAAAGTAGAGCTGCCACCACGGAAAACCACGGGATCATTCTGCCTGCGAGTGGGTAGAAATTCGCAGGGGCCGCGTACTTATACCAGTTCATCTTTCGGTTAGACATTGGGCTTAGTGTCCGACAAACTTCAGTTTGTCGCCTGACTCGAAAACTACCCCTTTGTAATGTCATCGACAAACTGAAGTTTGTCGGACACCCATCATTCAACAGATATCTTCAAGGCCGCGCTAGTGGCCCAGGGTGCGAACACCAATGTAAGCACGAGCGCCGCCCCGAGCAGCAGTAGATAGGGCTGTGGACTCACACCATTGACGCTTGCCTGGACTGCGCCGGTTCCGAAGATCAGGACTGGGATATAAAGAGGCAAGACTAACAACGCAACCAGAACATTTGCGGCACGCAGCCCCAGAGTGAGTGCCGCCCCGATTGATCCGATCAAACTCAGGACCGGTGTTCCCAGCAAGAGAGACACAACCACTATCGCCAGACTATTCTGCGACAAACCGAACTGAAGTCCAAGTAACGGCGCAATGATTACCAGGGGCACTTCAGAAACCAGCCAGTGCGCCAATATTTTTCCCAGAACTATCAGGTACGTCGATTGGGGCGTCAGCAGTAGTTGTTCGAGCGTCCCATCCTGGTAATCGTTGCCAAAAATCCTTCCCAGCGAGAGCATCGAAGCCAGCAGCGCGGCTACCCACACTACTCCCGGCGCAATCATCCGCAGGGTTTCTCGCTCCGGCCCTATACCCAGAGGGAAGAGACTAACCACGATCACAAAAAAGAAGACAGTGGCCAATACATCCGCGCGTCGACGCCAGGCGAGAATCAGATCTCGCCGGACGAGCCAGCCAAACATCGAGTGAAGGGAATATGCGGTCACGGGGAAAGTTCGATCCGCTGGACCCGTTCCGCGGCCAAATCGAGTTCCTGATGCGTGGCGATGATTGCCAGGCCGCCCTTACTCAAGTGGTTACCGATAAACTGGCGCGAAAGTCTTATCGCCCTATCGTCGAGCGATGTCAAAACTTCGTCAAGTATCCAGACCGAGGCCTTTGAAGCCAGCAGCCGGGACAGAGCCACCCTCCTTCTTTGTCCAGCGGACAGCGAGCGGGCCGGCAAATTCTGCTGGCGACTTAATCCTACTTGCTCGAGGATCGCTTGTGCTTCGGAAGTACTCAGGGCGTTGCCGGAGATGCCGCACGCAATGCGCAAGTTCTCGATTGCGCTCAGTTCATCCTTCACCCCGTTTTGATGCGCCAGATAAGCGACCGCTCCTGAATATTCTTCGCCCAGCGTTCGGATGTTCTTTCCGTCCCAGCGAACTTCACCTTCAGCCGGCGCGGCCAATCCGCACAAAATGCGCAGCAAGCTGGTTTTACCGCTGCCATTCGCGCCGCGCAGTTCGATCAACTCGCCGGGTTGGATAGAAAAGTTGAGCCCCTTGAATAAGCGGCGGTCTCCGCGAGTGCATCCCAGGTTGACGGCCTCTAGCATCGATTTGTTTGAAGACTTGCGGAAATCTGACGAAGCTAAGTAATGCTAACGAACCCGCATCATAGCCGACATAGCGCGAACTTGTCATGGTAGTGGGACAACGAATCCGCGAAATGCCCAGCCCCGGCGCAATCAGTCCGGAGTTGATGAGTACCATGCATACTTTGCTCCGGTCCAAAGGAGTAACCCCGATTTGCCTCCAACTGTTTCGCTTATTGCGTCGCCTCTGAGTGGCGGAATTTTCTGCTTGTCTTTTTTGTCTCGCAGGTTCTTCGCCGATTGCACGAGGAGATTAGATCCGGCTGCGTTCTTGAGGAGGAACGTTTGCTTCGCCTCGGGACTACGCCATCCCTGCGGGCCGACACCATGAATAATCGCCAGCAGCATGTCTCCTTTTCCTGCCCGGACTGGTTTGTGGGAAGG
>WNFR01004740.1_pt1 | contig 13949 bp, 13 predicted proteins | sample 5400221 | NCBI WGS metagenome assembly WNFR01 (sample SAMN13153357, study PRJNA577476) | soil metagenome | isolation source: 40 cm soil under Madrone tree | place: USA:California | collected 2016-06-14 | reverse complement strand
GCTTAAATTGATGTGCCAGCCAGCGCAGCGATTCACTCACCGGATTTGCGCCCCGGCCCACGCGATATTTTCGATTGGCCCCGATCGAATCGTTCGTCCGCATGGTCGAGATCTTGGCCATGACTTCGTCGGTCGGCAGGGCCCAATCCATAGGAATCGAATTGCAGCGTTCGGTCGGACAAATCGCGCGCAGCGGACCGGTTCCTCTGGTGCCGCCGACCACTTGAATGTCCGTCCCGGTAATGATGTTGCCGCAGCACAGGCAGTAACGACGATCGTCAATCGAGTTCCATTTTCGGAAGTGGTCGAGACGGCGAAGTGTGTCGAGCTTATCGCCATCCGATAATTGGATTGGCGGGAGCATTGACATCGGCGCGAGCATGAAGGCGGCCTGTTCTCCGCACAATCGGACGGCCGCCGAGTTCGGTTATCGGGATTAGTCTTAGGTATGCTCCGGAACGCGGCGCCGGCCGCGATTTACGTACAACTTTTTCTTAAGCATTACGAAGACTTCGCCAGATCGATCTTCCAGCAGTTCGATGGAACCGCGCCGGCCATGGTTTGCGATAACTAAGAGAGAAGGAGATTCATTAATATGGCCAGAGTCGTCAAAGTCATCGAACTAATGTCGGAATCGCCCAAGAGCTGGGAAGACGCCGCCCAGAACGCGGTCAAAGAAGCGTCGAAAACGCTGCGCAATATCCGCTCGATCTACATCAAGGATTTCACCGCCGCAGTCGACGGAGGCAAGGTCAACAGTTATCGCATCAGCGCAAAGGTCACGTTCGAGATGGAACGCTGATTCAGCGATTTGCGTAAAATTTCGTCTCGCTTTCAGGAACGGCGCGGCCATACTCGCCGCCGATGGAACCGCTGGCGGAGAAAATCGCGAATCGACTCAACACGCATAAGTCCTGCACGATTTTCGAAAGTGATCTGGTGCGGGTCTGGCCGATCGTCGATAAAGTGCGCCAGCAGCGCTACACCCTCATCAACGCCTTCGCCAAAAAGCACGGCTGGTCGGTTAAGATTATGGATCCGGGAATGCGCGTAACGTTTCGCAGGCTCCGGGCGAGAGAGGACCAAAAGGTGGATCGAACGGAATTCGCGAAAGCGAGTTAGCTCTGTTTCGGCCGCAAGAGCGGAAACAAAATGACGTCGCGGATCGATTCCGCGCCGGTCAATAACATGGTTAAGCGATCCATACCGAGGCCAAACCCGCCGGCCGGCGGCATGCCATGCTCGAGCGCGAGCAAAAAATCCTCGTCGATCTTTTGCGTTTCTTCGCCGGCTTGATCGAGCAAGCGGCGGCGTTGCACGTCCGGATCGTTCAGCTCGGTGTAGCCAGGAGCGATCTCCACGCCGTTGATGATCAGCTCGAAAACGTCGACCAGCGAGTCGTCGTCGCGATTCTGTTTGGCCAACGGCACCAGCTCTTTCGGGCAATGCGTCACGAAGAGCGGATCGAATGTTTTTTCTTCGACGAGCTTTTCGAAGACGTGCTGCGTGACTTCGAAGTCGGCCAGTTGCGGTAAAATCTCCAAGCTGAACTTTGTCATCGCGCGGGCCCGTCGTTCGTCGCTGCTCAGTTCAAACCAATCCTTGCCCGCCACTTCGCGGACCAGATCGACATATCGCCCGCGCCGCCACGGCCTTTTCAAATTAATCGTCCGCACAACTTTCCCGTCGGCATCCTTGTGTTCGATTTGCAACGATCCGCAAACCGTTTGCGCGAGATGACAAATCAGTTCCTCGACCAGGTCCGCCACCTTCTCGAAATCCGCATAAGCCCAATACGCTTCCAGCATGGTGAACTCCGGATTGTGTTTTCTCGAAATTCCTTCGTTCCGAAAATTTCGATTGAGCTCAAACACTTTGTTGAATCCGCCCACGAGTAAACGCTTCAGATAAAGCTCCGGCGCAATGCGCAAATAAAGATCTAGACCGAGCGCTTTGTGGCGGGTTTGGAACGGTTGCGCGGCCGCGCCGCCCGCGATGGTTTGAAGAATCGGCGTCTCGACCTCCAGAAAACCTTTCTCTTCAAAGAAGCGTCGCGTTTCGCGAAGAATGGCTATGCGCTTGGCGAAGACTTCTCTCGATTGCTCGTTCGTGACCAAATCGAGATAACGCTGACGATAACGTGTCTCGACGTCCTGCAGTCCGTGCCATTTTTCCGGAAGCGGTCGCAAGGATTTCGCCAGTACCTCCAGTTTCTTAACTTTGAGCGTCGGCTCGCCCGTCTTGGTCAGAAAACATTCGCCTTCCACGCCGATGAAATCGCCCAGGTCGAGCAACTGGAAAAGATCGACAACCTCCTGTCCAACTTCCTTGCCGTGGATATAAATCTGAATCCGCCCGGTCGCATCGCGCAGATCGACAAAGTGACTCTTGCCCATATCGCGATGCGCGGTGATGCGCCCGGCCGCGCGCAAGGTTTCGCCTTCCTTGAATTTGTCGCGCACCTCGGCGATCGACCCCGATGTCTCAAAGGCCGCGCCGAACGGTTCGACGCCTTTTGCGCGCAATTTCTCCAATTTCTCGCGCCGCAGCGCGATCAGTTCATTCTCCGGCTCCATTTTCGGAACCGAATTTAGACAGAATTAACCGAATGAACAGACGGAAGAACGATGCCGCGGTTCCAGTGATCAGAGGACAGAGGTCAGAGGTCAGAAGTCAGCTTCATCGATCTGAACTACGGCGTTCTAGCAATTCCGTTCGGTACTTGCCGACGAGCGCTTCTGCTTTCTCTTTGAATGCCGCCTGCGCGGTCGGATCGAGTTTAGGGGGTGGCGTTGTCCGGGTCGGGAGCGGGATACCAACAGCCATAAAAAATTCTTCCTGACCTGCTGGTGAGCAAAGACACAACAACCGCGCCGGTACCTTAGATGCGTTGTGGAACTGATGCGGCGCGTTCGACGGAATATTAGCAGTCTCGCCGGCCCGCAGAACCGACTTGGCGCCGCGAAACGTAACCTCGATCTCGCCGTCCAGAACGGTGAACATTTCTTCGAAATCGTGCCGATGCAGCGGAGGGCCGCCGCCGGGCGGGACGAACATGTCAATCAGACAGTAGCGACCGGCTGTGTCCTCGGCCGTGAGAAGAATTGTGTAGGTGTCACCAACTACTCCAACGTGAGGCAGCGCCTGGTCGTCGTTTGGCCGTGCAAGGGCGAGCTTGCGACGCAGGTCATCGGGCGGAATCGGCGGATTTTCCTTTGCCATGGTTGTGTCGGGCCCAACCTTCTACTTTCTAATTTCGCCTTTCTACTTTCACATCGCTACGAACTGACTTTTGCCGCAACTGGAAGACTGATCGCCCGAACAGATGAAACGAATCCCACCGCGATCATCGCCACTCGCCACCAATCCCAAATGATCCACCGATGCGCGAGCTGTATCGCCTCGGCGTCGCTTCTTACGATCTTACCGGTCGCGGCGCCGTAGAGTTCATGGATCATCGGCCAAAAAATGGTGGGAGTAAGGACCCAGATAGCGAGAAACATTATTACTGGCAGCCACAACCAGACGCGGTACTCGAACGGGGTCTTCCATCCACAGATAAGCGCTCCGAGAATCCCCACCAGCATTGGCACTGACACTGGCTGGAAAAAATCGCCGGGGTTCATCGGGAAACGCGGACCGTAAGGCAAAAGCGCAAGTGAGGCCGGCGGGTTTGCGCTCCAGGCTCCGGCCAGGATTAACAGATCGAATACTTTGGCGCCCAATCCGACGCCCCAACCGAGCACGGAAATCCAAAGAAAGATCCGCATCAGCCGCAAGCGCATCGATATTTCCGGAGCCGAAGACTGGGAAGCAGTGATCATCACGTTGTCTCGACGGGTTTAACAAGGTTTAGACGGAATTTTGTGGCCTAATCCGGCTATAGGCCTCAAGGGTGGGAAGAAACGCACAGCAAAAGATTATCGAAGCGATCAGTCGGGAACAAGTCTGGAAAAGAAACGGACAGGTATTGGCGCGTGGATTGCCGAATTGCGTGCTGATGCAGCGCTTGATCTTTCCCGCTGTTATCCTCAATAAGGGTTATGCCGAGTTGGCAGGCACAGTGCATCAAGCTCATTGTTCGGTTCTACATTCGGCGACGAAAATGGGGAAACGACGAGCGAGCGTTCGTTCGGCGCGCCAGGCACGTGTTTGGAGCACCTCGCTTTTATCAATGGTTCCAAAGTTACAATGTCGATGTTTCACCCATCCGCGACCATCGGATCGAGGGCGAATGGATAAAGCCCAAACACCCGGATGAGGGCGTGATCTTATATCTGCATGGGGGCGGTTATATTTCATGTTCCGCGGCCACGCATCGCCCGATCACTGCTGCTCTCGCTCGACTGAGCAACGTGCGTGTTCTTGCTCTGAACTATCGTCTCGCGCCCGAGTTTCGTTTCCCGGCGGCGCTCGACGATGCGGTGGCAGCGTACCAATGGTTGATCGACCAGGGAATCTCCGCGCAGACGATTTCACTAGCAGGCGATTCAGCCGGTGGCGGTCTCGTGCTAGCGCTCCTGTTGCGAGCGCGCGACTCCGGACTGCCGCTTCCGGCCTGTGGTGTTTGTTTCTCGGCTTGGACAGATCTCGCCGCGACTGGCGAATCTATTCGTGCCAATGATGGACGCTGCGCGATGTTTCGGACCGAAAATATTGCTGAGTTTGCCGCAGCATATCTTGGCGGTAAATCGCCATGGGATCCATATGCGTCGCCGCTACACGCCGACCTGGATCGATTACCTCCGCTTTTGCTGCAAGTCGCTTCAACGGAGCTATTACTCGACGACTCGCGTCGTCTACATGACAAAGTCCAGCAGGCCGCCGGAGTGAGTAAATTAGAGATCTACAACGATTTGTTTCACGGCTGGCAAATGACCGATGGCATTGTGCCGGAAGCGCGCGCTTCGCTGAGCACCGCGGCAACTTTCATTCGCGCCTACAATCCATCGCCTGGTTAGGCCATGAACAATGCTCTACTCATGACGCCTCGTCCCACCGGGTACACCTCCACAACGCGACGAGTACAGTCACGGTCACCAGCGCAAGGAAAGCTGGTCCCAATGTTTTAAGAGGTTGCTGGTCAATCGCGCCGATAACTGCATCCACCGCTTGGACAAGGGTCATGACAAAGGCCAGTGTCAAAAGCCCGGCACGCGAACGAACCAGCACAACTACAACGCTAGCGAGCGCCAAGGAAAGGCTCCGGCTGGCAGCGTACATCGCGTTAACGTGTGCATTGCCCGCCGAGGAGAGTGCAGCTATAGAGAACCCTGCGCTCGTGAATGCATTCGCAATAGTCGCTAAGCCGCAGAGCCAAAAGAGACGCGACTTCATAGGCCTAACTACGTTTCGATTGAATTTTGGAGCCTAATCCGGTTATAGGCCTCAAGGTTTGGAGGAAACGCACGGGCAAAGATTATCGAAACGATCAGTTGGTAACAAGTCTGGAAAAGCAGGCTTAAACCCCGCTACTAATCCGTTTGCCAACAAATCGCCTCCGGTGAGATAATACGGAGGTGGATCGGCCGCTCCGTCGGGCGATGCTAAATTGGCGCCTAAGGCGCATTATTTTTTAACATCGGTGCGAACCGCACTGGTATAACGGAACAGCCGATCCACCCTTATGGCTCTCGATCTACCGGAAACAACCTCGAAATTGGAAGGACCCTTGGTCAAGCAGTTCTCCGTTTTTCTGCCTAACAAGGTGGGCGCGATGCTCGACTTGGTGAAATTGTTGAACGCGCACCACAGCCACGTGGTCGCATTGAGCGTGTCTGAATCAACCGACTCGGCCATTGCGCGGATCGTGGTAAGCGATCCGGAAGGCGTCGAACGATTATTAAAGGAAAACAATGTGGCCTTCGGCGTCTGCCAGGTGATCGTGGTCGAACTGCGGGAAGTGGCCACGCAACTGGCGAAGTTGCTGGCCACGCTGTTTATGGCAGAAGTAAATGTGCACTTTACCTATTCTTTGCTGACGCGGCCTCGAGGCCTTGCCGCGCTCGCCTTGCATGTGGATGATAACGAGTGTGCTTCGAATGTGCTGCTTGGCGCCGGGTTCAAACTCTTGAGTCAAAGCGATATTTCGCGGTAGGCGCTGCTTTCTCGTTCGTATGGCTGATCGATTAAAACATTTTCCAACGGAAACGGCGGCGATGCGCATACTAACGGGTTCATCCGGCTCACGTTTGGACCAGAGCTTCACCATCGCTTTATGGGTGGTCCTTTTCTTTGCCGGGGTCGAAATCCTTCTGGCCAGCTTTCACTACGTCGGTCGGCACCGCCCTACCCGTACGGCGACAAGCACTCCGATTACGGTTCCGAGCACGGTATTAATTCCCGCGCCATCGGCGCCGCCTTTGAGCTTAGCCTCGCCCGCGCCGGCGGTGGCTGCCTCTCCGGCATCGGTCCTGGCCGAACCGGAGCGTCTCTTGCAGGATGCCGTCGGGTTGCGTGAAAAGGGCGATACCACAAACGCCCTTGCAAAGTTACAGGAAGCGGTTGAGCGCGATCCGAAAAACGCCAGCGTGCTCGCGGAAATGGCGGCGATCTACGAGTCGATGGGACTGATCGATCGTTCCAACGAAACCTGGCGCAAAATCCAGGAACTTGGTCCTGCGGCTGGCGACCTTTTCGAAAAGGCCGACCGGAGATTGAAAATAGGAGTAGCGGCCGCCGGTAGCGCCACTCCGTCGATGGCCGCATCCACTTCGCTCGCGACTGGATCTTCCCGCCCCGATGCAGGCGTGAGCCAGGAAGGCGGCACCTTTGAGATAAGCGAAGTGAAGGTAACGGAATCGCCCGACCCGGATGCCGATACGAATCTCATGCTGCGCATCGGTGTAAGGAAACGCACGAACTCCGCAACCGATCACACCAGGGTAAAGATCCAGGTATTCTTTTACGACACCGTGGACGATAAAGACATTAAACTGACCGATGCCGATGTTAGCTACGAATGGCTGACGGCCACGCACGACTGGACCGAGACGAATCCGGAAGTCCTGGCTGTCACGTATGTGCGCTCGAAGAATCGTGTCGTGTCGGCGGAAGCGCAGCTGTCAGCCGCGGCCGCAGCGGTCGTCCCCGGGAAAAAGGCTAAGCCCGCCAAAGCGAAGGAACCGAGCGGAGCCGAAGGATCATCTGCCGAGGCGGGTCGACGCCGATATCTCGGCTATATCGTGCGTGTTTATTATTACGATCAGTTGCAGGCCGTCCGCGCGGACCCGCCCAAATTGTTGAACCTCTTCCCCACCCCCAGCACCGCTCCCTCGCCGTAATGCAATTGCTCAACGTGCACCACGACGGTGAGGTCGGCGAGCAACTGGTGCAAATAGCAAGACTACACTTCGCACGAATGCGTTTTTGTCGGCCAAGCACGGAAACGTGCGTGATCGCGTAATGAACCGCCGAGGACTTACTTTATTTTCCAAACGGCCGGTCATCGCCATTGCCATCTTCGTTTTCGCCGTCACCGCGCGCGCCCAAATCCAGGTCGAACTCAAATTGCCCCGCCTGCAATACATCGCCTACGAACCGATCGTGGCAAAACTCGCCATCACCAATCTGGCGGGCCGAGATGTCGATCTTCGCGACGGCGAGGGAAAGCCATGGTTCGGCTTTGAGATTACGGGAGGCGAAGGTCAATCCATTGGTCCCGTCGCTGCGAGCAAACCGGAAGGAACGCTCAGTGTTCCGGCCGGAAAGACCGTCACGCAAAAAATCAATCTCACTCCGCTTTTTCCCATTCACGATTTCGGAACCTACCGGGTGCGAGCTCACGTTTATTTCGCGGACTTGAACAAGTTCTTCTACTCTCAGACAAAAGTTTTCCAGGTGACCGACGCCCGTCCTGTCTGGCAGAAAACGGTTGGTATTCCCGAAGGACGTTCCGGAGCGGGTAACACGCGCACATATTCGTTGCTCTCCAATCGCTTTCCCGATCACACCGCGCTCTACGTCCGCGTGGAAGACAAAAACAGCGGCGTTGTCTACGCCACGTATTCGCTCGGGCGCATCATCGCTTTTGACGAACCGCAAGCCGAGCTCGATCGGGCCAATCAGCTCCACGTTTTGCATTGCGCCGCCCCGCGCAGTTGGGCTTATTCCCTGGTCGGTTTGAACGGCGAACTGTTGCGACGCTCCGCTCTTATGGAATCGAAAACGCGACCGCGCCTCCGTCATGCCGGCGATGGCGCAGTTCTGGTAATGGGTGGAATGGTTGAAGCTCCAGTAGCGCCCACCGCTGGAAGCGTCCCGAAGCTTTCCGAGCGACCGCCTGAGATGCCAAAAGAAAATTAGAAATGTTGCGACGCTTTTATTACTTGGGTTTTCTTGGCGCAGGATTGTGCATCACAACCTGGGCCGGCGCCGCGCCCAAACAAAGGCGATCGGGAGAAGATCAGGCCTCGCGCCAATCCGCCGTTGTTGTTATTGATGCCGGCCACGGCGGTTTTGATCGCGGCGGCATTCCCGGGCAGCGCATCGCCGAAAAAACCATGACGCTCGATGTCGCACTTCGGCTGCAGAATATCTTGCAGGACGCCGGTTATCGCGTGGTCATGACGCGTGAGAGCGACGTCTTCGTGCCGCTCGGGACACGCGTGGCCATTGCCAATTCGTATCCCAACGGCATCCTCGTCTGCATTCATTTCAACGCCGCGCGGCGATCAGGCGCGAGCGGTATCGAAACATATTTTTATAACCGAGACAGTCTCACCCTTGCTTCTGCCATTCATTATAATGTGGCGGGCGGCGCGCCTTCTTCGAACCGCGGCGTTCGTCGCCGTGGTTACTTTGTTTTGCGCAGGACGCGCATTCCGGCGGTGCTCGTGGAATTAGGGTTTCTGACCAATCCAACCGAAGCACGCTACGTTCAGAACAGTTCCTATCGCCAGAAGCTGGCCGAAGAAATCGCGCGCGGCATTGGTGGTCGCAACAACGTAAGAGCCAGTTCGCTCGGAACAAATATTCCGTCTATTCCGCTGCAACCATTTATCGATCAAACCCTTGTCCGCGATCGGGATGTTTCCCGTTCAAAACGCTCAAGAAAATCGGCGAGGCGAAGATCTACCAAGAGCAGTGGGTCGGAGAAAAAACCGAGTAGCGACGACGAATCGGCTACCGGCAAGAAATCGACCTCAAAGCCAACGGAGAATTAATTGGACTCGCCGATTCTAACTTCGGCACAAATGCGAACAGCCGAGAAAGCTGCTTTCGCGCGCGGGGTGGAGGTTGAGGATCTGATGGACCAGGCCGGCGCCGGAGTGGCGCGCGCCGTGCGGCAGTTCTTTCCCCATCCGCAACGATGCATCGTTTTTGCAGGCAAAGGTCACAATGGCGGCGACGCCCTTGTCGCCGCTGAGCATTTGAAACGATGGGGATGGAAGATCGACATCCGTCTGCCGTTCCCCGAGAGCGACTGTAGCGAACTGACGCGCAAGAAACTGCAATCTCTGCGCGACGCGGAAAGTGGGAGGGGCGCGACGGGCGCGGCGCTGAGGCCCCTCCCACATTCACGCACGATCATTCTCGATGGATTGCTCGGACTCGGCGCTCAATCGCTTTTGCGCGAACCGATTCGCCACGCCGCACGTGAGATCAATCGGTTGCGCGCCGAGCAAAACGCCTTCGTCTTCGCGGTTGATGTTCCGACCGGCCTGAATGCCGATAACGGCGAATTCGATCCAGATTGCGTCATCGCCGATTTCACGGTCACGATCGGCTTCGCCAAGCATGGATTGATTGCCGATTCTGCACTCGACGTTGTCGGGCGGCTCGAGGTTGTTCCACTTCCTGATCTGGCGCCGGCGGAATCAGCGCCCAACGAAATTCTCGCCTCCTCGCATTCTCTAAGTCCGCTTCTGCCGCGACGAAAATTCGGCGCTTACAAAAATCAATTCGGGCGCGTCGGGGTTGTCGCCGGCTCGAAAGGATTTGTCGGGGCCGCGCTCATGACCACGGAAGGCGCGCTCCGTTCCGGCGCCGGGCTCGTCGAAGTTTTTGTTCCGGAAAAGATTTACTCAATCGTGGCCAGCGCCGCGCCGGTCGAAGCGATGGTCAAATCGGTGCGTTCCTATCGCAAGCTTCCCGAAGACAACATCGACGTCTGGGCCGTCGGTCCGGGACTCGGAACCGCGCATGCCTCCAATCTGCGGCGATTCATTAAAGAGGCCGGGAAACCAATGGTGCTGGACGCGGATGGTCTCAACATTCTCGCGGGCAAGATCGACATCCTCAAAAAATCCGCAGGCAAACGGCTTCTCACCCCGCACCCGGGGGAAATGGAACGGCTTATTCACCCTGGAAAAATGTCGCGCGCCTGGATTGCGCGGAACGCTTGCGAGAATCTTCCCGTCACTCTCTTGTTTAAAGGCAGCCGCACCATTGTCTGCGAAGACAATCGCCCCCTCAGTTATAACAGCACCGGAAATCCCGGCATGGCGACCGGCGGAATGGGCGATGTCCTGACCGGTGTTTGCGCAGGACTTGCCGCGCAAGGCCTCTCACTTTACGACGCGGCGCGCGTCGGCGCCTGGGTGTGCGGTCGCGCTGCAGAGATGTCGATTTTCAATGCAAATGAAAGTCAGGAATCGCTTCTGCCGCGCGATGTGCTGCAAAATCTCGGCCCTGCTTTCAACGACTTGCATCATCCCTGGATTGACGTGACGGATTCAGGCAAGTGAATCCTTACCCCGAGAGCACGCAGCTGGCCGGTCCGGCCGATGAACGACCCACGTTTTGGGCGCGAACAAAAAAGGCGCTCGGGCCCATCGCCGTTGCCGGCATCGTGATCGCGAAATTTTTCGCGAAACTGAAGTTTATCGTCTTGCCCCTATTGAAGTTCTTCCCAGTCGTTCTGAAGTCTGGCGGGACAATGATCCTCTCGATTTGGGTTTATGCGACCGTCTTTGGATGGCAGTTCGCGGTTGGATTCGTTTTGCTCATGTTCGTGCACGAGTGCGGGCACCTCATCGTCGCAAAGGGATTCGGACTCAGAGCCAGCGCGCCGGTCTTCATTCCGTTTATGGGCGCATTCATCTTGTTAAAAGACGCTCCCCGTAACGCGTGGATGGAAGCTTGTGTTGGCATCGGCGGCCCGATCCTCGGCTCGCTCGGCGCTCTTGCTTGTCACTCCATTGGCGAAATCGGTGATGTTCCGCTTCTGATCGCGCTCGCGCAGTCAGGTTATCTTTTGAACCTCTTCAATCTCCTGCCGGTCGGCTTTCTCGATGGCGGCCGTATCGTAACCGCTTTATCCCGCTGGCTCTGGCTGCCGGGATTCGCGTTGCTCATATGGTTCGGATGGACGTATCCCAATGTAATTGTCTGGCTAATGGTTTTTCTCTCTTTGCCGCGCATCTACTCGCTCTTTCGTAAGCGCACCGAGGAGGAGCGTCGATATTTTGAAGTCACGCGCGCGCAGCGGTGGACAATGTCGATCCTGTATTTCGGTTTGATTGCGGTGCTTGCTCTCGGGATGCATATCGCTCACAAAGACCTGAGTAACCGAGACCTCCGCCCTCAACGCCCGGACCGTGATCTGATCTACCAGTAAGCCGCGGCCGCTCGACGCCGGCTTATTTTTGTGACGCACTTTGCTCGGCCGCGGCCGCATCCTCCAGGACCTTCTGGAAACGCGGATCGTTCCGAATCGGGTCCCATTCCCAACGGAATTTCAAATCGCTCGCCGTGATGCTGTAATCGGCGCTGTCGACTGCGCCCGGTGTTTTCAACAGGCGCTCCATCAGCGGAAACGCCAGGTCCTTTTCGCCAAGCCGTGCATAGATGAGGGCGAGATAGCAATTCATGATTGCGCCATCGACCGCGTCTTTCGATTCCGGCTTCAACTCAACCGCGCGGCGACCTTCGCGAATGGCATCATCCTTTCGACCGGCGAACGCATAGAACCAACCGAGGTTAGCGTGGCGATCCGCGCTCGAGGGCGCTTCCTCGACTGCTTTTTCAAAACTTGATCGCGCTGATTCAAACAATTTCTGAGCCTGCGCCTGGTTGCCTCCGGCCAGTTCGGTAAATCCTTGAAGAAAACTTTTCGGTGTCGCGCCGGCATTCGTGTACGAGATCTCGCTAAGGTTTGAGTTTTGCAAAATCGCGCGCGCCGCCGCAAAATCGCGGTCGATCATGGCGGCGTCCCACCGGCACGACGTTATGACGCCATCCGGATCGGTTCCTGCCGGAACCTGAGTGAGCAGGGACTTAAGCAAGTGGGTATCGCCCTTCCACCAAAAATCGACGTAACCACTTTGAATCTTGGCAATGAGAGAAGCCGGCGCCATCGCCCGCATTTGCGCCGCCCAGCGGGATGCCTCCGGCCAGCGGCGAAGCGACGTGTTCGTAAAAACAAGGTTTCGGACAATGTTCGCATTTTGCGGATCGATCTTCTGGTTTCTTTCGTAAGCATCGATCGCTTCCTGCCAATGGCCTTGCCGGCGCTTGACCGCGGCGATCAACTCTCCGATTTCAGCATTGTTAGGCGATAGACGTAATGCCTGGTCAAATTCTTGCACCGCGCGATCATAGTCTCCCTCAATCCAGTATATGTACTGACCGAGAGCGAGATGTGCTTCCGCCAAGTTCGGCTGCAACCCCAGCGCAAGTTCGGCTTCCGCGCGTGCTTTATCTTTCCAGCCATCGAGCGGCTCATGAAAATGGAAAATTGCCGCGCAGGTGGAGGCAATCCGCGCACGGGCGAGCGCAAAATTCGGATCAAGCGCAATTGCCTGCCGATAAAGCCGCTCCGCCGTCTTGTAATCCTCCAGCAGCGTATCCGGGTTTCGTTGAATTTGATTGGCCCGCAGATACACGACGTAAGCATCGGTGTTGCCGGTCGGCTTGATTTGGACACGCGCTTTTTCGTCGGGACTCAAAGTGACACGAAGCGCCTCTGCAATCTCGGCCGCAAGTTCGCCCTGCAAACCGAGCGAATCAGCCAAAGTTCGATCGTAACGGTTGGCCCAGATATGCCGATCGCGTCGCGCATCGATCAGTTGTACCGCCACCACGACGCGGTTGCCCTCACGGCGAACGCTTCCCTCAAGCACATTGGCCACACCAAGTGCTTTGCTAATGTCGCGAAGATTCCCAGAAGCCTTTGCCCCGCGATAACCCATCACGCTGGTGCGGCTGATCACGCGGAGGCCGTCAATTTTGGCCAGACTTGTTAGAATATCGTCCTGAATGCCATCGGCGAAAAACGCATTCTCCTTTTCAGCGCTAAGGTTTTCGAAAGGAAGCACTGCTACACTTTTCTCCGATGGTGATGGGGCGAAGAAGATGAACAAACTCGCCGTCAAAGCGACAGCTAAAAGCACTCCGCTTGCGATAAGCACATTTCGGCGACGAAAAATTCCTCGTGGACGTGAAGCTGCCGCGATGGCTGCCTCCTCCGCGCGGGCCTCTTTAAGTCTCTCGGGCACTTCGGGATTACCAATTTGATCCGTGTACAGATTTACAATTGAAAGCGGGACACCGTGCTTAACGCGACACTCACCCAGATCATGAAGATACGGTCGCCAGGGACGTGATTGCGCCAGGTCCTCAGCCGTTCGTTTTGACAAAAGAATGTGCCCTGCGTCCGCGCAATCCATTATTCGCTGTGCGATGTTAATTCCGGCCCCGGCAATGTTGGTTCTGCCGTTCACGTCAGTGATCGTGTTAACAGGACCGCTGTGAATACCCATCCGAAGGTGAAATTGAGGATTATCTCGAAGAAGCTTGCCGATCTCGACGGCGCACTGCACCGGGGCCTCGGGACTATTGAAAAAAACCAGCGCCATTCCATCGCCAACCGGAAGACGAACAAGTTTCTCGGCTGCCTCCGCGAGGCGAAATTGCTCCGTGCCACGAACAATTTCGTTGAGCTGTTGCTGCAACTCTCTCTGCTCGTCGATCAACAGCTTGGAGTAACCAACTACGTCCATGAATAG
>WNFR01017061.1_pt1 | contig 13953 bp, 13 predicted proteins | sample 5400221 | NCBI WGS metagenome assembly WNFR01 (sample SAMN13153357, study PRJNA577476) | soil metagenome | isolation source: 40 cm soil under Madrone tree | place: USA:California | collected 2016-06-14 | reverse complement strand
GCGGCGTCGCCTTGGCGCCGTAGTAGGCGTTGATGTACGCCGGATAGAAGCAGGCGAGCGCGATGATCAGCACCTTGGAGAGATCGCCGATGCCGAACCACAGCATGAAGAGCGGCAGCATGACGATCTTCGGCACCGGGTAGGTGAGGAAGACGAGCGGGCTCACCGTGTCGTCGAAGCCGCGCGCGATGCCCGCCGCCAGGCCGAGCACGACGCCCGCGAGCGTGCCGACGACGAAGCCCGGCAGCGCGCGCAGCAGGCTCGCCGCCGCGTCCGCATAGAGCTCGCGCGTGCCGAGCGCCGCGATGAAGTGCTTGGCAATCTCGATCGGCGGGAGGATGTAATCCGGGTGGCCGCTCCGCGAAAGCAGCTGCCACAGCACGAGCAGCGCGATGAGCAGCCCCGCGCGCGCCAGCCTGCTAGCGGCTACACCCACACCTGCAATACGTAGTCGAAGGCCGCCTGCGCGTTAGTCATGTCGACGCGCTGCAGCTTGATGCGGTAGCCGTCCTTGGTCTTCTTCAGCTCGTGGCGGTACGCGCCGGCGAAGTGCCGCAGATCATCGCGCCTGAGCTCCATCATGTGGAAGCGGGAGCGCACCAGCACGTCGCCGCTCGGCAGGACCTTCTCGACGACGACGTTCGACACGACGTGATTCGTTTCCCAGAGCGGCCGCTGCGACCACGCATCCGGATGCAGCACGCGCTTCATGCGCACCGTCATCAGGTTCCTGTCCTCGGCGAAGATCGCCGGCTGCCCGTCCCAGGTCTGGTACGACGGCTCCGGCGGCATCCAGTAGACGCCGTCGGGAGTGAATAGCTCGATCCAGTCCTGCCAGTGCTTGCTGTCCAGCAGCTCGGCTTGGCGGTAGAGGAACTGCTCCACCTCATGTTGCACATCCCGACCATTCGCTTTGTGGGTTCGCGCTTTCGCGAGAACGACGGCGGACTTCTTCTTAGCCACGCATGTACTCCGCCCACGCTTTCATCTGGTTCCTCATCGGCGCCTCGGAGGTACCGCAGTTGGGCGCCGTTTCCACCATGCCGCCCTTCTCGATGTCGCGGCCCAGATGGCGGCCGAACGTCACCCAGTCGCCGCCGTCGGAGGAAAGGCCCTGGTGGCATTTCCAGAAGTTCTCGAGGTCGTCGGCATTCACCAGGGTGGACGGTGAGTTCACCAGGTTGTAGTACGCGAGCGAGCGCCGGTAGATCGCTTCCGGCGCGCCTTTCAGGCGGAAATGCCAGATCTCCGTGAGCGTGCGATCCACGCCGAGCGGCCGCACCGCGCGCAATTGCTGGAGCGGCGACTGCACGGAGAGCCCGGGGTAGATGAGCACGTGGTGAATGTTGACGCCGACGATCTCCTCGAAGCGCTTCTGCCCGTACTTCTTGATCATGATTTTGTCGTAGGCGAGCGTGTCGGGATCCTGCGGCCGCAGCCCCATGTAGCCGGTGAGGATGCAGTGACCGTGCGGGTAGTTGAGTGTCTGGAAGTTGTCCCACTTGTCGATCGTCACTGTCGCAAAGGCGGAGAGCATGTGGTACGAGAGCGGCGCCGCGCCCTTCTTTGCTTTCGCGGCAATCATCTTTTCTACTTCGTGCGCCGCGCGCCCGGTGGACTGGTGCGTGACGGACGGATGCAGCGCGTCGAGCTGGTTCTCCAGGAAGATTTTCCAGTTGGAGTGCTGGATGACGCGGAAGCAGTTCGGCACGATCTCGACCTCGCCGTCGGGCGCGCGGTCGCACATGTCGTCGAACGCGACCTTGGATGCGCCGAGGAATTCCTGCAGCGAGGGACCATCGCTCGCCAGGCTCGCGAAGACGAAGCCGCGATAGTTCTCGACGCGCGCCGCGCGCTTCATGCTGCAGTCGGGGTTGTCCTTGCCGAAGCGCGTGCCGGCGTAGCCGGATTCCATCATCGGGATCGAGCGCAGCCGGCCGTCGTGCTGGAAGGTCCAGGCGTGGTAGGTGCAGCGGAAGAACTCGCCCGCGTTGCCCTTGCGGTCGCCGCACATCATGTTGCCGCGGTGCGGGCAGCGGTTGTAGAGCACGTGGATCTTGCCGCCGCCCGAGCGCACCATCAGCATCGGCTGGCGGCCGAGCTGCACGGTGTAATAGTCGCCCGCCTTCGGGATCTGGCTCTCGTGCCCGCAATAGATCCAGACGCGCCCGTGGATGCGCTGCATCTCGAGCTCGAAGATCCCCGGGTCGGTATAGACCTCGCGGCGCACGCGATCGGGCTCCACGAGGTCAGAAGAAATGCGCGCTCGGTCGGGAATTTGCTCCTGCAGCATGGTGTTCCTCCTGGGAGCCGAATAATAATCTAGCCCTACACGGGAGGAGGACCCGCATGCTGCGTTACCTGTTGTTGCTCGTCGTGCTCGCCGGCCCGGCCGCCGCGCAAACGCCGCTCAAGGTGAAGATGTTCCCGGGCGCGCAGGCCCTGCCTGCGTTATCCGCGGCCACGCAGGGGATGTTCGAGCGACACGGCCTTAAGGTGGAGGTGCTCTTCACCGCCAATTCAGACGAGCAGCGCACCGGCCTCGCGAAAGGCGAGTTCGAGATCGCGCAGGCCGCGGTCGACAACGCCGTCGCCATGGTCGAGCTCGCCAACGAGGACGTGGTCATCGTCACCGGCGGCGACAGCAGCATGAACGAATTCATCGTGCAGCCCGATGTGCGGGCCTTTGCCGATCTCAAGGGGCGCACACTGCTCGTCGATGCGCCGAATACCGCGTACGCGCTCCAGCTCAAGAAGATCCTGCTCAACAATGGCCTGCGCGAAGGCGCCGACTACAACATCCTGCCGATCGGCGGCACGAGCCTGCGGCTGCGAGGCATGAGGGAGAACAAGGACTATAAAGGCGCGATGCTTAACCTGCCGTTCTCGCTCGATGCCAAGGCGGCGGGCCTGAAGAGCATGGGACGCGCGGTCGACCTCATCGGCCCCTACCAGGCGAACGGCACCTTCGTGCTGCGCAAATGGGGCGCGGCGCATCGCGATGTGCTCGAGCGATACATCGCAGGATTGATCGAAGGGACGCGATGGGTGATGTCGCCCGCCAACAAGGACGCCGCGGTGGCGATGCTCGCGGGGCGGCTGAAGGTGAGCCGCGATGTCGCGGCGCGCAGCTGGGAGCTGATGACCGATCCCAAGTTCGGCATCGCGCCCGATGCGCGCTTCGACATGGCGGGCTTCCGCAACGTGCTCGCGCTGCGCGCCGAGATCGAAGGCAGCTGGGGCGGCAAGGCGCCGCCGCCGGATCGCTATGTCGACCTCTCCTATTACCAGAACGCCCTGAAAAGGTTGGCACCATGACCTCCCGTCGACGCTTCCTCGCCGGCGGCGTCGGCGCCGGCGCGCTGCTGGCCGCGCGTGGCGCGCATGCCGCGAATTTCCGTTATCGCCTCGGACTCAGCCAGCCGCTCGACAGCCCGAACTACATCCGCCTGAAAGAAATGGCGGACCGGGTGCAGGCCGACACGGGCGGCGCGATGCAGATCGAAGTACATGGCGCCGGCGCGCTCGGCTCCGACAACCAGATGATCGCCATGGTGCAGAAGGGCGAGCTCGAGCTCTACATGGCCGGCAACGTCTGGGGCCCGCTCGTGCCGGTGACCGAAATGCCCGGCCTGCCGTTCACGTTCAAGACGCCGCAGGATGTATTCGCCGCGCTCGACAGCGAGCTCGGCGACTACATCCGCGGCGAGATGCAGGCGAAAGGCATCCACCCGTTCCGGCTCGGCTTCGACAACGGCTTCCATCAGCTCACCACGCGCACCCGGCCGATCCGCACGGTCGACGATCTCGCGGGCATGACGATCCGCACGCCGTTCCAGAAAATGACCGTCGACTTCTTCGAGTCGCTCGGCGCGCAGCCCAAGACCTTCACGCTGAACCAGCTCTACAAGGTGCTGAAGGAGCAGGTGGTCGACGGGCAGACCGATCCGTACCAGATCATCGTGCTGCTCAAGCTCTACGAGGTGCAGAGCTACCTCAACATCACCAACCACTGGTGGTCCGGGTTCACGCTGAACGCCAACCTCGAGAAGTGGAAGGCGCTGCCGGCCGAGATCCAGGCGGTGATCACGCGCCATGCCGACGCCGCGGCGCTCGCGCAGCGCACGGACGTGGCAAAGATCGACGCCGGCGCGCTCGAGATCCTGCGCGCGAAGGGCATGATCGTCACCGAGACCGACACCAGCGGCTTCCGCCGCCAGCTCGGCGCGTTCTACCAGCGCTGGAGCAACGTCTACGGGCCGCGCGCCTGGGCGCTGCTCGAGGCGCGCGTCGGCAAGCTCATCTGAGGAAAGAACCAGCATGCGGCACCTGCCCATCGATCCAGGCCTTTTCGCCGAGCACCGCCAGCGCCTCGCGAGCCGCATGGCGCCGAATTCGCTGGCGGTCGTCAATGCCAACGACCTGATGCCGCGCAATTCCGACGCGCTGAGCCTGATCGTGCCGCAGACCGATCTCTACTATCTCGCGGGCATCGAGCAGGAGGAGACGGTCCTGCTCGTCTGCCCGAACTCCTTCGACGAAAAGACGCGCGAGGTGCTCTTCATCCGCGAGTCCTCCGAGCTGCTCAAGACCTGGGAGGGGCACAAGCTCGGGAAGGACGAGGCGGCGAGCATCTCCGGCATCAAGAATGTGCAGTGGCTCTCCGAGTTCCCCGCGATCTTCCACCGGCTGATGTGCGAAGTGGAGACGGTCTACCTCAACGCCAACGAGCATCCGCGCTCGAGCGTGGTGGTCGAGACACGCGATGCGCGCTTCATTGCCGACTGCATGCGCCGCTATCCGCTGCACCGCTACGAGCGGCTCGGGCGGCTCATGTTCAAGCTGCGCGGCATCAAGAGCGAGCGCGAGATCGAGCTCATCCGCAGGGCGGCCGAGGTGAGTGGCAAGGGGTTTCGCCGCATCGCGCGGATGCTCAAGCCCGGCGTCATGGAGTACGAGCTCGAGGCCGAGTACTCGCACGAGTTCCTGCGGAGCCGCTGCTATTTCGCCTACAACCCGATCATCGCGTCGGGGGCGAACTCGTGCGTGCTGCACTATCACCAGAACGATCAGGAATGCAAAGCGGGCGACGTGCTGCTCGTCGACGTGGCGGCGAGCTATGCCAACTACAACGCCGACGTGACGCGCACGCTGCCGGTTTCGGGCCGCTTCACCAAGCGCCAGCGCCAGGTTTACGACGCGGTGCTGCGCGTGCAGCGCGCCTCGATCAAGGGCGCGACCGTCGGCAAGCTGCACCGCGACTGGCAGAAGGAATCGCAGCTGATGATGAACGAGGAGCTGCTCGCCATCGGCCTCATCACGCGCGAAGACATCAGGAAGCAGGCCGAGGACGAGCCCGCCTGCCGCAAGTACTACATGCACGGCCTCGGCCACGCACTGGGGCTCGATGTGCACGACTACGGCTGGACGATGGAGCCTTTCCAGGAAGGATTCGTCGTCACGGTGGAGCCGGGCATCTATATCCCGGAGGAAGGCTTCGGCGTGCGCCTCGAGAACGACGTCGTCGTGCGCAAAGGCGGCGCCGAGGATCTTTGCGCCAACATCCCGATCGAGGCCGAGGAAGTCGAAGCCCTGATGAACCGCTGATGCGCGGCCGGCTCGGCCACCCGCCGGGCTTGTTTCTCATCTTCGTCGTGGAGATGTGGGAGCGCTTCAGCTACTACGGGATGCGCGCGCTGCTCGCGCTGTACCTCGTGCATTCCGCCACCGGCGGCAATCCCGGCCGCGGCTGGCCGAAGGAGGCGGGCGACAACCTCTTCGGCTGGTACACCGGCGGCGTCTATCTGCTCTCGATCGCGGGCGGCCTCATCACCGACCGCCTGCTTGGCGCGCATCGCTCGGTGGTCGTGGGCGGACTGCTCATCGCGCTCGGACATGCAGTGCTCGCCGCCTCCGGCATCGGCGAGCTGGCATCGAACGAGCTCGGCATGTCGGTGTTCATTGGCGGACTGGTGCTGATCGTGCTCGGCACGGGGCACTTCAAGCCGAACATGCCGGTGATCATCGGCAAGCTCTATGCCGCCGACGATCCGCGGCGCGACGGCGCCTTCACCATTTTCTACATGGGCATCAATGTCGGCGCGGCGCTCGGGCCGCTCGTCTGCAGCTATCTCGGCGAGAAGGTCGGCTGGCACTGGGGCTTCGGCTCGGCGGCGGTCGGCATGATCGCGGGTCTCGTCGTCTATGTGCACGCGCGCAAGCGCTATCTCGGGGCCATCGGCGAGCCGCCCGGTGCCGGCGGCCGCTGGGCGATGCCGCTCTTCTTCATCGGCATCCTGATCGCCGCGGCGATCGCGGCGCTCTTTTATTGGCGCGTGCTCGCGGCGCTCGGCGCGGGCTTCGACGCCTTCGTCGCGCTCGCTCCTACCCTGATCGGCGGCGGCTTCGCCGCGGCGGTGATCGGAATCGCCGCCTGGTTCGTCATGAGCCAGTCACCGGCGGAGCGCGGGCCGGTCACCGGCATCCTTATCCTGGTCTTCTTCAGCGCCGTCTTCTGGCTCGCCTACGAGCAGGCCGGCACGTCGCTCAATCACTTCGCCGACGAGATGACCGACCGCCACCTCTTCCGCTGGGAGATGCCCGCGGGCTGGTTCCAGTCGGTCAACGCGGTCATGGTCGTGGCGCTCGCGCCGCTCTTCAGCGGCCTCTGGTACGCGCTCGGCCGCCGGCAGCGCAATCCCAGCCAGGCGGTGAAGCTGGCGTTGGGCCTCTACTTCCTCGCCGTCGGCTACCTCTTCATGGTGGCAGGCTCCTACGGCACCACGCCCGCGATGCGCGCCTCGATGTTCTGGCTCACCGCGACGTACTTCTTCCACACTGTCGGCGAGCTCTGCATGTCGCCCACGGGCCTCGGGTTCGTGACCAAGGTTTCGCCGGCGAAGAGCGTCTCGCTGCTGATGGGCGTCTGGTATCTCGCGAACGCAGTGGCGAACAAGCTTGGCGGCCAGGTCGCGGGCAAGATCGACGCGATCGACGCGGGCCAGCTCGCGCTGCCCTGGTACGGCTGGTTCCGGCTCGGCGGGCAGGCCGACTTCTTCCTGTTCTTTGTCTTTCTCTCGGTCGTCGCCGACTCCCATACCGGCGGCGAGCCGACGCGCGTCGTGGTGGACGGCCTGCCAGACCTCGGTCGCGGCAGCCTGGCCGAGCGGCGCGAGCGCTTCACGCGCGAGTTCGACCGCTTCCGCTCGGCCTGCGTCAACGAGCCGCGCGGCTCGGATGTCATCGTCGGCGCGCTGCTGGTCGAGCCGGCGGAGCCCGGCTGCGCCGCCGGCGTCATCTACTTCAACAACGTCGGCACGATCGGCATGTGCGGGCACGGCACGATCGGCCTGATGATCACGCTCGCACACCTCGGACGCATCAAGCCCGGCGAGCATCGCATCGACACGCCGGTCGGCGTGGTGAGCGCGACGCTCGCAACCGATGGGCAAGTGACGGTGACCAATGTGCCCAGTTGGCGCGAAAAGAAGGCGGTCGCGGTCGAGGTGCCCGGCCTCGGCCGCGTCAGCGGCGACATCGCCTGGGGCGGCAACCGCTTCTTCCTGGTCGAGCAGCACGGCCAGGAGCTCAAGCTCGACAACGTCGAGCGCCTGACCGACGTCTCCTGGCGCATCCGACAGGCGCTGAATGCGCAGGGACATCCCGACGTCGATCACATCGAGCTCTTCGGTCCGGCCGCAGCGCCCGGCGCGCGCGCGCGCAATTTCGTCCTCTGCCCGGGCAAGGCCTACGACCGCTCGCCTTGCGGCACCGGCACGAGCGCGAAGCTCGCCTGCCTCGCCGCCGACGGCAAGCTCGCCGAGGGCGAGACCTGGGTGCAGGAGAGCATCCTCGGCAGCCGCTTCGAGGCTTCGTACAAATGGCTCGACCGCGCCGCCGGGACAGTGTCGCCGCGCGTCTCCGGCACCGCCTTCATCACCGCGGAAAACACTCTCCTCCTCGACGAGCGCGACCCGTTCTGCTGGGGCATCCGCTAGGTGGCGCGCCACGTCCTGATCGTCGGAGGCGGCGTCATCGGGCTTTGCACGGCGCTCGAGTGCGCGCAGCGCGGCTTTCGCGTCACCGTGGTCGAGCGCAACGCATCGCAGCGCGACGGCTGCTCGTACGGCAACACCGGCATGGTGGTGCCCAGCCACTTCGTGCCGCTCGCCGCGCCCGGCGCGGTGGCGCTCGCGCTGAAGTGGATGTGGAACCCGGCGTCGCCGTTCTACGTCAAGCCGCGTCTTTCACCAGAGCTCGCGAGCTGGGGCATGAAGTTCTGGCGTGCCGCCAATGATGAGCACGTACGGCGCGCAGCGCCGCTGCTCTGCAGTCTAGCGCTCGCGAGCCGCGCGCAGTACGAGGCGCTTGCCGCGCGCGGTAACGATTTCGAGTTCGAAAAGCGCGGCGTGCTGATGCTTTGTCGCACCGAGCACGCTTTGCACGAGGAAGCGATGGTGGCCGAGAACGGGCGCTCGCTTGGGCTGCATGCGCAAGTGCTCGATCCAAAGGCAGCCGCGGCGCTCGAGCCTTCCATGCGCATGGACATCGTCGGCGCCGTGCATTACACCGACGATTGCAACGTGGATCCAGCGCGCCTGATGGCATCGCTCGAGCGTCGCTGCGTGGCGGCCGGAGTCTCGTTCCGCTGGCAGAGCGAGGTTCGCGGCTGGCGTTCGGGCTCTCGCATCCAGGCTGTGCGTCTCGCCTCCGGCGAGGGGCTTCTGGCGGACGACTTCGTCCTATGCGCCGGCTCATGGACGCCCGCGCTGGCGGGCAAGCTCGGGCTTCGCCTGCCGATGCAGGCAGGCAAGGGCTACAGCGTGACGCTGCCACGGCCGCGCTTTGTGCCGCGCGGCTGCGCGCTCCTCACGGAGGCGCGCGTCGCGGTGAGTCCGATGAATGGCAAGCTGCGCTTCGGCGGCACGATGGAGCTCGCCGGCATGGACGAGAGCATCAATCCGATCCGCGTGCGCGGCATCATCGACGCCGTGCAGCGCTACTACCCGGAATTCGGGCCGCAGGACTTCGAAGGCATCGAGCCGTGGCGCGGGCTGCGGCCGTGCACCCCGGACGGCCTGCCGTACGTAGGCCTCACGCGCGCCAAAGAGAATTTGGTGGTCGCCGCCGGCCACGCCATGCTCGGCATCACGCTCGGCCCGATCACCGGCCGCATCGTCACGGACCTGCTGCAAGACATCGTGCCGAAGTACGATCTGGCCGCGCTGTCGCCCGACCGGTATAACTGAGACGAGGATTCGCTTGGAATGGAAAGGCGTCATCTCCGCGATCACCACGCCGTTCAAGCCGGATTACTCGGTCGACCACGCGTTCCTCGCCGATCACGCGGCGTGGCAGCTCGATAACGGCGTCGACGGCATCGTCGCGCTCGGCTCGCTCGGCGAGGCGGCGACGCTCGGCTTCGAGGAGAAGGTGGCGATCCTGAAGACGCTCGCCAAGGTGACGAAAGGCAAGCCGCTCGTCGCGGGCATCGCGTCGCTCAGCACCGCCGAAGCGGTGGCACTCGCCAAGGCCGCGCAGGAGGCGGGCTGTGCCGGGCTGATGGTGCTGCCGCCATACGTGTACAGCACGGACTGGCGCGAGATGAAGGCGCACGTCTCTACGGTCATCGGCGCGACGCAGCTCACCTGTATGCTCTACAACAACCCGCCCGCCTATAAGACCGATTTCCTCGCGCCGCAGATCGCCGAGCTCGCCGCCGAGCACAGGAACCTGCAAGCGGTGAAGGAATCGAGCGGCGACGCCCGGCGTGTTACCGCGATCAAGGCGCTGTGCGGCGACCGCCTGGCGGTATTCGCCGGACTCGACGACATGGTGCTCGAGGGCGCGCGCGCGGGCGCGGTGGGCTGGATCGCCGGTCTGGTCAACGCCATGCCGCGCGAGACCATGGCGCTCTTCAGCCAGAGGTCCGAGGCGCTCTACCGCTGGTTCCTGCCGCTCCTGCGCATGGACGCGCTGCCGAAGTTCGTGCAGTACGTCAAGCTCGTGCAGCAGGAGGTGGGCAAGGGCCACGAGCGCGTGCGCCCGCCGCGCCTGGTGCTCGCCGGCGCCGAGCGCGAAGCCGCGCTCGAGACCATCCGCGCCGCGCTGCGCGAGCGTCCTAAAGGCTGAGGCAAGCAGACCATCGGAGGAGGAAGGACGATGCGCATCGCAAGCGTGGCGCATGCGGTCTTTGCTGCGACCATGATCACTCTCGGGATCCTGGGCCTGATCGAAGGCGATTTCGCCCCGGTAGTGTGTATGGGTCTGTTCACGCTGCTGGTATGGGCACCGATCGTGGCGACGGGTCCTAACGCATTCCAAAGGAGCGAGTTCGTCATCTCTTGGGCGTTGACGGCCGCCGCTTGGGTGGTGGCGGATTCCTACCGGGGCATTCCCTGGGTCGCGTCGGGCAAGCAACCCAAAGCGACATTGCGCTCAGGTGATAGCTCGCCGTCCCGACGTACCGAGGCGGCCACCAAATGACCGCTTCCGACCCGAAGCGGACTCTCGGTCAATTCTTGCTGCGTGTGCGACTGCTTCCGGTGAGGTGATCGATCAACCAACGGCCTGCAGGACCCGGTGGCGCGTCGGTGCGATATATCGCGCGCATCGGCATCAACGGCTTCAGGTTGCGTGGCAGTTCGATTCGAATAGCGCGGAGTTTGCCGCTGGCGATGTCGTCTTCAACCATGAAGCGTGGCATGTTTCCGAAGCCGAAGCCGGCACGCAAAAAAGCGTGCCGCGCACCCATGTCGGCGAGCCGCCAGGCGTTCTGCGAGAACACGCCGTAGTTCTGGCCTTTGGACAACGTCGATCGATCGGTCAGCACGAGCTGCACGTGCCGCTGCAGTTCGGACTTGGGAACGACGCCCTTGTATGAGGCCAACGGATGCGTCGGTGCCACGACCGTGACCAGCGGCACGTCGAGCAAGAACTCGCTGCGCATCGTTTCGGGCAGTATGGGCAGCGAACCCACGATGCCGATCTGGCAGGTTCCCTGCAGCACCGGCTCAATGACCGCGCCGAGGACTTCAACGAACAAGCGCAACGGCGTGTGCGGAAACGTGTCGCGAAACTTGGCGACCGCATCGATCAACTCGCTCATGGGATACATCACATCGATCGAAAGCGAGAGTTCCGGTTCGAGCCCTTCGCGCAAGGTCTTCGCCCGAGCTTTGAAGCCGTCCATCTGATCGGCGACGGCGCGTGCATCCCGCAGCAGCGCGCGCCCGTCCTCCGTGAGCGTCGGGTAGCGGGCGCTGCGATTGAACAACGTTACGCCGAGCTGCCCTTCGAGATTTGCCAGCGTCTGGCTGACGACGGACTGCGCGCGCCGCAGCTTGCGACCCGCGGCGGAAAAGCTGCCTTGCTCGGCCGCAGCGATGAAGGTTCGAAGCTGGTCCAAGGTGACGCCATCGAGCACGATATATCTCCAAAAACGATAGCTTGCATCGAATAATATAGGCTTCAAAGATGGTCGTCGGGAGCCTATCGTTCTCCACCGACAAGCACTCACTGGAGAACAGTCATGTCGAACGCCAAGAAGCTCATCGCCGTCGTCGGCGCAACCGGTCAGCAAGGCGGCGCCGTTGTGCGCGCGCTGCTGCAGGCCAGCGGTCAATTCAAGGTGCGCGCGCTGACACGCGATCCGGCCAAGCATCCGAAGCTGGCGGATGAGGTCGTTGCCGCGGATCTCAATCGTCCGGAAACGCTGAAAGCCGCGTTTGCCGGAGCACACGGCGTTTTCCTGGTGACCAATGCCTGGGAAGCCGGTCGGGACGAATCCAGGCAGGCACTCGCCGCCGTCAACGCGGCGAAACACGCCGGCGTGCAGCACTTCATCTGGTCGACGCTTCCGGACGTGGCGACGATCAGCGGCGGCGCGATCGATGTCCCGCATTTCACCGACAAGGCGAACGTCGAACGCGTCGTGAGGGAAGCCGGATTTCCCTACCACACGTTCGTGATCGCGCCGTTCTACTACCAAAATCTGCTCGGCGCGATGACCCCGCAGAAACAGGCGGATGGCACCGCGGGCTGGGCGCTGCCGCTCGATCCCGAGAAGCGCGTCATCCACATGGGCGACATCGCTGAAATCGGTCGCATCGTGGTCGGTGCATTCGCGCAACCCGAGCTTGCGGGGCACGGTGAGCATTTGCCGTTGGTCGGCGATTTCCTGAGCTTCAACGAGATCATCGCCACCCTGAATCGACAAGGCCACAAGTTCTCGTTCAAGCAAGTCGCGCGGGAAGTTTTTGCCAGCGGGTTCCCGGGCGCGGCAGACGTCGCGGCGATGCTCGCCTACTTCGAAGCGCACACGTATCTCGGCTCGGATTCGCGTGACGCGATCGCGCTCGCCAACAAAGTTGCCGGCCAGCAGCCGACGAAGTTTGCCGCGTGGGCGCGGAAGAACTTCGCGACTCCGAAAGCCGCCTGAAAACACCGTTCTCCAGAGGAGAACCGCCATGCACGCCTCCCGCTCCGAACTTGCCACGCGCCTGGCGATGAGATTTTTTGAAACGAGCTACTTGCCTTAGGCAGGCAGCCATGTCCAACAACATTCCAATTCTGCTTCAACGCAATCTCGACGTTTTCGCCGAGAAGAATCCCACGCGCCGGCGCGCGCTGATTGACGAGTTTTACATCGAGGGTTGCGTGTTTAATGACCCCAACAAGGTCGTCCACCGCGGCCGTGACGAGATTGATCGGATTGCGGGAGTGATCAAGGCTACTCATCCGGACTTTCAGTACCAGCCTATCGCCGAGCCCGATGTGTCGGGTGATGGTGGTCGGATCCGCTGGGTATCCGGCCGGCCAGGTCAGCCGCCTGCGTACGCTGGAACGGACTTCATCGTTGCTCGGGACGGTCGAATAGCTGCTGTCTATCTCTTCTTCGACAAGCTGCCTTGAGAGCGCGATCGAGATTGCCGAGCGATCTTCGCAAAACTCACGTTGACAAGCCACGAACGAGCGAATACCCATGAGCCGATTCCCTAGCCACACAGTCGAGGGCGCGCCCGAGGCGTCGCGCCTGCTTTTGCAAAAGATCGCCCAGTCTTCGCCGACAGGACGTCCCCTGAACGTCCATGCCCAGATGGCACATTCTCCGGCGGTGCTGGCGGCGTACCTATCCTTGCGCGGCGCGACCGTCGAGCACGGCACCTTGGGCCCGAAGGTGAGTTGGGCACTGAATCTCGCAACCGCGGCCACGGTCGGGAACGGCTACATGATCGGTATCGCCAGTCGATTCGCTCGCATGAACGGTTGGACCGAAGCACCTATCGCGGCGCTGCAGACGGGCACAACGACGGGCGACCCCAAGATCGACGCGCTGACCCGCGTGGTCAGGGAAGCGGCTGCCAATTCGGGAAACGTCACCGATGCCACGTGGAAGGCCGCTCAGCAAGTCGGCTGGAGCGATGCTCAGCTAGCAGAGGCGTTCGCCTACCTGGGCCTGACCGTGTTCACAGGCTACTTCCTCAATTACGCGCAAACGGATCCGGACGTCTGAGCGCATGCCGCGGTTTGCGCACGGGAAAGTCGCACGCATGTCCGCTTCTGGGCGAAACCGGGCGTTTCTTTCTATCTTTTGAGGGAAGGCATCACTTCAGCGTCGCTCGAGCCACGGTTCGACGGTCGCATTCCAGCCTGGTGCAATCTCGACAACCGTCGAAAAGGCCCTCTTAGCTTTCACCCGATTGGCAATCGCTTCCGTGGCGGCAAATAGAGCGTCTTTGGCAGAACCTCGAGTCAAAAGGTCTTCCATGCGCTGTTGAAACGTCGTTTGCTCTTGCTGCTTCTCTAGTGCCGTAATCCCCCGGCCTGAGCCGCGGAACGCTCCGAACAAGAATAGGACGATCAGGCCCGCCAGCAACACAAGCGCGATCAACAGCCAGTGGATGAACCGCAGCTCCCAAAGTATCGCGCTGGCTAAGGCCGATTGATCCATAT
>WNFR01004738.1_pt1 | contig 13956 bp, 8 predicted proteins | sample 5400221 | NCBI WGS metagenome assembly WNFR01 (sample SAMN13153357, study PRJNA577476) | soil metagenome | isolation source: 40 cm soil under Madrone tree | place: USA:California | collected 2016-06-14 | reverse complement strand
CCACACGCCGTAGAGCGGCTGCGCGAGGTAGCCGATCTGGTTGTACTTCTCAGCGCAGCCATCCTGCCCGTAGTACGCGAACCAGCTCGCGGCCGCCGCCCTCTCGACGGCGTCGTCGTTCGCGGTCATCCGCGCCGGGTCGGTATTGATGATGTCGATCGGCGTGACGTTCGCCGCGATGCCGGCCAGGGCCGGCGTCGCGAGGAAGCTCGGGTCCCGCACGTAGCGCGGCGCGTACGCGCCGTGACAGCTCGCGCACGAGCCGTTGCCACCGTCCGGCCGCGGCACGGGATTGGCGCGCTCGGGCGCCCACAGGTCGAGGGTGTGGAAGAGGATCGAGCCCCTCTTCGCGAGCTTGGTGTCGATCGGCAGCGGGTACGACGGCGATCGCAAGCTCAGCATCCACGTGTTCGTCGCGTACTCGTGATCGAGGATCCAGTCGTAGCCGTCTTGATACTGCGGCGACGCGGCGCCCGGCATGTACCAGGAGAGCTCGATGCGCGTGGAGTCGCTGCTCATCCCCGCGTCGTAGAACTTCGTCGGGCGGTGGCCGAGGTTCCACCAGTTCGGGGGGTCTTCGCTGCCGGTGGTGCCCGCGATCCAGAGCTCGGGATTCAGCACCATCGCCGGCACGGTGGTCTGGAAGTCGAAGAGCGTGAGCATGCCAAAGAGCTGGAAGTTGGTGATGTTGCCACTGCCGCGGGCGCGATTCAGGCTGATGACGGTGAAGCCGTTGTTCGAGCCGCCGAACTCGCTCAACAACAGATTGACGTCGGCGAGGCCGTTATTGCCGAAGAGCGGCCCGAGCCCCGGTCCATCGGCTGCCGTTCCGACCTGGCCGCTGTGGCAGATCGAGCACGTGATGCCGATGTTGCCGGTCCAACTACCGTCCGCGTTGTGCATCTGCGTCAACGCCATCGGCAACTGGCCGGAGCCGCCGTTGGTGAGGTTCGGATCTTCACCAGCGAGCGGATAGGGGTTGCGGTGCGCGCTGAGCGGCGTGCCGTAACGCTCGGCGACGAGCTGGTCGAAATCGGCGGGGCGCATGAGCAAGCCCCAGCGCATCCACAGCGAATTGTATTGCGACGCCGGGATCGACCACATGCTCGAGGGATGGTCGCCGTTGAATTCCGATCCGGCTTCGACGGCGCCGTTGCCGCCGAGGATCTTGCCGCCGGCAGCAGCCAATGCGCGCAGCTCGCCGCAGGTCGCCGGCTGGCGATTCAGGCATCCGTACCAGGAGACGTTGAACACGACCGCCTTGTCGTACGTCGGTGTCACCAGCGAACGCGGATCGGATGGCAGCGGCGTGCCGTCGGGCTGACCCTGGCAGTAGCTGAACCAGTAGTGCCCGCCGTGATCGCTGCTGAGCAGGTCCGTCTGGGCGGCGGCCGACGCGGCGACGCCGAGCAGCACACACGCGAGCGCGAAGATGCGGATGGTCGTCGTGCGTATGTCCAAGGCTCGTCTCCTCTGGAAGGGACCACGTTCACTTACCAGCGAGCCGACACGTAACCCTTCACTTGGACAGAGGACCGATCCCGCAAAAGCGGAGGATCGGCGGCGCCGAGATGGGTGAGAGCCGATCGCCGAGGCTCGGACGACGACGCTATCCGCTCACGCTCACCAGTTGCGCGGACTCACTCGGTCCGGTGAGCGAGCGCTCGCTCACGATCCCGATTCCCGGACCATAGATCTTCTCGTCGTAGGCGCCGGGCTCGAGCTGCGTGCTCTCGAGCGTCGTGAGCACGTTGCGCACCTTCCCGTACGGGACACTCACAGTGCCGCCCGTCGCGACGACCCACGCCGTGTCCTCCGCCTGTCCCGCGTAGCACTCTTGCCGGTAGGCGTCGGGGATCTGCGGATCCGCCTCCATGATGATCCCGGGCTGCGCACCGTCGACCCCCGCGACGAACGATCCCGACGTATCGGTCTTGCCGTTGGGGAGGAAGGCGGTGGTGTCTTCGCCGAGGTACCAGACGTTCCCGTCGTCGTCTTGCGCGTAATAGTCGAACGTCCTCTCGAGCACGGTTCCGTTGTGGGTCGCGACGTCACTGACGACGGTCGCCGTGATGCCGAGAATGACCTTCGTCTGATTGGTGACGGTGACGGTGTCCGTCTGCGTCTGTCCGTCTTTGACGCCGGTATAGACGAGGGTCCGTCCCACGGGGAGCGGGAAGTAGGGATTGTCGATCACCGCGACGAAGTGCGCGGGATCGAGCACGGGCGCGTAGCTCGTGCCACACGCAGATGCGTTGGAAGGCGCACCCGACGCCGGCGGCGCCCACGCCGCCGCCGCGAGGCCTGCGACGGCGACGAAGGTGAGCGCTGCCACGGTTGTCCTATTCACTGTCCGGCTGTTCATGGGAACTCCTTTCCATCGCGAACGTGCTCTCATCGTCCGCCGACGTCCTCGGTTTGGAAAACGGGCCGCCATCTGGGCCGTTTGGCGCCGCGCCGCGGGAGAGGTAAAAGCCAGCGTCCAGCAGCGCATCCCCGCCCGTCAAGGAGAACAGCTACATGGCCGAATCCAAGGTACAGGTCACGAGCGAGCAGGAATCCCGACAGGTCGCCGAGCAGGCGCGCGAGACGGTCTGGGCCGGTCGGACCTTCCTACGCGAGGTCTTCCTCGGGAACTTCCTCCTGCCGCTCATCCATCCCTTTCCGATGGACAACGGGGAGCGCCCGGAGTTCACCAAGTTCTACGACGAGCTCGAGACCTTCCTGCGCGAAAAGGTCGACAGCGTCGCGATCGACGAGACGGGCGAGTACCCCGACCACGTCATCGACGGCCTCCGCAAGCTCGGCGCCTTCGGGATGAAGATCCCGAAGGAGTACGGCGGGCTCGGCTTCACGGTCTCGGAGTACTGCAAGGTCATGCAGATGGTCGGCAGCTCCGACAACAACATCAGCGCGCTCCTCTCCGCGCACCAATCGATCGGGGTGCCGCAACCGCTCAAGCTCTTCGGCACCCCGGAGCAGAAAAAAAAATATCTGCCACGCTGCGCGGCGGGCGCGATCTCCGCCTTTGCCCTCACCGAGCCGCACGTCGGCTCCGATCCGGCGAGCCTCTCCACGACGGCGGTGCGTGACGGCGACATGTTTCTGCTGAACGGCGAGAAGCTCTGGTGCACCGACGGCACGCTCGCCGAGCTCCTCGTCGTGATGGCGCGCGACCCCGCGACGAAGAAGATCAGCGCCTTCATCGTCGACACCGATTGGCCGGGCGTGAAGGTCGAGTACCGCTGCCACTTCATGGGTCTCAAGGCGCTCGCGAACGGCGTCATCAGCTTTCGCGACGTCCGCGTGCCGCGCGAGAATCTCATCGGCGAGGAAGGGAAGGGCCTGCGCATCGCCCTCACGACGCTCAACACCGGACGCCTCACGTTGCCCGCCGTCTGCGCCGGCATCGCGAAGCAGTGCCTCAAGATCTGCCGCGGCTGGTCGAACGCCCGCCATCAGTGGGGCGTGCCGATCTGGAAGCACGAGGCGGTCGCGCACATGATCGCCGACATGGCCGCGACGACCTTCGCCATGGACTCGATCTGGATGCTCGCCAGCCAGATGGCCGACCGCGGCGGCTACGACATCCGGCTCGAGGCGGCGGCGGCGAAGGAATGGAACACCGTCCGCGCGTGGGAGATCGTCGACACGACGCTGCAGCTGCGCGGCGGACGCGGCTACGAGACCGAAAGCTCGCTCAAGGGCCGCGGCGAGTATCCGATTCCCGTCGAGCGCATGATGCGCGACTGCCGCATCAACCTGATCTTCGAAGGCTCGAGCGAGATCATGCACCTCTTCATGGCGCGCGAAGCCGTCGACAAGCATCTCGAGGTCGCGGGCGCGATGATCGATCCGAAGAAGGCGACGAACGAGAAGCTCGGCGCGCTCGGCGGCATCCTCGGCTTCTACGCCAAGTGGTACCCGCCGCTCTGGCTGAAAGGGTTCAGCGCGTTGTCGCACTATTCGGATTGGGGTCCGCTCGCGTCGCACCTGCGCTTCGTCGAGCGCAGCTGCCGCAAGCTCGCGCGCGAGAGCTTTCACGGCATGGCCGTCTACCAGGCGAAGATGGAGCGCAAGCAGGGATTTCTCTTCCGCGCCGTCGACATCGTGATGGAGCTCTTCGCGATGTCGGCGACGCTCTGCCGCACGCGTCGCATGATCGACGACCGCCACCCCGAAGCTCAGCAGGCGATCGAGCTCGCCGATCTCTTCTGCCGCAGCTCGCGCCGCAAGGTACGGCGGCTGTTCCACGAGCTATGGAGCAACGACGACGCGGTGAAGAACCGCGTCGCGGCGAGCGTCATGGGCGGTCGCCAGGCCTGGCTCGAAGGCGGAGTGCTCGATCTCGGGCTCGACGACTTCGCGTTCCAAACGCGCTCGTTGGTCGAGCTGCGACAGAGAGTGGCCGAGAAGGACGCGATGCCCGCGGCCAGCTGAGGGTGGTCGACGGCGCGAGCAGATACGCGGCCGTCACGATCAACGCGGTATTCATCACGTGACCGCTCGGAAAGCTGTTGGCGGCGATCGCCGTGGGCAGCGACCGTGGGCGGACCCGCTCGATGTTTGATCCTACGGCGCGCGCTTCTCATTCGTAAGCGTCATTGCCCCCCGCCGGTCACCGTGCGCGTGGCGGAGGTCGGCGGTCTCGACGAGGATCAAGCGGCGACGCTCGAGCGCAACTTCGAGTAGCGGGAACAGCTTCGTACTCGGTGGCCGCGCAGTCCATGCCCGCTCGGGAACGAGAACGTATCCGGTCGGGGCGTCGGCGAGCGCGCTCTTCAGCAGCGGCGCGGTCCGATCGAGATAGAACAGCAGGGAGGCCGACTCGATGCCCGCGTCGTCACCGAGGTAGAGCGCCGCGTCTCGCGGTACGACGCTGTTGATCGCCGCCGCCGCGGCCCGGTAGTCGGCGCCCCCGCACGCGGCGCGCTCGGCGTGAGGAACGTACGCTGCGTTGAAGACGATCAGCGCGCCGCACAGAAGTGCGAGCGCCGCTTTCGCGACGTGCCGCTCACGCTCGCCGCGCCACGTGCTCAGCCACCACACCAGCAGGACCGCGGCCGGCGGCCACAGGGGCAGGAGATACGCGCGCCGCTTGTAGGCCGCGACGGAGAAGAACACGACGGTCACGATCCAAAAGACCGCGAGCGCGAACGGGCGAACGTCGCGCACGCCGCCGCCCTCGGCGCTTTCCCGACGCGGACCCGAGCGCAGCGCGCGGACGACGGCGAACGGTACGACAAGGCTCAGCGGCGCCGAATTCAAGAGCAGCGGCTTCAGGTAGTAGAAGGGCGACATCGTTCCAATCCCGCCCACGAAGCGGCTGAAGTTCTCGTAGACGAGCTGCCGCTCCAGCACGTCGAGACGCCGCGTCCAGAGGCACGCGACGTACCACGCCGAGCTGACGATCAGGACGAGGAGCGCGGGTCCGGGCGATGCCAACGCGCGCAGCGACGCCCAGCGGCGTGTCGTGACGAGTACCGCGAGGGCGGTGGCGAGCGGCAGCACCATGCCGACGGGCCCTTTCGCGAGGACGCCGAGCCCGAGTCCGACGGCGAACACATAGAGGGCCGCGTCAGCATGCCGCGGGCGCCGCTCGGGCGCTGCGTCCATTCGGGCTGCCCAGGACGCGAACGCCGAGAGCGCGAGGAATTCGCAACAGGTCAGGGCCATGTCGACGCGGCCGAATCGCGCTGCGGAGGTGTACTGATACGACGCGAGCAGCACGCCGCCTGCGAGGAGCGCGTTCGAGAGCCCGAGGAAGCTCCGCACGAAGATCATCACGAGGAGGGTGCACACCAGTGCGAAGACCACGGACGGCAATCGCACGGTCAGCTCGGTCGCCTCGTGGACGCCGAGTGCACGCGCGATCCCCGCCGCGGTCCAGTGAAAGAGCGGCGGCTTAAACATCGGCGCGTGACCGTTCAACGCGGGGGCGAGAAGCTCACCGTGCTCCACCATCCGCTGCACGGCGAGTCCCTCCGCCGCCTCGTTGCTGCTGCACAGCTCCGCGGCGCCAAGTAGAAACAAGAAGAGCGCCGTACCGACGAGCAGCACGGCGCCCATCGCGACCCACGCGATCGCAAGATCGGGCGGGAGCTCGAGGCGTTCGAGTCGGGCACCCAGGTGTCCGAGCATAGCAACAGCCGCGAGCAAACCCCATACCGTGGTCTTCTACCCGACCCTGAACGGTCTCTTACAGCGGAAGCGACCGCTACAGCGGAAGCGACCGCAACGGATCGGTGGCAGGTCGACGGCACGGCCACCGGCGCGTTCGATCGAACGCTGTCGCACGCTGGGCGCGAATCGCGGCTTCACGAATCTCTCGAGCGCCTGGCAAACGAGCAGACTCGCTACTCGGGCCGACGGCTTCGAGGCCCTGCCGATTCCGGCACCCACTGCTCGTTTCGGCAGGGCGCCGAGGCCGTTGGCTCATCGGATGAGGACGCGAAGTGACGACCGTCGCTGCCACCCGCCGATTGCTACTGGACTCGTGCGCGCAACGCGCGCGCGACGCGGAGGTCGGGCGCGTCGAGCTCCGGCGGAAACGACGCTAGCGCCGCGTCGAGGAGCTGGCGGGCGACGACCGGCTTCTTCTCGCGCCGGCGCAGCGTCGCGAGGCTGACCGTGGCGCGGAGCTCCCAGAGCTTCGCGCCCGCCGCGTGCGCGACCTCGATCGCGCTCTGAAACCGCGCCTCCGCCTGCCGCGGCTCGCGCGGCAACGCGATCTCGCCGTGCAGGCGGTGCACCTCCGCGAGGTAGCATTGCTCGCCGCTGGTGCGGGCGTGCGCCTCGGCCTGGGTGAGAAGCTCGAGCGGCGCCTCCTTCTTGCCGGCGACGATCTGCGCGCCGGCGGCGAGGCACAAAAACGCCGACAGCTGCGTACGGAGTCCCATGCGGGCGTACTCGTCGATGCGCGCGACGACGGTGGCGAGGGACTCGGTGCTGTGCCGTTCGACGGCGGCGGCCCAGGCGGCGATGATCCGTCCGGTCGCTCTCCATTGGCGAAATCCGTGCTCCTCGGCGACCGCGACGGCTCGGGCCGCGTGCTCGGCGGCGGCCGCGGGCTCGTTCATGAAGGCGTGGAGCAGCGCGGCGAGCGTGAGGGACGTCGCGTGGTCGACCGGGCGGCCGGTATGATCGGACCAGGCGCGCCCTTGCGCGGAGAGCGCGCGCGCCGCGGCGAGATCTCCCCGCGCCATTGTCGCGAACGCCGTCGTGCCGAACGCGTACCCGACGAGGTCGAAGGCCGACGGAAACGTCATCGGCTCGGTCAGATTGGTGGCGATCGCCCACTCGCCGTGCGCACAGGCGGCGGCGAGCGCGCCGCGGCTCCACTCCGACCATGCCGCGCACGTGTGGGCGACGACGATCGCTTGCGGCAACGGCAGGCGGTCGGCGAGCGCGAGGATGCGCGGCACGATGCGGCCGGTGTCGGCGAGCTCGGCGCGGGCGGCGTGGTACGTGTGCAGCCCGGCGAGGGCGACGAGCAGCGGCGGCAGCGCGTCGGCGCGCTCGGCGAGCTCGCGGCAGCGCTCGAACGTCGCCTGCACTGCGGGATCCGCGTAGTCCTCGGCGACGAGCAACGAGGCGCCGAGTCGGAGGTTCAAGAAGATCAACCGATCGGTGCGCTCCGCGCTGTCGGGGAGCAGGGCGACGATCGCGATCGCGCGCCGCAGCGCCGCGATCGCCTCGCGATGCGCGCCGCGCCAGGTGTACAGCGTCGCCGCCTTCTCGAGATACTTCGCGGCGCGGCCGGCGTCGTGGCCACGCTCGAAGTGCACCGACAGCTCCGTCGCGACGTCGTCCGCGCGCGCGCCGTAGGCGTCTTCGAGGCGGCGCCCGATACGCTGGTGCAGCACGTGCGCGTGCGCGGGCGAGAGCCGTGCGTAGAGCGTGCTCCGGTAGAGCTCGTGCGTGAACTCGAAGGCGGCGGCGACGGTGCCGTCGGGCCATTCGGCGACGCCGGCGGCGCCGATGAAGTGCCCATCGCGCGCGAGCGCGTCGCAGCGCGCCTCCACCGCGATCAGCTCCTCCTCGACGGCGGCGGCGACGCTGGCGGCGGAGAATTGCGTGCCGACCGCGCTCGCGGCCTCGAGGAGCCGCCGGTCGGCCTCGTCGAGATGCTCCGCTTGGCGGTCGATCATCAGACGCAGGCTCTCCGGCACCCCGAATCCGGCGTAGCCGGGATCGACCTGCCACGCGCCGTCGCGGTACGCGACGAGCCCCGCGTCGACGAGCGAGCCGAAGAGGGTGATCAGAAACAGCGGGTGGCCCTCGGTGCGGCGATGCAGCCAATCGACGAGCGCGTGCGGCGGCGATGCGCACCGCGCTTCCAGCCAGCGTTGCACGGCGCCGAGCGACAAACGGCCGAGCGCCAGCTGCGCGCATTGCTGGTGCGCGCGCAGCTCGTGCTCGAGGCCGCGCAGCGGGTGACGACGCAGAATCAGCTCCGTCGGTCGATACGTGGCGAGCACCAGCAACGGACACGCGTCGGGCCGGCGGGCGAGATACGAGAGCACGTCGAGCGTCGACGGGTCGCTCCAGTGCAGATCCTCGAGGACGAGGACGAGCGGCTGCTCCGCCGCGAGCCCCTCGACCGCTCCGCCGAGGAGCCGGACCGCGCGCTCCGGCATCATCCCGCTGGCGGTCGCGCCGCCTGCGCTCGATCCGAGGATGGGCTCGGGGAGACAGCGGGCTAGTGCGTCGAGAATCGGCAAGAAAGGCTCGGCCGGACCGTACTGCTCGACGCATTGCCCGTGCGCGACGAGCGCCCGCGGAGCGACACTACGGATGAACGTCTGCACGAGCGCCGTCTTGCCGATGCCGGCGTCGCCGGTGACGAACACGACCTGGCGCGTGCCGCGGGCCGCGCGCTCGAACCATTGCCGGAGCTGCGCGAGATCACCCTCGCGCCCGACGACCGTCGGCGGCGGCGGGGCGACGTCGAGCAACGCGCTCGCCTCGTCCGCGGCGTCCTGCGTCGCGCTGTCCGCGATCCACCGATAGCCACGCCGGTACACCGTCTCGATGAAGCGCGCCGCGCCGCGCGTATCGCCGAAGATCATCCGCAGCTCGCGGACGCAGCCGACGAGCGCGTCCTCCGAGACGTGCACCTGCGGCCAGAGCCGCGTCAGCAGCTCGTCCTTGGTGATGAGCTGGCCCGGGCGCATCGCCAGGTACTCGAGGAGAGCGAGCGTCTTGCCGCGAACGGCGACCACCTCGTCGCCGCGGTAGAGGCGCGCGTTCGCGGTGTCGAGCACGAAGGGGCCGAAGCGGATGCGGCGATCGCGCCGAGGGCGCGAGAGCATGCGCCACCGTAGCCGACCTCGTGGCGATGTCACAAACCGAAATCGCGGAAAGATTGCGGAATGTCCTCAGGACCGCGGGCGCCGCGCTCCCTATAGTCGCCGCATGCCCTATCGCGTCCACGGTATGATGCAGTCCTATTTCACCCGCAAAATGACGGGGTACCTCGACCACAAAGGCATCCCGTGGCTGTTTCGTCGCTTCCCGGGCGCGAGTCCGGAAGCGATGGTGGCCGGATTTCCCGGAGGCGTTCCGGTGGTGCAGACGCCGGCGGGCGAGTTCATGTGGGACTCGACGGCGATGATCCACCACCTCGAGCTGCGGTATCCGGAGCCGGCCGTGCTCCCGCAGGACCCGGTGCAGCGCTTCCTCTGCTACGTGATCGAAGACGCCGCCGACGAGTGGTTCTATCGCGTCGCCGTCGGCAGCCGCTGGTTCTTTCCGGAGAACGCCGCGGTCGGCGGCTTCGAGCTCGCGCGCGACATGTCCGTGCGCATGCCGCTCGCGTGCGATCAGGCGCACGTCGCGGTCGGCGAGCACGTGCGCAGCAGCTGTCCGCCGCTCGGCGTGACCGCGGAGACGATCCAGCTCTGGATCGACGACGTCCTGCGACCGTGGCTGCGGATCTTCGGGGCGCATCTCGCGTGCAGCCCGTATCTCTTCGGCGCCCGGCCGTCGCTCGCCGACTTCGCGCTCTTCGGCGGCAATGCCGCGCACTTCGTCAACGATCCCCAGTGCCGCCGCTGGACCGAGGAAGACGCGCCCGCCGTCGTGCAGCACACGCACCGCCTGCTCGAGCCCGAGGATCGGGAGCTCGGCGCGTGGGACGACCCGCGGAACGTCGCCGCGACGTTGCTCGCGGTGCTGGCCGAGCTCGGTACGCGCTACCTGCCATGGGTCAGCCGCGCGTGCGTCGACGGCGTCGCCGACGTCGTGTTCGCGAACGGCGCGCGTGTGCCGGTGCGGACGACGCAGTTCCTGCGCGACGCGCGCGCGACGCTCCTCGCGCGCTACGTCGAAAGTCGGAGCGCGCGCCTCGACGCCGTCCTCGACGAGGCAGGCATCCTGCCCTTCTTCGCCGGCTACGTCGAGCACGCCGGCACGATTCCCGATTACCGCGATCCGCCGCGGCCGCGGCTGAATCGCGGTTTCCCGCCGGCGCACGAATGGGAGGGCGCATGACGGCGGCGTCGCGCGAGCGAGCCATGCCGCTCTCGATCGACGTCTTCTGGTCCTTTCGCTCGCCGTACTCGTACCTCGCGACGCCGCGATTGGTACGATGTGCGGCGGAGTACGAGCTCGACGTCAAGATCCGGGTCGTGCTCCCGATCGCCGTCCGCATCCCGGGCTTCTTCGACACGGTGAACCCGCTCTGGCCGCCGTACCTGCTCCGCGACACGATGCGGATCGCGGAGTACGAGCGCATCCCGTACGGCTGGCCGCGTCCCGATCCGGTCGTGCAGGACTTCGCGACGCGGCAGGTCGCGCGCGAGCAGCCGTACATCCATCGCCTCACGCGTCTCGGCGTCGCCGCCTCCGAGCGCGGCCGCGGGCTGCCGTTCGTCGCCGAGGTTTCGCGCGTCATCTGGGGTGGGGACGTCGTCGGCTGGCACGAGGGCTCCCACCTCGCCGATGCCGCCGCGCGCGCCGGCCTCGATCTGGCCGAGCTCGACGGCGCGATCGCCGCCCAGCGGGGACGGCACGACGCCGTCATCGCGGAAAATCAGCGTGCGCTCGAGATCGCGGGCCACTGGGGCGTGCCGACGATGGTCTTCGCCGGCGAGCCGTTCTTCGGTCAGGACCGGCTGGATCTATTGCTATGGCGCTTGCGCCAGCACGGCCTGCGACCGCGAAAATCGGAATGATTGCGGAATGTTCCCAGGATCTCGGCGCGACCGCCGTTCAAGGTGGACCGATGTCGAATGCGAGCCGGATCAGTCGATCGACCTTTCCCGAGAGCCCGACGTTGCTGCCGGATCGGGCGTTCGTCGTCGAGTTCACCTCCGGCGGTGACGCCATGCGCGTCGACCAGCTGAGCGGCCGCGTGGAGCACGTGGTCTCGGGGCGGGCGACGCGCTTCACGACCGCCGGCGAGCTGCTCGAGTTCGTGCACGGCGTCCTCCGCTCTGGAGCGTCGGAGCGGAAGAAGCGATCGCTCGAAAAACCGAGATGAGCCGAAGAAGGAGACCGCCCATGAGCATCGGAGGCGTGCGAACGGCGCTGGTGACCGTTCTCCTGTGCTGCACGTGCGCGAGCCTGGCGTGGGCCGAGCTGCCGACGCAGGACTGGACGCGCACCGAAACGCGCGCGGACTGCGCGAGCTACAACCCGTTGCGCATGCCGCTCTTCGGCGAGACGCACATCCACACGAGCTTCTCCGGCGACGCGACCTTCGTGCGCGTGCGCACCACCCCGCGCGACGCGTACATGTTCGCGCAGGGCGCGCAGATCGGCCTCCCGCCCTACGACTCGTCCGACCAGCCGACACGCTTCGCGCAGCTCCGCCGGCCGCTCGACTTCACCGCGGTCACCGATCACGCCGAGTGGCTGGGCGAGATCCGCACTTGCCTGACGTCGGGCCTGGAAGGCTACGACGACGACAACTGCAAAGCACTGCGCGACGAGATCAACAGTCCGCCGGCCGGCATCAACGCGCCGATCCCGCTCGTCGTCGCCGCGTTTCAACTCACGATCCAGAGCGCCAACCCGATGCGGCTCAGCATCTGCGATCCCAACACGATGAACTGTCAGAACGAGGCGGCGATCGTCTGGGGAGACGAGCTCGACGCCGCCGAGGAGTTCTACGACCGCACGGCGGCATGCGGCTTCACGACGTTCCCCGGCTACGAGTGGACGAACAACCTCGGCGGCTACAACCTCCATCGCAACGTCATCTTCCGGAACGCCGACGTGCCGCCGCTGCCGACGAGCTATTACGAGCAGCCGCACCTCGAAGGTCTCTTCACGAGGCTCGAGGACGACTGCCTGAACGGCGGCGCGAGCGGCGGCACCTGTGACTTCCTCTCGATCCCGCACAACTCGAACGCGAGTGGCGGCTTGATGTTCCAGCCGGCGAACTCCGACAACAGCCCGCTCACCAAGGCCGATGCGGTGCGACGCGCCTCGCACGAGCCACTGGTCGAGATCTTTCAGCACAAGGGCAGCTCCGAGTGCGATCCTGCGAGCTCGCCGAACGACGAGCTGTGCGGCTTCGAGCAGCTGCATCGCCAGCAGCTTTTCGCAACCGCGAACGCGACGACGCTGATTCAGCCGTCGAACTACGTCCGCCACGCGCTGCGCGAAGGCATCCGGCAGCACGACCTCCTCGGCGCGAATCCGTTCGAGCTCGGTCTCATCGGCAGCACCGACACGCACAACAGCACGCCCGGCTCGACCGTCGAGGAGGACTACGCGGCGAACGGGCATCTCGGGGTGCGCGACGCGATTCCGGAGAACATCCTCTCGCGCATCGGCCCGGGCGGCATCGTCACGAACGCCGGCGGCTTGGCCGTCGTCTGGGCGGAGGAGAACTCGCGCGACGCGATCTTCGCCGCGATGCGCCGCCGCGAGACCTACGCGACGAGCGGGACGCGGCCGATCGTGCGCTTCTTCGGCGGCCGTCCGGCGATCGACGGCTGCGACGACCCGAACTACGTCGAGGAAGGGTACACCCGTGGCGTGCCGATGGGCGGCGAGATCGGGCCCGTGCTCGGCCTCAAGAGCCCGCGCTTCACCGTGATGGCGCAGCAGGACCCGGGCGGCAACGGCGAGCCGAGCACGCCGCTGCAGCGGATCCAGATCGTCAAGGGATGGGTCGACGAGAACCATCAAACGCACGAGCGGGTCTTCGACGTCGCCGGCAACCCGGGGAACGGCGCCGACGTCGATCTCGCGACGTGCACGCCGACCGGCACCGGGTCGGCGTCGCTCTGTACGACGTGGAAGGACCCCGGTTTCCGCGCCGACGAGCGCGCATTCTACTACGCGCGCATCATCGAGAATCCCGTCTGCCGATGGAGCACGCGGCTCTGCAACTCGCTCGCGGTCGACTGCAGCAATCCCGGGTCGGTCCCCTCGCAGTACGCCGAGTGCTGCACGGGCATCGTCGACAAGACGGTGCAGGAGCGCGCGTGGACGTCGCCGATCTTCTACCAACCGGAGCGTCTCGGCGTGAAGAAAGGCCGGATCTTGTTCGGCAGTGGTAGCGGCGCGGACAAGCTCCATCTCGACCTGACGATCGGCCGCGTCCCACCCGAGCTCGACGTCAAGACGAACGGGCTCACCCTCACGCTCCGTGACGACGATGTGATCTACAGCGCCGCGCTGCCGGCGGGCGCGCTCACCGAGACGGTGCCGGGACGCGGGTATCGATTGAACGATCCGTCGGGCGCGATCGCCGGGATCCGCAAAGCGCGCCTGCGCATCAGCAGGCGCGGCACGGCGCGGCTCATCGTCGACACGATTCCCGTCGACCTCTCGCACGCGCAGCAGTCGAGTCACCGCATCGACACCGAGCTCGCGAGCGGCGCGTACGATCAGCGTGACAGCCGCATCTGGGAATCCTCACCGGAGCGACTGGAGGCGCAGCTGTGAGGACGTCGTGAGGATCGGCAGTCCGCGCAGCCTCCGGCCGGTAGCCGGGAA
>WNFR01015972.1_pt1 | contig 13960 bp, 14 predicted proteins | sample 5400221 | NCBI WGS metagenome assembly WNFR01 (sample SAMN13153357, study PRJNA577476) | soil metagenome | isolation source: 40 cm soil under Madrone tree | place: USA:California | collected 2016-06-14 | reverse complement strand
GAGGACAGCTTTCTGCACCTCGAAAAAGGCGACCAGTTCGCCGCCGAGTATCGAGCCATCAACCCGCAGATGGTGGTGCCGACCTTGATCGATGGCCAGGTCAAGCTGTTCCAGTCGCTCGCCATTCTCGAATATTTGGACGAGAAATACCCGGAGCCGCCACTATTACCGGTCGACCCTGAGGCGCGGGCCTGGGTGCGCGGGATTGCGCTGATCAACGCGGCCGACTCGCACCCGCTGATCGTGCCGCGCGTTCGGCACTACCTGACCGAAGTGCTGAAGGTCAGCGACGAGCAAAGGCTGGCCTGGATCCAGCACTGGCTCGGCGCCGGGTTGCAGGCGATCGAGGCGTTGCTCGCCGAGCATTCGGCTAGCGGCCGGTTCTGCCACGACGATCTGCCGACCATCGCGGACATTTGCCTCGTCACCCAGGTGACGCCGGCCAAGACCTTCAACCGCCCGCTCGACCCCTATCCACGGGTCATGCGCGTCTACGACACCTGCATGGCGATCCCGGCCTTCGCCGATGCCCATCCGGCGAGGCAGCCCGACGCCGAATAAAGGCTGCGGCATCGCGACCCATTGTTCGCGGGTTGGGCATTCCCAGCTTGGAATAAGTCTAAACTACTGACGGAGCGATGCTCCGAGGAGGCTGCGATGAACCGCAGCAAACTTTCCGTGAAAGCGATCCTGTTGGCGAGCGGCATCGGTTTGGCCGCGGCTTCGTTCGTCGGACCTCAACCGGCTGCTGCGCAGTCCTATTCCGACGACGACAGCTGTCCCGCGGGTTACGTGAACGACAGCTTTGGCTATGGCTGCACCCTGCCGGGTTACACTTATGTGCCCTATGGTTACGGGTATTCGCCTTATTACGGAGGCGACCGCGGCGAGCACCATGAATTCGGGCACGGTTTCGGCCATGGCATGGGCGGTGGCTTTGCCCACGGTATGGGTGGCGGCTTCGGGCATGGCGGGGGTGGTGGCCACCGCTAAATCGGCCCGCACCATTTCTGCTTGCGACAACTGACAGCGGCCGCTTCGGCGACAACCGCCGAGGCGGTCGCTTGACCCGCCCAGGGGAATCGACCGTTCCTGCAGCAGCCCGCCCGTCTCGCCCTCCGCCTTGCTTGCTTTCACCGGCGGGCATCGGTATAGGGCGCGGCTCGAACGGGCGGCCGACCGACGATCGCGGACATCTACCTCGTCACCCAGGTGACGCCAGCCAAGACCTTCGATTGCCCGCTCGACCCCTATCCGCGGGTCATGCGCATCTACGACACCTGCATGGCGATCCCGGCCTTCGCCGACGCCCACCCCTCGAAGCAGCCCGACACCAAATGATGCTGCGCTGCTGCTCCGGGTCACTTGGTCGGCTGCTCTCGCCTATGAGACGCCGCGAGCTGATCCTCTTCGTGGCTGGAGCAATGACGGCCGCGCATGCGCTGCGCGCGCAGCAGAAGGCGATGCCGGTGATCGGCTTCCTCAGCGCCCTCTCTCCCGGGCCGGCGGCGCCTTTCGCGGCCGGGGTCCGCCGGGGACTGAGCGAAACCGGCTATGTCGAAGGGCAAAACGTGACGATCGAATACCGGTGGGCGGAGGACCACTATGATCGGCTGCCGGCATTGGCCGCCGACCTCGTCGGCCGCAAGGTCGACGTGATCTTGGCAAGCGGCGGCGACGCTGCCGCATTTGTGGCCAAAGGCGCGACCTCGACGATACCGATCGTCTTCGCTGTCGGCGGCGACCCGGTCGAGCGGGGCCTGGTCGCCAGTCTCTCCCGGCCCGGCGGCAACCTCACGGGCATCAGCGTCCTCGCCGCCGAGCTGAACCCCAAGCGCCTTGAGCTGCTGTCCGAGCTGGTTCCCCAGGCCGGGGTGGTCGCCCTGCTTGTGAACTCCAACAGTCCGAATGCCGAGCGCGTGATGCGAGACGTGCAGGAAGCGGCGCGTGTGAAGGGGGTGCAGCTCGATATCCTGAAGGCCGGAACCGAAGCCGAGATCGATGCCGCCTTCGCAACGCTCGTGCAGCATCATACCGGCGCGCTTCTCGTTGCCGGCGTGCCTTTCAGCCGGCGCGAGCAGCTTGCGGCGCTGGCGGAACGCTATTCCGTTCCGGTGATCTATGAGGCGCGCGAATTCGCCGAAGCCGGTGGCCTGATCAGCTATGGAGCAAGCCGCCCGGCCGCCTGGCACCAGGCTGGCATCTACCTCGGAAAGATCCTCAACGGCGCCAAGCCCGCCGATCTGCCCGTCTACCAATCGACCAACTTCGAGCTGGTCGTCAACCTCAAAACCGCCAAAGCGCTCGGCCTCACGGTGCCGCCATCGATCCTCGCCCGCGCCGACGAGGTTATCGAATGACGGCGTCCCTTACTGCAATAACCATGGCCCACATATTGCCGGATTCATTTGGCATGATGCCGATGATGCACCTGCGATCCCCAACGGGGCCGGATGGCGGTTTCAACTTGAAGGAGAGTTTTCGCTGCAGATTTGCTGCAGGTGAAAAATTCTTAATCATCGACTCAACCTTTTGTTGTTGGTCGGCAGACAACCCTTTTTTCGGGTCGGCTTGATTTCACCGCCGGCCGCCGATATAAGGCGCGCCTCGATTTCGGATGTTGACATGCCCAAGCTCAAGACGAAGAGCGGTGCCAAGAAGCGCTTCAGCCGTACCGCCACCGGCAAGATCAAGATGAACCATGGCCACAAGCGCCATCGGCTGATCAGCAAGCCCAAGCAGATGAAGCGCAAGGCGCGCGGCACGACGACCTTGCAGAAGGGCGATGCCAAGCTCGTCCTGACCTATATGCCCTATCTGCGGAGTTGATCCGATGGCGAGGGTCAAACGCGGGGTCACGACCCACGCCCGCCACAAGAAAATCCTCGGTCTCGCCAAGGGCTACCGGGGGCGCAGCAGCAAGGCCTATCGCATCGCGATCGAGCGGGTCGAGAAGGGGCTGCAATACGCCTATCGCGATCGGCGCAACAAGAAGCGCGACTTCCGCGGGTTGTGGATCCAGCGGATCAATGCCGGCGCGCGCGAGCACGGCCTGACCTATTCGCAGTTCATGCACGGCATCAAGCTCGCCGGGCTCGATCTCGACCGCAAAGTGCTCTCAGACCTCGCCATTCGCGAGCCCGAGGCGTTCCAAGCGATCGCCGCGACGGCGCGCTCAGCGCTTAACGCCGCTCCGGCCGAATGATGGGCCGCCAGATCAAGCGATTTACCGAGTGGTGCGAACGCTAACTCGCGGCGTACCGGCGTTCAGTCGAGAAGGGCCGCGTCGATCGGCCCTTTTTGTTTCAGGATTTGCCGATGGAAAACTTCGACAACGCAGTCAAGGAGATCGCTGCCGCCCCGTCGCCGGATGCGCTCGAAGCCATCCGCATCAAGGTACTGGGGCGCCGTGGGTCGCTGACCCTGGCGATGCGGGAGCTCGGTGCCCTCGATCCCGACGAGCGGCGGCGCGTCGGTGCGGAACTGAACACCGCAAAGGAGCGGATCACTGCCGCACTCGCCGAGGCGACGGCGCAGCTCGGTCGCGCCGAGCTCGCCGAGCGGCTCGCCGGCGAACGTGCCGACGTCACCCTTCCGGTAACATTCTCCGGAACCGGACGCATCCACCCGATCAGCCAGACGATCGACGAGATCGTCGCGATCTTCGGCGAGATGGGCTTGGCGGTGGCCGAGGGGCCGCATATCGAGGAGGATTTCTACAACTTCACCGCTCTCAACATCCCGCCCGAGCACCCCGCACGGCAGGAGCACGACACGTTCTACCTGCCGGAGCGGCCGGATGGCACCCGGCTCGTGCTGCGCACTCACACCTCGCCGGTGCAGGTCCGGACGATGCTGGCGCAGCAGCCGCCGATCCGGATCATCGTCCCCGGCCGAACCTTCCGCTGCGACCATGATGCGACGCACTCGCCGATGTTCCACCAGGTGGAGGGGCTGGTGATCGACCGCACCAGCCATATGGGACATCTGAAGGGCTGCCTGATCGAGTTCTGCCGCGCCTTCTTCGGTCTCGACGACCTGCCGGTCCGCTTCCGCCCGAGCTACTTCCCGTTCACCGAGCCGTCGGCCGAAGTCGATATCGGCTGCTCGCGCAAAGGCGGTGAATTGAAGATCGGCGCCGGCGGCGATTGGCTCGAAATCCTGGGCAGCGGGATGGTGCACCCACAGGTGTTGAGAAATTGCGGCATCGACCCGGCCGAATATCAGGGCTTTGCGTTCGGCATGGGGATCGAGCGCATTGCGATGTTGAAATACGGCATCCCCGATTTGCGCACCTTCTACGATTCGGATCTGCGCTGGCTGCGGCATTACGGGTTCGTGCCGCTCGACATCCCGTCTTTGGTGCGCGGGTCGCTGTCATGAAGACCACGATCGGCTGGCTCAAGACCCATCTCGAGACCGACGCCTCGCCCGAGGCGATCGCCGAGCGGCTGATCATGCTCGGTCACGATGTCGAAGGGGTCGAGAACCGCACCGAAAATCTCGATCCCTTCACGGTGGCTTCGGTCATCTCCGCCGAACGGCACCCCAACGCCGACCGGCTGAAGGTCTGCGTTGTCGACACCGGGAAGGAGCGGGTCCAGGTCGTCTGTGGCGCACCCAACGCCCATGCCGGGATGAAGGGCGTCTTCGCGCCCGCCGGCACCGTGATCCCGCGCACCGGCGCGCTGTTGCGGGAAACCGTGATCCGCGGCGTCGCCTCGCGCGGCATGCTGTGCTCGGCCTACGAGCTGGGTCTAGGCGACGACCACGAGGGGATTGTCGAGCTGCCGGAAGACGCCCCGCTCGGAGTGCCCTATGCGAGCTATGCGGGTCTCGGCGACACCGTCCTCGATATCAAGGTGACGCCGAACCGGGCCGACTGCCTCGGCGTGCGCGGCATCGCCCGCGACCTGGCGGCCTCCGGGCTCGGGCGGCTGAAGCCGCTCGATACGACACCGGTTCCGGGATCCTTTCGCTCGCCGATCGGCATCCATATCGAGGACCATGCCGCCTGTCCGCTGTTTCTCGGACGCCATCTGCGCGGCGTCCATAACGGTCCCAGCCCCGACTGGCTGCGCAGCCGGCTCGAGGCGATCGGGCTGCGGCCGATCTCGGCACTGGTCGACATTACCAACTTTCTGACCTTTGACCTCAACCGGCCGCTTCACGTCTTCGATGCCGGCCGCGTGAAGGGCGACCTGGTCGTGCGTTTCGCGCGGCCAGGGGAGGCGCTGCTCGCGCTCAACGGCCAGGAATATGCTCTCGATGCCGAGATGACGGCGATCGCCGACAGGGCCGGCGTGCAGAGCCTCGGCGGTGTGATCGGCGGTGAGGCGACCGGGTGCACCGAGGCGACGACAGAGGTCCTCATCGAGGCGGCGCTTTTCGACCCGGTGCGTACCGCCGCGACCGGCCGCAAGCTCAACATTTCGAGCGACGCCCGCTATCGGTTCGAACGCGGGCTCGATCCGGCCTTTGTCGGCGCCGGGATCGAGATAGCAACGCGGCTGATGCTTGATCTCTGCGGCGGCGAAGCGTCCGAGATTGTGACGGCGGGTGCGGTGCCCGATTGGCGGCGCCGTTATGTCTTGCGCGGCGAGCGTCCGGGAACACTCGGCGGGCTCGACGTGCCGCCCGAGGAGAGTGCGGCGATCTTGACCGCACTCGGCTTCACGGTAGAGCCCCTCGCAGGAGGCAATCTGGCAGTCGAGCCGCCCCCCTGGCGCGGCGACATCGTCGGCGAGGCCGATCTGGTCGAGGAAGTTCTCCGGGTCAAAGGCTACGACGAGATCCCGGCAGTCCCGCTCGACCGCGATACCGCATTGTCGCGCCCGTCCTTGACCCCGGCGCAGCGACGGGCCGAGCTCGTCCGCCGTACGCTCGCCGCGCGCGGTCTGGTCGAAGCGGTGACGTTCTCGTTCATCTCGGCGCGTGAGGCCGAGCTCTTCGGCGGCGCCAAGCCGGAATTGCGTCTCGCCAACCCGATCAGCGCCGATCTCGATGCGATGCGGCCCTCGCTCTTGCCCGGTCTTGCATCTGCCGCGCGGCGCAACGCCGATCGTGGATTTCCCGATGTCGCGCTGTTCGAGCTCGGCCCGCTTTATCGCGACGACACGCCGGAGGGCCAGGCTTTGGTGGCAGCCGGGCTGCGCGCGGGGCGAACCGGCCAGAAGCACTGGCGCCAAGCGCCGCGCGAAATCGATCTCTATGATGTCAAGACCGACGCGCTCGCGGCACTCGCCGCGATGGGTGCTCCCGTCGAAAACGTCCAGGCTGCGGCCGATCCCCCGGCGTGGTACCACCCGGGGCGGGCCGGCACCTTGCGGCTGGGCCCCAAGGCACTCGGCGCCTTCGGCGAGCTGCACCCGGCGGTTCTGGAGGCCCTCGATGCGCGGCCGCCGATCGCCGCCTTCGAGATCTTCCTCCACACGGTGCCGGAACCGCGTGCCGCGCGGGCTAAGCCGCCGCTTCATCTATCGGTGTTCCAGCCGATCGAGCGTGACTTCGCCTTCGTCGTCGACCGCGAGCTGCCGGCCGAGACCTTGCTGCACGCCGCCCGCGGCGTCGACCGGAAGCTCGTCACAGAGATCCGCCTGTTCGATGTTTACGAGGGCACAGGACTGCCGGAAGGCAAGAAATCGCTCGCGATCACCGTCGTGCTTCAGCCGCAGGAGCGTACGTTGACCGACGCCGAGATCGAAGGCTTCTCTCAGCGCCTGATCGCTCAGGTCGAAAAGGCGACGGGCGGGCGGTTGCGCGGGTGAGGAGAGCCTGGCGCCGATCGACGGAACCTGCCGGGAGCGAACGGGGTGATGTCGACCGACGGCGCTCGCCCGGCGACGAGGTCGGCGACGACTTTGCCGGTCATCGGCGCCGCTGTCATCCCGACATGGCCATGGCCAAAGGCGTAGATCACGTCCGGGGTCGCGTTCGACGGACCCAGCACCGGCAGGGAATCCGGCAGGCTCGGACGATGGCCCATCCATACCGAGATCCGCTCTTCCGGGTGCGAGGAAGCGAGGCCGGGCAACATCTTGCGCCCCTGCTCGAGCAGAATGCGGGCACGCCGCCAATCGGGGGGTGCCGCGAGGCCGGCGAGCTCGACGGTGCCGGCAGATCCGCTATCATCAGGTGGTAGCCGCGCTCGGTCTCGAGAGGAACCTTATCGCCGAGGGCTGCGGCGAGCGGCTTCGAATAGGCGCCGGCACAGAAGATCGACGCGTCGGCTGCGAGATCGCCGCCGTCGGTTTGGATCGCTGCGAGCCGGGCACCCTCCAGATGGAACCCATGCGCCCGGGCCCGCACGAGCTCGCCCCCCGAGCGCAGGAAATGCTCGAGCAGGCGCTGCACCAGCCCAAGCGGGTTCGAGGTGTGTCCGTTCTCGCGCACCAAGAGGCCGCGGACGTATTCGCGCGACAGTACAGGTTCGAGCTGGCGCAGCTCGTCGGCGTCGAATTCGTCGATCTCGACCCCGTTTTCGCGCCGCAACGCCCAGGCGAGGCGATCCTTTGCGAGACTTTCGGCGGAGCGGTAGACGTAGAGATGCCCCAGCCGATGGACGAGATCCTCAGCGCCGGCCGCGCTGACCAGCGGCCTCAGGGCGTCGAGGGTCGGGCCGACCAGCGGGCGCAAGGCCCGCGCCTGGATGCGCACCTTTTCCAGCGTCCCCGCACGGATAAAGCGGACGAGCCACGGAGCGATCGCCGGCAGATAGCTCCAACGCAGCGATAACGGACCGAGCGGGTCGAGGAGCCAGCGCGGCACATTGCGAACCACCCCGGGCATCGACACCGGGGTCACCGACGAGCCGTTCAAACAGCCGGCATTGCCGAAGGAGGCGCCCCAGCCCGGCTCTCCCGCCTCGATCAGATACACGCTGTGTCTGTCGCGCTGCAGCCAGCTCGCCACGCACACCCCGACCATCCCGGCGCCGATCACTCCGACCCGCTTTGCTCTGATCGCCGGCATTCAGTTTTGTCCCTGTCAATTCACGGTGATTTTATCGCCGCCAGCGCGGAGCAGGAACCAATCCGGTTGGGGCGGGCGCCAAGCAAGCCGAGAGCGTGAAAGCGCCGGGAGCCAAGTGGACACCAATTTCCTGCTTCGGTGTTGTCTCGGAGTCACTACCGCTGCTTGCGTTCTCTTGCTGTTCTTGCGGAGCCCGTGCTAAGTCGATCCCGCCGTTTGCAAGGAGAGGTGCCGGAGCGGTCGAACGGGGCGGTCTCGAAAACCGTTGTCCCTCTTGCGGGGGACCGAGGGTTCGAATCCCTCCCTCTCCGCCATTTGTAACTGGATTATTTCATTATATCAAATTCATAGCGCAATGAGATGTCGCCGTACCCACAAACTCACCCATGACCGTGTCGTAGATGTAGGTGGATTGTCGTAGCTGATCCTGGACGCCCGGCGCCTTTTTGTCGGACGCGCGTGCCGATTGTCTCAGAAGATGACGGCTCTGACCAAGCGCGGTCGAGATAGGATTTGTCTTCTTCGAGCGTAGCTCGCCGCTTCCGCTCTGGTCGGCTTCCAGCAAAGGGCGAGCGCCGACAATCGACCGAAGCGCGGAGGTCAGCAACGGCTTCACCCTGAGCCCACAGAAAGATCAAGGTTGCCAGCAAGCCAAGAGCACTTCGCCCGGCATGGAGTGTGCCCCACCGCTCGAGCATGCGGCGCGTTTCAGCCGTGGCGCCCTCCGGCGGCGACGCATACATCGGCATGATCACGAAGGTCGTGTAATATAAGGCCGATTCGAGAGCAGGACGGGGGCTCCGAGCACCCAGCGCCGGCCGGGGCGATGAAATGGCAGCGAGCCCGGATACGCCGCCCACGACAGCGAGGCGCGCCTGCATCATGTAACCCCGCTTGTAAGGCGGCTTCCACTCGGCGAGCAGAGAGCGATTGTCGAGCTGAAGGCGCGCTGGCCGCTCGGCGATGTTGATGTAGATCGCTGCCCCTGTGAACACGGCGGCTATCGTGAGTGCAAGCTCTCCAGCAAGCATTCCTCTCCTCCGCGGGCAACAAGTCGGGCTACTCGTTGCTCATTCCGAGCCGCCGCGTGAATTTAGCCACGTCGATAACGACCCGGGAATGCAAGCCGGCCCCGATCTCCTTGTCACCCTCGGTCGCCCGGACGGTGAACTCGATTTGCCGCCCGTCGACTTTCGTAACCTCGGCCTCCCCGGTGACCAGGCGTCCAACCGGCGTTGCCGCGAGATGGCGCACGTTGACGGTCGTGCCGACAGCGCTTTCGCCGGGATCGAGATAGGCCCTGATTGCGTTGAGGGCGGCGTTTTCCATGACCATGATCATGACGGGAGTGGCGAACACCGGCGGCAGGATCGCGTTCCTTGAACCGGTCGGCAAGGTGCTCGGGTTGGACGAGGAGGCTGAAAGAGCCTTTGGCTCCGAGGGTATCTGCCTCATTGCTTGTCCTCAAGAGTCCGCGGCCACAGTTCTACGGCCTGAATTGAGGGCAGCCCGTCTCTAAAGCATCAGGCAGCACGGGAATGGCGATCTGCGCCTCAGCGCGGGCAAGCGGCGCTCCCAGGCAGAAATGCCCACCGCCGCCAAAGGCGAAATGGCTCGTGTCCGGCCGCTCGACATCGAAGCGGTGAGGGTTGGAGTGCCGCACTGGGTCATGACCGGCCGCGAGAAGCGAGACGGTCATTACCTCGCCCGCCTGCACCTCCCTTCCCCCCATCTCGAGCGGCTCCAGAGCTATCCGACGGGTCGACACCACAGGCGGGTCGTAGCGTAGCATCTCCTCGACCGCATTGGGCACGAGTTCGGGGCGAGCCCGAAGTTTGGCGAGTTGATCAGGATGAAGCAGCAGTGCCAAAATGCCATTGCCGACTAAATCCGTAGTGGTGAGATTGCCGGCGATAAGCAACAGGTTACAGGTAATAACGATCTCGCGCTGGGTAAGCCGATTGCTCGCTTCCTCGGCGGAGACGAGCGCGCTGATGAGGTCGGTGCCGCGCTGACGCCGTCGAGCATCGATCGCGCGCGCAAAATAATCGTTGAGGTCCTGCTCCGCTGCCGCTAACTCCGCCGACTGCTCGGGCGTCTGAAGTGGATTGAAGAGTTGCGACCGTGCGTCCGACCAACGCTTGAATAGTACCAGGTCGCCGGCGTCGACCCCCAGCATCTCGGCGATCACGATAATCGGCAACGGGGCCGCGTATTCGGCGATTACATCGAACGAGTCCTGACCGGTCAGAGCATCAAGCAGCTTTTCGGCTATGGCGCGGATGCGCGGGCGAAACGCGTCCACCGCGCGCTGATTGAACGCCTGGGACACGAGTCCACGGAGGCGCTTGTGGTCTGGATCATCAAGTCGAAGCATCGAGGGCCCTAATGCCGCGGGCGGCACATTGCCCATCATGTCGCGCCGCAGCGCAGTGCCCGGCGCCTTGCGCGGATCGACGGACAGCGACCGGTTTGACATGACGGCCTTGACATCCTCGAAGCGGGTCAAGAAGAGCCGCCTCATTTCTGTGTCACGGTGGACGGGTTCCTCGGTCCGCAACCGGTCGAGGTAGTCATGCGGACGCTCACGGAACACCGGGTCGATCGCGGTAAGCTGAAGGGCCCGTCGGCAAGGGCTGCTTGTCGGACATGGTCGCTCCCCCTCGGGTCGCTTCATTTTCGCCGGCCGCAGAGGGTTGTCAAAAACGGATTGGGGTCGGTGCCGCAAGCCGAATGGGGCGGATTACCCGCGATACATCAGCGTTCCAGCCCCAATCGCCCGATCCCCGGCAGCTTGAGCGCCGGCACGGCGGCATCGATGCCGATATTAAGCCCCAGGACGTTCAGCTCGAACCCTTCGTCGACGGCGAGGAGGAGGCCGGCAAGACCGTAGAGCGATACCTGAAACCCGGAGCCGCTGGGGGCCGAGGCAAAGAGCGCGCTGCCGGGCAGGAAGTCCTTGCCGACCGCGTTCGAGGGCAGGTTAAGGCCAAGCTCGGGGACTTCACGGGCAATATACGCGGTGAACGTGTTACTGTTAGGGCCAGGCCAAGCACGATATTCGTGCGGATAAGGATAGCGGGCGATCGCGGCACGGATATCGTCGATCATTGCGTCGACACCCGCTCCGCGCCGATCGAGCAGGATCTGCGGTCGGGCTCCGAACCAGTAATTGTCAGGGCCCATACGGTCGACGCGAAGCGCCGGGGCGCCATTGGCGACGCCGAAGCCGAGCACCTCGTATCGGGTATAGCGCTCGGCCCCGCTCGGCTTGACCGCGAGCCAAGTGTGCATTGAGAATACGCCCCGCCACGAGACGGCGCGGGCGGCATAGACCTGAATCACAGCTTCCTGCATGCTCGCCGGGTCGGGCGCGAGGCCGGTCGGGTCGCGGCGCGCCTCGTACCACGGCACCCCGCCGCGCCCATCAGGGAGACAGCCGCTGACCAGGACAGGCAGTACCAACAACCCGAGCAACAGACCGAACGAGATCGCCAAATTCATGTGTGCTCGGGATTACTCAGATGCGCGTGGGTGCGGCCGTTGTGTGTCGGCAACGACCGGTCCGGCATCCTACGAGGGCGATCGGTAACCGCAAGAACCACTATCACCGAGCCGCCGCGGTCGGGTCGAGCGATCCCATAAAGCTGATCAGATAGGGCTTCCACACCGCGGCGTAATAATGGGTGAAATGCCCATGTGTCTTGTCGCTGTAGGGGATCAGCACGTAGCGGCCGTCATGAAGCTTCTTCATCGCTCGCTCAACCGTGCCCAGCTCGGGCGGGTTGGCCTCGTCCTCGACGGTGTTGATCAGCAGGACCTTGGCTTTGATCTTGGGAAGATCCGCTTCGGGGCTGTAGTCATCGATCGACTCGATGGCCCACAACGAGTCGTTGGCGTCGCCCTTGGCGATCCGCGCCACGCGCTCGTCATAGAGCTGGTCCGCGGCAGCGCGGGTCGGCGCCATTTCCTGGATGCGTGCCGCACTCTCGGGCCTGAACGATCCCGCCGCGGCGCTGTAGATGTAATGGGTCGGGTTCTTCTCGTAATTGCCGTTGTTCCAGTCCGGGTCATGGCGGATCGCTTCGGCTGCGGCGCGGCGCGAGATCCGGTTGCGGCCGCCGATCTCGACCGGCTGGCAGGAGAGCCCGACCATGCCGTCCATCATGTCAGGATACATCTCGGCCCACATGAAACTGTGCATGCAGCCTAGCGAACTGCCGATCACGAGACGCAGATGGGCGACCTTGAGCCCTTCGGTGACCATCCGGTGCGTACTATCGACCATGTCGTGGTACCGGTAGTGCGGAAAATTGCCCTTGAGCCCATTGGAGGGCTTGCTCGATCCGCCACGGCCGAGGGCGTCCGGGATGATGATGAAGTATCGCCCGGCATCTAAAGGCTGCCCGTCCTTGAACAGCTCGTCGGCCAAGGTCGGTCGCAGCCAGTTGGCTCCAGTGCCGGTGTTGCCCTGCAACAGCAGCACACCGTTGACGATCTCGCCTGCAGCGTTGCGCTCCGCAGAGCCGAGGGTGCGATAGTGCAGTTTCAGCTGCGGCAGGGTCTCGCCGCTCGCAAATTTGTAATTTGAGATCGTGAGATCACCCTCCTGGTAGTTGGGCCAGTGGGTGCTTTCGGGCTCGGCAAGAGCGGGGGCGGCGACACTGACGAGGGCGGCGAGGACGGCGCGGATCAACATGACGAATCCTCTCCGGGAATGTTTCAATACGATCTTCTCATTCCAGACCCAAGGCAATGAGCCGAGAAGAGCCGAGGTGGCGTGCAACAGAACGAACCCAGCCTCGCCTACCATTCATGCCTAAGGTTCCGGCCAGCTCATGATCGGAACAGAGCTGATGCTATTCTTGGGGCTGCCTTCGATGACCCGGTCGCTGTAGGCCACATAGACCAGCACGTTGCGCTTGCGGTCAAAGAAGCGAACGACTTGAAGCGTCTTGAAGACGAGGCTGCGCCGTTCGTCGAAAACGCGCTCACCATCCTTAATCTCGCCGTTGATCTTGATCGGGCCAATCTGGCGGCAGGCGATGCTGGCGTCGCTGGTGTCCTCGGCCACGCCCAGAGCGCCCTTCATCCCTCCCGTTTGTGCTCGGCTGATGTGGCAGGCGACGCCCTCTACCTTTGGGTCGTCAAAACCGTCGACGACAATCTTGTCATCAGGCCCCAGCAGCCGAAACTTTGTGTTGACGGCGCCGGTGGTCCCGCGCTCGGGCCGGCTGATGATCCACACGCTAAACAGAACCACAACCAGCACAACGGCGGTCCCGAGAATTAGCCCAAGCCTTCTCACGATGTCCTAGCCCTCTTCTCGAAGGGTGGCAGTGCCCTGGCAGAGATCATATCGGCGGGCATGGTCAGGCCTTCTTACGACCTCTCGTAGCGATGGTCGCCGGTTCGGTCGCCCGCTCTTCTTTCTTTTTTCGGCCACCCGACACAGGCAGAAGCAAAGCCCTCTGGCGCCGATCGGGTGCCACTTTGGCGCGTTTATTGGTCTTGGGAATTGTGGCGCGAACGGCTGGGCGATCACGCCCTCGGGGATGCGCGGCGTGCTGAACGATGCCCTGTCGATCTACTTCCTCGACCCCACCCTTGCGAGCGCCTTCGTGGCCCGCTGGTGCGCCGGGTATATGGTCGAGACAGCGGAGGGCGTGTTCAGGGTGCGGGACGATGAGCCGACGCCGCGGGGCGGGGCTGCATCGGACGCCCTGAGCGGATTGTACCCGGCGGATAGGAGAAGGCGCGGTGCTCACCAAGGACATCCTCTATGGCATGAACATCTTGAGCTTGACGGGCTTCGTTCTAATGGGGCTCACCCTTAGTCTACGCCGGATGGCAAACGCCAGCGCCCCCTTGTGTATCGGCCTGATGTGCGTTGGGACGGCTTTGGTGTTTGTCGGGCTTTATGCGAGCGGCTGATCCCCCTGCACATCGCGGCTTCTACATTGTCTAGGCAGGCTTGATGGCGAGGAGG
>WNFR01016576.1_pt1 | contig 13962 bp, 17 predicted proteins | sample 5400221 | NCBI WGS metagenome assembly WNFR01 (sample SAMN13153357, study PRJNA577476) | soil metagenome | isolation source: 40 cm soil under Madrone tree | place: USA:California | collected 2016-06-14 | reverse complement strand
CGCTACCGAAACCGAAAATGTTAGCGCCCGCGGTCTTTTTTTCTATCTGGACCGCTGGATGAAGGAAGGCGCCCAGGTAGAAGTCACGATGGCATTCCCGCCGCAGGTCACTCTGACGGCTTCAGTCCGGGTGAAGTTTCTGGCGCGGGTGGTTCGCGTTGAACCTGGGGACTCTCCCACGAAGGTGGGGGTAGCGGCCTTAATCGAAGAATATGAATTTATCCGGCCAAGAGACGAATCCCAGGACGCTACAGGACTGGAACCAAGCTGGAACTTCTCGCGCTGAGAGAGCATTCAGCACTCAGCACTCAGCATTCAGCCAACAAGGAATGAGTTGAAAAGATCGGAAGTTCTCGTGCTGAGGCTTCGTCTAGGCTGACTGCCGAGTGCTGAGTGCTATTTTTTCAACCTCTCCATCTCTCGCCGAATCTTCGAATATTTGCGCACTAAGATTGCCAAATACGTCCCGTGGATCACCCAGGTCGCAATGAAAGCAGCATAGAGGTAACTCATCGCGATCCCTCCAACAGGGATTCGAGTGCCTGCGCTTCTTCTACTTCACGTTGCACAACTTCCAGTTGATACCGGGTCCAGCCGACCAAGAAGGCCAGACAAAGAAATGCCAGCCAGTTGATCAGGAGGACGTGTGCCATACGGGGATCGAGAGATCCTCCACCCCCGATCACCGGAGAAGGATGTTGGGTGCGGAAGAACCAGATTGAGAAATACACCAGCGGAACATCCAGCGCGCCGAAGACGGCCAGCACAGCTGCAATCACGGGAGTTTGTCCACTGGTCGAGTATCGGCGGAGGATTAAATAACTGACGTATATAAGCCAGAGCACAAGCGTGGTGGTTAAACGGATGTCCCCTGGCGCCCACCAGATGCCCCAGACCGGACGCGCCCAGATAGGGCCGGTCACCAAGACCACAGTGCAGAACACAACGCCTACTTCAGCGCTCACCAAAGCTAGAATGTCGGCTTTTGGATTTCGGCGAATCAAGTACACGATTGATGCCACGAAGTTAATGAGGAACAGCAGGAACGCCGTCCATGCGGAGGGAACGTGATAATAGAAGATGCGCTGCACGTCGCCCATGGTGCGTTCAGTAGGCGCGCCGATGAGCGCTTCATAGAGAGCAAAACTCAGTAGCACCGCTGTAACGATAGCGAGAATGGGGATGGCGCGTTTCACTCTGCTTCCAGTATGGTCTCAAAAAGGAATAAAGATGCAATGGTAAACACGACATCATACGCCAGCAGCAGGGCGATCCACACCCGCGCCGACTCCTCGCCGGTGAGCACTGCCGTAGTCGCGTTGACCATTCCGAGGAGGGCCGGAATAGAAATGGGAAACAGCAGCAGCGGCAACATGACTTCCCGGCTGCGTGTGCGCAAGGAAATCGCCGCGAAGAAGGTGCCGTTGATAACTAATGCCCAAGTTCCCAGGACCGCTATCGGCAGCAACTCCCAAGCGGGTCCGAGCGCTCGCAGCTTGTAGAAGGCGATGAACAATGGCGTCATCAGCGCCTCGATTACGCTGACAAAAATGAAATTGCCTACGGCCTTCGCCAGGAACAGAGGATTTGCAGGCGCAGGGGAGACGCGATATGCGTCCAGCACTTGATTGCGCAACTCACGCGCCCAGGTTTGGTTCAAAGCCACAATCGCGGCAAACAGAAATGCCACCCAGATCAGCCCGCCGGCAATTCTCCGCGATTCTTCCGCCGTTGGATCGAATGCGAAGCTGAAGATCACCACCACCAGCAATGCGAAGAACAGCATCGCATTGATGGCGTCTTTTGACCGCCATTCGAGACGAACATCTTTCGCGAGGGTCGCACGCGTGATTGCCAAGAAGCTCATTGTGTATCCGCCTCAAGTTTGGCGGTTTGGCGCGCAATCTTCCCAGCTTCCATCCAGACAAATTCGTTCGCAATGGATTCAAGAAGGCCGGGCTGGTGTGTCACCACTAAAACCGTCTTTCCCCCATCTCTCATTTGCGCGAGCAATGCAGCCATTACCAGTGCGGAACGCGAATCGACGTTCGAAAACGGCTCGTCGAGCAGGAGCAGTTTGGGATCATTCAGCAGCGCTCGCGCCAGAGACATTCTTTGTCGCATGCCTTGCGAGTACTGGCCGACTGGACGCTCCAGACCGGGATCCAGATTTACTGCACTGATCACTTCGCGACATCTGCCGTCGGGGATTCCATAAAGGCCAGCGAAGTAGCGCAAATTTTCCATGCCGCTCATTTCGTCGTAAAGCAGCGAGGGATGCGCCATGTAGCCGATGTGTGCGCGCACATCCTTGATGTTCATGCTCCGCAGAACGGAAATTGTGCCGCGCGTCGGCTGCGCCAGTCCGGCGATGGCTCGCAACAACGTCGTTTTTCCCGCGCCGTTGTCCCCGAGGATGACGTAGAGTTTCCCGGGAGCGAATTGCGCGCTAACCCCTCGCAGCGCGGCAAAGCGGCCGAACTGCTTAATAACGTCGTCAGCAACGACTACGTAGTTGGATTGTGACTCGTTCATGGATCAGGAGCATTCTTTTATAGCACCTGCCTGCGAACATGATGGATCCTGATTAGGATAGAACGATGCCGACGATGCCAAAGAATGCTCCCACGCAAGAATGGAGTGCATCGCGTTACGCTGAAAATGCGCGGTTTGTCTCCGACTTGGGAGAAGCCGTCCTTGGTCTGCTCAATCCCCAGCCCGGGGAGCGAATTCTTGATCTCGGCTGCGGCGATGGTGCGCTCACGGAAAAAATCGCGGCGGTGGGAGCTGAAGTTGTGGGAGTGGATGGATCTGCGGACATGGTTGCGGCGGCGAAGCGGCGTGGCATCGATTCGCGCGTGGTGGATGCTTACAGCCTCAACTTTCATTCCGAGTTCGACGCGGTGTTTTCCAATGCTGCGTTGCATTGGATGAGTCGTGATCCAGATGCGGTGATCCAGGGCGTTCATCGCTCACTCAAACCGGGCGGACGTTTCGCTGCAGAAATGGGCGGCCATGGGAATGTTGCGGCAATTACGGTTGCGATTTGCGCAACCCTCGAAGCTTACGGCGTGCAAGATCCGGCTTCACTCATCCCCTGGTACTTCCCCACTCCCGACGAATATCGCGAGAGGCTGGAACGCGCTGGCTTTGTGGCCGAAGAAATTGCGCTGATTCCTCGGCCCACGCCGCTTACGAGCGGAATGCGAGGCTGGCTGGAGACATTCGCCATTCCGTTCACTAAAAGCGTGAGTGAAGTGAGGCGCAACGCGTTCCTTGATGAAGTCACTGAAAGACTCCGGCCGGTCCTGTGCGATGACCGAGGCCGGTGGACGGCGGATTATGCGCGCCTGAGATTCTCGGCTAGATTGCCTGGTGACTAGTTGTCGGTGGAATTTCCGCTGCTGGGAACGGCGCTCATGTTGGACGTCCCGCCAGCCGGCGCTTCCTGTTGCGGGGCGTATTTCGAAGCGCACTTGGCCTGAATCTGCTTGGCGTAAAAGACGCCGTCACGGTTAAACTTGCCCTCGGCGAGCGCCTGGGCGTTATCTTTAAATGTGTCCGGAGGAGGCTCAGTCCCGTTGTACACAACGTTTAGGAGCTGATCGTTCTCGACCAGCACAAAATTGACGTTTGTCCCGCTACGCCGGATTGAACCAGGCTGAACATTTCCCGCAACTCGAAGACGTTTTGAATAGGCACCGTCGCCCAGGCCGCGCAATTCTTTGATGGTGACGTAGTAGCTCTTGCTCTCCTGAACACCGGTGTAGGCCAGATATCCCAGCGCCAGCAAGATGACGACCATCGCGCTGCCGAATTTCAGGAACTTAGTGGTTTGCGACGACATCACACTAAAACTCTACTCGCGGCCGAAAAGCGGGTCAAGGTCGGTACTCCGATAGAATGTTCCTATGATCCACCCCTGGCACGACGTCACTCCCGGCAGCAAGTTGCCGCAGGAGTTCAACACCATTATTGAAATTCCGTTCGGCTCGAGCGTGAAGTACGAGCTCGACAAAGTCAGCGGATTGATTAAGCTTGACCGCGTACTCTACTCGGCGGTTTATTATCCGGCGAACTATGGATTCATTCCGCAGACTCTGGCCGAAGATGACGACCCGCTTGACGTGCTGGTCCTTTGCCAGGAGGCGGTCGTTCCTCTCACCATGATCTTCGCGCGGGCGATTGGCCTGATGACCATGATCGATTCCGGCAAGAAAGACCACAAGATCATCGCTGTCGCCACGAAGGACCCGGAGTTCAACAGCTATCGCGAGGCGCAAGAAATGCCGCAGCACCGGCTACTGATGCTGCGACGCTTCTTTCAGGATTACAAACAATTGGAAGGCAAGGCGGTTGAAGTGGATGAAATCCTTCCGGCTGGAGACGCCTACCCGATCGTCAGCGACGCGCTGCATCGTTACAGCGAACAGCGGCGGAAGGGTTTTGCAAACCACGATTAGCAGAGATCCCGATTAGAAATGCTCATCGGTAATAATCCCTCGCCGCTCGGCAGCCACTTTTCCTAGCGCACGGGCCTGAATGATACGATCCCACGGGCCGGCCTGCCAGTTGTCTCTGATCCTGTCGGTGCGAATCCAGGGCGGGAGAGAGATGTACAAATTTTTCGCCATCGCGATTGCGTAAGGCTCGTATTGCATCCGTAGCTGAGTCAATTTTTGTTCCGCCTCGGCGCTGTCTCTTAGTCGAAGCCCTTTTTGCGCCAGCTGCGTGCGGATTTGGGCAAGTTCTTCGGAGCTGAGCCGATCGGGTGCGTTCGGGTCATAATGCGCATTCACGACCTGCGCTAAATCCACGATGGCATGGCGCGCCATCTTGAAGGTCCATCGCGCCTGCTCATTGCTTACGTCATCAATTCCAGTAATAACGAGCGCAGTGGCGTCGAGAACTACGACGAGGGCCCCAAGCCACGACTGGTTGCTGTGCTGCGAGCGATAAAAGCTCAGCACCGGATAGGAAAGATGGCTTTCGAGAACCTCCGCCGCCCAACGTTCCCAATCCCGAAACAGCTGGTCCAGGGTCCTTTGATCCGGGCTGCTCGACGCTCGAACCAGAAGTTCCGCAGCGCTTGGCGGCGAGCCCGCGCGCGCGTCGAGCAGGGAAATTTCAATTTCTCTGCGCGAAAATGCCGAGTAAATCGTAGGCAGGTAGCCGATGACTATGGCCAGGAAGCCAAAACCCATTCCGGCCTCTAACACCGCAATTACACGGGAAACCCCCGAGGCGGGAGTGACGTCTCCGTAGCCCAACGTGAAGAACGTCTCGCCACTGTGATACAGGAGAAGGCCAAAAGTGATCTTCTGATTTCCGGAGACGAGGTGTTCGCCGCTTCCGTATTGCAATAGCGCAAAGGCAAAAATCAAACTGCATGCCCACAACACCAGCAGGACGATCATCGAGAGCGGGCCGAAATATCCGAAAAAGGCTTCGCGCCGGGTTTGCGACTTGATGCGACTGGTCAGCCTCGCCCACGGCCGCCATGTATTTCGATAGAACCAAGCGGTAATGCGAAAGTGCCGCTGAACCCGCCGCGGCAGGACAACGGTCTCAAAGGCGTCCAGCAGGATTGCCAGAAGGATGACGATTCCGGCGACGATGGCGATGACGTGCATGGGAATGAGGCAAATCGAGCAGAAATGGTAGCAGGATTACGGTTTTGTGACATCCGTCTTGTGACATCCGGCTTGTGACATGCGGCTTTGTGACATCCGTCACAGACACGCCCTGCGTTTTGAGCATAGTGTTGTCGCCACCAGAGCACCCTTCCCGCGCCCTCCGGGAAGGGTAGGGGCGAACCTGGTACAGAGCAGCGCCGGAGGCCCGAAACAACTTAGCCCAGCGCTTCAGCGCTGGGTAGCGTAACCCTACGACGAAAGTCCCGGAGGGACGACACAATGTCGCACTCGTATTCCAGCAATCGCATTCACGTGATTTTCAGCACGAAGGGCCGCGCAAAAATCATTTCGGAAGAGCTCCAGCCCAAGCTTTGGGCTTACATGGCAGGCATTGCGAAGAAGCAGGGATTCGACGCAATCATCATTGGAGGTGTTCAAGATCACGTGCACGTCCTTCTGTTACTGCCGCCCGTCATGCCGTTGGCGAAAACGATCCAGTTCCTGAAAGGAAGCTCCTCGAAATGGCTCAACGAGAACGGTGAACAGTTCGCGTGGCAGGAGGGCTATGGCGCATTCAGCGTGAGCGCATCGCAGATTGACGACGTGATCCGATATATCAAGAACCAGGGCGCGCATCATGCGAAAAGGAGTTTTGAGGATGAGTTTCTTCAATTCCTGAAGAGATACGGCGTCGCGTATGACCCGGCTCATGTGCTGGGCTAGGTGTGTCGTCCCTCCGGGACTTGGCTGGTTTTTGCTACGCCTACCCAGCGCTGGAAGCGCTGGGCTAAGTTGTTTCGTCCCTCCGGGACGCAGGCCCGACCTTGCGGCAACACTTGTAACTGGATACGCTGCGGTAAGTTGGTTTGGCTTGGCGAGTAGCGCTGTTCATGTTCCGGAAAATCCTGCTGCTACAGCATGGTATGCGCGGCCTCCACTGCCCGCTGCACCGCTAAAAGTTCTTTCAACACGCCGCGCAATTTGGTTGATTCCAAGGCTCGGCTGAGGCAGAAGGCAGCTGCACGGAATGAGTGGCATCGAAGACTACGGGCGCGAACTTGCGCATGATCGCGAGTGAACGCATGTCTACAACCAGATTGTTGTAGCCGAAGCTGGCGCCGCGCTCGGTGACGAACACACGGTCGTTCCCGGCCGCGCGGCATTTTTCCACGATGTGGCGCATGTCCCAGGGCGAAACGAACTGGCCCTTCTTGATGTTCACCACGCGTTCGGTCATGGCTGCGGCGGTGACCAGATCAGTCTGCCGGCAGAGAAACGCCGGAATCTGCAAGACGTCTGCGACTTCGGCTACTTTCGGCACGTCTTTTGCCTCGTGCACATCCGTGAGCACCGGCACGTGGACTTCGTCCTTCACTTTTTTCAGGATGCGCAGCCCTTCGGTGAGTCCTGGTCCGCGAAAGCTGCGGATGGAAGTTCGGTTGGCTTTGTCGTAGGAAGCTTTGAAGATGAAGGGGACGTTCAGGGACCGAGCGACTCCTTTGATGACTTCTGCCATAAAGAGCGCGTGCTTCTCGCTCTCAATCACGCAGGGGCCAGCGATCAGAAAGAGATCGCCCGCACCAATGCGCACGCCTTCGACTTGGAATGACAGGCTCATTTTTAACCACAGAGGGCACAGAGGAGCACAGAGGAAACACGCCTTGGGAGATCGAGTGAAAGCGTTTTCCTCTGTGCTCCTCTGTGCCCTCTGTGGTTATGCCTCATCGGCTTGCCACTTTCTGCGGCCGGTGATACATCTCCAGTTCGGCTGCGTCTCTTTCTGCACGGCGTTTCTTTCCGTGCTCAAAGGCTGCACCGACGAATGTCTTAAATAACGGATGCGGCTCCAGTGGCTTCGACTTGAACTCGGGATGAAACTGGCATCCGATGAAGTGCGGATGATCATGCAACTCGACCATCTCGACGTACGTCCCGTCAGGAGTCGAGCCTGAGATTCGCATTCCTCCGGCTGTCAAAGTCTCTTCGTATTCGCGATTGAATTCATAGCGGTGCCGATGCCGTTCGCTGATTTCCGTCTCGCCGTAGATTTTGTGCGCCAGAGTTCCCGGCTCGATCTTGCACGTCCAGGCGCCGAGGCGCATGGTTCCGCCCAGTTCTTCGACTCCGCGAAGTTCGCGCAGTTTGTAGATCACGCGATGTGGCGTCGCGGGATCGAATTCACTCGAGTTGGCGTCTGCCAGCCCACACACGTTGCGGGCAAATTCGATGCACGCGGTCTGCATCCCCAGGCAAATACCGAAATATGGGACCTTCTTCTCCCGCGCATAACGGATCGCCTGCAGCATGCCTTCAATACCGCGCTTGCCGAATCCGCCGGGCACCAGGATGCCGTCGTAATCCCGAAGCTGTTCTTCGCAAGCTCGCTGTCCGGCTTCCAAGCCCTCGGCTTCAATCCAGTTCACACTGAGTTTCAGATTGTGCGCCAGTGCACCGTGTACCAGCGCTTCTTTGAGCGATTTGTACGAATCTTCGTACTCGACGTACTTGCCCACGATGGCAATATTCACCTCGGCCTTGGGGTTGTAAACGTTGTGCACTAGCTCTTCCCATTGCTTCAGGTCGTGGTCCGTGGCTTCGAGGTGTAAATATTTCAGCACCAGGGTGTCCACACCCTCATGCGAGAACACCAGAGGAACTTCGTAGATAGAAGCGACGTCTTTGGCGGTTATGACCGCTTCTTCCTCCACATTGCAGAAGAGGGCAATTTTTGACTTGATGTCTTTGGAGAGAAACCGATCAGTACGGCACAGCAAGATGTCGGGCTGAATTCCGATGCTCAACAGCTCTTTTACCGAGTGCTGCGTCGGCTTGGTTTTTAGTTCCTGGGCCGCCGCGATGAATGGCACCAGCGTTACATGAACAAACATCGTGTTCTCGCGCCCCAACTCCTGGCGCATCTGGCGGATCGCTTCCATAAAGGGCAGAGACTCAATATCGCCCACGGTTCCGCCAATTTCGACTATTGCGACATCCACGTCCTGGGCGACTTTTTTCATTGCCGACTTGATTTCATTGGTGACGTGCGGAATCACCTGAACGGTCTTGCCGAGATAGTCTCCGCGGCGCTCTTTGGCAATAATTTGCTCGTAAATGCGGCCAGTGGTCCAATTGTTATCACGAGAAAGCTTGGCGTGGGTGAAGCGCTCGTAGTGACCGAGGTCGAGATCGGTTTCGGCGCCGTCGTCGGTCACAAAAACTTCGCCATGCTGGAACGGCGACATCGTACCGGGATCAACATTAAGATACGGGTCGAACTTCATCAGGTTGACTTTCAACCCGCGGCTTTCGAGCAGGCACCCGATCGAGGCAGCCGCCAGTCCTTTGCCCAATGAAGACACCACACCGCCGGTTACAAAGATGTACTTTGCCGACATCGTTTCCTCGTCTCAATTGTGTTTGGAAATTTGTGCAGGCTGGGGTGCACAATCAATTATGGCAGAAAATTCGCAGGCGCGGAACCAGTAATTTCACGCGCCATTTCGGCGTTAGAATAGCAGTGTTATGGCCGGTTCCCGCTGGATCCACGCGGTGTTTGTCCTGTTTGCTCTGATGGCAGCGTCGGCTCATTCGCACGCTCAGGGACAAGCCAAACGCTTAATCCTCAAGGACGGCTCCTACCAGCTTGCGTCCAAATGGGAGGTCAAGGCCGACCGCGTTCGTTTCTACAGCGTCGAGCGCAGCGACTGGGAGGAAGTCCCGAATTCCATGGTGGACTGGGACGCCACCAACAAATATGAGCAAGACCGGGCGGCTGGCAAGACATCCCGAGATGCCGTGGAACTCGAGAAAGAACTGGAAGCCGATCGCCAGGAAGACGAGCTGAAATCGCCCCATGTGGCTCCAGGCCTGCGCCTGCCTTCCGAGGGCGGGGTCTATGTGCTCGATACCTATCTTGCCGAGCCCCAACTGGTGCCGCTTGACCAGACTGGCGGAGAAATCAACCGCAACACCGCTCACAATATTTTGCGCGCGGCTATCAATCCCGTAGCCGGCTCCAAGCAAACTATCGAGCTTCCGGGTCCAAGCTCGAAAATCCAAATACACGCTATCTTGCCGACTCTCTATGTGAACCTGGACGCGGCAAATGATGAGGAAGAATCATCGAAGACGCCCGCAGCCGAGCTGCCTTGGGACCGTTTTCACCTTGTTCGCGCGCAAGTGAAGGGCGACAAGCGTATCGTTGGTGCGATCAAGACTGCCATTTACGGAAAGACAAGCCAGGAACAGGAAGGAGTCCCTGCAACTGCAGAAAAGCTGAGTGGAGGCTGGATCAAGCTGACCCCAAAAGCTCCGCTCGAACCCGGTGAATACGCGATTGCCGAACTACTGGGGAAGCAGGGAATGAATAGCTACGTGTGGGATTTTGGGGTTCATCCCGATGCTCCCGCGAACCTCGCAATCATCAAGCCCGATGCCTCCGAGGAGAAAAAGCCAGTAGAGTTACAGGGAGACGAGCTCCCGGAGCTGAAGAAACGCGAGAAGTCGCGTTGAAGGGGATACCGTCGCACGCAAATTCGGCAGAGCGGCCGGTGCGAAATCAAGGACGCAAGTTTGCAGCTACTGAAGGCTGGAGCAAGCGTAGTCCGCCACGAGGGCACACATCTGGATATTCAGCATACTCAAACGACTTTGCATCAGTGGGCTCAAAGCGTTTCAGCCAGTTGACAACTTTAGCCACCGAATCAGGAAACGGGTTCTCGCCGTCTCCATTCAACCAGTGCAAGCGCTGGGTACCATCCTCGCGAAGAATTTCGGCTCCAAAGTTTTCAGCTTCTCGACGGATGATTCCGCCATGGCTACCAGAGAGAACTCGAAAATCGGAATCTGATATCAATTTCCTCAGTTGCTGGAGTTGCTGCTCTTGGATTTTTCCACGCAGACGCTGCGTTGGGCCGCCGTCCAGGAATCGAACGGTTCGATAATCTCCGTCGCGAGAGACTGCAATGCAAATGTGTCGCAGTCCCTCTCCTTGCACAATGGGAGAGGTGTCGTAAGAAAACCGCGCTAACAAACTGGGATCGCGGAAGTGGTAGGCTTCTTGGGCCCACAAACCGAGTGACGTCAGAAGAACCGCCGCGATTAGGAACGATTTTGCGTAGGGCTGCATGAGGAACCTCCAAGCCAGCCTTTCGACATTTTATTACAACTTTCAAGCGTTGCAAAAACGGATGTTTGACCGTGGCTCTGACCGCAATTAGACTAGCCAGCGATGTCGAGCTTTCTTTCAAGGAGTTACGTGAAATCTTACCGATCCACACAAAGCATTCTTTCGGATATTCAAAATCTGCTTGCTAATAACCGCCCCTCTTTCCAGCACTCTCCACTGGAAGATGTCGCCGAATTACTGTGTGAAGGACGACACTACAGCTGGGCGGGAATCTACCTCACTTTGGATCAGAAAACCTCGCCAGCGCTTCTGAAAGAAGCGACGAATGCCCATGTGGCACAACTGAAAGCGCCGGGCACACGCAAGAAGATCATGGTTGCAATGAAGGTTGGCGGACGCGAGATTGGATCCCTCAACGTTGAGAGCGACCGCGAAAATTCTTTCGGTGCCGAAGACCGGGTTCTGCTTGAAAGAGTTGCTGGTCTGCTGGCGCGTTTCCTTGCCGGGCCCGGCAAATACCTCGTGCTGAAAGCATCCAAGCCTGCTCCATTGCCCAAGGCTGCTGCTGCTTAGTATCTTCATCCCAGTGGACGCTCGTCCTATACTGCTCCCGTACTGAATGGCTTCTGCGCCATCATCCCGGCTCGCATATATCGATTGGCTGCGCGGACTGGCCTGCGTGCTGATGTTCCAGACGCACTGCTACGACGCCTGGCTAGGAGGAGCGGCCCGCAATTCCACGTTCTTCATGTGGTCGCAAATCCTGGGAACATTTCCTGCGCCGCTCTTTCTTTTTCTCGCCGGAGTCTCGTTCACGCTGGTCACTGACAAGCTTCTGCAAAAGGGCCTGTCAGCCGAGCAAATCGCAAAGACAACCATCCGCCGCGGAGCCGAAATTTTCGCGCTGGGACTGCTCTTTCGACTTCAGGAGTACGTCATCGCCTGGGGATGGGCGCCATGGAGTGACCTGCTTCGCGTGGACATCCTTAACACCATCGGCCTATCGATGATGCTTATGGGACTTGTTTGCTGGATCGTGCTTGCGTTGGGCGCCGTACGTGGGCATCCGGCGCGGACGGGCGTGGACACCCGTCCCTACACGAACCTGGTTACGGCCGCGATTTTCGTTGCGGCCGCTATCGCTGCGTTTGCGCCGTTGCTTTGGACTAGCTGGCGTCCGCGATTTCTTCCGTGGCCCGTTGAGTCTTATGTGAACGGAGTACACAATCTAGGTTCACCGCAGGCGTGGCTCTTCCCCGTCTTTCCCTGGACGGCGTTCGCATTTGCCGGCCTGGCGTTCGGTTTTATGCTGCTCAGCGAGTCGGGCAGGAGACTTGGGGCACGCGCATTTTTGTTCGCGGGAATAATGGGAATCGTGCTTATCTATGGCGCGAAATTCCTCGACTCACGAAGCCTGCAGATCTATCCCGTTTACGATTACTGGCATACCAGTCCGAACTTTTTCATGACCCGCCTAGGCCTGCTGCTCCTTCTGGTCGTGTCCGGATATGCGTGGTGTCGCTGGGGCCTCGGCCAGCGAGGATTCAGTCCGTTGATCCAACTGGGCCGAACTTCCCTGCTGGTCTACTGGGTTCACATAGAGTTCGTTTATGGGCGCGTCAGCATTTTGCCGCGACGCGGAGAGAGCATCCTGGGCGCGTCCGCAGGATTGCTGATCATCTTTCTTGCGATGTTGACCTTGTCCATCCTGCAGACAAAGTGGAAAGGCCGCGCGGGAGACTTGCTCTCCTGGCGGCCCGGACTTTCCCGATCGGCGTAACGTCACCGTGCGGGCGCTGGCGCTGGCTGGGTTTCAGGCGTCGAGAAGTTCACCTTCGGCACTGCTCGCGATCCTTCAGGAGCGGCAAAGTACGCCGGATTCGGCTTGAATCCTGCCCATTTCGCGAAAATGCTGTTGGGGAACTGCTGCACGTAAGTGTTGTAATCCTGCAACGTGTCATTGTAGCGCTTGCGCTCCACGGCGATGCGATTTTCCGTTCCCGCCAGTTCATCCTGCAAACGTAAAAAGTTTTCGTTTGACTTCAGCTGAGGATAGTTTTCGGAAATAGCCAAGAGTCGTCCCAGAGCCCCGTCCAAACGCTGGTTAGCTGCAATCTTGTCGGTGGGAGTAGATGCCGAAAGTAACTCCGACCTCGCCCTGGCAATTTCCCCAAAAACGGTCTGCTCCTGCTTAGCGATGCCCTTCACCGTCTCCACCAGATTCGGGATCAGGTCTGCGCGCCGCTGCAACACAACATCCACTTGCGACCATGTGGACTTGACCGCTTCGTTCTTCGCTACCAGCGTGTTCTTCACGCTGACGTATTTACCGAACGAAAGCAGTACCAGGACCACAATCGTAATAACCAGAATCATCGCTTTGCTCATGGCTTCTCCTCAGAACTCTGCATTGTATCTACTGCATTGGCAACTTTTTCAATGGAGCTCAAATATCGCTGGGCAACGTCAGTAGCGCGCAACTGCTTGCGGTCAACCCGCTTTGCGCGGACATCGATCAACTGTACGAAAGGTGACGCATCGAAGTTCAATCGCGAAGCCAGCTCCTCGACAGCCTCGCGGGAGTGTTTCCTGCTCTGCTCACCCATTTCGAGCAGCACGTGCCGGAACAGGGTAGTGAAGGACGAGAGAGAATTCAGCATCACTTCCCACAGCAGCTTCTCGTCATTTCCAGCCAGCAGAATGTGCTGGCGCAACAGGAACATCTTCTCCCTTAGTTCGTATTCAAGCTGCGCCCGGTGCATCCGCATGGGAACGTTCAGACCGCGAAGGACGTCTTCGCCAAAGAGCACACGATAGCGCTGCTTCATATCAACAAACTCGATCGAGAACACGTCAGCGGAAGCTGTCAACTCCTGTTGAGTCAGTACCAGCGGCGGCCGATGCTTCTTGCCGCGCCACCACTGGACGACATCAACCATCCTGGCAAGGGCGGGAAATGAGGCTTCACGAAGAACGCACAGCAGGTTCACGTCCGAGTATTCAGGATGAAACTCTCCCTCAGCAGCCGAGCCGTAAAGAACCACACTTACCAGGTTCGCAGCCGCTGCCGCGCGCAAGCGTTCGATAAATTCGCCGATCACTTTTTCTTCGGTCATTGGTTATTGAACCTCCTCACCAGCTTCCACTCGCGCCGCCACCACCAGACGAGCCTCCGCCGAAACCGCCGAATCCACCCCC
>WNFR01030949.1_pt1 | contig 13964 bp, 15 predicted proteins | sample 5400221 | NCBI WGS metagenome assembly WNFR01 (sample SAMN13153357, study PRJNA577476) | soil metagenome | isolation source: 40 cm soil under Madrone tree | place: USA:California | collected 2016-06-14 | reverse complement strand
CCGGGCTCACCCGCCAGTGGCGCGGCCACGAGAGCCCGACCCGCACGTCGGTGGCCTGGCGATGCACGCTGGCCGCGAGGTGCACCTGGTCGCCCAGGCTCCAGTTGATCACGTAGCGGTACCAGCGCATGCGCGCCGCATCGAGGTAGAGGGAGACCGAGCCCGGCGGGACGCTCGCGACCTCGCCGCGGGGCGACGGGTCGAAGGCGACCCAGCCCCGGCCGTCGACGTAGGCCTCGACCCACGAGTGCGCGTCGCTCAGCCGCACCATGAAGTAGCGGCCGTACGGGTTCCACTCGCCGTGCTGGAAGCCCGCCACCACCCGGCTCGGGATGCCCTCGCTCCGCAGCATCACCGCCATCGCGGCCGCGAAGTACTCGCAGTTGCCCGACCGGCGCACGAACAGGAACTCCTCGAGGGGCGGGCGCGTGGTCTCGCGGCGGAGCGCGAGGGTGTAGCGGTAGGTGGTGCTGAGGAACGCGCCGATGCGGCGCGCCGCGGTCTCGGGATCTCGGGTGCCCGCGGTCGCCTCGCGGGCCAGCCGCGCGATGTCGGGGGACAGCTCGGGCAGCTGAAGGTAACGCGCGCGCTCCGCGGCCGGCAGGCCCGGCCCCGGCCTCGCCGCGCGAGCGGCGGGACGGGTCGGCTCCTCCAGCTCGGACTCGACGACATAGTGCAGCCGGGCCGTCGCGCTCGAGGTGCTGAGCCCACCCATGTCGTCCACCACGAGGGTGGGCGACTGCAGCTCGAGCCGCAGCATCCGGGGCGCCCCGAAGACCGCATCGGTGCCCATCGGCTCCAGGAAGATCTCCTGGCGCAGGACCGGTCCGGTGCCCCGCGGCAGGCCGATCCCGAAGTCGCCCCCCGCGCCGCGGCGGAGGTACCGGCGCGTCGCCCCCGCGCTCGACCAGGCGCTGCCGTCGAACTGGTCGAAGGCCACTCCCCGCCAGCGCAGCTCGGGCAGCGTGGCCGGCTCCGCCCGCTCGTCGGTGAGGTACACGCGCATCACCACGCTCTGGTCGCTCTCGATGTCGCCGAAGCTCCCCAGGTCCACCCGGTCCGAGAATCCGGTCACCATGCGGCCGAGCTGGGCCCGCAGCGGCAAGGCCGCCTGGCCCACCCGGGGAATGATGAAGAAGAGCCCGCCCGCGAGCGCGAAGGTGATGGCGGCGGCGACCAGGCTCACCCGCGTGAGCGGCCCGCGGAAGAAGACGCGGCGGGTGGAGGAGCCGGCCGCGCCCTCGCGGCCCGCCTGCTCGAGCTCGGTCACCACGTGATTGAGGATCAGCATCCAGGTGCCGAGCACGAGGAAGACGACGTACACCACCAGGAAGCTCAAGCTGAAGCTGATGGAGGCGGCGGCGACCAGCATGAAGAACGACAGCAGCGCGGCGTCGCGCAGGTCCCGCAGGCCGCGCCGCACGAAGAGCCGCAGGAGGATGAGGAACAGCAGCAGGTGCACCATCCCGTCCAGCAGCGAGTAGGCGAGGTAGAAGAGGTCGACCGAGATCGCCACCGCCGCGGTGCCGACCAGGCAGTAGCCGAGCGCCGGGCGCACCGCGCCGCGCGCCCGCGCCTGCTCGTGGCCCCAGCTCACCAGGATCGCCAGCACGACCAGCCCCGCGCCCACCGGACCGATGAGCGCGGCGCCGTAGAGCGCGGCCACACCGGTCCCGACCAGCAGGTAGGTGGCGAGGCGAAGGGCGAGGACGGCCGACATGTCAGGCGAGCGGGACCCGGATCTCGCGCAGCCGGCGCGGGCCGACGGACGGCTCGCCGTCTCCCGGGGCCGCGGTCGGGGACCCGGGCGCGCCCGGCTCGTAGAGCGCGAGCGCGGTGAGCACGCGGCGGAGATGCGGGCGGCCGTGGCCGAGCGGGACGAAGAGGTCGGGCCCGGTCAGCTCCACCCCCGCCCCGGCGCGGATCAGGGCCACCGCAAGCGAGGCGGCCTCGGAGAGCCCGGTCTCGAGCGCCTCCGTCTCGGGCCGGCCCCGTCCCACCAGCACCAGCCGGCTGTCGTGGCTCGTGTCCGCCTCGTGCTCGCGCACCATCAAGGCCTCGGCCTTTGCGCTGCTGCGCCAGTGGATGAAGCGCGGGTCGTCGCCCGGCCGGTAGGCGCGGAGGTTGTACAGATCGTTGCCCCGCCCGCGGCGCCGCGCCGACGAGTCGCCGGCATCGCCCAGACGGCCGAGCGACTCTGGAGGCACCGGGCGCACCGCCGGGAACACGAGCACCTCGTCGCTCAGCGCGGGCCGGCCCGCCTTCATGAACAGGCCGAACGGAAAGCGGGTGGTGATGCGCACGCCGGCGAGCGATCGGCGGCCGCGGCGCGGGAGCGTCTCCTCCCAGGTGGCGAGCCGGTCGGTGCCCGCCTCGATGCGCCGGAAGTAGATGAAGCGCGAGCCCGACTTGAGCGCGCGCGCCTCCGGCGCGAGCAGCTCGAGGGTGACCGAGTACGACGTGAGCCAGCGCTTGCGATTGGCCAGGGTGGCCCCGAGCAGCGCGGGGCGGCCCGCGTACAGCTCCTCCGGCGTGACGCCGGTGAGGGCCAGGCCACGCATCGCCTGCTCGGAGAAGATGCCGGAGACGACGATCAGGGCGAGCAGGGCCGAGACCAGCAGGTAGAGCAGGTTGTTGCCGGTATTGATCGCGGCTACCCCGAGCCCCACCGCGACGAAGAGGCACCACCATCCATCTCGAGTGGGCTTGATGGTGCGACGCGGGTGGAACAGTCGCCAGAGCGCGGCCCGCAACCGCCTCACTGCCCGGCTACCTCGGAACGGGGACGTCCTGCAGGATGGCGGCGATCGCCGCCTCGCCGTCCATTCCCCCGGCGGCCGCCCCGGGGCCGGAGGCCTTCACGATGACCCGGTGACCCAGCGCGGGGCCGGCCAGCTCCTTGAGGTCGTCGGGCAGCAGGTAGTCGCGCCCGTCGGCCAGCGCGCGGGCGCGCGCGGCGCGGAGCAGCGCCAGCGATCCGCGCGGGCTGACGCCGAGGGCGAGCAGCGGCGACTGCCGCGTGGCGGTCACCAGCGCGACCAGGTAGTCGAGCACCGACTCCTCGGCGCGCACGCGCTCGGCCGCTTCCTGGAGGCTCAGCACCTCCTCGGCCAGCACCACCGGGGCCACGCCCGCGGGCGGCAGCGCGGTCTCGCCCCGCAGCACCGCCTTCTCGTCCGCCGCCGCGGGATAGCCGATGCGGAGGCGGAGCAGGAAGCGGTCGAGCTGCGACTCGGGCAGCGGGAACGTGCCCTCGTACTCGCGGGGGTTCTGGGTGGCCAGCACCATGAACGGCCGCGGCAGCGGATACGTCGAGTGATCGAGCGAGACCTGCGCCTCGTTCATCGCCTCCAGCAGGGCCGACTGGGTCTTGGGGGTGGTGCGGTTGATCTCGTCGGCGAGCACGATGTTGGTGAAGAGCGGGCCCGGCTTGAACACGAAGTCGCCGGTCTTCGGCTCCCACACCGAGACCCCGAGCACGTCGGACGGCAGCATGTCGGAGGTGAACTGGATGCGCTGGAACGAGGCTCCGATGGAGCGGGCGAGCGCCGCGGCCAGCGTGGTCTTGCCCACCCCGGGCACGTCCTCGATCAGCAGGTGGCCGCGGGCCACCAGACCGATGACCGCCAGCCGGACCACCTCGGGCTTGCCCACCAGGGCGCGGCCGACGCTGTCCTCGAGACGGCGAATGATCTCCGTCGAGCCGCCCATAGGATTCCACTATACAGTACGCGGATTTTTCGGCCGCCCGCGCGCCCTGGCCCGCGCCGGGCGCCATCGGCTACAATGCGGGCGCGATGACCCTCGAGATCCCGCCCTCCCCGCGCTGGCCCCGTGACGCGCGCGCCGCGTGCGCGTTCACCTTCGATCTCGACGCGGAGACCCTGTGGATGGCGCGCGGAGTGCACGAGCCGGTCACGCTCTCGCAGGGCCGCTTCGGTCCGGCGGAGGCGCTGCCTCGCATCCTCGCGCTGCTGCGGGCCAACGAGATCCGCGCGTCCTTCTTCATCCCGGCGTGGGTGGCCGAGCACTACCCGGATGCGGTGCGCGGCATCGCGGCCGACGGCCACGAGATCGGCTGCCACGGCGACGAGCACGAGCGGGTGAGCGAGCTACCGGCGGACCGGGAGGAGGCGATCCTGGTCAAGAGCCTCGAGGTGCTGACCCGCATCGGCGGGAAGCGGCCGCTCGGCTACCGCGCCCCCGCCTGGCAGCTCTCCGCCGCGACCCTCGGCCTGCTCGGCCGCCACGGCTTCGACTACTCGTCGAACATGATGGACCGGCTGTCGCCGTACCTGCACCCGGCGACGGGCGGGCGCGCGCTCGTGGAGATCCCGGTCTCGTGGGTACTCGACGACGCGCCCTTCTTCATGTTCACCGGGCAGCGATCGATCCAGCCGCCGGGCCCGGTGCTCCAGGGCTGGCTCACCGAGTTCGAGGGGATCACCGAGGCGCGCGGGGTGACCAACTTCACCTTCCACCCCCAGATCATCGGCCGCCCCTCGCGCCTGGCCTGCCTGCGCGAGCTGATCGACCACGTGCGCCACACCCCGCGCGTGTGGATCGCCTCGCTCGCGGAGATCAGCGCCCACTATCGCGCGACCGCCGCGCCCGCGGGCTGAGCCGCGGCTAGGAGCGGAACGACGGCGCGATCTCGCTCATGAACCGATCGAGCGCGCCGTGCCGATCGGTGGGGAGCAGGAACGTGGGGATGAACAGCATGCCCACCCCGGCGGCCTGGAGCCTGGCGAGCTTGTCGCGGATCTGGCTCACGCTGCCCGCCAGCACCGTGTCGCGGGCCTTCGCCTCGTCCGCGCCCATGCGCGTCATGTACGAGAGCGCAGGATCTGCTTGGGATCGCGCCCGACCTTCGCGCAGTGCTCGTCGAGGATCCGCCCCTTGTGGGTGAGCGTCTCCGGCCCGCCCCACACGTTCCAGTGATCGGCGTGCTGGGCCGCGATGCGCAGCGTGACCTTCTCGCCCCCGCCGCCGATCATCAGCTCGGGGTGCGGCTTCTGCACCGGCTTGGGCATCAGCGGCGCGTCGTCGAGGCGATAGAAGCGGCCCTTGTAGCTGGCCCGCGCCTCGGTCCAGAGCGCCTTCAGCACCCGGCACGCCTCGTCCAGCCGCTCGAGCCGCTCGCGGGTGGTGTAGAAGTCCATCCCGTAGGCGCGGTGCTCGTTCTCCTGCCAGCCCGCGCCCAGGCCGCAGATGAGGCGGCCGCCCGAGATGATGTCGACGTTGGCCGCCATCTTGGCGAGGAGGGCCGGATGCCGGTAGGTGTTGCCGCTCACGATGGTGCCCACCCGCAGCCGCTCGGTCCGCGCGGCGAGCGCGGCGAGCGCGGTCCAGCACTCGAGGGTGTCGCCCACCCGGTCCGCGGTGTTGGGCATGAAGTGATCGGTGACGCAGGCCGCGTCCCACCCGGTCCGGTCGCAGTGCTGCCAGAAGCCCAGCACCTCGTCCCACGTGGTCCCGCTCATGCCGGTGAAGAGGGCGAATTTCATGGCTGGATGCTACGAGGGGCCACGCGGGAGGTCAAGTGGAATCCCGGATCCTGATCATCCATCCGGGCGCGCTCGGCGACGTGCTCCAGGCGGTGCCCGCGCTGCGCGGGCTGCGCGCGGAGGCGCCCGGCGGGCGGCTCGTGTTCGCGGGCCAGCCGCGGCTCGGTCGCCTGCTGGTCGCGCTCGGCGTGGCCGACGAGGCGCGCGCCTTCGACGGGCTGGGGCTCGAGGCGCTCTTCACCGACGAGCCCGCCCCACCCGCGCTCGCCGCCTTCCTCGGCGGCTTCACGCGCGTCGTCTCGTGGTTCGGCTCCCGCGAGCCGACCTACGTGGCGCACCTGGGCGCGCTCGTCGCCGATCCGATCGTGGCTCGTCCGGTGCCCGACGACGACACGCCGGTGTGGCGGCATCTGATCGCGACGGTCCCCGCCACCGCGCTCGCGGAGCGCGAGGCGGTCGCGCCGATCGGGCCGGCCGCACGACCACCCGCATCCGGGGCGTTGATGATCCACGCGGGCAGCGGCGGGACGTGGAAGCAGTGGCCGGCGGAGCGCTTCGCGGAGGCGATCGCGGCGGTCGCGGCGCGGCACGCGCTACCCGTCGTCGTCCACGAGGGCCCCGCCGATCGCGCGGCGGTCGAGGCGCTGCTCGCCCACCTGGACGGGCCCGTCGAGCGGCTCGTGGAGCCCGAGCTGCCGGCACTCGCCGCCGCGCTCTCGCTCGCGCGCGCCTACCTGGGCGGCGACTCCGGGGTGAGCCACCTCGCCGCCGCGATGGGCGCGCCGAGCGTCATCCTGTACCCGCCCGCCCACCTGCCCCGCTGGACCCCGTGGAGCCCGACCGCGCGGCCGATCGCGATGACCGGCGGCGCGGACGAGATGGCGGGCGTGGTGCGCGAGCTCGAGCGCGCGCTCAGTTCTGCTTGGCGATGACGTGGTCCTTGATCTTGTCGTAGGTGGCCTTGGGCAGCACCTTCTTCTGCACCAGCTCGTCCTTGCGCTTGTAGGGACGGTTCTGGACGATCTTCTTGGCGTACGCGTCGCCGATGCCGGGGATCATCTTGAGGTCCGCCTCGCTGGCCGTGTTGAGATCCAGCGGCTCGTGCGCCATCTTGTCGTCCTTGGCGGCGGGCTTGGTGTCGGTCTTGGCCGGCGCCGGCGCGGTCTTGGGCGCCTGGGCCCAGACGGTCGGAGCCGCCAGCATCCCGGTGGAGAACAGGACGGCGACGAACAGCGCGATCAATCGCTTCATGGACTCTCCTCCTCGCGGGTGAGTGTGAATGGCTCAGCCGATCCCGAGCAGCTCCACCTCGAAGATGAGGGTCGCGCCCGGCGGGATGGCCCCGCCCGCTCCGCGGTCGCCGTACCCCAGGTGCGCGGGGATGATCAGTTTCCGCTTGCCGCCCACCTTCATGGAGATGACGCCCTCGTCCCAGCCCTTGATGACGCGGCCCTTGCCCACCGGGAACTCGAACGGGGTGCCGCGGTCCACCGAGCTGTCGAACTTCGTCCCGCTCTTGAGCCAGCCGGTGTAGTGCACGCTCACGGTGTCGCCCGTCTTCGGCCGGGCCCCGGTGCCCTCGACCAGGTCCACGTAGCCGAGCCCGGTCGCCGTCTGCACGACCTGATCGTCAGTGTGATCGCTCATGGCTCTCCTTTCGCGGTCCATAGTACCAGCGGTGCAGGCGCGACGGGGCGACCCCACAGAAGTGCAGCAGGCGCAGCGCCCACATGAGGCCGATGGTGCGGAGCGGGCCCTCCCGCTCCCACTTGCGGGCCGAGGTGGTCACCCGGTCGCGGAGGGCGGCCAGGCGCCCGCGGGCCTTGTGGCGCGCGACCGCGCGTTCATGAACCAGGCGACCATTCCGAGGACGCGGCGGCGACTGTCGAAGCGCACGTCGAACCGGCCGCCGACCACGCCGGGCGCGGCGACGGCCTGCGCGACCGCGGCCTCGGCGCCGTCGGGTAGCCAGGTGTCGGCGTGCAGGAAGAGCAGCACGTCACCGTCTGCCGCGCGCGCCCCCGCGTTCATCTGCCGAGCCCGGCCGCGCGCGCTCTCGACGAGCCGGACGCCGGCCCGACCCGCCACCACCGCGGCCGTCCCGTCGCGGCTGCCGCCGTCCACCACGATCACCTCGGCCCCGGGGCAGACCCGTGCGAGGTCGGGCAGCAGCCCGACCAGGTTCGGGGCCTCGTCGAGCGCGGGGATGACGACGCTGAGCCTCATTCGCGCGGCCCGAGCGTGATCGCGTCGTAGTAGGCCACCGCGCGCTCGCCGGTGTCGTCGGTGTCGGTCATGAGCGCGATGCCCTCGATGCGGGGCGGCTCGCCGTCGCCCCCGCCTCCGACGATCCGCCGATAGTCGGCGTAGACATCGTGGGTCTCGCTGACCCAGGTCCCCGCCAGGGCGGCGCCGCTCTGCGCGACCACGATCTTGGCCCGCGCGGAGTACGCGTTGTCGAGCACCGTGCCCACCGGCAGCCGGCTCTCCCACACGTAGTTGAGCGCGAGGCCCGGCGGGTAGCGGCCGTAGAGCAGGCGCGCGGCCCAGTAGCGCGCGCGCTCCCATGCGCCGGCGGTCGCGGGATCGTACCGGAACGCCACGTACACCCGCGCCGCGTAGTCGTCGCCCGCCTTGCGGCGCGGGTCGGAGCGGGCGAGCACGCCCTCCACCTTCCAGCGCCAGGAGAGCATCCGGTGGACGCGCGGGTCGAGGTCGAGCGGCCGGTAGAGCGCGGAGGCGGACGCCTCCGCCTCGGCGCGCAGCACGAAGCCGGGCCCGTCGCGCACAACGGTGTAGCGGGTGTGGCGCGCGATGCGGGGGAACGTGAGCGCCTCCCAGCCCGGCGGCGGCGCGGCCGGGTCGGCGGGCGGGGTGAAGTCACCCAGCCGGAGCGGCTCGGCCGCCCCCGCTCCCGCCACGAGCGCGCCCAGCCCGAGCAGGACCGCGGCCAGGCGCGCGAGCCCGGCGCCCCGCATCAGCCGGTCCGCAGCAGGTCGTCCAGGGCGGCGCTGCGCCCGCGCAGCCAGCGCGGCAGCAGCGAGAGCGCGACGAGGAGCACCCCGGCCGCGCCCAGCAGCAGCACCATGCGCCGCACGTCCCACGCGCCGGTCACGATGGCCCCCGCCGCCACCGTGTACGCGACCGTCGCGGGCAACATGCAGACGATGGAGGCCACCACGTAGGCGCGGAAGGTGATCGAGGTGAGGCCGTACGCGTAGTTCTGGAGGTTGAACGGGAAGATCGGCACCAGCCGGGTGATCATCACGATGCGCCAGCCGTGCCGGGCCACCGCGCGGTCCATGCGGCCGAGCGCGGGATGGGGCGCCATCCAGCGCTCCACCACGTCGCGCGCGGCGTAGCGCGCGATGAGAAAGGCGAGCGCCGCCCCGGCGGTGGAGGCGATCGAGCTGTACACGATGCCCCCGACCGGGCCGAAGACGAGCCCGCCCAGGATGGTGAGCGGCAGGGCCGGGACGAACGCGATCACCGCGACCACGTACCCGCCCACGAAGACCGCGGGGGCCCACGCCCCGAACCCGGCGATCCACTCCCGCAGGTGGGCCACGTTGTCGAGCCGGATCACGTCGGTGAGTCCGAGCGCGCGCGCCATCGCCACCAGCGCGACCGCGATCAGGCCGACCAGCAGCAGTCGCTTGCTCAGTACTTGCCCCGGGCCCGCTCGCGGGCGGGCAGGTTCTCGAGGCAGGTGGTCCACCAGCCGGTGCGGACCGTCTCCGCGAACTCGGCGGGCAGCCCCTCCTGCTCCATCTCGCGCGCCAGTGTCTCGTGGTCGTAGGCGACGGGCACGAACTCGACCGCGAGATCGGGCCCCGCGGTCAGCACCGTGTACCAGACGTTGGTGCGCCCGTCGTTCTCGGGCCGGCCGATCACCCCGACGTTGATCGCGTGGCGGGCGTCCGGCAGCGCGCGGTGCCACTTGATCCCGGTGTGCGTGCACAGCATGACGTCGGCCTCGGCCCGCTCCATCAGATGGCGCAGCAGGCCGTTCGGGGTGGCCGACTCCCACAGGAACTCGTTGATCACCCGCGGCGAGCCGTGGCACATCAGCACGCGGTGCGGACCCAGCTTCAGGCGGCGGTGCCGGGGCAGCGCCCCGAGCCACGCCTTGTTCTCGGTCGACGTGCCCTCGAAGGTGTACCGGTAGCTGATCACGGCGTAGTGGTTGTCGCGTGGGTCGGTGTAGCCGCAGCCGCAGTCGGTGCGCCCGGAGGCGAGCGACTCGTCGTAGTTGCCCTGGATGGCGAGCACCCCGTGCTCGCGCAGCAGGGGGAACACCCGGTCGGGGTGCGGGCCGAACCCGCCCATGTCGCCCAGGCAGAACACCGCCTCCACCCCGCGCGCTCGCGCATCGGCCAGGGTGGCCTCGAGCGCGAGCGCGTTGCTGTACACGCCCCCGAGGACCGCGATGCGCCGGTACTCGCCTAGCTGTTCCGGCACGTCATCCCCGTCCGGTGACAGGTCACGCACGCCGGGTGGTAGAGGGGCGCGGGCCGGAAGGACTCGGCGAGGCTGCCGGCGGAGAGCCGCGCCCCCGGGAGGCCGGCCAGGATCGGGCACGCGTAGACGCCGCCCGCCGCCACCACCCGCGCGTCCGCGCACTGGAGCATCGAGCGGTCGAAGCCCTCGAGGTCCTCCTCGGTGAGCGGCGACTCTCCGCTCGCGGGCTGCCGGCCGAGGGCGAACAGCGGCATGATCTTGAGGCGTGGCCGCTCGACCCCCTGCTCGCGGAGGAAGTCACGGAATCGTCCGTGCATGCCGCCCGGCCCGGGATGCGCGTCCGCCGTGATCTCGGTGGCGGTCACGATGGGCAGAAGCCCGCGCGCCTTCAGGAGGCGCACCGCCTCCACCGCCTTCTCCCACGCCCCCTCGCCGCGGATCGCGTCGTTGCGCGCCCGGTCCGGATCGTCGAGGCTCACCCGGATCTCGAGCGAGTAGAGCGCGCGGGCGGCCAGCGCGGCCAGCGCGTCGGCCTGCTCGGGGCCGATGAGGGTGCCGTTGGTGAGGACGGTGGTCGGCGCGGCCTCGAGCGCGCGCTCGAGCAGGGGCAGGATCTCGCCGTGCAGGAAGGGCTCGCCGCCGGTGAAGTAGATCTCCTTCACGCCGAGCGCCTCCGCCTCGCCGATGGCCCGCCGGATCGTCGCGCCGTCGAGGGGCTTGAGCCACGGCGCGCGCGGCCCGCTCGCGTTGATGCAGTGGCGGCACTCGAGGTTGCACCAGGTGCCGGTGATCTGCACCCAGAGGGTGGAGAGCCCGAGGAACGGCGCCTGCGGGGCCGAGGCCACCGGGGCCGGCGTGACGGCGGGCTGGTGCGTCATCCGGCCCAGCCTGCGCGTCTCACGGCGGAGGATGTCACAGCGGCGTCAAATCAGACGACGAACACACCCTCGGGCAGGAAGGCGGAGACGATCCAGTTGGGCGCGTCCACGATCTCGCTGATCTTGAGATCGACCGTCACGCTGCACAGGATGTAGGCCTCCTCCCGGGAGAGGCCGCGCTCGCGCACCAGGTGGTCGATCATGTAGCGCACCGCCTGCTGGGAGGCCGCGAAGAGATCGGGGCCGTGCGCGGTGGTGGCGAACCACGGCCCCGGCGCGGTCGACGAGGGCGGCCGCGTCGTGCGCAGCTGCGGCTCGGCGAGGCCCCGGTCGCGCTCGAGCCCGAGGCGCGCGGTCACCCGGCCGCCCATCTCCACCGCGGTGACGCACACCTCGCCGTCGCCCTGGATCCCGTGGGTGTCGCCCACGCAGAACAGCGCCCCGTCCACCCACACCGGCAGGTAGAGCGTGGATCCGGCGGTGAGCTGCTTGATGTCCATGTTGCCGCCGTTCTTCCGCGGCGGCATCGTGCTGTGCCCGCCCGGCAGGTCGAGCGCGGTCCCCATCACGCCGGGGAAGGGATCGAGCGGCACCGCGAGGCGCTTGCCCGCCCGCGCGTGGGTGCCGTCGGCGAGATCCCAGATCTGCAGGTAGGGCTTCGCGAAGTCCGACTCGGGCAGCAGCCCGCGGCCGGGCCGGATCGCGGTCCAGCCGAAGTCGGCCGGCTTCACCTCGAGGATCTCCACCACCAGCGCGTCGCCCGGCCGCGCGCCGCGGACCCGCACCGGCCCGGTCAGGGGGTGGCCGCGGAAGGGACCGCGCGCCAGCACGTCGGCGTGGGTGGAGGCGCGCGAGTAGAACCGGTCGGCCGCGTCCCGGGTCTCGAAGACCACCGTGTCGCCCGGGTCGATCTCGATCCGCGGGGGGATCGCGTTGTTCCACTCGTACTGGACCTGCCCGGCGTCGAGGTGGTGGATCATCGCGGCGCTCGAAGTATACACGCGCCGGGCGGCCTTGTTGCGGCCGAGACGGCGGGGTATGCTGCGCGCCACCATGTCCACCGGCGCGCTCTGGCAGGCGATCGAGCCGATCTACGCGGCCATCCTCGCGCATCCGTTCGTGCGCGGGCTCACCGACGGCTCGCTCCCGCGCGAGGCCTTCCGCTTCTACGCGGTGCAGGACGCGCTCTACCTGCGGGACTTCGCCCGCGCCCTCTCGGTGGCGGCGGCCCGCGCGCCCCGCGAGGAGTGGATCATCATGTTCAACGAGCACGCGGCGGGCGCCCTCGAGGTGGAGATGACGCTGCACGAGTCCTTCTTCAAGGAGTTCGGCCTCTCCCCGGAGGAGGTCGCGGCCACCCCGCTCGCGCCCACCAACGCCGCCTACACGTCCTACCTGCTCGCGGTGGCCTACGGCCGGCCGTTCCACGAGGCGGTGGCCGCACTCCTCCCCTGCTACTGGATCTACTGGGAGGTGGGCAAGACCCTCGAGCGGGCGGGCTCGCGCGATCCGCTCTACGCGCGCTGGATCGGCACCTACGCCTCCGAGGAGTTCGGCTCGCCTGCACCGACACCCTCGCCGCCGCGCTCGGTCCGGACGAGCGGCAGGCCATGCATCGCCACTTCGTGACCACCAGCCGCTACGAGTGGATGTTCTGGGACATGGGCTGGCGCCGCGAGACCTGGCCCGTCTAGTTTCTCCCTCTCCCCTAGGGGGAGAGGGCAGGGTGAGGGGCTGTGCTAGACTACGCGCGCATCCCCACCATCACGCCTCCGGAGACATACACGATGAGCCGACCGAGCCGCCGCGCCGCAGGCGTCCTGGCCGTCCTCCTGGCGATCGCGCTGCCGGCGGCCGCCGCCGAGACGATCAAGCTCGGCGATCTGCCCGCGATCTCCAACGCGGGCATCTACATCGCGATCGAGAAGGGCTTCTTCCAGGAGCACGGCGTCGCGGTCGACATCGAGCGCTTCGCCTCCGCGGGCAAGATGACCGCGCCGCTCGCCACCGGGCAGATCGACGTGTCGGTGGGCTCGCCGTCCGCCGGCCTGTTCAACTCCATCGCGGGCGGCATGGACTTCAAGATCGTGGCCGACAAGGGCCAGGTCCGTCCCGGCTACAACTTCACCCCGCTCATCGTCCGCAAGGATCTCGTCGACTCCGGCAAGGTGAAGACGCTCCGGGACCTGAAGGGCCTCAAGGTCGCCAACGGGGCCAAGGGCATCAACTTCGACTTCTTCCTCGCCAAGATGATGGAGCACGTCGGGCTCACCTACGACGCGCTCGACGTCGTCTACATGTCCTATCCCGACGGGATCAAGGCGCTGGCGAGCAAAGCGGTCGACGCGGCCTTCGCGCCCGAGCCGTGGGGCGCCCAGGCCGAGAAGGAGAAGATCGGCACGCGCCTGTTCCTGACCGAGCAGGTGCCCGCGCTCGCCACCTTCCAGGTGGCCGCGATCATGTACAGCGGCAAGTTCATCAAGGAGCGGCCGAAGGTCGCCCGCGCGTTCATGCAGGCCTACGTGCAGGGGCTCAAGCTCTACAATCAGAAGGGCGGGCTCAAGGACGCCGAGGTCGCGGGCATCCTGGCCAAGCACCTCAAGCTGCCCGTCGAGACCATCCAGGCCACCCTGCCGGTCTATCTCGATCCGACCGGCCGGCCACGGGTGCAGGACCTGGCCGCCTTCCAGGACTGGTTCCACCAGATGGGCTGGGTGAAGGAGAAGGTGGCGATGGACCGGGTGGTCGATCTCTCCTTCCTCGAATAGCCCCGACGAGGATCACCGCGTGCTGCTGGCCCTTCGCGACGTCGGCAAGGTCTGGCACATCGCGCGCACCGGCGAGCGCGTGGCCGCGCTGGAGGCCATCACGCTGGCCGTCGCCCCGGGCGAGTTTCTGACCTGCTGGGGCCCTCGGGCTGCGGCAAGTCCACCCTGCTCCAGATCATGGCCGGCCTCGAGGCCCCGTCCTCGGGCGCGATCGAGTTCCCGGCCGGAGCAGGCGACCGCGGCAAGCTCACCAGCATGGTGTTCCAGGACTACGCGCTCTTCCCCTGGCGCACCGTGCTCGCCAACGTGGCCTTCGGCCCCGAGGTGCGCGGGGTGCCGCGGCGCGAGCG
>WNFR01004733.1_pt1 | contig 13965 bp, 19 predicted proteins | sample 5400221 | NCBI WGS metagenome assembly WNFR01 (sample SAMN13153357, study PRJNA577476) | soil metagenome | isolation source: 40 cm soil under Madrone tree | place: USA:California | collected 2016-06-14 | reverse complement strand
CCGGTGGCTGCGGGATGGGTGGCGGAGGTTGACGAGGCGCGAGTTGAACCTGACCGACCAAGATCCGGGGGGCGACTGCTGCCTTTTGATTTGAAGTAGAGGCCTGTATAAGATCATGGTGAGCATGGGCGTGTAAGGAAAGTGCGATTGATGATTGATTGAGAACATGCGGAAGGGCGAGTGGCGACGGCACGTCAGCATAGCCGAGGCAATGAGAATGAGAAAGAGAAGATGGGACCCAGTATTAGGGCGAAAAGATCGTCCGTGCGACACAAGCGTTGCTTGGCGTGTAGTCGACACATTGGACACGTGGATAAGATGTGTTATGTAGAGGCAGTTCTGTACACGTGAAAGGAAAGTAAACGGAAAGTAAAGACTGACCACAAGCGTTGCAAACGGGTTTTCCCTCGGCGTCTCTACGCCATAGCGGCGTAGTGGTGGCCTTACAATTAGCACAGGCTTGGGTTGCAGGGGTTGTTGCGTTTTGGGGTTGAACAGGTGTTGAGAGAGATTGATCCGAGAGTCGATCCTGTATGGGCTGCTGAGCTGAGAAAGATTGATCTTTCTGGAAAGCAGGTTGATGAGGCTGCGGTGAGGAGGCCGACGGAAAGGTGGAAGATGTCGGAAGGGGTTGAAAAAGATCGGTAGAAGAAGGATTATGGGGGAATTGTAACCTAGAGACGGGGGATATAGAGTTATGTACACCGAGCATGGGTGAGTGGAGAATGTAAAGGAAGTATTTTGTGGTGGGGAGGGGAGAAGGGGAAGAGAAAAGAGAAATGGGGAGGAGATCAAGTTGTTGACAATCAAACGAAGAGAACGAGAAACAAGATAAAAACCAACCGAAAACCGGTCAACAAGCTAGATAATAACCCATCAACCAATCACATCATTTCTATTTCATCATTCCCACGCTCAATTCCTCCCCCCAAATTTTTGGTCGCGTTGCCACGTCCCCGCCATCTTATCGCCCTTGAGCTTTATTTATTTTATTTCCGTTTCCACCGGTTACCCCTTTCAGTATTTGCATTTTTAACGTTTGACGTGAAGCCTGCATTACCCATACTCGTTTCATCACACCCAAAAAAAAAAATTGTTTGTCTATCTAGTGGCGACCAAGTCGGTCATTCTTACCCTTTCCTTTATCTTTCTTGTTAGTTTTTACAAGGTTTTTTTCATTAATCTAATCTGATAGACACCCCTATCGCACTGCCACTTTGTCTAAATACGCAATCTACGATCGAGATTGTAACTGCGACCGGATCGCGACTTCCGAGTAATTCCGTCCATTCCACTTTCGTTCTCAGAGCGCGTCCTCTCTGGCAACATTATCATACTGTCACCTTCACACTCCCCAACTGTTCACCTGCAGCAACCAGGCCCAGGCCCCAGTGAATTGATAAGATAATGAGCGCCTGTCCATTTACGTGTAACCACGCCGAGTACGAACCTACTACTCCCACCCTAGCGACTCGTCTGCGACGTCCACATCCTCTTCATCTGTGACAAAATCAGACAGCGTTAATAATAATAATCAATCAGGCGATAACGGCGAGGCAAAGATAAGAAACCCGCGGGGCACCCGCTGCCACGCGTGCGGGGTACGCGGGGTGCCGACGGCGGCACAATTCATTCATGCTCGACGGCCTTGCCATCTTGGCGTGGCAGAGTACGCTTGAATGGCCTACATGAACTAGCTCTTTCTTTTTTATTCCTCTGCGTAATATGCGCCGCCTTCAAGGCTGGTGCAACCAGCGTACAATCTGAAGGATGAGTGACAGAAAGACAGATAACACTCACGAAGAATGTCGAAATGTGCAAAGGTCGCGTCACCCGCGCGCACGAGGATATCACGCAGTGTCATACTTTTTCCCTCGTAACTCCAATCGTCTTCGTCCTTGCCATCACCCACAGACGGTGTTCCTGTTCCGCGTTCAGGGGTGCTCTCACGACTGGACGCCTGGCTTGCAGGGGGCGGTCGCCACCTCGCGGAGCCCGTCTGTATCATATCGCGTTTGAGAAAAGATGGAAGAAAACTTGAATTGTCTTCTATGAAGTCGAATTTCGGGGGTGCGGGTGGCTTGGTGTCCGGCTTGAGGTCAGACGGCAGGTAGGCTTCATCCTCCTCAAAGTCGATAATCTAGATCGCAGCGGGACGGAGATTAAGCATCCTACTTGTAGGGGAAAACGTTAAGAGACAAACTGGGGCATTGCTCTTCTGTGTTGTTGTGGTTGTGGTTGTTGGCCTTGCTTCACCGGCTGATTGGTGGCGCGCAGGAGATACCTGATACTCTTCCTCATAGTTATCAGCTCCGGATGATTGTGCGCTAGAAGCCGCGATATCTATAGACCGTTCTCGTTTTTTAGACCGATTTTTCGCAGGGTCCGGTTTCGATCGGCGAATCGGTTGAGCAGGCCCGACAGTTGTGACAGACGGTATGCGGGGAAGGGATGCGGCTTTACGATTTTGGGACGCTCTGGGCAGGGGGAATGCCGCCGAACGCATAGTCCCAACTCTCCCGATTCGTACTGCCTGATTGTGCGCAGGAGGCCGCGCGGCATGCTCCTGCGACTGTACCTTTGCTGTCACATCCTCCCTACTAGGTGCAGGTGATGTTGGCACACCAGAGGGGCTCCCACTTTGCGCCCGAGTTTTGGCGCCCTCTGGGATTAATCGCAACGGCGCTTGCAGGCTCTCATGCATCGTACGCATCCTGCTCAAGGCTTCTTTCAAAACAAGTTTAGTCTGTTCCTCTGCAGCGAGGCGTTCTGCGATCAAGGAATTGACGCGAGGTGTTGCAGACTCGCAAGCCTGTCCGCAGTTGCTGGTTTGAGCTAGTCGAAGATCCTCTTCGGGAACAGATGACGTCGATATGACGGGAGCCAAGAAGGATTCCGTGTGTTGAGGGTGGTACGCAGCAGCTGTTGGGAGTGGAGGTAAGAGGCCTTCATTCTATCATATTTCATCAAACTACCTATAGCAAAGATGTTGGGAGAGGCTCACAGTTGATGATTCCTCGGGCGACAGGTACGATACTTTGGTACACTCGATCTGATCAGCGGGAGGCATGGGCCATTTTAATCCTGCGAGATCAACGACAAAGTTGAGGCATACGTGGCCGTCTTCTCCCCTCCAGACGTCCTGCTGTAACTGTTCTCGTTTCGAATTACAAGTATTCACGGGTCCACCAAGAGAGTGAGTCGCTAGCTTATCGTTAGGCCCGTAGGAATGATCAGCGGTAGCATCGCTCTGAATAAAATAAAAAGTGGTGAGGCTCGCTAAGAAAAGGCGTTCATCAGCGGAAACTAACCTCTGAATGTTTCGAATCCGCCTGGCGCTGCTGAAGTAAAGCGGCAGATCGTTCCCATACTCTTCGCGCATCACAAATTGTTGCTTCCAAAGAAACGTGCGCCCTTGGGAGGGTCGGCAAGAGACTCTAGGATACGTCAGTTAAGCTAAATGGAGCAGTTATAAGAAAGCGCACGAGGGCAGCGGAGATGTCTGAGGCACTGAGATTGACCAACTCGGCAGTATTTGCGAAAAGTGCGTGTGTGGACAGGGCTACGATCATGCGCTCAAACCTGCAAGCAACACCGTGCACTGACATGTACAACAAAAATCGATCAATGTCTGAACTGCAATGCTCACCGATTCCCGGTACACTCGTCGAGCAGCGATCTCCGGACGACAACATCTTTCCACCACCAGGGATCCGGTGTTACTCCCGGTGCCGGACTCTTGTCCTTCGATGACGTACCACTTTGTGATTTAGTGAGGGTTTCAGGCCTGACTGCCTGATTTCTCAAGCTCTCCAGATACTTCGCAAGCACAGCCCTAAATGCTACCGAGTCCGAGGGCTGCGAACAAGGGTAGGTTGGAAAGAGCTGAAACGATTCCATACACAAGTCAAGTCCGTGGTCCTTTGATAGGGGAAATAAAATACTGACTGATTTGAGACGGGACCTGGGTTCAATCTTCCCCACGAGGAAGTAAGATAGGTCCTCCATGGTCTTGATTCGATCGCGCAAACCGCGCAGCTTTACGTTGAAGACGTGCTCATCATATTCTGGTTCATCGGCGTGAGGATAGCCGAGGAGATGAATGTGGATAAGAAGGAGAAGCGGCAAAGGCAACGAGAGCATTTGGTGGATCGAATAAGCAAGTCGCATACACTCGGGCCCTTTTTCGATTTAATAATTGCAATCGCGCGACGGCCTTGACGCGACTATGTCAATACCAGAGGACGCGCCAACCAAAGGTGAGCCTTATTCTCAATCACGTGTTCTTACTCCGGCGTTCAATTCGTTTTCCTCCCATCCCGACATTTTACCACCACCGCCTCAAGGACGTCAGGCTCAGGCGTTGTTGACTTTTTCATCTTTTTTGATCAAATTTGACTTAACCATCGTCAATTTCCAAATTCGCCATCATGTCATCCCCACCATGATGGCATGCAAGCGCACCCCGCCAGGCAGCCCTCAGGCAACGCAACGCTGCTGATAGGGGCTTCAAAGTGAAGAGGTGGTGGGAACGGGATGCCCAGAAGGGGAAGCCGCACTCTGCTCACTCCGCTGCCAAATAGACGAGCTTGTTTCAGTTTCAGAGAAGTTCTACTAGATGGACTGATCCACGCGGGCCCCTCACATCATCCAAGAACGCAAAAAAATGGGGGGGTCCCATTCGCACAGCCCGAACAGAGACGTCTCACTATCGACGGCTAACTCAATAAAGTAGGCAAGGCGACCTCGACTATATGACGTCCGCCTGGTGTCCACCGCGGACTACTTGCAGACGTGCTTCGCATGCGGAGCATCAGCACCAGTCGAAGCACAATTTCGACCTCGTTCTTACCCTGTATAATGATGGTGTCATACTCCCCTTCCTGACCTCAGTATCAAGCTTTTGAAATGGTTCTCGTTTCTAAAGGCGCAATGCGGATGCGTGAGTACTTCGGAAAAACACCCGAGCTTCCCACTCAACGTCGTTGCCAAGGTCGAGGGTGCCGTTGAGTTCATGCGATAGTTATGAGATGAAGTGGTTCCGATGTGCCACAATTCCGGTTTCGTAGGTTTCGTATAATGTAAACCGTTACATGTAAATCGCACATACGAAAAAAACCAATCGAGATAACGCAATACCATTTCAAAGCGGGTGCTACAACAATTACGGACAAAGGATACAGATAAATGAGTGGATTAGCATAGATGTTCATTGAAAGTATCACAAGAGAGTGGGAGTGAGGAGACTAGGCCCGCGCTGCGGCGCCATCCATATCCTTGTGCTTGCGGAGATGCGAAATATCAGCTACCACAGTGCCCGAGTACAACGTCACCTTCTTCCACATGCGATCATCTACAACGCTGACTGAGGCCCTCAGACGAAACATCCGCGTGTCCTTCTTGCGGAAGAGAGAGATGGGGATGGGCACCCAAAACTTGACGTACCACTGGTTCTTTCGCACTTGTGCATCTGACCAGTCTTCTTGCATGACGATTCCGAGCGACGGATCGAACACCTTCTGTGCCTCCGCCAGCTCTTTCTTCGAGAAGCGCACGCCCCGGAAACACGTCGAGAATACCGGCACCGCATTCGTCTCGGTGGAGAAGCGACCCTCGTACGCATGCGTCGCACAGTCAATTTCGACTGCGTGAATTGGCGGCAAGTCGTCGACGGACGCTTCGTTGTCCGTCAAAACAAGCATGCCGGGCCATGCGTACAGGGAGCTTCAAGGTTAATTTAGCATGCGGAACACGACAGGTAAATGGGTATGGAGAACGCACTCGTCGACGAGGTCCCACAGCTCGGTGTGCATCTTTGTGGTCGCCATTCTGAGGTCGAACCGATCCAAAGATGCCTGTGGTGCCGGCCCAAGAGCGGCAGGAGCGACATACGAGGACGACGACACTCTAGTTTCGCGCGGCGTGCGTTGGGATGATCTAGCACGTTCCGGAGCGCCGACGTTATTTCCAACGGCAGCGCGGTTGCGGGCGATGGTAGTGGGAACAGTTATCCGAGAGGGTTGGTTGGGGCTGTCGCTCTCTGGGCCGTGCATCGAAGGAAACTCGATGTTCCCCACTCGACGGAGTCTACGATGAGGTGTATCCCCGGGGGAATGATTGATCTCAGAAAGCGGTCGCGGTCTGGACAACACCACTTCTGATGTGGTGATCGGGTCAGTTGATTTACAAGAAAGCGCGGCTGATGTTCCTTTAACTGGTCGCACATCTTCGATGTTTTTGCGAGGGCGGATCGTTACCACGGAAGACGTGGAGATGAGACGTTGGCGAACTCGGAGTGGGCGCTCAACTGTATCACGATTGCTTCTGTTCTCATCGAGCGTATCTTTACGCGCGCGTTTCTTCATGGAGGCAGCAGGCACGGGAGGGGCAGCACGTATTGGCTTTGGTATAGCATCAACTCCCAGGTTCTTGCGCTTCAAAGTCGTCGTCAGAGATGCGATTGACCTCGTCTGCGCGTCTGCGCTGGTAGATGCAAGAGCCGAAACGTGGCTGACAGACGCCTGAGCGGGTAACTTCGGCTGAAGCTTGGAAGGACGAGAAATAGAGAGCGAACGATGGGTGGCCATACCTGATGGGCCACGGACTGAAGGAAAAGAGGTCCCGCCGACAAAACGAATTTATATCAGATGGCAACAACATCCACAGATTGAAAATGGGTAAACCCGCCATTGTTGTGCCACAGCCGGGGATGGCTGTCGTTGACAGAATGATCGCAACCGGCTCTCAACACAAATTCACCTTCCTTTTTTGCTTGCCAGCCGGCTCACGGGTGTGCAACTCGACTCCCGAACCGTCCGAATGACCCAAATTAATACAGTCGATGATGGTACATGCATAACTCTGCATAGCATGTATTTACTTCGACAGCGCAAAATGCAGGTAGAACGACACGGACAAACATAACAGATGAGGATCCTTCATGCAGAGGCAGGCTGATCGCGCTTCTTAGCTACCGTGTTCTCCCTAAGCGTCGTCGGTGCCGTTGGTATCAGACCTTACGAAATAACGAGTTGAGAGATTGCAACGCACCTGAAACCGTTCTTGAACCGTCTCGAGACATGTTTGAGGTGCCGCATCCTGCCGGTCCCTGTGGTTTTTCGGCGCTTGCCTTTCTGCCCCCACTCGTAGGATCGCAGCTTCGCACTGGGATAGCCACACTGCGCACAATCTAAAAAAAAGGACAAATTTGGTGGTTTGTTCGTATGGGGTGTGGTTCAAACGAACCCTTGTGTTGTTTGTGGAAAGAACGGTTGCCACAGCGGCGGCAAAGCGTATGTGACTTGGTGTGGCGTTTACTAACATGCGCATCAGAAAGTGTGTGGTTGAACGACGCAGCGGGAAAGAAGGGACGCACCCGAAGGAGGATGTACCTATAGGGATTGGGAGAAAACATGTCAGTTGGTCACCCTCTGGATCGAGCTTCTAGGACACGGACCTTTTGTCTGTGGAAAGGAAACGCGTCAGCTATCGTTTACAAGGTGTACATGGGTTGGCGGTAAGGAAAGTCATCCAGTTGGTCCAACACGCATCCAGCCATTGCGACAATGAAGTACTATCCATTCACTCGGCAAGAGGGAACCCCTAGCCATTCTATGAACGTATAAACGTCATGGACTCACCATCTTGTCGTTCTCTTTCTAAGTGTCGTCGACGGCGTTGCTGGATAGGGTTTGTCGATGAGACTGCCCAAATGCGGGTGGCTGTACACGGTGCCGTGGGAAAGTGATCGTGCGACTGTTCCGAACCCCCGGACACTTGTTTGCTACTACACTACGACACAGTACAACAATCATTCCTCAAACCCTTCCATCGAACGCAAGCCCTCAACGACCCGCTTATATTCGCGCAAAAGCTCCTTGACCTCCGACAGGCGAAGGTCGTCTGCGGTTGCCTCCAGGAACCGTTGATTCGGTGGGGCAATGCGCAGAGGAATGGGGGATGGTGCACGACTTGACAAAGGGGTCTCTACACGATTTGTGGAAGAGGTCGGGGCTCGAGGAGGAAGAAGTGAGGACTGCCTTGAGGACGGCGGGGAGCCCTAGAGGCAAGGTTAACAAAGTGAGAAAAAAAAAACACAAGACAACGTGTACCACGAGCTGCTGGGGCCCAGAGAGCCGCGCGAGTCCAGACATGCTTGCGAGGCGATCAGTAAGGCTTTTACGAGGTCGCCGCCGGCGCGCCGCACGACCCATCATGCTCTCAAAACTGCGGATGCTGCGCGTGTCATGTCGATCGTCATCTCTTTCTTGCTCCTCGTCATCTTCGCCATCATCCTGGCTGTCCTCTTCTGCGATGTTCTCTGCATCCGATTCATACACGGAGCGCACCGAACCTGGTCGCGAAGACACGTCTACCATCATCTGCCCAGATTCCTCGGCTGTTGTACCTGCAGTGCTCGCAAATGATTTCGCGCGATCACGACCGGGGAGCGATGCTGCGAGACTGGCAATCGAGAAACCACTCTCGCGGCGCAGAAGCCCGAAACCCGGGCGCACTGCGTTCCATGGTGCAACCTCTTGGTCTGGAATTGGGCCTTCCGGTGCAGTTGTATTGGGATCAGCGGAGGTGCCCGGTAGAAGCGCACGGAGTACACCAAAACCTTGGTCAACAACACCGAGGATAACTTTATTGGCAGAACCAGCAATAGCGTCGACTTGCTGCTCGACGCCACGGCGCAAACGCGCGGGAACGCCTTCGGGCGAGACTGGAGGAGCTTGAGACTCTAATGCTGCTCGATGAACGGGTATGGGTGTTAGATCGGCAGTGCTAGAAAAGGCATAAGCCTGGGAAGATGCTCAGACAGTCGGACAAACCTCGTGACCTTTTTCTCGCTCTCTCCCAACCCTAGCGCCTTCAGGTCGACATTCTCGAGGAAATCCGCGACAGCCATGAGGTTGACCAGGCAATAACTTTCTTCCCCCCCAACGCGTTGGTTCCTGAATCGTTGGGTATAGAGCAAATGTGATACAAAATGTGATGGATTTGCTTTCACAACAGAAAAGATCATCAACGGCAGGATAATATCGCCTGAAACAGGTGTCGGAGATGACGACCGAGAACGCATCGTGACAGGAGGCGTTGTAGCTTGAACTGGAGGAGGATCGTACGAAGCCAGGTATCCTTGTTGAGTTGCGTGGCTAAGAGTGGCAGGCGCATTAGAAGCTGAGGAAGCTGTCCTCTCGGCGTAAGCGACAGGCGAATCCACGACTATCCGTGTTTCAGAGTCTGGAGAGTCAATTACTGGTGGTGGTCTTGCGTCGTGGGGTGGTGCGCTCCCATCATCGGGCTTAGGATGATCTTTGAGAACCTGAGATGCCTTGGGGTTCTTTTGGTTCTCTAGTTCGGCCTCCGATTTGAGTCGGATAGGGGGCAAACGTGAGAGGCCACCTAGAAGCAACTTCAGTGGAAATGGGACTAGGGCCAGGGAACAAGCGCATACCAACAACGGTCTTGTGTGCTGCAACCAACACAGCGGCTTTGTCTGCTGGACAGCAAGTTTCCGGGTTCTCAAGACGAGACAGTACTGCATGGGGAATGATGATAAGCCAGGATCGCAACCCACAGTTCTAGATGCGCACCGTCACCGCAAGCCTTTAGGACAGCTTCGACGCCGGCACCCGCCGCGCCAACATCAACGCCAAGGTGTTCTAAGCCGAGGTCAAGCATATTGAGCGCGGCGACGCGGCTGGACAGTGCTTCGTCGTGTGATGCGTCATCGGAGTTAGGGAGCAAATACAACCTGATATATAGTCAGCCGCGGGGTGGCGAAAGATACGAGGCGAGTGGACCTGTCATAAAAGAGGGTGCAAATTACGCGCTCTACGGCCTCAAGAACCTCGCATACGTGCTCCTCGCTCATGACTTTGCCATTGGAGCGGCGTTCACGTGCCTTTTCCTGTTCGGCCTCGAGCGAGCCGTCGCGAGTAGGCCGTGCTGTGCCAGAATTCCCTCCAGAGAACAGACCTTCCTCAAGATCCGCATAAAATGTTTGGAACTGTGTGGCAAGTTCTTCGGCTGTTTCCCGCGGAGGATCAATGATATATGGCGACGATGACGCGGTCCCGTTCTTCGTGTTACCGTTTTTCACGAAGGGATAAAGTCCCGCAGTGAAGTCATGCACATGGTCAATGGCCCAGGAAGGAACTCCGGACGCGAGAAGCGTTTCCTTCACCTCATTCTTGAGTGCCTTGTTAATCGCTTTACTGACATCCTTGCGCACGATACGGCGATCGATTGAATACGCGGCAACTTCTATGGCATGTTCATGTTCTGCATTCTGTGGCGGTGGCGTTGGCGCAGGAGTTGCAGGAGCGGAGGTCTTTCCAAAGAGTGATGCAAATGAAGAAGAAAGGCGCGAAGTACCGGTCTGAGAAGGTGCACGTTGGCCAGGCCGCGGTGGGAGGGGGGGCTTGGTAACGACATGAGGCGGAAGGGGGAGAGAATACGTATGAGCGGGGAGAGTAAACGTGGGGTATTTTTGAGATATAGTGGACGAGGGTATTGCAGGAAGGGGAGCGAGAGATGCGAGCGCAGTAACGCGCGTTGCGGGTGTTGAAAGTCCCTCAAACGTCTGACCGCCGGGTAAAAGTGAGGATCGGAGAGTGAGCGTTTCACTGCGGGGATTGACAATGAGTCTTTGGTTCACAGAAGGTGTAGTAGACTTACCCTACGAGTGTACCTCTCAACCCGGATAGTGTCACTATTGGTATGGTGTCTCCAGAGGGACTCTCGCAAAGGGCAACATGGTCCCTCAGGAAATCTGGAGTGATATCGTTATGTCCTCCACTCTCGAGAGGCAATAGCAGCGTTCCCTTGAAAAATAGTTGTAAGATAGCGGGATCTCAAGGCAGTGTGTAACGATGTGCACCTTCCCAATGATTAAGGCATTCCAAACGTCCGTCCATTCCGGGTTATTGTCATGTTCCGCTACAAGCTTTTCCAAGATGTCCCAGCCGATGCTACTGGTTTCCAGCCCGATCGACTGAGCGCCTGCCTTGAGATTCATCAACTGGAGTTTGTTGGCGGCTGAGCCTCCTCCTGTCTGCTGCTGAGGGGAAACAGATATTAAGGGCTGAAGAGTAGTCCCCGTAGTGGGGGCGGTGCGATGACGAGGGGTATATGTCGCATAACGCGTCCCTTGGGGAGAGGCGTCGCGCGTGTCAGAGATCGGCGCTGCAGCATCGACTGATGCCGGGGATGGGGAAAGCGATGGGGAAAGCAAAGGATGGGCGGTGAGAGCCTCACGAGTAAGCGAAGGTGTAGGAGATGGTATTCGCTGTATGAAAGGACCCTGAGCACGACCAATGGATCCCGAGGGAAAGAGGTCATCGCGTCTACTGGACATCGTTAGTGTGGACGCGCGAGTTCGGTCCACAAAGTCATGTCATGACCAATATGTTGTCCCATTAGGGGACATTACATTTCTACTGTATTCGAGAACCAGACGATTGGTGACCGGGGGCCCATGTGCATCAGTATCAGCGACCAACTCGTTCACATTGGCTTAACCCCTTTTCCATTGATCCATTGATGGACTCCGATGCTCCTCCACCACCGGAACATATCGAACGTAGTGATCTTGACAAGCACGAGTTTGCACAATACATCCTGCAGGAACATGGCACGTATTTTCCAAAGTGGGCCACAAGCAACTAAAGCGGTGTCCGGAACACTCACATTGCTGCAGATCCAGTGATATGCCCGTGTTCGTGGAATCAGTGCCGAACTTGAAACAACGAATCAATCAGTTGCAAGTCCAACACACTGCTGCACTGGAGAAGCTTTATGAAGATCAAGCAGCGCGGTACCTCGACGACGCACTCGACCGCTATCTGGCGCAAGATGATGTGGCCGACGACGATGGCTATGTAAAAGACATTCAAGTCTATTTTTTCTCTAATCGTTTCCGTGACCAATTCTGATGCGAGTTCACACATAGGAGCTGTATGTTGGGAAGACGAGCCTAGAAGCTACGTTCGATCGCGAAACGTCGCTTGTTCGTGTTGCGCACATGGATACTGTGGTGCCACTCCTATTAAAGGCCGCAACAAAGCAGAAGGAAGAGGAATCGCGGAGGCGGCGTGATGTACAATTTCCCCAGTCCGCGGTCGAGTACCACAGGAATCAAGACAAGGAATTTCAACAACGCTTGGCGCGCTTCTTGACTTCGGATGGTGTTATTCAAGAGAAGATGTTAAATGATTATGGTTGGACATTGCGACAAGTGCAGGGACTCAATGAAGTGTATTCACTAGATGTAAGGCCTGATCCGATCTATTTCGCATCGCGTTCAAATAATGTTTTTCAGCCCACTTTCAAAGAGGAGATACAAAGAAGAGTAGCTGTTGTCAAAGACCCGCGAAGAAAACCGACTGCTTGATGGGGCCAAGGTAAATTACAGGAGCTACTAATCCCCTATGACATCTGTCAGGACCAAAATGCCCGTAGGTTGTTGCAGATGTGTTTCAAGTTTGTTTATCATATTCGACGGCGATGATGCCGTGGTGGGTGTTCGCCGGGTGTATGTCTCGAAAGTATTCGTGTATTTGACTATTATCGGCGTCAGGAGAATCCCGCTCGCTCGCATGGCGACGATGTGGCCATATGATGTCGGGGCGATCTTCTTGTCGACCTTTTTTTTAATTAGTTGCGAAAAAAGGAAAAAAAAAAAATTAGGGGAAGTGTAGTGTTCGGAGGTATATCCGGGATCGGGAACCGGGATGTGGGCGTGTAAGTACAGCCTCACCAATGACTTTGGCACAGCCAGGGACTCGCACTGTCCCGCGCAAGAGAACATCTAACAGATTACAGCAACAGTAACTGATCTTTTCATCATCATCATTTCGTGTCAGGTCTTATTTCCATACAGCCAATCGTTGTTCCATCACAGCATTGCCAACGTCGGACATGGCCGTCGTCTCCGCTGCGCACCCGCACTTACAAGCGAAGTTACAAGCGAAGTCCTATAAATTTAGCCCCCGAGTCCAGACTTGGTTACCATTCGATTCACCCTTACGTTCCTCGGTTCGAACTTCATCCAGATCCTTCCTACACTTCCGTCCGAATCTGCTTTGGACAGTATAAACATTATCGCGTAGCCACTCCTATCCTTTCGTCATGTCCATCACTCAGGCTCGCCAATACATGCCACCCAATGGACGACTCCAGACGACTAACCTGGTGTGTAGTTATCGAATCCCTCGCCGCATATTAGTTGGCTGACCCCGCCCACGCGTAGCCATACCAGTCGGACGTTCCTCGGACAGTCGCGTCCCTCGTCGAGACAACCAAGCAGCTGCAGGAAACCTTACGACTCTGGAGCGTGTTACAGGTGTCAGAACAGCACGTCGGCGACGTGTATGTACGTTTGGGCACCGACTTCAATTCAACTGTGGTCGCGTTTCAACAGTTTGGTATTGATATGAGGCCCGTCAATATTTGTTTTTCTCTGCCATCTTGTCGTCTTGCTGATGTTGCATCGGTTTCTTTAGCGAGATATATCAGATTCCACATGATTTACGCACAGTTCTCGAGGCGTGTCTAAGTGAGGAGGCATCGGCACTGACACTGAACAAATACCTACCACGGGTACGATCGATTATCGCGGCGCTGTTGCGCGGGCTGCAGAGCAAGCAAGCCGCTTATTGGAATGCAGTTGGGGACGTTAGTCCTTCAATTCGTCGTTGAGAGTGATGATTACTCAGTGGTGCTGGATGTCGCCGCTGGGCGTGAGTTGCGTCGAGTTGAGTATATTTTAGATTCGCATTCATTCTATATTTTAGTAAGTAGAGTTGTTGTACGATTGTCTGTCGATTGTGTATAAGTTATGCGACGATACATGTATAATAATTAATTAGTTATTTTATTAGCACTATTCCTATCACGTAATGTCTCCCCGACACGGGCCGGGCCCGGGCTACCCAACTAACTGACTCACCGCGGTCG
>WNFR01016164.1_pt1 | contig 13971 bp, 13 predicted proteins | sample 5400221 | NCBI WGS metagenome assembly WNFR01 (sample SAMN13153357, study PRJNA577476) | soil metagenome | isolation source: 40 cm soil under Madrone tree | place: USA:California | collected 2016-06-14 | reverse complement strand
AATTTAACTGTCTCATCCAAAGGGTGCGGTCCACCAGCGGGAGCAGTCTTTTGCCGGAATGCTCGCGAGGAATCGAAAATTTTCCTCGCGAGGTGGCTGGGGCGAGAACATGGGAAAGCGCGAGCAAAAGCCCTTGCCCTCGATATCCGAGGCTTCCCACTTCGGTGGGAAACGAGGGGAAGACAGGACGGGAGGGACTGGTCCGTTTTTTTCCGTTTGTTTAACGGGAATCGCGCCATGGGTAGATTCGAGAAAGGCTACCCCCGGTGCCCCCGGCTGGCCGCTGCAAGGCTCGAATCGACCTCGCCAAACTTTTCTCGGACAGCCCTGCGTCATGTGGGAGGCCGGGGTGGGGGCTTCGATGAATGGTCCCTCCGAGAGGTGTCCACTCCGTGGCCCATCTGACTGATAGGGGAGGGATTCTGATTCGTACAATGCTATGGTTTCCTCAATCGAGGAACGGAGGAAACGAAAAATGAAGAAACTCGGACTGGCGCTGGCGCTTAGCCTGCTCAGCTTTGGCGCCCTGGCGCAGGACAAACCGGTCGATCTGAAGATCTCGGTCTGGTTGCCGCCGGCGCATCCGCTGGTGCCGGCGACCAAGGAGTGGGCGGCCTCGATCGAGAAGGACTCAGGCGGCACAATCAAGACAGCGATTTTCCCCTCCGAGCAGCTGGGCAAGGCCTTCGACCATTACGACATGGCGCGCGACGGCATCGCCGACATGACCTACGTCAACCCGGGTTATCAGCCCGGCCGCTTTCCCCTGATCGCCGTCGGCCAGATCCCCTTCACTTTCGCTGACGCCAAGAAGGGCACGGCGGCGCTCGACGCCTGGTATCGCGGCCACGCCGCGACCGAGATGAAGGATACGCATTTCTGCTTCGCCTTCATCCACGATCCGGGCACCTATCACGGCCGCAAGAAGGTGGTTTTGCCCGAGGACATCAAGGGCATGAAGATCCGCCCGGCCCAAAGCACGATCGGTCAGATGGTGACCCTGCTGGGTGGCACCAATGTCCAGGCCTCGGCACCGGAGGCGCGCGACGTGATCGAGCGCGGCGTGGCCGACGGGATATTCTTTCCCTGGGGATCGATGTTCCTGTTCGGGCTCGACAAGGTCACCAAGTACCATATCGAGGCGCCGCTCTATTCGACCGTGTTCACCTACTCGATGAACAAGGCCAAGTACGACTCGATGTCGGCGGCGCAGAAGAAGGTGATCGACGACCACTGCACGACCGAGTGGGCGGTGAAGCTCAGCTCGCCGTGGCACGATTTCGAGGCGGCCGGTCGCGACAAAATGAAGTCAGCCCCTGGGCAAGAGGTCTACGCGCTCACGCCCGACCAGCTCAAGGCCTGGAAAGCGAGTGTCGCGCCGCTGCAGAAGAATTGGGCGGACGCGGTCAAGAAGGGCGGCGGTGACCCCGACGCGCTCTACAAGGAGTTCGAGGCCAACATCGCCAAATACGGCGCGGGGTTCTGAGCGGCGCCATGCAGCGTCGCTTCATGGACGGCATCATCGACACGATCGAGGCGATTGCCGCGGCCTTCGTCGGCCTTGTCGCCGCGGACATCTTCATCTCGGTGATGCTGCGGCGATTCTTCAGCGTGCAAATCCCCGACAGCTACGATTTCGGCCGGTTGATGCTGGGGATTCTGATCTTCTGGGGGATCGCCGCCACGTCGTATCGCGGCACCCACATCACCGTCGACCTCTTGTGGGCGGGCGCCAATCCGCGCTGGAAGCGGGCGATCGACATCTTCGCCACCTTGGTCCTGTTGTTTGTCGTCAGCGTGCAGACCTACACGCTGTTCGACAAGGTGCGCGCAACCTATGCCGACAATGTGCTGACCTATGATCTCGGTTTGCCTACCTGGCCGTTCTTCGCTGTCGCCTGGGTGGGCGACGTTTCCGCGGTGCTGCTGATCGCCATCCGCACCTGGCGCCTGATCTTCCATCCCGATGAGATCCAGGAAATGCGTCCGCAGGCCGTCGAATGAGCGCCGATACTGTTGCCATCCTGGGATTCGTGGCGCTGTTCGCACTGATGCTGCTCCGCGTGCCGGTCGGCATGGCGATGGGGCTGGTCGGCGTCAGCGGCTATGCCTATCTGATGGGTGGCGGGCCGGCGCTGAAGCTGATCGGCCAGACGTCGATGCGCACGGTGACGGACTACACCTTCGGCGTTATCCCGATGTTCCTGCTGATGGGCGCGTTCGTGTCGACCTCGGGCGTCAGCCGCGAGCTGTTCCGCGCCGCCAATACCCTGGTCGGCCATTGGCGCGGCGGGCTGGGGCTCGCCACCATCTTCGCCTGCGGCGGGTTTGCAGCCATTTCGGGTTCGTCGGTCGCCACGGCGGCTACCTTCTCGACTGTCGCTTATCCGGAGATGCGGCGTTACGGGTACCCGAAGAGCTTCTCGGCCGGCGTGATCGCGGCCGGAGGCACGCTGGGGGCGATGTTGCCGCCCTCGACCGTTCTTGCCGTCTACGGGCTCATCACCCAGCAGGATATCGGCAAGCTGTTCATGGCCGGCATCCTGCCCGGCCTGCTCGCCATGCTGATGTACATGGCCACTATCTCGATCATGTGCCGCCTGCGGCCGAATTTCCTGCCGACGGTACCGAAGGCCACCTGGGAACAGCGGTTGAAGGGCCTCCGCGACGTCTGGGCGCCGGCCTTGCTCTTCGTCTTCGTCATCGGCGGTCTCTATGGCGGGCTGTTCACGCCCACCGAAGCGGGCGGTGTCGGGGCCGGCGGCGCCTTCATCCTGGGTACCCTGCGCGGCCGTTTGGGCAAGGCGGAAATCCGCTCGTCCTTGCTGCAGGCCACGCGCACGGCGGCGGCGGTCTTCACCGTGCTGATCGGCGCGCTGCTGTTCGGCTACTTTCTTACCATCACGCAGGTTCCGCAATCGGTGACCGGCTTCCTCACCAGCCTCGGCATCGGTCGCTACGGCGTGCTTGCCTTGATCATGGTGATGTACCTCGTGCTGGGCTGCCTGATGGACGCCATGGCCATGATCATCCTCACGGTGCCGATCATCTTCCCGGTGGTGGGCGAGCTCGGCTTCGATCCGATCTGGTTCGGCGTCATCATCGTCATGACGGTCGAACTGGGCCTCATCCATCCGCCGGTCGGGATGAACGTCTTCGTCATCAAGAGCGTCGTGCAGGACGTCACATTTTCGTCGATTTTCAAGGGCGTCCTTCCCTTCATCGCCACCGACATCGTGCGGCTAATCATCCTCATCGCCTTTCCGATGATTGCACTCTGGCTGCCCAGTCAGATGTAAGGCTAGGGTGCGGGCCGAAAGGATTCCCGCATGAAAATGGTCGGCTCGTTCCTCGGCGACTGGTGGCGCCTGGTCATCCCCTACTTCAAGTCGGAAGAGTGGCCGATCGCCATTGCCCTTCTGATCGGGGCGATCGCGCTGACGTTCAGCGGTGTGGGGCTGGAGGTCCTGTTCAACGAATGGAACCGGCGCTTCTACGACAGCATCCAGAACAAGGACGAGGTGGTCTTCTGGCGGGAGATCATCACCTTCTCCTGGCTCGCCGTCTTCTTCATCCTGAACTTTGTCGCGCGCGCCGTGGTCAGCCCTTACCTCCGGCTCAGGTGGCGGCGCTGGCTGACCCGGCGATATCTCTCGCATTGGCTCGACGACCGCGGCTATTACCGCATCGAGCTGCAGCGCACGGTCGACAACGCCGATCAGCGCATCGCCGAGGATTTGAACTTTCTCGGCCAATACACAATGACGCTTTTCCTCGGCTTTCTCAGCGCGGTCGCCACGCTGATCTCCTTCCTGTTCATCCTGTGGACGCTGTCGGGGCCGCTGTCGCTGGCCGCCATCGGCCTCGATATCACCGTGCCCGGCTACATGGCCTGGGTCGTCCTGCTCTACGCCCTCGTCGGCACCTACCTTGCAAACGTGGTCGGTCGCCGCCTGATCGCCCTCAATTTCTTCAAGCAGCGTTACGAGGCGAATTTCCGCTTTTCGCTGGTGCGCGTGCGCGAGAATGCCGAGGGCATTGCCCTCTATCGCGGCGAGCAGAACGAGGCCGAGTTGCTGAACGCGCGTTTCGCCGACGTCTTCGCCAACGGCTGGCGCGTCCTGCTGACCCAGGCGCAGCTCGCCTTCTACCAGTCCGGCTATGCCCAGCTCGCGATCATCTTTCCCTATGTCGTGACGGCGCCGCGCTTCTTCGCCGGCGTCATCACATTCGGCGTGATGACCCAGACGGCCTCGGCCTTCGGCCAGGTGCAGGGCGCATTGTCGTTCTTCATCGACAATTACACGTCGCTGGCCGAGTTGCGCGCCGTCATGGACCGGCTGAAGGGGCTTCAAGAAGCCACCGACAATAAGCCAGAGAGTGCTATCGAGGTCGTCCCGCAAGCCGGCCGCACCGATATCGGCGTCGATGGCCTGACGCTCGGCCTGCCGAACGGCCAGGCGCTGCTCAGGGACGCGACTCTTGCGTTGCGACCGGGCCAGTCGGTCCTCGTTTCGGGGGAAAGCGGCTCGGGCAAAAGCACGCTGTTCCGGGCGCTGGCCGGCATCTGGCCGTTCGGCAGCGGTCATGTGCGTGTGCCCGCCGGCGCGCGCGTGCTGTTCTTGCCGCAGAAGCCGTACATTCCCATCGGCACGTTGCGCGATGCCGTGAAATATCCCGACGAGCATTCCACGGCGAGCGATGCCGAGGTGGCGGCGGCGCTGGAAGCCGCGCAGCTCAGCCATCTCACGGGTCGGCTTGACGAGCAGGCGCACTGGACGAATATGCTGTCGGGCGGCGAGCAGCAGCGGCTGGCGATCGCTCGTGCCCTGGTCTTCAAGCCTGACTGGTTGTTCCTCGACGAAGCCACGGCGTCCCTCGACGACGCCAACGAGGCCTCGGTCTACAAGGCGCTCAAGGAGCGCCTGCCCACGACCACCGTCGTGTCGATCGGTCACCGTCCGGCGCTGCGGCAATGGCACCAGCGGCACATCGAGCTGCGTCGCGGAGCGGGCGAGGTCGGCCAATTCATCGAGGCCGCCGTGTAAGTGAATAATTTCCTGGGTGGCAAGTTTTATTGCCATACAGGAAATATTGGGCTACCTATGGCCGATGGAAACGCCCGTCGACAGGGTCGCCCAGGCGACGCGAGACATCGGCAGCCGGCTGCGCGCGGCGCGCGCCGGCGCGGGCCTGACGCTGGCCGATGTCGCTGCCCGTGTCGGCATTTCCGAGGGGTTCCTGTCGAAGCTGGAGCGCGGACAAGCGGCTGCTTCGATCGCCAACCTCATCCAGCTCACCGACACGCTGGGCCTTGGCTTGCACGAATTGTTCACCAGCACCGGCGCGCCGGCGAAGACGAAGGTTGCCGTCCACCGCGCCGAACATGACAAGCTCGCGGAGATCGCCGCGACCGGCTACCGCTGGCGGCATCTCGGCGGCGGCGCCCCGCTCGACCGCATGGAGGTGTTCCATCTCGTCTTCCCGCGCGAGAAGCGCATGGAGGCGATGGTCTCGCATCCGGGGCAGGAGCACTGCTACGTGATCTCCGGCGAAGTCCTGTTCTTCGTCGGCGACGCGCGGTATCGGCTGCAGGCCGGCGACGGCATCCTCATCGACTCCCAGCAGCCGCACCGCGCGGAGAACGCCGGCCGCGGCAAGGCGCACGTGCTGATGACGGTGGCCAAGCCTGCCGATTCGTCCGACGCCCCCGACTGGTGGCGCCTTTCTTCACCGGCCGCAGCACAGGAGACGCCAGCATGAGCAAGCACATCCCCGATACGGCGCAGGCGAACACAGGCCTCGTCACCGGGCGCGAGGCCTCGCGCCGGGATCATCTGCCCTATGACGTGCGCCACATCGACGATGTCGAATGGGAGACGATCCGCTGGCCGGGCGAGACCGGCAAGATGCTGTTCCATCCGCGGCCGGAGCGGCCCACCGAGCCCAACGCCGGCATTCTTCGGCTGGAGCCCGGCGCACATCATCCCGAGCATTATCACGGCTTCGCGCAGGTCTGGTACATCCTGAAGGGCGAATTCACCATCGACGGCAAGCTCTGCACGCCGGGCACGATGCTGTTCCACCCCGATCCGCATTTCGAAGGCGATTTCCGCACCGAGACCGGCGGCGAGATCCTGATCGTGCAGTATCCCGGCCCGACGACCGGCGAGCGCCCGATTTTTGCCGGCCGCTTCGACATGGCCGAACGCAAGACGATCGCCGACGAACGCGTCGATCTCTGAACGGGTCCGCGCAAAGGTCCCTCGCTCCGCTCGGGATGACAGCATTTTTTTTGATCAATGCTTCGAGCTAACGCACTGAGCTGATCTCAACAATATTGTCATCGCGAGCGGAGCGAGGGACCTTTGCTCGGTGTGCTTAAGTAAGTCCGTGCGACCGGAACGTTAGGCGTACTCCCAGACGTAGGCGCCGACAGCCACGAGAGTGATGGCGGCTCCGGCGACCCAGGCCAGCGCCTTGCCGGGGGACGACGGGCCGCCTTGCCGCATGACCAGCCAGGGGCCGAGCACCAGGCCGATGACGCCGCCGAGCGGCCGGCGACGGATCGACATAGAGCAACCCGGTCACGACCTCGCCCGCCTGCATGCCCTCCTGGACGCGCTTCATGGCAGCCACCTTGTCGGACGGATCGTAATCCTCGCCGAGCTTGCGCAGACGCAGCAGCGAGCCGTCGTGCTGCTGCACCGTGGTTACGCTGCCGGGGTCGTACGATGTCGTGATCTCGTCGCGGCTCTCGATGAAGTCGATGCGGTTCAGCGCTTCGTTGTGTTCGCGCACATAGTCGTAGCTCTTGGTCGAGCCGGGGTGGTTGTTGAAGGCCACGCACGGGCTGATGACGTCGAGGAAGGCGGCGCCCTTGTGGGCGACGGCGGCCTTGATCAGCGGCACGAGCTGCTGCTTGTCGCCGGAGAAGGAGCGGCCGACGAAAGTGGCGCCCATCAGGATGGCGAGCGAGACCAGGTCGATGGATTCGTCGGAGTTGGCGACGCCCTTTTTGCTGACCGAGCCCTTGTCGGCGGTGGCCGAGAACTGGCCCTTGGTCAGGCCGTAGACGCCGTTGTTCATGACGACATAAAGCATGTTGACACCGCGCCGCATCACATGCGCGAATTGGCCAAGGCCGATCGAGGCGGAATCGCCGTCGCCCGACACGCCCATGTAGATCAAGTCCTTGTTGGCGAGATTGGCGCCCGTCATCACCGAGGGCATGCGGCCATGCACGGTGTTGAAGCCGTGGCTCGCACCAAGGAAGTAGGTTGGCGCCTTGGACGAGCAGCCGATGCCGGAAAGCTTGGCCACCTGGTGCGGCAGGATGTCGAGCTCGTAGCAGGCCTGGATGATGGCGGCGCTGATCGAATCGTGGCCGCAGCCGGCGCAGAGCGTCGAGATCGCGCCCTCATAGTCGCGCCGTGTGAAACCCGCCTGGTTCTTGACCAGCGATGGGTGGTGCAGCCGGGGCTTGGTGATGTAGGTCATGACGCTGCCTTTTCGAAGGAAACGACTTTGAGGTGACCGATCTTCTTTTCGAGGTCGGCGGCGATGAAGCGCGCAGTGATCGGCGTGCCGTCATAGTGCAGGACTGGAACCAGCTTGCGACCGTCGAGCACGAACTCGCTCATCAGCATGGTGCGGAGCTGGCCGTCGCGATTCTGCTCGACGATGAACACCCGGTCGTGCTCGTGGATGAAGTTCTCGACCGCCTGGGCGAAGGGGAAGGAGCGGACGCGCAGCGCGTTGACATGGTTGCCCTCGGCCTCCAGCCGGTCGAGCGCCTCGGCCATGGCCGGGCTGGTCGAGCCGTAATAGATCACGCCGTAGCGCGTCGGCTTGGGGGAGGAATAACGGATCGGCTGCGGCGCAATTTTGCGCGCGGTGTCGAACTTCTTCTGCAGCCGCTCCATGTTGCGGACGTAGACCGGGCCTTCCTCGCTGTAGCGCGCATACTCGTCTTTGGTCGTGCCGCGGGTGAAGTAGGCGCCCTTGGAGGGATGCGTGCTCGGATAGGTGCGGAAGGGGATGCCGTCGCCGTCGACATCGAGATAACGGCCGAAAGTCTTGCCCGCGTCGAGGTCTTCGGCGGTCATCACCTTGCCGCGGTCGAGGACGCGCTTCTCGTCCCACCGGAAGGGCGCGCACAGGCGGTGGTTCATGCCGATGTCGAGGTCGGTCATGACGAAGATCGGCGTCTGCAGCCGGTCGGCGAGGTCGAGCGCTTCGGCGGCGAAGTCGAAGCACTCCTTGGGGTCCTCGGGGAACAGCAGCACATGCTTGGTGTCGCCGTTGGAGGCATAGGCGCAGCTCAGCAGGTCGGACTGCTGGGTGCGTGTCGGCATGCCGGTCGAGGGGCCGCCGCGCTGGACATCGATAATGACGGCCGGGATCTCGGCGAAGAAGGCGAGGCCGATGAACTCGGTCATCAGCGAAATGCCGGGGCCCGAGGTCGTGGTGAAAGCGCGCGAGCCGTTCCAGCCGGCGCCGATGACGATGCCGATCGAGGCAAGCTCGTCCTCGGCCTGGACGATGGCGTACTTGGCCTTGCCGGTCTCCTTGTCGTGGCGCATGCGCTTGCAGTGGCTCTGGAAGGCCTCGGCCAGCGACGACGACGGCGTGATCGGGTACCAGGCACAAACCGTGGCGCCGCCATAGACAGCACCAAGTGCAGCGGCATTGTTGCCCTCGACGAAGATGCGATCGCCGACCTCGTTGGCGCGGCGCACCTTCAGCCTCACCGAGTCAGGGTCGATATGCTGCTTGACCCAGTCGCGGCCGAGATGGAGCGCCTTGACGTTGGAGTCGAGTAGCTTTTCCTTGCCCTTGAACTGCTCGCCGAACAGCCGCTCGATTTCCTTGGGGTCGATGTCGAGCAGCACCGACAGCGCGCCGACATAGATGATGTTCTTGAACAGCTGGCGCTGGCGGGCGTCGGTGTAGGTAGCGTTGGTGATGGCGGTGAGCGGCACGCCCACAACATTGATGTCCTCGCGGAACATCGAGGACGGCATCGGCTTGGTGCTGTCGTAGAACAGGTAGCCGCCGGGCTCGATCTCGCGCACATCCTCGGCCCAGGTCTGGGGGTTCATCGCCACCATCATGTCGACGCCGCCGCGGCGGCCGAGATAGCTTTTCTCGGTGACACGCACCTCGTACCAGGTCGGCAGGCCCTGGATGTTCGAGGGGAAGATGTTGCGCGGGCTGATCGGCACGCCCATGCGCAGGATCGAGCGCGCAAACAGTTCGTTGGCGCTTGCCGAGCCCGAGCCGTTGACGTTCGCGAACTTGACGACGAAGTCGTTAACGGCAGTTATTGCTTGTGGCATGCGTGGCTCGCCTGGGTAATTTCAATGTCGTACTTGCGCATGTCCCATGCACCGGTCGGGCAGCGCTCGGCGCATAACCCGCAATGCAGGCAGACATCCTCGTCCTTTGCCATGATCCGCGCGGTCTTCAGCCCGTCGCCGACATATATGTCCTGGGTCGGATTGAGCGCCGGCGCGTTCAACCGGCCGCGCAGGTCTTTCTCCTCACCGTTCTCGGTGAAGGTGATGCAGTCCATCGGGCAGATGTCTACGCAGGCATCGCACTCGATGCACAGGCTGCCAGTGAACACCGTCTGTACGTCGCAATTGAGGCAGCGCCGCGCCTCCTTGAAGGCGAGCTCGGGGTCGAAGCCCAACTCGACCTCGGCCATGATGTTCTTGAGAGCCTCTTTTTTGGGGCGGTGCGGGACCTTGAGTCGGTGGTCGATGGTGGGCGCGTTGTCGTAGCTCCACTCGTGGATGCCCATCTTCTGGCTGACGATGTTCATGCCCGGCGCCGGCCGCTCGTCAGGATTGCCGCCGCTCAGCATCTTGTGGATGGAGATCGCCGCATCGTGTCCGTGCGCCGCTGCCCAGATGATGTTCTTCGGGCCGAAAGCCGCGTCGCCGCCGAAAAAGACTTTAGGATGGGTGCTGCCCAGCGTCGCGTCGTTGAGCTTGGGCAGGCCCCATTTGTCGAACTCGATGCCGCAGTCCGCCTCGATCCAGGGGAAGGCGTTTTCCTGGCCGATGGCGACCAGCACGTCGTCGCACTCGTAATGCTCGCCGGGCTCGCCCGAGGGCACAAGGTTGCGTCGCCCTTTGGCGTCGTACTCGGCCTTGACCTTCTCGAAGAGCACGCCGGTGATCTTGCCGTCCTTGTGCGTGACTTGCTTGGGCACCAGGAAGTTCAGGATGGGGATGTCCTCACCCATCGCGTCTTCCTTCTCCCAGGGCGAGGCCTTCATCTCCTCGAAGCCCGAGCGGACGATCACTTTCACGTCCTCTCCGCCGAGGCGGCGGGCGGTGCGGCAGCAATCCATCGCGGTGTTGCCGCCGCCCAGCACGATCACGCGCTTGCCGACCTTGTTGATATGACCGAACGAGACTGACGACAGCCAGTCGAGGCCGATATGGATATTGGCAGTGGCTTCCTTGCGACCCGGCACATCGAGATCGCGGCCGCGCGGTGCGCCGCTGCCGACGAACACCGCGTCGAAGCCCTCGGCCAGCACGGCCTTCATCGAGTCGATGCGCTTGTGGCGAAACTCGATGTTACCGATGCCGGTGATGTAGCCGACCTCTTCGTCGATCACCGACTCGGGCAGGCGGAAGTGGGGGATCTGCGTGCGTATGAAGCCGCCCAGCTTGGGGTCCTGATCGTAGATGACGATCTCGTAACCCAGCACCGCGAGGTCGCGCGCCACGGTGAGGGTGGCCGGGCCGCCGCCGACACAGACCACGCGCTTGCCGTTCTTTTCCGGCGCGGTCGGCATCAGGGTCGCGATGTCGTCGTCTTTATAATCGGCGGCGACACGCTTGAGGCGGCAGATGGCGACCGGTTCTTTCTTGCCTTTGACCAGGGTCTCGTCCTCGACGCGGCTGCGGCGGCACGCCGGCTCGCAGGGACGGTCGCAGGTCCGGCCGAGGATCCCCGGGAAGACGTTGGACTTCCAGTTGATCATATATGCGTCGGAATAACGCCCATGTGCGATCAGCCGGATATATTCGGGGACAGGCGTGTGCGCGGGGCAAGCCCACTGGCAATCCACGACTTTGTGGAAATAGTCGGGATTCGCGATATCGGTCGGCTTCAAACTGAACTCCAGGCTGCGACGGCAGCCGAACTAGCGTGAACGTCGGTTCACAATACCGTAAGGGACCTGCATTGGCGATAATTGCCGCACGCCCGTCAAGCATTCTGCACGCAAGATGCCCGGGATATTGCAAAAATCCATACTACTAATATGGAGTTGGGGCCCCGATCCTCACGAAAGCTTGCGCGGCGCCCGAGCCATTCAGGAGATGACGCAGGGAGCGGCGCCGCTATTCTACCCGCAACCTCTCGATCGGAAATTCAATGTCGGCCGCCAGCGTACCTGTTCCCAAGCCTCTCGATCCGGCAAAATTTCGCGACTCTTTGATTACGAGCAAAGGCCAACGACGTGCGCATGTGGCGCTCAAGCGGCTCGAGACGCTGTGGATCAACACCGGGACACTCTGCAATCTCACCTGTCGGAACTGCTACATCGAGTCCTCGCCCAAGAACGACCGGCTGGTCTATGTCACGGCGGCCGAGGTCGCTGCCTATCTAGACGAGATCGAGCGTGAGGGGCTGGGGACCGAGCTGATCGGCTTCACCGGCGGCGAGCCGTTCATGAATACCGAGCTGCCCGCCATGCTGCACGATGTGCTGTCGCGCGGCTTTTCGGCGCTGGTCCTGACCAATGCGATGAAGCCGATGCACAAGCTGAAGGACAAGCTCCTGGCGCTGCGCGGGCATGGCGAGCGGCTGACGATCCGCGTGTCGATCGACCATTACGGACGGGCGCTGCACGAGCTGGAGCGCGGCAGCCGGACCTGGGCGCCGACCATCGACGGCCTGCTGTGGCTGGCCGCGCAGGGCTTCGGCGTCAACGTCGCCGGCCGGCTCTTTTCGGGCGAGCCGGAGGCTACGGTGCGCGCGGGCTATGCGCGGCTTTTCGCCGAGCTCGGCATCGCGCTCGACGCCCACGATCCAGTGGCCCTTGTGCTGTTCCCGGAGATGGACGCGACCGTGGACGTGCCCGAGATCACCGAGGCTTGCTGGGGCATCCTCGGCAAGTCGCCCGACAGCGTGATGTGTGCCACCTCGCGCATGGTGGTGAAGCGCAAGGGCGCCGAGCGGCCGGCGGTGGTGGCCTGCACGCTGCTGCCCTACGACCCGCAATTCGAGCTCGGTGCCACGCTGCGCGAGGCGCAAGGCGGGGTGTCGCTTAACCATCCGCACTGCGCCAAGTTCTGCGTCCTCGGGGGCGCCGCGTGCAGCCGGGGATGAGCTTCGCCCATATCGACCGCGACGCGCTCGGCGTCGACCCCGAGCTGGAGCTGGCCGCCACCTACAATCGCGTGGTCGGGGCGAGCATCGCGCGCATCTGGGAGAATGTCTTCGACTGGCAGCATTTACCGGTGCTTCACGACACCTATTTCAATCATGTCGAGCTGCAGGAGATCGGCGTGGCCGGCTGGCGGGTGAAGCTGACCAAGCAGCCCGGACAGCCGGATCGGCTGCTGGATCTGGAATTGCGGATCGACAAGATCAACGCGCGCTACCGCGTCCAGACGCTGGCCGGCACCGGCACCGGCACCGAGATCTGGACGCTGCTGAAACCGTTGGCGCCCGACAGCACGGAAATCGAGGTGCGCTATTATCTGCCCGAGAGGCAATCCGGGAAGAAGGACGTGCTCGGCGAGTAATACCGCGGCTCCTGTCAGCGCCTGTGGGACGAGGACGAGGCGATGATGCAGCAACGCGAGCGCCTCGCTCTTGCAAAGCGCAATCCCCGACGTGGAGCCAGCTTGCCGATCGCGCTCGGCAAGCTCGACGCGCTCTTGCCTCGCTTGCCGCTGCTCGTCGATGTCGAGGCTGAGACGTTTCAGGTCGTAGCGGTCGAGGGCAAGCTCTATGCCCATGCCACGGTGTGTCCGCACTGGCTGGGACCGCTCGCTGGTGCCGCGGTGAAGGATGGCTGCGTCCGCTGCCCCTGGCACGGCTTTCTCTTCGATGTGCGAAGCGGCGAGAGTGCTGATGGCCGCGACTTGAGGCTCGACCCCGCGCCGCGTGTGCTGATCGATTCGCTGACCGGCGATGTCATTCTTGCGCCGATACCGGTGAACACCTACGTCCGATGATGCCCGCCGCTGCTTGCTTTTTCACGGGCTGCCAAGCGGTGCGATTTCATCGAGCCACCGCATCGCGGATGTGGTGTCGCGGAAGATGCGCAACGGCCGGTCGATCGACATTTTATGGTCGAAGATCTGGATCATTTCGTGCGCTACCTCGGAGTTGGCGACAAAGGCGACCGGTCCGCGCGGTACGTCCGGCGCGACTGCGCGTGCCAGCTGGCTGATCGTGCCGATCGCCGCCACATTGATGGTCAGGGGTGCAAAGCTCGCATCCACCAGCTTGCGGTACGGCAGGGCGCCCTCCGCGGCAAGCACGGCGTACAGGCTGCGGACTTCCTCCGGATCCAGCTGGCTCCTGATGTCGACCACGACCAGTTTTTTGTCGTGGGCTATGCTCCACGTAAGCTTCATCTGACGCCCACTCCTAGAAGGGCCGGTCGCCGCAGATCTGGATGCGGCGCATCTCGCGGCGGAACGGGCCGGTGTCGCCCAGCGCCAGGTGCTTGGCGCTGCGATTGTCCCAGAAGGCGATCGAGCCCTTCTGCCAACGGAAGCGGAAGGTGAATTCCGGCCGGTTGCCGTGCTCGAACAGGAAATCGAGCAGGGGCCGGCTCTCCGCCTCGGTCATGCCCTCCAGCCCAATCGTGTAGCCCGCATTGACGAACAGGATCTTGGCTCCCGTCTCGGGATGGCTGCGCACGACGGGATGCAGGCTCCTGGTCTCGCGCCAGGCACTGTCGTCGCGCTGCTTGGTCGAGCGGCCCTT